>Ga0081538_10001160_pt1 | contig 27853 bp, 38 predicted proteins | sample TabmetS5T2R1_FD_71022 | JGI IMG/M metagenome (GOLD analysis project Ga0081538, IMG submission 71022) | Tabebuia heterophylla rhizosphere microbial communities from the University of Puerto Rico - S5T2R1 | ecosystem: Host-associated > Plants > Roots > Rhizosphere ...
CAAAGAAACCCGAAGGTCGAATCCCGGTATTTAAGCTTCAAATCCTTAAAAACCAAATTGCGAATTAATTCTCGGTAACGAAAAACAGAGATCATATTTGACTGCCCGGTGCTGGCGTTTTCTCCCTACGAATGTAAACGCATCGGCTTAGAGCGACCGGCGCGCCAAACTGCGGCGAGGTCTGAGTAGAAAAATCAAACCGTCATGATAAGCTTCTACAAAGGAAAGAGTCATATCATTCTTTTCCAAGGTCATTGACAGCTAACAAATTCGATAGGCTTTGTTATGCTAGGATACGACATGCCTAAGCGGTTTGCGTTTTGACTATAGACTATTCCGGTTTGATGGGGTTAACAACATGGCGAGAAAACTCAGTATCATTATTCCCACGCGAAACCGTGCCCGGCTGGTTCAAACGTTGCTTAACAGCATCCGAGAGCTCGCAGGGCTGGATAAATTCCAGCCGCAAATTATTGTCGCAGATAACAATTCCCAAGACGAAACCCCCAAACTTCTGCACAGCATTGCACAGAACTTTCCTCTTCCCCTGACGCTTCTAAAGACTGAACGACGAGGCAAATCGGCCGCGATGAACGAGGCTTCACAGGTGGCCCATGGAAACGTGCTCGCTTTCCTGGACGACGATGTTGTCGTCCAATCCAACTGGCTCCGCGCCGTTGAGGAATTCTTCCAAGAAAAGGATTACCAAGCCGCCCAGGGCGTGATCCGGATCCAGCCCGCAGGCGCCGAAACTCTGGAGACCCGTAAGCTAATTAACCGTTACAGGACGATACCAAATATCGATTTCGGCCCTCAAACCGAAAATTTCCACTCCCTGAATGGGGCAAATTTTGCCGTCTCACGTCATGCGCTCGATATCGTCGGGCCTTTTGACGAACGGCTCGGGCCCGGAGCGGCGGGAACTTCCGAAGACGTAGAGTTTGCACGCCGCCTTCGTCAAAAGGGTTTCGAGATTGGTTACATGAGGGAGGCTATCGGCTATCACAGCGTAAATCCCACCCGGTTGACTGAAGATTACTTTAAATTCCATCATACGCAGCAAGGGCGCAGCCGTGTGCTCATGAACGACAAAGGAATCGGACGCATTTTCTTTGATCTAAGGCGTGCCACCGCTCAATTCGCCTTTTACTCGCTAGGCTGGGAAGGAAAGTGACAGATACGGAAGCAAAGGGCGTATTTACCACTATCTCGGAATGCTCGAGACCAAACTCAAGAACCGGATCGACTCGTGATGTTACATCTCGGTGGCCGATCTTACTTAGAGCGTACTCTTCCTCGGCGAGCCCAAGCCAAGCAAACTAAAATTGAAGTTAAAGCCCGTCCTCGCCGGGTTGACGGTCTGGCTTACGGAAAAAGTCATGGTCCAACAATCACACGAGGAGAGCAACTTAGTGCCGGCCCGAAAGCTGATAAAATTGTTGTCGCGCACGTCGTAAACCGCGGCGCCACTTAAAAGAAGGTTGTCTGTGGCACGGTAAAACAAGCTGGTAACGATATCGCCGATGATGCTTCTGGGATCGGAGGCGCCGGGGCAGCGGGGGTCGGTGGGATTTCTTGCGCAGTTCGCGGGAGCGTCCAAGTTGATATTGGCGTTCGAGGCCAGAAACCCGTTCGGCCCATTGATTAAATAGCGATAACCAATGGTGAAAGAGTTCGGTCTCGTGAAGTCCGGATCCAATGAGCGGCGCGTGATTGGCCGCGGATCCACGAACGTTAAAGTCGCCCGCCCCTGCGTGATCTCCCACGCTCCCGGGTTTACGCCACCGTCAAAATCAAACGTCATAAAACTGGTGGGGATGAGACGTAGATTGAAATCGACGTCGGACAAGCTGTCCCCCCCTTTTCGTTCGTTATCGATATCGTAACTTAACGCCAGCCGCAGGGACCCCATCTCCTGAACATTAGAGATAAATGGATTCAGCAATGCGACCTCTCCATCATCGGGAGCGCTCGTTGAGACACCACCGAACTTGCGCCATAGCCGGTTGGCAACGGCCAAGGTCAAGACGTTTCGACGGCGAATCCGGTCGACCCCGTCCATGATGGGAATATTATTCTGGTTGACGCCGGGCACGAATAGGTAACTTAGATCCGGCTCGATGACATGGCGGATTCCGCCGCTCCCTGGAGTGCCCCAAGAAAAGACCCGACTCAGATAGGTACCGATATTACCCCGGATTTCCACCAATTCTCGGGAAATGTTTCGATCGGAAGAAATCACTGGCGAATACAGATGATAGACCGTCTCCCGCGGCGCCACGCTCAGCGATCCAAACAGGTAAGAAGCTGCCCTAAAGGGCAGCACCAATTCCGGCCTTAGGTCCAGACGGAGCCCATCGCCGCATTGCCCGGTCGTGAGCCCCGTGCCCGGACAATCCTGCCTGCGGAGATAGTTGACGCCGGTCGCCCGCCAGCGAAATTCCAATGGAAAGCCACTCAAAAAGCGGCGTCCCCAAAATGACACCTCCGGTGTTCTCTGCAGGGTCGTCTTGGCGAACTGGATGAAATCCTGGTAGAATCTCCATTCACCCTTGAAGTAGGTATCCCCCCAATTTTTGAAGGCACCAAACTGCGAGCGGCCGAAACGGCTCACTCGAATATCGCGCTCCCTTGCCGCAGGCAGATCGTAACGATCCGACAATTCGCGTGTAAACAGTGTGTCGCCGAAGGTCGCGAAGTCACTGTAGGTGAGCCAGTTGCCAGCGGTCCGGTAGCGGTGGGTTCCAACGACACTCCAACGGTTCTGAGGAATGTGCGGCTGGGCAATCGTCTTGTCCACGATGTCTGCATCTGCGTTTTTTCGCCACAGCTCGTCGAAATAGGACGTAAGAAATTGGAAATCGGACTCTCGATCGAACTTCGTTCGAAATTCTCCAATCACGCCCAACCGGGTGCGAGTCTCGACGTCGAAGGCAAAGGTAGCATCTGTGCTTTTGGAGATCGCCCAAAAGAATGGCTGCAGGTATCGAAACCCGTCTTGGTTCGACTGACCTAATTGCGGAAATAGAAAACCGGTCTGCCGCTCGCTTCGAACTGGGAAAAAACCATACGGTATATACAAGACCGGAACGTCGTAAACGTAGAAATAGCCGTCCTTGATGATCCCGGTGCCCTCAAGGGTTAGATCCATCTCGCCAGCCGAGATGCGCCAGTGGGCTGGGCCGGATTCACATAGGCACGTCGTAAAGAATCCCTCGTCGATATGATAGGTTTGACCGCTAAATTTTTGAAACCGTTGGCCCAAAATACTGACATGTCCTTGTTCGATGTACACGTCTCCGTTCCGGATCTCACCCGTTTCTTTGCCCAAATTGAACTGCATGGAATCTGCGGATCTTAGCTTCCACTCGGGGTCGTCGAGGGAGATGTTTCCTTTCGCTTCCATGTCCTGGGTTTCGCGGTTGACTCGAACCTCTTCGGCTTTGAGCGTCATCTGCTGGCGTTTGATTTGAACATTACCCTTGGCATCGATCTGGGTTCCGCCATCACCAATAGATAAACTGTCTGCTAATACGTCAATTTTCTCACTTTCTGACTTCGTATCGGGCTGAATTGATTGTCCCCACAAAGGAATGACCCAAAAAATCGCAACGATGGCCAATAAGGCTCGGGCGTAGAAACTTGTTCTTAAGCGCATCATTCTAGGCTTGAGAATGAGGATTTTTTTTCACGGATTTTGTCGCAGCCATTTCTTGGAGAATCGCTCGAATTTCTCCTATAAGATAGAGCGAGCCCGCCACCACAATAAGATCATTGGCGGTTGCGTGGTCGAGAACATTTTCGAGCGCTGAGCGCACATTGTCGATTGTTTGATGCGGAACTTTGCCGCCCAGGTGGGAAGCTAAGCGATGCGGATTCGCACACCGCTCCATATTAACTCGCGTCAAAACGACCTCATCCGCCACCTCGGAAAGGTTCTCCAGCATGAGACGCCAATCCTTGTCTTCCATGCAAGCGAATAGCAGCTTAACCCTTCGATTTTCACGAAAGTTTTCGAGTTCTTCGATCAGCGCTCGAACGCCTTCCCCGTTGTGGGCGCCGTCTAAAACAATAGTCGCGCGATCTTGAAAGATCTCAAACCGCCCAGGCCAGCGAACGGCCTTCAATCCCTCTCGCAGGGCCTCTTCCTGCACGGGGAAATCATCCGTCGCAGCCTCTAGCCCGGCCAAGGCGAGAGCGGCATTCCGCTTCTGGTGCTGGCCTCGAAGCGCCACATCGAGCTCAGTTAAACGCCATTTTAGACCTGTATAATCGAAAAGATTCTTATTTTTCAAGAAAAAAGTGAAATGGTGACCCAGAAAATAGAAAGGAGCACTACGATTGTTGGCCATATTCCTTAGCAGGAAGCGAACCTCTGTGGGCAATGCGCCACAAACGACAGGAACACCCTTCTTGATAATTCCTCCTTTCTCCCGCCCGATAGAAAGCAGATCAGAACCGAGATAGGCCTCGTGATCCCTGGATATCGTCGAAATCAACGACACTACAGACCTCACCAGATTGGTTGCATCGAGTCTTCCGCCCAAACCGACCTCAACGACCGCAACATCGATCCGTCGCCGGGCAAAGTGAATAAACGCCATAACTGTAACGAACTCGAAGAAGGTTAACGAAATATCGGCGACTGCCATCCGATCCCAGATTTCGTTCGTCAAGGCTACTACTTCGTTCGGGGTGATTTCTTCATGGCCAACGCGTATACGTTCCGTGAAGGATACCAGATGGGGCGAGGTGTAAAGCGCGACGCGATACCCCGAAAGGCACAAGATACTATGTAGCATCGCCGCGGTCGATCCTTTGCCGTTGGTTCCGGCGATATGAAACGAGGGAAATTTCTTTTCCGGGTGGTCAAAAAGAGCTAAGGCCTGGCTCATGCGATCCAGCCGCAGATCAATGACTCCGCCGCGCAAGTTATAGATTCTGTTGAGAGTTTCCAAATAAGAATCCATGGTGACAATTTACAGCGCTTGCCTCCAGAGATCCGGCGAATACTTCGGGAGTGCGAGCTCTAGGATTGTTGTTTCTGGGCGACTTGCTTGATAGCCCGCTTGAGCTCGGACACAAAAGCCCCGGCGCTTCGTGCTTTCTCGGCGCTTCCCTTCGCTTTTTCGATTCTTTCGACCAAGGCGCTGCCGACAACTGCGGCATCCGCAAAGCTGGCGATCCAGGCAGCCTGCTTTGAAGTCGAGATTCCGAAACCCACCCCAATCGGCAGAGATGTGTCTCGGCGCACCCGGGCAACTTGCGCGCGGAGATGTGCATCGAGCGTGCTCCGTGTTCCCGTAACACCGGTCACGGAAACATAATAAATAAAACCTCTCCCTCTTTGGGCAACCAGCCGTATGCGATTCGCGTCGCTGGTGGGCGACAAGAGAAAAATAAGATCCAAGTCTTCGGCGTCGGCCCAGCGCTTGAGCTCCGTGCTCTCCTCGGGAGGTAAATCGACGCAGAGTATTCCATCTGCGCCGGCCCGAGCTGCCGCGCGGCAAAAGTTCTGCAAACCGTAGCGAAAAAACGGATTGAAGTAGCCAAAGAGAATGACGGGTATTTGCGAAGTTTGACGAAACTTACGGACCAGCCGCAAAACTCGCGGCAACGACAGCCCGTCTTTCAAGGCCCGTTCCGACGAACGCTGGATTGCCGGTCCGTCCGCTGTAGGGTCAGAGAACGGAATTCCAAGCTCAATGCAATCCGCGCCTCCTGCTTCGAGGGCTTGGAGGATTTTGAGTGTAGTCGCTAGGTTGGGATCTCCCGCCGTTACAAACGGGATCAAAGCGGACTCGCCGCGCTTTTTTAACTCCGCGAATTTGGTGTCAATCCGATTCATGAGGCGGCACAAACTCCAAAAGAAAATGACTTGGAACCTTGAAGCGACACCTAGAGTCCTACTCCGAGATAATCCCCCACCGTAATCATGTCCTTGTCTCCCCTTCCGGAGAGATTAATGATCAGGCTGCGATGTTTGGCCAGATGGGGCGCCAGTCCCATAACCGCCGCAATGGCGTGAGCGCTCTCCAGTGCGGGAATGATCCCCTCCGCGTTGGCGAGGAATTTGATCGCGTCTATGGCTTCGTCGTCGGTGGCAGAGGCAAACTGGACTCTACCACGGTCGCGTAGGTAGCTCAGTTCCGGGCCTACGCCTGGATAGTCCAACCCTGCGGCAATCGAATGGGTCTGGCGGATCTGTCCTCTCTGATCCTGTAAGACGTAGCTCTTGCTGCCATGGAGGACGCCGACCGCCCCGCCAAGGATGGATGCCGCATGCTTGCCTGTACGAAGGCCTCGTCCGGCTGCCTCAACGCCTAGCAGTCTTACCTTTGGCGCCCTGACGAAGGGATAAAAGAGTCCCATAGAGTTGCTGCCGCCGCCGACGCAGGCGACAAGATAATCAGGCAATCGACCTTCCGCTTTTAGAATTTGCCTACGCGCCTCCCGTCCAATCACCGACTGAAAATCACGAACCATCATCGGGTAGGGATGGGGACCGGCGACGGATCCAATCAAGTAATAAGTATTCCGCACGTTGGTCACCCAATCCCTCAGCGCCTCATTCATTGCGTCCTTCAGGGTCTGGCTCCCCGATTCCACAACCCGCACCGTGGCACCGAGAAGTTTCATGCGAAATACGTTCAACGATTGGCGCGCCACGTCCTCTTTTCCCATGAAAATTTCACACTCCAAACCGAAACGCGCCGCCACCGTCGCGGTAGCGACCCCGTGTTGTCCCGCCCCGGTTTCTGCGATGATTCGCTTCTTTCCCATTCTGCGTGCCAGGAGGATTTGGCCAATTGTATTGTTAATCTTGTGCGCCCCGGTGTGACAGAGGTCCTCGCGCTTTAGATAGATTCGTGCCCCGCCCAGTGCGTTCGTCAATCGCTCGGCGAAATAGAGGGGTGTTTCTCGTCCGGCGTATTGATGGAGATCGCGCCGAAACTCCCTGCGAAAACTGGCGTCGCGACGCGCCTGCGCGTAAGCTCGCTCTAACTCGGTGAGCGCCGGCATAAGAGTTTCCGCCACGTACCGACCGCCGAACGGACCGAAATGACCCTGTCGATCAGGCACCCTTGGCAGCAAGAATGAATTCTTTGAGCTTCTCATGATCTTTGATACCCGGACGGGCTTCCACACTACTGCAGACGTCGACACCGTAGGGACGAACCTGGCGAATGGCCGCAGCGACGTTTTCGATAGTTAAACCGCCCGACAATATCAGTTTCTCGGTATTGAGTCCCTCGAGCCACTCCCAGGGAAATGCGCTCCCGGAGCCTCCGTAGCCCGCCGACCACGAATCGAGGAGATAGAAATCCGCTGGAAACCGCTCCACACCTTTCAAGGACTTCCTTTCTTTCACTCGAAACGCTTTGATGACCTTCAGCGACCAGCCTCGACAATAGTCCGCGCTCTCCTCTCCGTGAAATTGTAAATAACTATACGCCTGCCGTCCGTTTGGCTGTTTGCCGTAGGCGATCACGTCATGCACTTTCTCTCTCGACTCGTTGACGAACAGGGCTACATTGCACGACCCCTCGGGCAATTGTTGGAGAATAGCGCGCGCCTCTGGCGGCGCGATGCACCGGGCACTCGGGGGATAAAAATTAAATCCCAAGGCATCCGCGCCGAAGTCAAGCGCCATCTGGGCGTCGACCAGATTGGTGATGCCGCAAACCTTAACTTTAATCATAACGATTCGTTCAGGAAGGCAAGGACCCGCAGTTACGCTTCCAACAGCTCTCTAAGCTTCTTTCCGGGTTGATCCGCGCGCATGAGCGCTTCGCCGATCAAAAAGACATGGATACCCAGCTTCTCGACGCGCCGAATCTGTTCGACCGTATCGATGCCGCTCTCGCACACGGCCTGCGTGCCCGGAGGCACCAGTGGCGCCAGCGTTTCCGTCGTAACCAAGCTCACCTCGAAAGTCTTTAGATCCCGGTTGTTGATGCCAACCAGTGTTGCTCTGGCCCCCAGCGCAGCATCGAGTTCCGCTGGGGTATGGACTTCGATCAGCGCGTCCAAGGATAGTGCCTTGGCTTGCTCGGAGAGTTCCTGCAATCGACGGGGCTCAAGCAAGGCCGCGATCAATAAAACCGCGTCAGCTCCATAGCTGCGCGCTTCGGTCAACTGGTACGGATCGACGATAAAATCTTTACGTAGTAACGGCACACTTACTGTACCCCGAATCTGCTCCAGATGCGAAAGACTACCTTGGAAAAACCGTTCCTCGGTTAGCACGGAGATAGCGCTTGCGCCGTGGGCGGCATATTCTTGGGCAACCTCCACAGGTTCGCAACTATTCCGAATTAACCCTCTTGAGGGCGAAGCACGCTTCACTTCGGCAATGATCTTGCGCGAGCTTCCCGTTAGACTCCTGGCGAAACCACGGGTGGGCGTGCAGAACAACGGCCGGTCTTGCAAATCAGAGGCCGACATTTTGCGCCGCCGGTCTTCGACTTGCGCCTTCACGTGCTCGACGATGGTGGAGAGAAATTCAGCCATGAAAAGCTAGGCCTCGTTGGTCATCTCCACCAGAGCTTCAAGCTTCCTTTGTGCCTTACCGGAATCGATCGATTCCGCTGCCAGGCGGATGCCTTCCTCGAAGGAAGCTGCGGCATCGCTGACGTAGAGGGCAGCGCCGCTATTGAACAAGACGACGTCCCGCGCCGCTCCTTTTTTTCCCTGTAACACAGCGCGCACTATCGCGGCGCTTTCTTCTGGGCTGCCACCCCGAAGATCCTCCAAGCGACATGCTTTAAGTCCCACGGCTTCGGGCTGGATCACGTACTCTGTGACCACTCCATCTCTCAATTCGGCAAGATGAGTCGGACCGCAGAGGGAAACCTCGTCCAATCCTTCCATGCCGTGAACCACCAGGGCGCGCGAACTGCCGAGGTTTTTCAAAACATGAGCGATCGTTCTAATCAACTCGCCGCTGTATAGACCCATGAGTTGATGAGTCGCCATGGCAGGGTTGGTCAAGGGTCCCAGCAGATTGAAGATCGTGCGAATACCAATATCACGACGTGGCTGGACCGCGTATTTCATCGCTTCATGAAGTAAAGGCGCAAACAAGAAGCCGATGCCGATCTTATCGATGCAGCCTTGCACCCGCTCCTTTGGCGCGTCTACTTTAACTCCCAAAACACTCAGTACATCGGCGCTGCCCGATTGACTTGAAACCGAGCGGTTGCCGTGTTTGGCAACATGAACCCCGGCTCCAGCCGCGACGAATGCACAGGTCGTGGAGATATTGAAGGTTCCCTTCTGGTCTCCTCCCGTGCCGCAAGTATCCAGAACGGTTTTGGACTGGACATTAACCCGATGGGCCTTCTCACGCATCACTCGCGCGGCTCCGGTAATTTCCTCTACCGTCTCGCCCTTCATTCGAAGAGCCGTAAGAAAAGACGCTACTTGCAAAGGCGTGGCCTCGCCGCTCATGATCTCGTTCATGACGGAGATCGTTTCCGCTTCAGAGAGATGGACCCGGTTAACCAGTTGCTCGATGGCTTCCCTAATATTCATCTTTGCCTGTAAGTTTACTGACGCGTCGCAAAGGCCTTGGTAAGGTTCTCCTTGGTCTTCAGGACCTCCGCGATCTTCTCCGCTTCCTCGCGCGAGCTATACCGGCCTACACGGACACGGTACCAGAGCTTCCCTTGGTTGCGCCCTTCGGTCAAGTAGGCGTTGTAACCTTTATTCTTGAGCCTATCAACCCAGATTTGTCCTGACTTTTCGTCCGGAAAGGCATTGACTTGCACATACCATGCTTTGCCCGGTTCGCTCGGTTCGATAGGATGCGGCGATGGAGACGGATTCGGCTTATTCGCTGCCGTCTTTTCCTCAACTTTCAGCGCCGTCGATGTCGCTCTTTCCCGACCCTGGAGTTTGACTTCCTTGGGTTCTGGTTTAATCGTTTTCGCCGCTTCTTTGTGTTCACCGGCCTTTTCTTCCATCGAGGGGACATCCCGGGATGATTTCCCGAGCGTGTCGTAGAACGTCAACTCTTCTTTCGCCTGCCCAGTGCTGGCGGCACCACCGCTTTGTGTCGGGGGTTTAACGGGAATTTTGATCAACGGTTCCTCCGGTCTGGCCATTTTTCGCTCTTCGATTCCCCTGCCGACGACAATACCTAGAAAAAAGATTATCAGCGAAGCCAGAGTAAACGCGCCACCGAGCAAGACCAACTGGCCACGACTGAAATAAAACCGTTTGTCTCTATGCCTCCGATTTTCCGCCATCGAAAAGCTCCGCCCTTTAACAATTTTCCTCTAAGCGGGAAGCCATTTTCATGGGCGCTTCAACGCCCAAGATTTCCAGCCCTCGACGAATCGTGTTTTGAACATTCCCAACTAACAAGAGCCGCGCCTCGCTCAATCCCTTATCGTCCGACAGGATCCGGAAACGATTGTAATAACGGTGAAACTCGCCGGCCAGATCCAACAGGTAAAAGACCATACGATGCGGTTCGAGCTCGCGCACGCTGTCTTCCAGAACATCGTTGAATTGGACCATCTTGCGAATCAGCTCGATCTCCTCTCCCAATTCCAGTCGTTCCAGCTGAACCCGCCGAGCATCACGAACGCCCGCTTCCAACAACCCGCTCCGGTCCGCCTGTTCAAAAATGCTAGCGACCCGTGCATGGGCATACTGAACGTAGAAGACGGGGTTGTCACTCGACTGGCGTTTGGCAAGCTCCAGGTCAAAATCGAGATGGCTGTCCGATTTACGCATCAAAAAGAAAAACCGCGCCGCGTCGCAACCGACCTCTTGTAAAACCTCTCCCAGAGAGACGAATTCGCCGGTCCGCTTACCCATGCGCACCGGCTCCCCGCCACGCGTAAGCTGCACCATTTGGACTAAAACAACTTGCAAGACATCCGGATCAAAGCCCATTCCCCGTATCGCCGCTTTCAAACGCGGCACGTAGCCATGGTGATCAGCACCCCAGACATTAATGAGCTTATCAAAATGGCGCTCGAACTTGTTGCGATGATAGGCGATGTCGCTGGCAAAGTACGTAAGCTCGCCATCGCTTTTCACCACGGTTCGGTCTTTATCGTCGCCAAACTGCGTCGACCTGAACCACTCCGCACCGTCTTCGATATAAAGTAGACCGCGGTCTCGCAGCAGTTCCATTGACGCGAGCACATCACTGCGGCCGTCCGGCGGTGCCTGCCGCAGTTCTTTCTCCTCACTGAAAAAGCGATCGACCCGAATGCCGAACTCGTCCAATTGATTATGGATGGTTTTGAGTAGCGAAGTGCTGCCGTATTGGCGGAAGAAGCCCACCGCTTCATCTTTGCTTACTTTCAGATATTTGTCCCTGCTCTGTTGTGCTATTTCAGCGGCGATCTCCTTGATATAGTCTCCCGGATAACCCTCCGCGGGAAAATCGATTTGTTCGCCGAAAAGTTCGCAGTAACGGGCGTAGATGGAAAGCCCGAGATTCTCCATCTGCCGGCCGGCGTCGTTAACGTAGTATTCCCGCTCAACCTTGTAACCGACTGCCTCATGTAGCCGCGCCAACACATCGCCGATTACGGCCACCCGTCCGTGACCGACATGCAGCGGCCCGGTAGGATTGACGCTGGCCAACTCCACTTGAACCTTGCGCCCTCGGCCGATATCGACACTGGCTTCTTTGCCTTCCGCAAGTTCCCTTAGTCGCTGGTAATAGAACTTGGGTGAAAAAGTAAAGTTCAAAAACCCTGGTCCAGCGATCTCCTTACGGGCGAGAATACCATCGGGGTCTGCGAGATTTTTAAGGATGGCCTCGGCGATGACGCGCGGCGGTTTCTTGAGCTTGGGCGCCCAAAGCATCGCCACGTTCGTCGTAAGGTCGCCAAACTCCCGCTGCTTGGGCGGTTCAAGAAGCAAAGGGGGGAGATCTGTTGCATTCAGCTCTCCCCCCTTCGCCGCGCTTTCAATGGCTTGGGTTAAAAGCTTCTTAAGGTGACTTCGCATCACAATTCGTAATTGTTTTAAGTGGTTGCAGGCCTATTTCCGGCCCCCATCGAAACGGCTTTTCCATGCAATTTGAAAGAAAACGCGTTTATGGCAGGAAATCTCTAACTAAAGCATTTATAATGGCTTTCTATGTCCAAAGTCAATAAGAGAGTTGACTATAGAGGCTTTTTGGCCTCAGGAGGTCGGCGTCTCAGGCAGGGTCCTTCGAAGACCGTCCACCCGCCGTACGCTCAAGCCTGTCCTCAATCTCCCCGATATAAGCAGCGAGCGTGTTTCCGGATTGCTCCACCACCGAGCGTAACTCGCGTTCGAGATCTTCCAGCTTCGCCAGCACACCTGTCTTCAATTCCTCGCTTTTTTGCGCCACACTACCCAGTTCGCTGTCCAGAAACGCGCGCAGTTGGCTAAAACGGGAGGCCTCCGCTTGATCGGCAAGCTCCCGTTGGGCTTGGAGCTCGCGCGCATAACGTCGGCTTTCGATCAGCACGGATGACTGCAAATAAACCACGTAGATAAGAAACAAGAGCGTAAGTACGGCAACGAATCCTAACAGAACTAGACCCAGCGGCGCCTCGACTTTGCCAAAAACCAGTGACAGCGTTGTCGGTGTTACAAACGCGTTCCAATTAATGGCCGTGAAAATAGCCACGGTGGCAAGCAGAGCTAGTATCAACAATGTGCGCAAGTACATACAAACCTCCTTCCACACAGCAAACGTCGGGTCAGGGTTCGGTCTCTGTTCGGCGTCAGCTGTTTATCCTAGGCTAAAAATCCAAATCGTTCGAGGGCATGCGATTGAAAATCAGACGAGATCATCTCGATACGCCGTCTCGCCGTAACCGTTCGATGGTATCCTGCCTTTCGAACGATTTGAACGAAACCTCAGCCGCTCGCTCGAGACAACGACAAGAATTTAGGGGGGACGTTTTCGACGAGAAACAACGGCCCGGACGCGAAGAACCGAATGCCTGCGCCGTGAGCGGCGCGCGCATCCACCACGACGATCGCGGGAACGGGGTCGCGTCTTTTTCCCACAGCGATCGCCTCATCCAGCAAGGGACTGAGATGGACATACTGACGATCTCGTGGCTTTAACCCGCTGCGTAAAATCGATTGGGCAAGATCCCGCGCCGTCCCGTAATACAGCTCTAGCGGTGGCTCCACAGGTTGAAGACCAAGATCAACCGGAAAAGAGTGACCGTACGTGGCGCGAACTTTTCCTTCCTTCAATTCAAAGCGTTTCTTGTCGGAGCCGATAACCAGAGCGCGAATTTGTTCCTCGGTGACTTCTTGAAACCGCTCGACCACCGTATCGACTACGGCGTCCCACGGGGCAAACCCATAAGGGTCAAACTGGAGCGGATACTCCTTTGGCCGATGACGCAAAAGATAGCTAAGAAAACGAGACACGCGTTCCAGTGGAAACACAATCACCCGATCTTTCAATGGCCTATTTTTGACCGGTGATCCGTTGGTCGTTGCTCAATCGATGATGCGCACACCTTCCGGCCACAACACCAATACGAGGGTATCGCCAACGGCCCGTGGCTGGTGGACCGATTGCGGATCCAAAAATACCATATCGCCTTCGAGGTATTCTCCAGTTTCATCGGTGATCTTGCCTTTCAGGACAAGATAGAACTCGCCGCTGATGTGCTCGTGTTTGACAAACACATCCGACGCAGCCCCTGCCGCAATTCGATACAGAACCAGCTCCCGCTTCCCTTCACGCGCCAGGCGGGACATGGCAAGACCGTTGCCTAAGTCTCGCCACGAGAGCCGATCCAAAGCATCAGCATTTAAATCAATGCGTAGAATATCGTTGAGCGATCGACGCAGCACCCCAGCTGTTTCCTTCCCATCGCGTCTAGATATCACGACCGTCCGGCGAACAAAAGCTCGACGTCAATTACGATAGAATTAACGTGAATACGGCGGCAATGAGTCCGGGAGAATGTCAGAGGCGGGAAATCGGTGGGCCGAGCGGAGCCATGCTTCCTGACTCCGGTTTCTGTTTTTGTGGTTATAGTGCGCACCCAAAGGCGCTAAGCCGTCGCGGCTTTTCCTTCGGTGCCGGCTGCTCTGCGGGACCGCCTTCCTCTAGCTCTTTGTCCCGCCGACGGAGGCGCGGCATTTTCCCCGCTGCCCACTAATTCAATTAGGGAAATCGGGGCTGCGTCGCCCCGCCGGCGACGAATCTTAATGATCCGGGTGTAGCCGCCGGGCCGATCCTTGAAGCGCGGCGCCAGGGTGTCGAACAACTTGTGCACAATGGCTTTGTCGCAAACGATTCCCAGGGCTTGACGCCTGGCATGTAAGCTGCCCTGTTTCCCCAACGTAATGACGCGATCGGCCCACCGTCTGACCTCTTTTGCTTTTGGATCGGTCGTTTGAATCCTCTCGTCACGCAGCAAAGAAGTGATAAGATTACGCATCAGCGCCCATCGATGACTGGAGGTTCGATTGAGTTTTCTGCCTGACTTGAGGTGGCGCATAAGTTATGCCGATTCCTTCTCACTGGCTCGCTTGCGGCTCTCGATCTCTTCGCGGGCGGGGAAGTGATCGATCTTCATCCCGAGTTCGAGGCCCATTTCACGAAGAATTTCCTTGATTTCGTTGAGCGATTTATGGCCAAAATTCTTGGTCTTCAACATTTCTTGTTCGGTCTTCTGGACCAGCTCACCGATATATTTGATATCGGCGTTCTGCAGACAGTTCTGCGAGCGGACGGAAAATTCCAATTCGTCGACACTGCGGAAAAGATTATCGTTCAATGGAATCGTAGGTCCATCTTCGCGCTTTTCCTGGCGGGGTTCGTCCTGGAAGTTGACGAAAATCCCGACCTGGTCCTGGAGAATCTTCGCAGCATAGGCCATAGCGTCTTCAGGCTTGACGCTGCCATCCGTATGAACCTCGAAAACCAGGCGATCATAGTCGGTCCGTTGAGCGACACGGGCGTTTGTCACGGTAAAATTGACCTTCTGTATAGGTGAAAAAACCGCGTCAATAAAAATCGTATCTACCGGTGCCCCCTCCTCTTTGTTCCGTTCCGCCGGTACATAGCCGCGACCCAGTCTGACAGTCATCTCTGCTTCCAATTTGGCGTCGCGCGATAGAGTGGCAATCTTATGTTCCGGGTTTAAGATTTCTACGCTCGGAGGGGCGACGATATCTTTTGCTTGCACCGTCCCAGGCCCTTTGGCTTCGATTTTGAGCGTCTGCTGCTCTCCATCATTGAGCCGAAGTCGTACCTCTTTTAAATTGAGGATGATATCGGTTACGTCTTCCGTAACGCCGGGGATGGTCGAGAACTCATGGAGAATACCTTTGATACGGACAGCGACAATGGATGCGCCCATGAGGGAGGAAAGCAGGATCCGGCGCAAAGAGTTGCCGATCGTCTGGCCAAACCCGCGCTCAAAGGGCTCCGCATAGAACTTTCCATAAGTGGAGGTCAGCGACTTCTCATCGACTTCCAGTTGTTTGGGTTTGATCAAATCCGTCCAATGCCTATACATCGTAGACATAGCCTCTCCCATACGCGAAAATTACTTCGAATATAACTCGACAACCAATTTCTCGTTAATGGGCATCGTGACGTCGCTGCGCGCGGGCATTAATTTGATCCGCCCGCTGCACGCATCGCGGTCCAGTTCAGCCCACTCGGGCACGCCGCGACGTTGTGCCCCCTCCATCGCGGTCAACACCCGCGCCATCTGCCGACTCTGTTCTTTGACGCAAACTTCGTCCCCAACCCGCACAAAATAAGACGGAATATTGACTCGCTTCCCGTTGACCAAGATATGACCGTGCCGAACCAATAGTCGCGCTTCTGCCCGGGAACTGGCGAAACCCAGGCGATAGACAACGTTGTCCAAGCGCCGTTCCAGCAAAACTAACAAAGCCTCCCCGGTAATGCCCTTCTCGCGGCTCGCCCGTGCGAATGTGCGGCGAAATTGCTTTTCCAGCAGGCCGTACATGCGTTTCAACTTTTGCTTCTCGCGCAGCTGGATGCTGTACTCAGAAAACTTGGGTCGCTTCTGGCCATGCTGCCCCGGCGGATAATTGCGCCTTTCGATGGCGCACTTATCTGTGTAGCATCGCTCTCCTTTGAGAAAGAGTTTGAGGTTTTCTCTTCGGCAAAGCCGGCAAACAGACTCTATATATCTAGCCAATCCTTCCTCCCTATCAAACTCGCCTTCGCTTTGGCGGACGGCATCCATTATGAGGAATCGGGGTTACGTCTTTGATCAGGCTAATGTTGATGCCCGCAGACTGAAGGGCACGCAAAGCCGACTCTCTGCCGGCGCCTGGGCCCCGGACAAAGATCTGGACGGTTCGCAGCCCGTGATCCATCGCCTTTTTGGCGGCACTATCGGCTGCCTGTTGGGCTGCGAACGGAGTCCCTTTTCGCGAGCCTTTAAAACCCATACTTCCCGCACTTGACCAGGAAATGACATTGCCTTGGTAATCGGTAATCGTAACAATCGTATTGTTGAAGGTCGAGTGAATATGAACCACGCCTTCGGATATGTTCTTCCGGCCTCGCTTCTTACGTCCGGATCGGTCAGCAGCCTTCTGCTCAGCCTGGCCTTCAGCCTTCTTCTCTTGTTTTTCTTCGTCATCGGCTTTTGCCATCGGATTCTCCTAATACGATCAACCCTTCGAAGGAGCTGGCTTCTTTCCTGCGACGGTTTTGCGTGGCCCCTTGCGCGTGCGCGCGTTGGTGTGCGTCCGTTGGCCGCGCACCGGCAAATTCTTGCGATGACGCAAGCCCCGATAAGATCCCATATCAATGTGCCGCTTGATATTCATCGACACATCGCGCCGCAGATCACCCTCGACCTTGTGTTGCTGATCCAAGATTTGACGGATTTTGACAACATCCTCGTCGGAGAGATCATCGCTTTTCAGGTCAAAATTGATGTCCGCCTGCTGCAGGATTTTTCGTGAGGCACTTCTGCCAATGCCATAGATATAAGTGAGCGCAACTTCCATCCTTTTGTTTCTTGGGAGATCGACTCCCGCGATGCGGGCCATATTTTCTCCTCCTCTTTTTTAATCCCTCGGGCTCAAAGCGACCTAACCCTGTCTCTGTTTGTGCTTGGTGTTCACACACAACACTCGCACGACTCCCTTTCGCCTTATGATTTTGCACTTGTTGCAGATTTTTTTTACCGAGGCTCTCACCTTCACGACGACTCCTCTTCTAGCGCTCCCGAAAGACGATCCGTCCACGGGCCAAGTCGTAGGGAGATAATTCGATCTTGACCTTGTCCCCGGGCAAGATCTTGATGTAATGCATTCTCATTTTCCCCGATATGTGAGCGAGGACTTTGTGCCCGTTCTCCAGTTCCACGCGGAACATCGCGTTGGGTAAGGTCTCCAGCACCTTTCCCGTCACTTCGATGGCATCTTCTTTAGGCATACAAACTTTGGCTATTCAACGGAATGAAGACGTAGCTATAGCTGGCTCAAGATAAACGGGCCGTTTTGTGTCACAGCGACCGAATGTTCGAAATGCGCCGCAAGGCTGCCATCTCTCGTAATCGCTGTCCAGCCATCCTCTTTAATTTCAACTTCGTAACCTCCAGCATTAACCATGGGCTCAATCGCCAAGACCATACCCTCTCTCAATCGAACTCCGCGATCCGGCTCGCCATAATTCGGCACCGGCGGCTCTTCGTGCAACTTCTTGCCGATGCCATGACCCACGAAAGCTCGGACCACGGAGTAGCCCGCACGCTCTGCAGTTTGCTGAACCGCAAAACCGAGATCGCCCAGGCGCTTCCCGGCATGGAGCTGATCGATACCCCTGTAGAGCGCCTGCTCCGTCACTTCCATCAGCCGCTTGGCTTCCTCACTCACCTTTCCCACACCAACCGTTACCGCCGAATCGCCATAGAAGCCATCATAAATCACCCCGTAGTCAAGACCCACAATGTCCCCTTCGCGCAGCGCTCGATGTGACGGAATTCCATGCACGATCTCCTCGTTGATCGATACGCAAAGACTGCGTGGAAAGATTCTGCCGGCTACACTGTAACCCTTAAATGCCGGAACGGCCTTTCTTTTGACCGTGAGCTCCTCGGCCAAGGCATCCAATTCGAGCGTCGTTATTCCGGGAGCCACCCTGTGTTTGAGTTCTGCTAAAACCTCCGCAACGATTACATTCGCCCGCCTCATGATGTCGATTTCTCGAGGCGATTTGAGCGCAATCACGTCCCCGGCTCTCCCAGAGCTTTAATCACACGCTTTTGAATATCCTCAACTTTTCCCACACCGTCGATTTCCCGCAATATCCCCCGTTGTCTGTAGTAATCGACCAACGGCGCGGTCTGCGCATCATAAACATCCAGACGCGCCCTGACGGTTTCCTCCCGATCATCGTCCCGTTGCCGCAGCTCGCCGCCACAGCGATCGCATACACCCTCTTGCTTTGGCGGATCAAAGCTCCGATGGTAGGGTGCGCCGCAACCTTTGCAGGTTCGACGCCCGGCGAGCCTTTCAACAATCAATTCAGGGGGAACCTGCATCAACAAGACATGATGCAGCGTTAAGTCCATTTTCTTCAATATCTCCTTGAGACTCTGAGCCTGGGGAATCGTCCTTGGAAAGCCATCTAAAATAAAACTCTTCCTGCAATCGTTGTCATTCAACCGCTCGGCGACCAGTTTCACGATCACACTATCCGGCACTAAGACTCCACGGTTAATATATTCGGCGGCTTCCTTGCCTACCGGACTTTGCTCGGCTACGGCCTTCCTCAGGATGTCTCCCGTCGAAACTTGACAGGCATTGAATTCCTCTTGCAGCAGTTTCGCCTGAGTTCCTTTTCCTGCGCCGGGAGGTCCGAGCAGAACGATGCGTAGACCAGCCAACCTCTAGCCCCTTCTCCCCCGCAATCGTCCGCGCTTCATGAACCCCTCATAGTTCCGACTAATCAAATGCGTCTCCATCTGTGCCACCGTGTCCAACGCAACGCCGACCACGATCAACAACGCCGTTCCACCGAAGTAAAACGGCACGTTAAACTGCTGGATCAAGAGCGTCGGCAAAAGAGCCACAACGGAAATGTAAATCGCGCCGCCCAGGGTGATGCGGGAGAGGACGCGATCGATGAATTCCGCGGTTTTTTGCCCAGGTCTGATGCCAGGAATATAACCGCCAAATTTTTTCATATTTTCCGCAACATCGACGGGATTGAAAACGACCGCAGTATAAAAATAGGCAAAGAAAATGATCAAGATCACGTAAACCGAATCGTGCAGCCATTGTCCTGGACTCAGCATGCCAGCCATCGCTTGAACCCAAGGGTACGGAGCGAACTGAGCGACGGTGGCGGGAAATATCAGTATCGACGAGGCGAAGATCGGGGGAATCACCCCCGCGGTATTGATCTTCAACGGCAAGTGAGAACTCTGACCCCCGTACATTTTTCGCCCAACCACCCTTTTCGCGTACTGAACCGGGATACGTCTCTGCCCTCGTTCCATGAAGATAATGACTCCCACGATGACGACGGTGAAAACCAGCAGCAATAACGCCACCAACACTCCCAATTCACCCTCACGAATAAACTGAAAGGTTGTTGTAATGGCCGATGGGAGCCGGGCCACGATGCCAGCAAAGATGATTAGGGAAATACCGTTGCCGATTCCCCGTTCGGTGATTTGCTCCCCTAGCCACATGATGAAAGCCGTGCCGGATGTCAGTGTGATCACAGTCATCAGGCGAAAACCCCAACCGGGATCCAGAACGATAGCCGAGCCTCCGGGACCCCGGGTTCCCTCTAGCCCAAAGCTGATCATGAGTCCTTGAATGATCGACAAAATCACAGTTCCATAACGTGTATATTGAGTGATTTTTCGCCGCCCGGCCTCGCCCTCCTTCGAGAGTCTTTCAATGTAAGGAAAAACCACCGTTAGCAACTGGAGAATGATCGACGCGCTGATATAAGGCATGATACCCAGCGAAAAAACCGAAAACTGCTCCAGGGCTCCGCCGGAAAAAAGATTGAATAGTCCAAAAATCGTTCCCTTGACTTGTTCAAAATAAGCTGCCAGGGCCTGGCGATCGATGCCCGGCGTGGGAACGTGAACGCCGAGCCGATAAACGGCCAGCATCGCCAGGGTAAAGAGCACCCGGCGCCTGAGCTCAGGAATCCTCGATGCGTTCTGGAAGCCGCTAAGCATGAGCGTTCAACAACTCCAAACTGCCGCCGCAGGCTTCTATTTGTTCTTTAGCTTTGGCGGATGATCCATGGGCCTTCACCCTCAGTGACTTGGTTAGGCCGCCGTTTCCCAGTATCTTTACCTTTGGGTTCTTACCGTGGAGAAGGCCTTTTTCGATGAGGATCTCCGGCGTCACTTCGCTCCCTGACGGAAAAGCTTCCAACTGCCTTAAATTAATCACCGTCATTTCAACTCGAAAAGGGTTGTGAAAACCGCGCTTGGGAAGACGCCGTTGCAGTGGCATCTGCCCGCCCTCGAACCCGGGGCGTGTTCCTCCGCCTGACCGAGCGCCTTGGCCCTTGTGGCCCCGGCCAGAAGTTTTCCCGTGGCCGGAGCCGTCTCCTCGACCCACTCGTTTGCGTTTCTTGTTGGAACCCGGTGCCGGTCTTAGATCTGAGAGTTTCATAGTCAGCGAATCTCCGCCAAAACTTTCCCGCGCCGGTCCGCGATCTCTTCAGGGGGACGTAAATCCTTGAGCGCTTCAAACGTCGCCTTGACCATGTTGTGCGGATTATTGGAGCCGAGACACTTGGTTAAAACATTCTGAATCCCTGCAGCTTCCACCACGGCCCGCACACCTCCGCCGGCAATAACTCCCGTCCCGTCAGACGCCGGTTTCAGAATGACATAGCCCGCGCCGAATCTTCCACTGACCTCAAAAGGTATGGTTCCTTCCATGACGGGAACACGAATCAAATGCTTCTTGGCCTGTTCGAGCCCTTTTCGTATGGCTTCCGGGACTTCGTTTGCTTTCCCCATTCCATAACCGACAACGGCGTGGTTATCTCCTACCACAACCAACGCGCTGAAGCTGAATCGCCGGCCGCCCTTTACGACCTTGGCCACCCGGCTGATGTGAACCACTTTCTCTTTCAAGTCCAAACCCTGCGGGTCAATCCGTTCCAAAAGCAACCTCGCTTCAATCGACCGTGTTGTTAAAATTCCAATCCGCCTTCACGAGCGCCATCAGCAATCGCCTTGACCCGCCCGTGAAAGAGAAACCCATTGCGATCGAAAACAACGTGGGTAATATTTCTTTCTTTACAGATTTTGGCCAATGCCAATCCAATCAGCTTGGCGGCCTTCACTCCCTTGCTGTTTCCGACCTGGCTCGCGAAACCCTTAGCTAACGTCGAAACCGACGCCAGGGTGGCACTGCGATCGTCTGAAATAACCTGCGCGTAGATGTGTTTATTGCTTCTGAACACACAAATTCTTGGTCGCTCGTCAGTCCCTACGACCTTTTTGCGAACTCGTTGCTTTCTACGTTCGCGGGCAATGCTTCTTCGCTTGTTCGCCATTGGCTCTTAACCTCTACGAGGCACCTCCTGCAGAACCAACCGCCTTTCCGGCCTTGCGCCGAATTACTTCCTCGCGATATTTGACCCCTTTGCCTTTGTAAGGCTCAGGCGGTCGAAGCCCACGCAGCTTCGCCGCAGTTTCTCCCAGCAGCTGACGGTCCGCGCTGCTGAGCGTTACGATGACCTGTCTTTCGACTGTAGCAGTGACACCCGCGGGCAGAGAAAACACCACTGGATGTGAAAAACCCAAGGTGATGTGGATCTCTTGGCCCTTAACCTCGGCGCGATAGCCGACGCCGTTGATTTCAAGCACCCGCGTGAAGCCCTGACTGACGCCCTGTGCCATATTGGCGATCAACTTTCGTGTCAGCCCATGCAGAGCGCGAACTTTGCGCTCTTCTCCCTCCCGCTCGACTCGCACGACACCGTCTTGTACTTTGACTGTGACGCCCAGTGGAATGGCGGTTTTGAGTTTTCCTTTCGGTCCCTCTAAACGGACTTCCCTAGGCTCAACGGCTACCTTCACCCCACTCGGGATGGTAATGGGTAGCTTTCCGATACGCGACACGCTACACCCCGCTTTTTAAACTACCACACCAAACAAATAAGCTCGCCCCCAACTCTTGCCTTTGAGGCTTCCCGATCCACCATGATACCTTTCGGAGTCGATAGGATATTTATTCCCAACCCCTTGCGGATCGGCGTGACAGCCTGCGCACCGACATAAACCCGGCGGCTTGGGCGGCTGACGCGCTTGATCCCCGTAATCACGGGACGATTTTCCCGATCGAACTTCAGCTGGACCAGTAGTGCCTCACCCGCACCTTGTGAATCTTTTACCTTCTTCGACTCTCTTAGATAGCCCTCTTCGATCATGACCTTGATGATGTTTTCTTTCACGCGGGACCATGGAATTGCCACTTTTTCATGTCGCGCACGTGAGGCGTTGCGGATGCGTGTTAGCATATCGGCGATCGGGTCGGTCATTGCCATCGTACCGTCTCCTACCAGCTGGCCTTGATCAATCCGGGAATATGTCCCTTGCGTGCGTGATCTCGTAGACATAGCCGGCACATACGAAAACGCCGATAAAACGCCCGCGCGCGCCCGCAAAGCGGACAGCGATTGTATTCTCGCACTTTGAACTTATTCGGTCTTTCTGCCTTTATGCGAAGACATGTTTTGGCCAACGGTAATCTCCCTCATCGATCAACTGGCGAAAGGCATACCCAGCAACTTGAGCAGGGTTTTGCCTTCGTTATCCGTCTTCGCCGTGGTTACGAACGAGACGGTCATCCCTCGCGTTTTTTCGACTTTGTCCGCCTGGATCTCAGGAAAAATAATCTGTTCGCGCAAGCCTAGAGAATAGTTCCCGCGCCCGTCGAACGAACGATCCGACACCCCTTTGAAATCGCGAACTCGCGGTAGTGCCACGTGGATCAGTCGGTCAAGGAACTCGTACATGCGATCCTGCCGTAGCGTGACCATGCAACCAATCGGCACGCCTTCCCGCAACTTAAAGTTGGCAATGGACTTTTTGGCGCGTGTCACCACCGGCTTCTGTCCGGTGATGGCGATCACTTCGGCGACCGTGGTATCGAGAGCCTTGATATTTTGCGTTGCCTCCCCGAGCCCCACGTTCACGGTAATTTTCTCCAACCGGGGCACCTGCATCGAGTTCTTGTAGCCGAACTCCTTCATCATCGCCGGCAACACTTCCTCTTGATATTTTTGCTTCAGCCGCACCATCCGATTGACACCTAATCTAAGGCCTCTCCGCAGCGTCGGCAGATGCGAATTTTCTCTCCATCCGCCAGAACCTTGCGACCGATGCGCACCGGCGCATTGCACTTGCTGCATAGGATCATGATGTTGGAAGCAGGAATGAAAGCTTCCTTTTCCACGATGCCGCCGGGTTGCTGTGGGCCCCGCGGCCGACTGTGACGCTTCACCATATTGACTCTTTCGATAATGATGGCATCCCGCTTGGGCAGCACGCGGAGGACCTTGCCGGTCTTTCCCCGCTCCTTTCCCGAGATCACCATCACGTCGTCGTTTTTGCGAATTTGCACAAGACTTTCCTTGAGTACTACAGCACTTCGGGTGCGAGCGAGATAATCTTCATGAACTTCCTGGCCCGCAGTTCGCGCGCCACCGGCCCAAATATGCGGGTGCCGATGGGCTCTTTTTGATTGTCAATCAGCACGGCCGAATTGTTGTCGAATCGGATGTAAGTTCCATCCGGACGCCCCATCTCCTTTGCCGTCCGGACCACCACTGCCTTCATCACATCCCCTTTTTTTACCTTGGCGTTGGGAATCGCTTCCTTGACGGAAACCACAATAATGTCACCAATGGAGGCATATTTTCGTTTGCTGCCGCCGACGACTTTAATGCACTGCACCCTGCGCGCGCCCGAGTTGTCCGCTACATCCAACACCGTTCTCATCTGGATCATCAATCCACCTCAACTGCGACCTAGACAGCAGATGCCTCCGACACGTCGGCAGCCATCATCTTGGCCTGCTCCACGATCTTGCTTACGCGCCAGCGCTTATCCCTGCTCAGGGGCCGGCATTCAACGATCACGACTCGGTCCCCGACGTGGCTCTGATTGCTCTCATCGTGCGCTTTGACCTTAGTCCGTCGCCTCAGGTACTTTTTATACTTCGGGTGCATAACCGTCCGCTCCACAGACACAATGACGGTCTTGTGCATCCGGTCGCTGACCACCACCCCCATTCGCTCTTTTCGAAGTCCTCTCTGGTTCATGGCACGCCTTTCCCACTCTCGAATGCTCTTTCGCGAAGGATCGTCTCCACCCTGGCTAAATCCCGCTTCGTTTGCCGTAGTTTCATTGGGTTTTCCAACCTACTCGTGGCCCGCCTTAGTTTCAAATGTCCGATCTCCTCCCGCAACTCGATACGCTTCTGCGCAAGCTCGTCCGCACTCATCGCTCGCAGTTCCTTAGCTTCCATACGCCAGCCCTTTCCGCTCCACAAAGATCGTCGGGATAGAAAGCTTGTGCGCAGCAAGGCGGAACGCCTCTCGGGCAAGCGGTCCGTCTACACCCTCCATTTCGAACAATATGCGCCCCGGTTGGACCACTGCAACCCACATCTCTGGAGCGCCCTTTCCCTTCCCCATACGGGTTTCCGCGGGCTTCTTGGTTAACGGTTTGTCAGGAAAGATTCGAATCCAGACTTTACCACCCCGCTTGAGATAACGGGTGAGCGCGACTCGAGCCGCTTCAATTTCTCGTGCGCTCATCCAACCCCGATCCGTGGCCTTTAGGCCGTACTCACCGAAAGCCAGAGCAGAGCCACGGTGCGCGGTGCCGCGGCGGCGTCCCTTTTGTAATTTCCGATATTTTACTTTTTTCGGTTCAAGCATGTTAATCGCTTCTAAATATTACAAACGCCGTCTGAAGGAGTCTTAACCTCCTAACATCGCTTTCTGTTGCTCTTCCTCTTCGGTCAAGACCTCGCCTCTGAAGATCCATGTTTTTACGCCGATGATACCGTAGGTCGTGCGCGCCTCCGCAAACCCGTAGTTGATATCGGCCCGTAACGTGTGCAGCGGTACACGCCCTTCGCGATACCACTCGGTGCGGGCGATTTCCGATCCTCCTAATCGGCCGGCGCACTGGATTCTCACGCCCTGAGCACCCATACGCATGGCGCGGGAGACGCTTTCTTTCATGGCGCGGCGGAAGGCAACCCGCCGTTCCAACTGTAGCGCGACGTTTTCCGCGACGAGCTGAGCGTCGAGATCCGGTCGCCTCACCTCGTGAATATTGATGTAGGTGTCCCGGTGGGTCAACTGGGTAATCTCTTCCTTCAATTTTTCAATCTCAGCCCCCTTTTTACCGATGACGATTCCCGGGCGCGCCGTGTAAATATTGATCTTCGCTTTGTTTGCCGCTCTTTCAATTTCAATCCTGGAGATCCCGGCATGGTAAAGACGGCTTTTCAAAAATTTTTTCACGCGAAAGTCTTCATGGAGCAGCTTGGAATAGTCATGACGGGCAAACCACTTGGAGTCCCAGGATTCAATGACGCCCAGACGAAAAACTCTCGGATGTGTTTTTTGACCCATCGGCTCTTAGCTCCTCTCACCGAACTCATCCAGCACGATCGTGATATGGCTCAACCGTTTGCGGATACGTGTGGCTCTACCCTGGGCCCTGGGTGTGAAGCGTTTCCACATTCCCCCTTCGTCCACCTTAGCCCGCTTGACATAGAGACGATCCACATCGACACTCTGGGTGTTCTCCGCATTGGCCACCGCGGTACGCAGGGTCTTGGCGATAATCCCGGCCGAGCGCTTAGGCACAAACTTGAGAATATTGAGTGCTTCCTCAACCCCTTTGCCGCGAATCTGGTCTACGACCAGCCGCACTTTTCGCGGCGAGAGCCGGACATATTTGGTGACCGCCTGGGATTCCATGATTTCAATAATCCGCGCTACTTAAAATTGTATCTGCCTCCCTGCGTGCTGCTTTCATCTAACTCTTGGGAGGCGGCGCCGTGGCCGGTCTTTGCACCCCGGTCGCAGCCGCAGGCGCCGAAGGGGCCGGAGTCACAGCGCCCACCGTCTCTTTGGCCTCACCCTTACGATCACCGGAGTGCAGGAAGAAGGTCCGGGTGGGAGAAAACTCGCCGAGCTTATGACCTACCATGTTTTCAGTAATGAAAACCGGAATAAATTTTCTTCCGTTATGAACGCCAATCGTATGGCCGACCATTTCCGGCGTCACCGTCGACCGACGGGACCAAGTCTGGATGACCCGCTTCTGGCGCGACTCGTTCATCGTCGCTATCTTCTTCGCCAGATGCGCGTCGACGAAGGGTCCCTTCTTGACCGAACGTGCCATCGCTACTTCGCCTTTCTACCCTGCACGATATACTTGTCGGACCGATGGTTCTTTCTCGTCTTGTATCCCTTGGTGGGTTTGCCCCAAGGGGTCATAGGATGATTTCCCTTTGACCGGCCCTCGCCGCCACCATGGGGATGATCGACCGGGTTCTTGGCAATACCACGAGTCGTCGGTCTTCGGCCCAACCAACGCATTCTGCCAGCTTTACCCCATGAAATATTCTCCTGATCGGCATTGCCCACTTGCCCGACGGTGGCCCGGCACTCGGCCAAAATGTACCGGAGCTCGCCGGAGGGCATTTTTAATAAGGCGTAAAACCCTTCTTTAGCCATAAGCTGAGCGCCCGATCCCGCGCTGCGAACCAGTTGTCCGCCTTTGCCGATCTTCAGTTCTACGTTGTGGACTATAGTTCCCACGGGAATAAATTTGAGGGGCAGCGAATTGCCCGGCTGTATGTCCACGTTGTCGTCGCCAGCGATAACAGAGTCCCCAACCTGCAAACGTTCCGGCGCTAAGATATACCGGCGCTCGCCGTCGGCATAACAGAGAAGTGCGATACGGGCGGAACGATTCGGGTCGTACTCCATAGCTTCAACTTTAGCCGGAATATTTCTTTTGTCGCGCTTAAAATCGATCAAGCGATAGAGACGCTTGTGGCCACCGCCCCGATGATCCGCCGTCACTCGACCCGTGTTGTTGCGCCCGCCACGACGCTTGAGTGACTCGCGCAAGCTTTTGTCGGGCGTTTTCTTAGTGATCTCATCGAATGTGAGCCCGGTCCTAAAGCGCATGCCCGCAGACGTGGGCTGATAATTCTTAATCGCCATCTTTGATCCTTCTAGGCCCCACCAAAAAAGTCGATCTTGTCGCCTTCCCTCAAGGTGACGTAGGCTTTCTTCCACTGGGGTCGACGCCCCATACTTCTACCAACACGCCGCATCTTTCCCAAGTATCGAGCCATGCGCACCTTGACGACCTTGACTTTGAAGAATGTCTCAACGGCCTTTTTTACTTCTATCTTGTTAGCGTCCGGCCGAACCTTGAACAAGACTTGCTGGGCCGTCTCTGCCAGCAGCGAGCCCTTCTCAGAAATCAGCGGCGCTTGAATGATTTCCTGAGACCCCCTCATGCGCCTAACCTCTCTTCTAACAGCTTCAAAGCTTCCTCCATTAAAATCAGATGTCGGTAGCAAACTAGATCATAGACATTCAAGCCTTCGACTCGTAACACTTTGACTCCCGGAAGATTACGGCATGAGCGCTCGATCTTCTCATCCGGCTGCGCAATCACAATCAAAGCACTGGTGACTTTGAGTTCGGCCAACGCTCTCGCCATGAGTTTGGTTTTGGCTTCTTCGAGTTCGAGTTTATCGACGACGATAATCTCGCCGTCGCGGTTTTTCAGGCTGAGCGCGGAAAGCAGAGCTTCCTTGCGTGCCTTGCGCGGCATACGAAATG
>Ga0081538_10001161_pt1 | contig 27820 bp, 25 predicted proteins | sample TabmetS5T2R1_FD_71022 | JGI IMG/M metagenome (GOLD analysis project Ga0081538, IMG submission 71022) | Tabebuia heterophylla rhizosphere microbial communities from the University of Puerto Rico - S5T2R1 | ecosystem: Host-associated > Plants > Roots > Rhizosphere ...
TCGCGGAGGACGGCGCTGAAGTCCGCTCGATTCGCGGTCCTGCCGTATGGCAGCGCGTGCAGGTAGCGCCCCGCCGCTTGGAAATCGGTGATACCACATGCCATGAACGCAGCGGTCACCGGGCCTGCACACTTCAAGGGAACGTATGGCAAAGCATCCCAAGAGCGCATGTTCGCCTCCTTTCACGCCGGCACCTAACGCGATTTATTTGTTGCCACGGCCGTGCAACCGGAAGCCACTGCTGGGCGCACTAACAGACCGTATGGGCCTACAGCCAGCGAGTCATACTATGAACTATTGTCACGACGCAGTATCCGGTGGGCAAATCGCCATCCCTCAGGCGTCTTGCGCCACTGGCCGTGATACACCCCCGAAGCCGTCGGACGTGGTGCCGCCTCGTTGGCCAAAGTCGAGTTTGGAACGCATGCTCTAACTCCATATTTTTGACTCTATACGGAGCTTTGAGTTTTCCCAGGTCAACACACCCGGCGCCCTTCCATTGGATGCCTGGAAGTGGTTGACGCGAGTGTAGTAGGGGCACTCGATCGTGTCAATCCCGAGACGGTTAGAGGTGCGCTCGCTGCACCGGGAAGATGGCGCCACGGCAGGCTGATAGCCACAGCAAGAGGGTGGCGCAGCCGATGGTAAACGACAGACTAGTGGCTGGGCGCTTGACATGCCGAGCCTAGACGCTAGACTTATGCCATGCTGTTGACCGGCCGCACTGTCCAGAGCGTTCCACAGGGGAACACAGATATGGGAAAAACGATTGCGGTACTTGGGGCGGGGAATGCCGGAACCACTTTTGCACTGCTGGCGTTGCACAACGCCAATGTGGTCCGGCTGTGGACGATTGAAGAGGACCTGGCTGAGCAGATGCGTCGGATCCACGAGAATCCAAAATACCTGCCAGGGATAAAGCTTCCTGATACGATCGCCATCGAGATCGACTTGCAGCGCGCTGTAGTAGGGGCCGAGATCGTCATGTTCGCTGTCCCCTCTCATGTCGTACGGCGCCTGGCCAGAGCGGTCGCCCCTTTCCTGACACCCGAGCAAATCATCCTGGACGTGGCCAAAGGCATCGAAGAAAAGACCTTCTATCTCATGTCGGAAGTGATTCACAGCGAGCTTCCGGAGGCTCTACGTCAGAACGTGGTCGCGCTGTCAGGGCCATCGATCGCCCGCGAGATGAGTCGAGGTGTCCCCACGGCGGTGGCAGTGGCGGGTTTCGCACGTCGACATGCCGAAACCGTGCGTCAAGCTTTTGAGAGCCCGACCTTCAAGGTGGAAGTCCTCGATGATATAGCTGGGGTGCAGCTTGGCGGGGCGCTGAAAAACATCTATGCCCTGGCGGCTGGGATGTGCGATGGCTTGGAGTACGGCAACAACACCAAAGCGGCGCTCATCCCCCGGGCCTTAGCCGAAATGGTCCAATTCGGCGTGGCGCTGGGGGCAAAGCCAGAGACATTCTATGGGCTAGCGGGGGTGGGGGATCTGGTTGTCACCTGCCTTGGGCCGCAAAGCCGCAACCGCACCTTTGGAGAAAAATTGGCACGTGGACAAACACGGGAGCAGATCTTAAAAGAAAGCGTGGAGGTCGCCGAGGGGGTCCAGGTCACCAAAATCGCTCAGGGGTTTGCCCGTCTGCTTCGGCTCAACCTCCCCTTGCTGGAAGCCATCTACGCCATCCTTTATGATGATGTGCCTCCACGTCGGGCGCTCCCCACCTTTCTGAGTGGGCATATTTGAAGCACTGTATCGATCTGATGCATCTGGCCAAGAAAAAAATCCGCAAGGGGATGGAGTTTTCGAACGAGAGGGAGAGCCGGGTGGGCGGCCATGGAACTGCCGGAGTCTTTCTGGTGCGTCATCTCTAGCACGCCGTGGTGGCGAGGCCGAGGCCGTGCGCCAAGGCCATGAGCTGCTGCCAGGTCTCATCGTCCAGCGGGATGCCCTCGCGCTCACGCTGTTGCTTCACCATGGCCTCCGGCTCGCCAGGGTACATGATGGCCGCCGCCCCTGGGGCTGTAGGTGCGCTCTTGACGTAGGCTAATAGGTCGTCGATTGCGGCACGAAAGTCGCCGGGCTCGACGAAGGCCCTGATATCGATGACGACGATGAAGGTGCCGTTACTGAAGCGCGTCGCGCCCTGTCCTCCATAGCCGCCACGCGCCAGGATGCCGCTGAGAATCTCGACCACCATGGCCAACCCAAAACCTTTATGGCCCGCACGTTCCCCCAGCGGCAGAATCGCCCCCCGCGGTTCTTGATAGAGGGCATTGGGATCAGTGGTAGGGCGTCCTGCATTGTCGATCAGCCATCCCTCTGGCGTCTTCTCGCCGCGATGGCGCTTGACCCGCACCTTGCCCTCGGCCACCACGCTCGTGGCCATATCCAAGAGAAACGGCACCGAGCCGCCGGTGGGGAAGGCAATGGAAATCGGGTTGGTGGCCAGCCGTCCAGCCGCTCCCCCGAAGGGGGCCACGATGGGAGAGGCGCCGCCAGCATTCACCGTCATGATTCCGACCAGCTCTTGCTCAGCGGCCATGCGCGTGTAGTCGGCCAATCGCCCCACGTGATAGAGATTGTAGGCACCGACTGAGCTAATCCTGGTCTCCTTGGCCTTCCGAATCGCCAGCTCCATGGCGTGCCGAGCCACCACCTGCCCGAGCCCCCAACGGCCATCGATGAGCGCGATCGACGGCGATTCCTGGATGACCTCGAACGGGGCTCCTGGGTGGATGAGGGTCGATTGAATCGCCTGTGCATACTGTGGGATGCGGATGACACCGTGCGAGTCATGGCCCACGAGGTTAGCGCGAACAAGTAATTCAGCCACCCAGGCCGCCTCCTCAGGCGGCACCTGCAGTGCCTCGAACATGCGCCTGGCCAACGACCGCAGCTCCCCCACCTGTATGCACGGCATAGCTCCTCCCTCTAGAGGCAACGATCGAAGTAGCCAAGTAATGCCGCAACATCGTGCACCACCAGATCGGCCTGCGAGTGATCGGCCGTCGGCTTGACGTTGGAGGCGGCGATCAGAATGCTGAATAGTCCTGCCGCCTTCCCGCCCTTGATGTCAGTCTCCACATTGTCGCCGATCATGACGGCCTGTTGTGGGGTCACCCCCAGCCGCCGCAGCGCCAGCTCGAAGAAGGCTGGAGACGGCTTCCCCAGGACCTCCGGCTCCTTATACGCCAATGCGCCGACGGCGGCGACGAATGGACCGGCGGCGGCGGTATAGTCCCCGCCCTCGACGGGCATGCGGATATCCATGTTGAGGGCGATGAAAGCAGCCCCCTCATCGATGGCTTTCGCAGCTGCAACCATGCGCTCGATGTCGAACTCCTGATCGCGTCCCACGATCACGGCCTTAGCCTCTCGGCAGCGGCTCAACGGTAGCACTTCATGCCCGTCGCGCCGTAGCCGCTCTTCCAGGGCTGGCGTGCCAATACATAGCACTTTGGCCGGGCCGAAGCGATATCGAAGGTACTCGCCAGCGGCGTCGAACGTCGTCTGGATGTCTGTTGCAGCCAGATCGAGCCCGATACTCTGTAAGTCCTCCGCCAGTTCATCCGCCCCTTTGGTGGAGGTGTTGGTGAGCACCAGGATCGACTTCCCCCGACGACGTAACGTCTGAAGCAGGCAGACAGCGCCGGGGGCAGGCTCACGGCCGTAGCGTAGGCAGCCATCCAAATCGAATAAGAACGCTTGGTAGGTTGATAGGTCCATCGCCTCCCCCCAGAAAGCTCGGGCGAGCACTGTACGCCGGTGTCTAGCGGGTGTCAAGACATGACTTTTTCACCGATGTGACGCCGGTGCTATGGTACAATGCGAGTGACTTTTATGATGGTGGTGGAGCACCTCAGGTCGGTGCCGTCGGAGCACGTCCACAGAGGGCGCTAACAGCCCGGAATGACGTGAGCATGTCGCACGTCAGCGGGAGAAAAGGAGAAGGTCGTGGCCAGTGAGCAACCACCAGTGGGAGAGAGTCGACCACAGGACGAGTTCATCTTCATTGATCAATCGCAGCCGCCGGAACGATTACCTATTTTTCCACTCCCCAACGTACTGCTGATTCCGAATATGGTGTTGCCGCTACACATCTTCGAGGAACGCTACAAACGTATGGTGAACGATTGTCTGCAGGGGGACCGACTCCTGGGGTTGTTCTTGCTGCAGAAGGGCTGGGACGAGGAGGGCGCCGTCCCAACCCCGTACGACGTGGGTGGCATGGGTCGGATCACGCGCGCGGCGCGCTATCCGAATGGGAGTATGGACATCCTGCTCTCGGGCCTAGCCCGCGTCCACGTGCTGCGCTATGTCCAGCAAAAACCCTATCTCATCGCCGAAATCGAGATGTGGCCCGATGAGTCGGACGATTCCGAAGGCGTCGAGGCGCTGACACGCCGCATGGTGGGGTTGTTCGAGCGGTATGTCATCGCCAAGGCGGGCGCAGAACACGAATTGCTCAAAAACCTAAAACTGCTGGCCAGCCCCATCGATCTCTTGCACCTCATCGTGACGAATATGCCCCTCGACGTCCATCAAAAGCAGGAAATTCTCAATTTGCGCCCCATCGACGAGCGCATCACCATGATGATCACCTTCCTGAATCGCGAGTTGTCATCCCCAACGCGACCGTCGGAGATCGAATAGCCCGCGGCGCCCTCGTACCATGAGACCTTCGGCACGCGGATGTGAACGTATCTGAAGACCTCACCGGGGGGATGGCTGGGCTGGGCTCGACATGGCAGCGGCCGTCCTTTAGCCCTCCTTTGCACCTGTGCAGCCGTCTGGAACCAGATACGTATACGCCTGCAAGCTGCGGCGATAGCCCGCCAGCATTTGCTGCGCCACCCGCTTGGGAATGCTGCCACTGCGCGCCTGGGCCTGCACCTGAGTCGTGAAGCGCCGCAGCAGGTCCTTCACATCGTAGCGCACGTATTGCAGCACGTCCTCGATGGTATCGCCGGCAATGACCTGTTCGATCTGCGGCTTCCCCTCGTCATCAACCGCGATCAAGGCCTCGTGAACCGTCCCAAACAGGTTATGGAAATCGCCGATGATATCCTGATAGGCCCCCAGAAACAAGACCGCCAGGTAGTACGGTGCCTCGTCCAGGGTATGGAATTCCAGCATGTCTTTGACGTCTTTGAGATCCACAAAGCGGTCGATCTTGCCGTCAGAGTCGCAGGTGATGTCTCCTAGGGTGGCGATCTCCTTAGGCATTTCATCCAGGCGCTGAATCGGGATGATGGGAAAGAGCTGTTTGATAGCCCAGAAATCCGGCACCGATTGAAACACCGAGAAATTGCAGACGTACTTGGAGGCGAGGGCCTTCTGCAACAGTTGGAAATCGTCCGAGACATCCTCCGCCCGACGGGCATAACGCGCCGCTTTGCGACACACCTCCCAGAAGAGGGCTTCGCCCCGCGCCCAATCTTCGAGGCTCAAATACCCCAGGTTGAACAGCGAGAACAGCTCCTCCTGCAGCTCGATGGCGTCGTGATACGACTCCCGATAGTTCTTCGGCGTCAATTGCTCGAGCAGTTCTGTCAGGCTGATGATGACCTGCGAGGGTTCGCCGTCGCCTTTCCCCTCTTTAAACGGCTGTGGCGGATACACGGCGCGTTGCACATTGATGACCAGGAGGGAGTGGTGGGCCACCACCGCCCGTCCGCTCTCCGACACGATGGTCGGCTGGCGAGTGCCCTCTTGCTCGCAAATCTCCTTGATGGTATACACGACGTTATTGGCATATTCCTGCATGGTATAGTTGATGCTTGAATCGGAGGGGGTCTGGCTGCCGTCGTAGTCGATCCCTAAGCCTCCTCCGACATTGAGGTATTCGAGTTCGACCCCCGACTTGTAGAGTTTGGCATACACCCGTGCCGCCTCGCGTACCGCGTTCTTAATGCGGCGAATATCGGTGACCTGCGAGCCCAGATGGAAGTGCAACATTTTCAGGCTGTCGCGGAGGCCGTGTTGCGTCAGCATTTCGAGCGCCTGCAGCACTTCGCCGATCTGCAAGCCAAACTTCGAGAGCTCACCGCCTCCCTCCTCCCATTTGCCGCTGCCGCGGGAGAAGAGCTTCACACGAATGCCCAGCAGCGGCTTGATGCGCGTCTGTTTGACGACCCGAATGATTCCCGCCAGTTCCCCCAGATTCTCGAGCACGAGGATGACGACTTTTCCCAGCATCCGTCCGTAGAGGGCCAACTGGATAAAGGTCTCGTCCTTGAGGCCGTTGCAGATCAACAGTGCGTGCGGATTATCATGTAAGGCTAGGGCGGTGGCCAGTTCGGGTTTGCTCCCCACCTCTAGACCGTAGTCATAGGGGCGGCCGGCGCGTAGGATCTGGGCCACGACTTCCCGTCGTTGATTGACCTTGATGGGGAAGACGCCACGGTATTGCCCACGGTAGCCGCCCTCCGCGATGGCACGGGCGAACGCCTCGTGCAACTGGTTAATCTGCGATGAGATGATCTGTGGAAACCGCAACAGGAGGGGAGGGTATAAACCACGCTCCCCCAGCGTGTCGACGATAGCCTTGATATCGATACCAGGGGCCTGGCCGGGTTGCGTGTGAACCATCAGATGGCCCCTACGGGTCACACTGAAGTAGCCGGCACCCCAATTCTCTAACCCGTAGATCTCCTCAATATCGCGGCGGCTGATGCTCATGAACGATCCCCTGACCAGTGGAACATTGGTTTCGACCCGATGGCGGCGACCCGCTGTCCCGGGGTGCGCTGTCAACATCTGAACGGCGCTTCTGGATTCCGGCAAAAAGTCCTCACTATTCTAGCGATTGTTTGGGAGTTGGCAAGATACAAACGTGTGAAATTTTTGCCGCCGATGCGGAGCCTCAGGTGAGTTCCGAGTCGTCGACCTCAGGGGGGTGAAGGCATCGAGCCGCGCGAGGCAGGTTGATTCGGCGGCGATCAGCCTCAGGACCTCATGAATGGTGGCGTGCAGGAGGGTTCCCCGATGCCTGATCACCCTCCTGCAGGTCGCACGAGGCCTGGGACGGCCCCACACTGGAACCGTCCGGGACGCTATTCCGCCGACGGCGGGCCATTCAGCAACCGGAACATCGCCGCATCTGCCGGCAACACCAGCAGCGTCTCCGGTGTCAGAACATCATCGTAGGCTTCCAAGGTGCGTACGAAGACATAGAAGCGTGGGTTCTGCTCATAGGCGCTGGCATACACGGCGGTCGCCGCCCCGTCTCCCTCACCTTGGAGGCGCTGGCCGCGTTCATACGCTTGGGCGAGAATGATCTCCCGTTGTTTATCGGTTTCGGCTCGGAGCTTCGCCGCTTCTTCCTCGCCTTCCGAACGGTAGCGCTTGGCAATCCGTCCGCGCTCCGCCACCATACGGGCGAAGACGCTCTGCTGCACTTCGCGAGGCAGGTCGGCGCGCTTGATGCGCACGTCGATCAACTCGATGCCGAAGGCCTGCGTGCGCGCGCGTGCGGCGTCGGCCACCGCGTCCATGGTGGGCTCCCGGTGCTCCGAGGTGACTGGTGCAAAGTCCTGCCCGGAAATCGCCTGGCGCAATTCCGAGAACACGATGTCTTCGATACGCGCCCTGGCCCCGTCCAGCGTGGCCACGCTGATAAAGAAAGTCAAGGGGTCTTTGATCCGCCAACGCGCCACATAGTCGACGACGAGACGCTTTTTGTCGAGCGTGAGATACTCCGCGGGGTCGGCGTCCGTGGCCAGGATTCGTTTGTCGAACCGTTGCACGGCTTGCACGAAGGGGATTTTGGCGTGCAAGCCGGGCTCGGTAATGGTGCGGATATAGGCGCCGAACTGGGTGATGATCGCCTGCTCGCGCTCATCTATGGTGAATAAGGCTTGCGGCACCAGCACCCACAGGGCGGCAAACACGACCAGGATCCCGATCACGATCTGCTTCATCGTCCGGCCCTCCCTGGCTGAGGAAGTGTTTGGACGGATGGCGCGGGTTCCGCTCCCCCGCGCTGGCCATCAGGGCTTGGAGGTACCAGCACGCGCGGTCCTTGATCGCGCAGCGGCAGGAAGGGCAAGACGCCCCCCTCCAGTTGTGGGCTGATGACGATCTTCTGGGCTTTGGGCAGCACGCGCTGCAACGTTTCCAGGTACAGCCGTTGCTCGGTGATCTCTTGCGCGCGCTCGTACTCCTTGAGGATGGTGACAAACTTCGCGGCATCCCCTTCCGCCCGGATCAGCCGTTGGGCCTTGTAGGCCTCAGCCGTCCGGACCATCTGCTCGCCTTGCCCGCGTGCTTTAGGGATCACATCCTCCTGATAGCCCAGGGCCTCGTTGATCAGGCGTTCGCGATCTTCACGGGCGCGCACCACTTCATGAAAGGCATCTTTGACCTGCTCCGGAGGATCGACGACCTGGAGCTTCAATTCGGTCACGATCAACCCGGCTTGATAGGTATCGAGGAGCTGCTGCAGAAAATCTCTGGCGCTATCCTGTATTCTGACCCGGCCCACCGTCATGGCCTCGTCGATGGTGGTGCGCCCGATCACGCTGCGCAGTGCCACCTCAGTAGAATCCCGCAAGGATTGATCGGGGTCGCGCACCCGGAAGAGGTATTGGCCAGGGTCTTTGACGCGATACTGCACGATGGCCTGGGCGTCCACGATGTTCTCATCGCCGGTGAGCATGAGCGCTTCCTGGGGGATGACCCGATACCGTGGTTCACTACGAAAGCCGACTTCCACGCGCCGCACGACGGCGAGGTTGACCACCTCGACCCGCTCGAACGGGTACGGCAAACGGTACCGCAACCCAGGACCAGTGCGCGCGACTTCTCTGCCGAACCGGCGCACGACCCCCTGCTCGCCGGGGCCCACTATGTAGAACCCGGTCGCGAGCCAAATCAGCAGGGCGATGAGGACCACGACCCCGATCACAATGAAAGGGGCCTTGGGAGATTGCTGCTGCCAGTTCTGCCAGCGTTCCGCCAGCTGACCTAGGACCTCGTCTCCCTCGAACTCTCCGGGGAATGGGCGTCGTTGCATGGACATTCCCTCCTTTCACGACCGGGGGCTCTCTCGATTCGTACACGTGGCCCAACCAATGGGACTTCGGAGCGGTCAGGTCTGTTCGACTACAGGCTCAACTCGAGCTTCATCCGCAGAAAACGCGATAAGCCGGTCTTGGTCACCAATCCGAGCATGCGCCCGCGCTGCATCACGACCAGGCGCCCGAGTTCCTCGTCGGCCATGCGCTGGAAGGCGACCGAAACATCCTCTTCAGGGGCAATGGTCAGGCGCTCGGCCAGGGGGACCATCACCTCACGCACCGGCACGCGATCGTAATCCTCTGGTGAGACTCGCTTGACCTCCCCGAGCGAGACCAATCCCACCACCTGGCCGTTGTCCACGACCGGAAATCCCCCATAACCGTGGGTGAGAAAATAGCCTTCAATCAACTCTCTGACGCTGAGGTTCGGCGGCACCGTCACCACGTCTTTCACCATCATGTCGCGGACAGCGATACCTGCCAACGCCTCTTTTAACATGACCTGTGTGTAGCTCGCCTGGGCACCCTGGAGGAGGAAAAAGCCGATGAGCGCCATCCAGATCCCCTGAAAACCCGCACCGGCAAACAATGCGAAGGCCCCAAAGACGATCAGAACATAGGCCAAGCCAATGCCGATGCGAGTCGCCAGGTATGTGGCCTTCTTCAAATTCTTGGTGATCGCCCAGATGATCGACCGTAGCACCCGGCCGCCGTCGAGGGGAAAGGCCGGTAACAGGTTGAAGACAGCCACCACCAAGTTCAGACCCACGAGGTACAGCGCAATCGCCGCGAACGACGGATCTGGGCCCTCTCGCGCCAGCGCTTGCCAGACCAGCCAGAAAACCCCCGCCAGCACAAAACTGGCCACGGGTCCCACGATGGCGATCAGAAATTCGGCGCTCGGGCTGGGGGGCTCCTGTGTCATTTCCGACACCCCCCCGAGGGCAAACAAGGTTATCCCCGCAATGGGCACCTGAAGCGTCTGGGCCATCAGCGCATGCATGAGTTCGTGCACCAGTATGGAGCCAAAGAGGAACAGCGCAGCGATGATGGCTTTGATCCAGTAGGCGGTAATCGGCAGGTCAGGATAGTGCTGCGGAAAATACCCGCTGGCCAGACTCCAGCTCAAGAGCCCAAAGATGATCAGCCAGGTGAAGTGGATGCGGATGGGAATACCGCGAATGGCGCCAAGGACTAATGAGCCACGGAACATCGTCGCACTCCTTCCCTAGGAGAGCCGTCACGTCGCTCCTGCCCCCGTGGATGCTCGCTACGCTATCCCTACGCACCTGAAGACCAACGCTGCCGACGCCGGCCGACACCAGAATTAGGATCGCATGGCGACCAACCAGCGCCGGATGTGCCACCCACCTCTGCGGTGTAACTGCCGTCGCAACTGGGCAGGGTCCACTCGGTATTTGAAGAGCTTCCGACCGTCGAGATAGCCCACCGGAATCTCTGTGCGGAAAGCGTCATACAAGGCAGGGTCCGTCGTGATCTCGATCTCGTCAAGCTCGAAGGCAAGCTCGCGTTGTAACGCCAAGAGCGTCGCCTTCGCGGCATGACAGAGCTCGCAATCTGTCTTGGTGTAGAGTGTGATGCGAGGCGCCGGTCCCTGCTCCCATTCCGTCATCGCGGCTCCCGGTGCATCCGAGACCATCCGTCAATCCCAAAGCGGGTTATGCCTTGTAGGGCGAGTTCATCGGGATTCTGTACGACCTATGTAACATGTCCGCTGCGTAAAGTAAAGGAGGATCGATCGCCTGCCAACGGTCACGGGCGGCGTCACTGGTGGTGGATCAGCTTGGCGCCCTGATAGTAGTGGGTGAGAATCGTCTCATGATCATAGCCCAGCTCAGCCATCCCTTGGCTGCACCACTGGCATAAACCGACCCCATGTCCCCAGCCTTGGCCGTGAAAAAAGGCACGCCCATCGCGGAGCTGCACCGTAAAACGCGTGCTACGAATGACCTCGGGCCCGAGCGCCAGGCGAAACTCGGTACCACGCATGATGGTCTCCCCCGCTTTGTGGCTGATCTTCAACCGCGTGATGCGGCCCGTTTCGCTACGTTCGATGGGCTCCAAGCGGCGGATCGCCCCTACCGCATAGCCCTGCTTCACGAGCGCCGCGCGAATGTCCGGCAGGGGCAGGGAAGCTGACCACTGGAGATAAGGGGAGGCGGGGTGCGTCTGTGCTTTCACGGCGCGTAGGCAGGGGTGGGGTGAGGACCAAACATGTTCGCTATTCTCCGTATAGCCGGCCGATTCGGCGTGGTAGTATGCTGGAATTAATTCCCCACGGCACGTGAGCACGAGGCCTTGCGTGTCGTTGACCGCCTGGGTGGTCCTGGCGTGTTCGGCGCCATAGCCCTCATAATGCTGATCGCGGATATACTGGGCCGCGACGTCGTAGTCACGATTGCCCTGTCGCGTGCGCTTATACAAGGCGTAGGTGCGGGCGACGATGGCCTGCGCCCGCAGCGCGGCCATCTCCCATTGGGTGGGGGTCTCCTTCGGCACGACGCCGTAAAGATACTCCTCGATGTCAAGCGTATTGACCACAAGCAGCCCCCCCGCACGCCATTTCACCTCAAGGCTGCCGCGGTACAGTTTGCTGCCAGCGTGGATGATGGCCTCCTTGGTACGGGGCGCCAGGCGTATCTCGTCGACCTCGATGCCATGCTCCGGAATGCGGATATTCTTCGAGCCGGCCTGCGCCTGGAACATACGCCAATGGTTGGCCTCAGGGGGTAATATGCCTGCAGGCTGCGTGAGGATCGCATAATCTGGGGGTACGGAGAGGGAGAAGGAGGGCAGATTCTGTAGCAGCAGCACACGGATTGGCGCCGCTCCAGCCGGCGTAGGCATCGACCACGCACTCAATACGACGAGCACGAGCCACCGACCGACAATGAGCCGCAGGCCATGGTTATGATACGGAATCAGATCGATCCGAGCGCGCGTGCGAGTCCACATCTTCTTCCTCTAATGTCCTGGACTCCTGGATAAGCTGTTGATACAACCGTGCAACCGAGATCGGCGACAAGGGTCCTGGATTCTCTTGCTGCACGCGCGTGATGATCTGTTCTTCACGGCTCGGAATGTAGACCGGCAGCCCCAGGTCCTTCTTCATCCGGCCGATTTCAAGCGCGAGCTTGGCGCGCTCGTTGAAAAGCTTCAGAAGCTCGTCGTCGATCGCATCGATCCGTTCGCGCAGGTCGTCGATGTTGTCCATGGGGTTCAGTACTCCTTCACCCACAGCTGACCCGCTCCGGTAACGCGGGTCCGCACACGCATGCTCACCGCTGATCTGGAGCCATTCTAGTAGCATAAGTACCGCCGGATGTCAAGTTAAGGTGGAGGTGGTTCTTCATGATGAAGCATCAGCCTATGGTATAGTAGAAAGACAGGGTCGACCATTCGGGCTGAAATAGGTAGAGTGCAGGTGAGCCCTGGGGACGGATGCGCTTGCGGCAGGAGAAACTGTGATGGGCCAACGTCAGAAAGCAGCCCGGCAGCCGCCTATGGCTCAACGGCATAGCCGTAGGCGGCGACGCATAGCGTTGTTCATCGCCGTGCCGGTGGTGATCGCCGCCATCGTGGCCGTGGTGGCATTGACCAGCCAACCAGGCTACAGCGGCCTCGACGTCATCGGCAAGCAACCGGCGATTGTGCAGGTATTTTTGCCGGGCTGACCGAACTGCGCTCAACTTAAGCGCGTCGTCGACGCGCTCCGGCCTGAGTTTCGCGGGCAACTAGCCTTTGTGCTGGCAGACCTTAATACCCCCGAGGGGCTGGCATTTGCCAACCGCCATGGGGTGGGCAATACGACCCTCGTGTTTTTAGATGCGACCGGGAAACGTCTCGAGACACTGGTCGGTGTCCAAGATGAAGGCGCCTTGCGGGAGCGCATTCGTGCTCGCTTTGGCCTGTGATCGGCGTGGTGGAGGCACCACTGGCAGCGTGACCGCGGGCTGAATCCTGGTCAAGCGTGTTGGCCACAGAAGCACTGCCAAGCTCGTATGGCCCTTGATCTTGCCGGTGAGTTCTGCTATGATGGCCGTGTTTTGGCCATGGTAGCCGAAGGGATGTTCCCTCTCGTTCGCATTACTTGCCTCGTCAGCCCGCATGCAACGCAGGTCCTATGGATGAAACGATCTTCTAAGGATCTCACCGAACACATCGTAGCTTCGCTCAGCGATGGCGTCGTGGTCTTGGATCCTGTCTGTCGAGTCTTGCTGTTCAATCCAGCCATGGAAGAGATGACTGGTGTCTCGTCGCGTCGCGCCACCGGCACGGCATTAGCGACGATACTGCCGAAGGAATCCCCGATTCCGGCGCGTGTCATCGCCACCCTAGAGACCGGCCACCCCTTTTTCATCCCGGATGCCGAATGGCTACGTTGGGATGGGGAACCGCTGCCGACGAGCCTGACCATTTCGGCGATTCTGGATAAGGCAGGGGAGACGCTGGGGGCGGTGCTCGTGGTCAGAGACCTGCGGCGAATCAAGGCATTACAGGAGAGTCAGCGCCCGGCGGAGCGGCTGACGGCGTTCGGGGTGCTGGCGGCGGCGATGGCCCACGAGATCAAAAACCCGCTGCTCGGCATTCGAGGCGCGGCGCAGCTCCTGCGCGAGGAGTTGAGCACGGATGACGCGCGCGAGTACACTGATGTCATCATCCGCGAAGCCGATCGTCTCAATGTTTTGACGGAGGAGATGCTGGGCTTCGCCCGGCCACATCCCCTAATGCGGACGCTGGTGAATGTGCATGAGACCCTCGACAGCGTCATCGCCCTCGAACGACCGTCCTGCACCGTGCGCGGCGTCCAGATTCGACAGCAGTACGATCCCAGTCTCCCTGATATCTGGGCCGACCGCAATCAGCTGACGCAGACCTTCTTGAATCTGATCCGCAATGCTTGGGAGGCCATGCCCCACGGGGGGGCGCTGACGTTAACGACCAGACGATCGAGTGAACCGATACGGATCGGCCCGGGTGGCGGGCCAATGTTGGTCGTTGAAGTCGCCGACGAGGGCGTGGGAATCCCTGCGGAGGTCCAGCGCAAGCTGTTTACGCCGTTCTTTACGACCAAGGCCAAAGGTTCCGGCCTGGGGCTCGCCATTTCGCATCGGATCATTGAAGAGCATGGTGGCCGCTTCGTCATCAAGAGCACTCCGGGTCAGGGGACCACTGTCCGGGTCTATCTCCCGGTCAACTCAGGAACGTCGGAAGGGCCGCTGAGGGATGAAGGAGTATGGCGGACGAACGCATTCTAGTGGTGGATGACGAAGAGAGTATCCGCTGGGTCCTGAGCCGTGGGCTGGCACGGCGCGGCTGGAAGGTGGAAAGCGCGGAGAACGCCCACCTCGCCCTGCGTCGAGTCACCGAGCAGAGCTACGCACTAGTCTTCCTTGACATACGCCTCCCGGATCTCGACGGCCTCAGCCTCCTGGAGCAAATCCGCCGCCTACCCAATCCGCCCATGGTGGTGATCATGACCGCTCAGGGGACCGTCGACACGGCGATCAATGCCATGAAGAAAGGGGCCTACGAGTATATCATCAAGCCGTTCGATCTGGAGGATGTGGTCAGCCTGGCGCACCAGGCCTTGCGTGCCCGTGCCGCGGCGGCAGATGTGGCGATCCCCGTGCCCCTCGACCTGCGCGATAGTCTCCACGCCAGCGGCATCATCGGCCGCACCGAGCAGATGCAGCAAGTCTATAAAATGATCGGCATGGTGGCCGACCGTGACGTGACCGTCCTGATCGAGGGCGAGAGCGGCACCGGCAAGGAGTTGATTGCCCGCGCCATTCATCGCCATAGCAAGCGAGCCAAGCGGCCGTTTGTGACGGTGAACTGCGCCGCCATCCCCCACGAACTCTTAGAGAGCGAGCTGTTCGGGCATGAGAAGGGGTCGTTCACCGGCGCCACCGCCACCACCATCGGCAAGTTTCAGCAAGCCGACGGCGGCACCATGTTCCTGGACGAGGTGGGGGATATGGACCTCAACCTCCAGGCCAAGCTGCTGCGCGTGCTGCAAGAGAATGAGTTTTATCGCGTCGGAGGTCGTGACCCCATTCGCGTCGATGTCCGCATCATCGCCGCTACCCACCAGAATCTGGAACTGGCAGTGACGCAGAAGCGCTTTCGTGAGGACCTGTACTACCGCCTGAACGTCGTTCCCCTGCATATCCCGCCGTTGCGCGAACGGCGCGAGGACATCCCCCTGTTGATCGATTACTTCCTGCAGCGGTTCGAGGCCGAACTGGGCACCGGACGCAAGTTCCTGTCGAATGAGGTACGTGAGATTCTGCTGTCCTATCATTGGGCGGGGAACATTCGCGAGCTCGAGAACGTGATGAAGCGCGCCATGGTACTCACCACCAGCAGCGTGATCCTCTCACAACACCTCCCCGAATCCATCCGCGGCGGCGCCAAGGAAGTCGACGATGCCGACATCCTGCGCCGGCTGGTGGAGCGCAAGGCGCGCGCCCTCTGCTTGAACGCCCAAGCGGTGGGGAGCGGTGAGATCTATCACATCATCCTGAGCGAGATCGAACGCTTCCTGCTCCAGGTGATCCTGGACGAAACCGATGGCAATCAACTGCGCACCGCAGACCTGCTGGGCATTAACCGCAACACCCTCCGCAAGAAGATCCGCACGCTCGGCGTCGAAGTCCGGCGGGCTTCCAAGTCCGATTCCACTATACCGGTATCATTGCATCACTAATGGCAGGAGGAAGCGTCCGCCGCTGCGCCCATCAAGCAGAGGACAGGCTGCTGAGAGCGAGGTGGACAGTTCCACCCACAATGAGGGAGAGAGCCATGAGGCCTTTGGCAGCAGTCGTTCTGGCAGCGGGCAAGGGGACCCGTATGCGGTGCAAAACGCCCAAGGTGATCCAACCTGTGGCCGGGCGGCCCATGATCTTGTATGCCTTGGAGTTAGCAGCGGCCCTCCAGGCTTCTCCAGCCGTTGTTGTGGTGGGGCATCAGGCGGAGCCCATCGCGCGGGTGCTGCCTGCCGACGGCTGGCGCGCGGTCGAGCAAACGGAACAACTGGGGACCGGGCATGCGATGCGGCAGACGGAGGAGATCCTGAAAGATTTCCCCGGCGATGTGCTGGTCTTGCACGCTGATGTGCCGCTGCTGCGTGCTGAGACGCTGCAGCGCCTGGTGGACACGCACCGCCGCTCTGGCGCGGTGGCGACGCTGCTCACCGCTGTGATGGAGCAGCCGGGGCGCTTGGGACGGGTGGTACGCGAGGGGAATGGGCAGGTCGCGCGCATCGTCGAAGCCCTCGATGCCAGCGAAGCGGAGCGTGCCATTCGCGAGATCAACACGGGCACCTATTGCTTCCAGGCGAGCTTTGTCTATCCCACCCTGCACGATCTTACCTCGAATAACGTCAAAGGGGAATATTACCTGACCGATGTCATCGGTGCCGCCTGTCGGTCGGGACTCCTGGTGCAGGCGGTGCAAACCGACGATTGGCGCGAAGCCGTCGGCGTCGATTCCAAAGCCGACCTGGCGAGAGCCGAAGCCCTCCTCCGCCAACACGTGCTCGAACGCCTCATGGCGAGCGGCGTGACCATCATCGACCCGCAAACCACCTATGTGCATCCTGAGGTCCAGATCGGCTGCGATACCGTGCTCCATCCAAACACCTACGTCCTCGGCAAGACGGTGATCGGCGAAGGCTGCGAGATCTGGCCCAATTCCGTCATTCGTGACAGTATCCTCGAGGACGGCGTGACCATCTTCCCCTCCTGTGTGATCGCCAGCAGCACGATTGCCGCCGGCGCGCATGTCGGCCCCTTCGCTCATTTGCGACCGGAATCCGTGCTGGGCAAGCGGGTGCGCATCGGCAATTTCGTCGAGGTCAAAAAATCGACGATCGGCGATGAATCCAAGGCCTCGCACCTGAGCTACATCGGCGACGTCGTGATGGGGAAGGACGTGAACGTGGGCGCGGGGTTCATCGCCTGTAACTACGACGGGGAGCAGAAAAACGAAACCGTTATCGAGGACGAGGTGTTCATCGGCAGCGATAGCCAGATCATCGCGCCATTGCGGATCGGGCGTGGGGCATACATCGCCACCGGCACGACGGTGCGCAAAGAGGTACCCCCGGACGCGCTGGTCTTTAACACCAAAGACCAGGTGCATCGCGAGGGTTGGGCCTTACAGCGCAAGCCGAAGGCCCATGGCGCCAAAGACGAGCAGTAGTAGGGCGTCTGTGTTGTACACGTGGGGGCTCACCCACGTCTGGGTTGGAGGGATCAAGGATGTGTGGGATTATCGGCTACATCGGCGGGGAAAATGCGGTCCCGATTCTGATCGAGGGACTGAAACGTTTGGAGTATCGTGGCTATGATTCGGCTGGAATCGCCGTCATCAACGACGCGCAATTGGCGATCCGCAAAGCTGTGGGCAAGCTGAAGAACTTAGAGGACGTGGTCTGGAATGATCCGCCCACCGGCACGATCGGCATCGGCCATACCCGCTGGGCGACCCATGGTCGCGTCACTGAGCTGAACGCACATCCGCATGAAACTGCCGGATTTGTCCTCGTGCATAACGGCATCATCGAGAATTATCTGGCCCTGAAGGAGAAGCTCAGCTCCGAGGGGCATGAGTTCTGTACCGAGACCGATACCGAGGTCATCGTTCATCTCATCGCTAAGCACTTCACCGGCGACCTCACCGCCGCGGTGCATCAGGCGTTACAGGAGGTGGTGGGGGCCTATGCCATCGCCGTATTGAGCACGGACGATCCCAACACCGTCGTGGGCGCGCGCTCGGGGTGCCCCCTTGTGGTCGGTCTCGGCCAGGGGGCTTATTTTCTGGCCTCGGATGTGCCGGCGGTGCTGAACCACACGCGGGAGGTCATCTTCCTAGACGATGGCGAGGTGGCCACCTTGACGCGCGAAGGGGTGCGCATCAGCAGCCTTGACGGCCACGTCGTGGGCAAAGATATCCGCCATGTGACGTGGGACCCCATCATGGCCGAGAAGGGGGGGTACAAGCATTTCATGCTGAAGGAGATCTTCGAGCAGCCGCGCGCCGTGCTCGACACCTTCCGCGGTAGAGTGCTTCCAGAGACGGGTAATGCGGTGCTCGATCTCGGCAAGGCGGTGCACTCCCTGGCCCAAGTGGAACGCGTCCTGCTGGTGGCCTGCGGCACTTCATGGCACGCCGCGCTCATCGGCAAGTATATGATCGAAGAGATGGCCCGCGTCCCGGTTGAAGTGGATTATGGTTCAGAGTTCCGCTATCGCCAGCCAGTGCTCGATCATCGCACCCTGTTCGTGGGCCTTTCGCAGTCGGGTGAGACGGCCGATACCATCGCCGCCGCCCGCGAGGCCAAGCGACTCGGTGCCACAGCCGTGGCCATTAGCAACGTCATGGATAGCACGTTGGCCCGTGAATCAGATGGCGTCTTCTATACCCATGCGGGGCCGGAAATCGGTGTGGCCGCGAGCAAGACCTTCACGACCCAGTTGGTCGCCTTGTATCTGATGAGTTTGGCGTTCGGACGCCAACGGGGCACGCTCTCCGAGGTGCAGGGCAAGAAGCTGACGCAGGACCTGCTGCAGATGCCGCGCCTGATGGAAGGGGTGCTGGAGCAAGAGGAAGCCGTCGCAGAGCTGGCACGACAGTTCGCCAACAAGCGGGACTTCCTGTTCCTCGGCCGCGGTCTGTCGTTCCCGATTGCGCTGGAGGGGGCGCTGAAGCTGAAGGAACTCTCCTACATCCACGCCGAGGGCTATGCCGGGGGAGAGATGAAACATGGTCCGATCGCGCTCATCGATCAGGAGATGCCGGTCGTCATCCTGGCACCCCGAAGCCGCGTCTACGATAAAATCGTCTCCAACCTGGAAGAGATCAAAGCGCGGGATGGCATCGTCATCGCCGTTGGCACGGAGGGGGATGAGGAGCTGAAACGACATGCCCAGTCTGTCCTGTACCTGCCCGATGTCCCGGAGTTGTTGCTGCCGTTGGTGCTGGTGCTACCCTTGCAGCTGCTGGCCTACCACATCGCTGTCCGGCGTGGGTGTGACGTCGATCAGCCGCGCAACCTGGCGAAAAGCGTGACCGTCGAATGAGCCCGCACCCGGCGTCTGGCGATTCACACGCGGCCAAGGGGGATATGTTCGCGGGATTAAACCCCTCACAGCGCGAGGCCGTGTTACATGTCGATGGCCCCCTGCTGATCCTGGCGGGGGCCGGTTCCGGTAAGACCCGCGTCATCACCCACCGCATCGCCCACCTCATCGGCGCGCATGGAGTGGCGCCCTGGCAGATCCTGGCGCTTACCTTCACCAATAAAGCGGCGGAGGAGATGCGCCGCCGCGTCGAGAAGCTTCTCGGTGCCCCAAGTCAGGAGATGTGGGTGAGCACGTTTCACGCCGCCTGCGCTCGCCTGCTGCGGCGTGACATCGAACATCTCGGGCGCCACACCCGGAGTTTCGTGATCCTCGACGCCGCCGATCAATCCGGCCTCATCAAAGAGTGTTTGCGCGAGCTGAACATCAGCCCTGATCGGTATGCCCCCCAAGCCATCGCTGGGCGCATCAGTCGGCTGAAGAATCAGCTGATTACCGCGGAGCAATTCGCCCGAGGGGGGGCGCCAAATTTCGGCTTTGAAGAGGCCGTGCGGCGGGTGTATCAGCTCTATGAGAAAAAGCTGGCGGAGCAGAACGCACTCGATTTCGATGATTTACTGATGCAGACAGTGCAACTCTTTGAAGAGGTGCCAGAGGTTCTGCGCTTTTATCAGCAAAAATTCCGTCACATTCTGGTCGACGAGTACCAGGATACCAATCACGCCCAGTACCGCATCATCCGCCTGCTGGCCGCCGAACACCGCAATCTCTGCGTCGTGGGCGACGATGATCAATCGATTTACGCATGGCGCGGAGCGGATATCAGCAACATTCTCTCCTTCGAACGGGATTATCCGGATTGCGCCGTGGTCAAACTGGAGGAGAATTATCGTTCGACGAAGAGTATCCTGGAAGCTGCCGGCAAGGTCATCGATAAGAACACCGAGCGCAAAGGCAAGAGCCTGTGGACGCAACGTGAGGCCGGCGAAAAGCTGACATACTTTGAGGCGGTTGATGAAGCCCATGAGGCGTCGCTGATCGGCCAAATGATTCGCCGTCTGCGCCTATCGGCGGGCTGGGATTATCGCGACGTGGCCATTTTTTATCGCACCAACGCCCAATCGCGTGCCATCGAAGATGCGCTGCGTGTGGAAGGCATCCCCTACCAGATCGTCGGCGGACTGAAATTCTACGAGCGTAAGGAGGTGAAGGACCTCCTCGCCTACCTGCGCATGACGGTCAACCCGCGGGACTCCGTGAGCCTGCGGCGCGTCATCAACGTCCCGCCGCGGGGGATCGGCAAGGTGACCGTCGAGAAGATCGCCGCGCACGCCGAGGCGCGCGGCATCCCGCTCTATGATGCGGCGGGCGAGATGCTGGCCACAGGGCTGCTGGGCGGGGCCGCAGCTGGCAAGGTCAAACAGTTCTACACGTTGGTGGAAGATTTGCGAGGACTGGCGACGACATCGTCCGTCGCCGAGCTCATTCGCGAGCTGATTCTCCGCACCAACTTCCTCGATCAATATGGCACCACGGGCGAAGATGAAATGCGCCGGCAAAACATCCAGGAAGTCATCACCGCAGCGGACGATTTTCAAGAACGTGCCCAGGATGCGTCGTTGGCAAGTTTCCTCGACCAGACGGCGTTGATCGCGGATCAGGACACGCTGATCGATGACGCCGGGCGGGTGGTACTGATGACCTTGCATACCTCCAAGGGTTTGGAATTTCCGGTGGTCTTCGTCTCTGGCATGGAAGACGGGATCTTCCCGCATCGCCGGGCTTTCGAAGATGCATCGGAGCTAGAGGAGGAGCGGCGATTGTGCTATGTGGGCATGACGCGTGCCAAAGACCGTCTGTTCCTCACCAGCGCGGTGAGGCGCAGGATCTATGGCACCGAGCTGTACAATCCGCCGTCCATGTTTCTGCAGGACATCCCGTCGGAACTGTTGCATGCGGAGCGGGCCCCACGACAAGGCGCGGCGGGGCGGCAGGGGCGGACGTCTTGGGTGCAGGGGGATCGTGACGGCGATGATCGTCCAGCGCTGGGGGGACGATCGTTCGTGGGTGTGGGACCTAGCAGCGGCCCGCGCCACGACGGCAAGCCCGATACGCGTCAGCTCTGGGGGGGTGAGTATCGACCTGGCACGCTCGTTCGCCATCCGGAATGGGGCCTGGGAGTGGTGCAAAAGCAGGAGGGCGAGGGGGAAAGCCTCAAGCTGACGATCATCTTCCGCGATGTGGGCCGGAAAGTCGTGGCGGCCAGGTATGCTAAACTGGAAAAGGTGTCCTCATGATCACCCGGGAAGATGTGGAGCATGTCGCCGAGTTGGCCCGGCTCGAATTGACTTCTACCGAGAAAGAGCAATTCATCGCGCAACTCAACGACATTCTCACCTACTTCGAGAAGCTCGACGAGCTGGACACGAGCGATGTGGAGCCGACCTCCCACGTGATCCCAATGTCAAACGTCTTTCGCGACGATGAGGTTCGCCCCTCTCTGGATCGTGCCATGGTGCTGCAAAATGCCCCGGAGGAGTCGCATTTCTTCTTTAAGGTGCCGCGGATCATCGAAGAATAGCCACGCCAATGGACCTCCATGCTCTGACAATCCATCAGTTGCATGATCTCATGGACACACGCGAGGTTAGCGCCCGCGACGTCACCGAGGCGTTTTACCGCCGGATCGAAGCGCTCGACGACCGCGTCCACGCCTATCTGACTCTCACACGTGAGCTCGCCCTGGAGCAGGCCGATTGGGCCGATCATCGACGCCACACGGGAGAGTCCGGCCCGCTGCTGGGCGTCCCTTTGGCCATCAAGGATGTCATCTGCACGAAGGGTGTTCGTACCACTTGCGGCTCCAAGATCCTGCAGAACTTCGTGCCACCCTACGATGCCACGGTGATGGAGCGTCTTAAGGCGGCGGGGGCGATCTTGCTGGGCAAGGTCAATATGGATGAGTTCGCCATGGGCTCGTCGACCGAACATTCCGCCTATGGCATTACCCACAATCCTTGGGATCTGAGTGCGATCCCCGGTGGTTCAAGCGGGGGGTCGGCGGCGGCCGTGGCGGCCGATGAGTGTGCCGCGGCGCTCGGCACCGACACGGGGGGCTCAATTCGGCAGCCCGCGGCGTGCTGTGGCATTGTCGGCTTGAAACCCACGTATGGACGGGTTTCCCGTTACGGCTTGGTCGCCTTTGCCTCGTCATTAGACCAAATTGGCCCTATGACCAAGGACGTGCGCGATGCGGCGCTGCTCTTGAACGTCATCGGTGGCCAAGACGCACGCGATTCGACCTCGGCCGATATTCCGATGCCCGACTTCACGCGGGCGCTGGCCGGAGGCGCGAAAGGATTGCGGATCGGTATTCCACGCGAATACTTCATTGAGGGGATCGAGCCTGAAGTCGAGCGCGCGGTGCGTGCTGCGGTCACGGTGCTTCAAGGGGTCGGGGCCACCGCCGAAGAAGTGTCGCTGCCGCACACCGAATATGGCGTGGCGGCCTATTACATTCTGGCACCGTCGGAGGCCAGCTCCAACCTGGCGCGCTACGACGGCGTCAAGTACGGCTACCGCACACCGCAATGGTCGAATCTGCGCGACATGTACATGCGCACGCGCGACGAGGGCTTTGGCGCTGAGGTCAAGCGCCGCATCATGCTCGGTACCTATGCGCTCAGCGCTGGCTACTATGAGGCGTACTATAAGAAGGCGCAGCAGATACGGACGCTGATCCGGCGGGATTTCGAGGAGGCCTTCAGAGACGTCGACGCGCTCGTCGCCCCAGTCGCGCCGACGCCGGCCTTCGAAATCGGGGAAAAGACCGATGACCCCCTGCAGATGTATCTCTCCGACGTTTTTACCATCCCCGTCAACCTCGCTGGCATCCCCGGGATCTCCGTTCCGTGCGGGTTTAGCTCGACTGGGCTCCCTATTGGTCTGCAGATCATCGGCAAGCCATTCGATGAGGAGACCGTTTTGCGTCTGGCCTATGCCTTCGAGCAACAGACGGATTATCATCGGCGCAAACCGCCGCTATAAAGGGGAAGAGCCATGGATTACGAAGTCGTGATCGGGCTCGAGGTGCACGCCCAGCTCTCGACGCGCTCGAAGATCTTTTGCGGGTGCAGCACGACGTTCGGGGCCCCACCCAATACCCAGACCTGCCCGGTCTGCCTGGGTATGCCCGGTGTGCTACCGGTGCTCAACCGACGGGTTGTGGAATTCGCCATCAAGACGGCACTGGCATGTCATGGCGAGGTCGTACCGCACTGCCGGTTCGCCCGCAAAAATTATTTCTATCCAGACATGCCGAAAAATTATCAGATTTCGCAGTACGATGAACCACTGGTGTCGGGTGGCTACGTCGAGATTCCCACACCCGAGGGCATGAAACGGGTCAGGCTCGTGCGCATCCATCTGGAGGAGGACGTCGGCAAGTCGATCCATGGTGAGAACCTGGATGACCCGCGCGCCAGTTATGTAGATTTCAATCGCTCCGGGGTGCCGCTGATGGAGGTCGTTAGCCAGCCCGACCTCTCCTCGCCCGATGAAGCGAAGCTCTATCTGCAGCGGTTGCGGACCATCCTGCAATACCTGGAGGTCTGCGACGGCAACATGGAGGAGGGTAGCTTCCGCTGTGACGCCAACATCTCGCTGCGACCCAGGGGGGTATGGGAATACGGCACCAAGGTTGAGATCAAGAACATGAACTCCTTCCGCAACGTGCAACGCGCCCTGGAATATGAAATCACTCGGCAGACGAAGGCGCTAGACGCTGGGGAAAAGCTGGTCCAGGAAACGCGCTTGTGGGATGCCAATCGCGGCCTCACCCGCTCCATGCGCAGTAAAGAATACGCCCATGACTACCGCTACTTTCCCGAGCCCGACCTGGTGCCGCTGGCCATAACCCGTGAATGGATTGAGGAGATCCGCCGCACCCTGCCGGAGCTGCCTGACGCTCGGATGCAGCGCTTTGTCGCCGAGTATGGCATCCCAGAATACGATGCGGGGGTGTTGACCAGCTCCAAGACGCTGGCCGATTACTACGAGGCCTGTATCAAGCGTTATCCGAAGCCGAAGGTGGTGAGCAATTGGATCATGGTTGAGCTGTTGCGTGCCCTGAACCGCGATGGCATCGAGGTCGAGCAGTCGCGCGTGACCCCCGAGAACCTGGCCGAGTTATTGACACTCGTGGATGACGGCACGATCAGCGGCACCATGGCCAAGACGGTATTCGACGGCATGTATGAAACCGGCAAGGCGGCTACCGACATCGTCCAGGAGAGGGGACTGCGCCAGATCAGCGACGAGAACGCCTTGGTCGCTGCCATCGAACAGGTGCTCGTCAACAATTCAAAAGAGGTCGACGAGTTCCGCGCTGGCAGAGAAAAACTGCTGAGTTTCTTCATGGGCCAGGTGATGAAGGCGACGCAGGGCAAAGCCAACCCTCAAGCGGTGAACAAGCTGCTGCGCGAGAAGCTGGCGGGGAAGGAAGCATAAGCGTGAGACTGGATGGGGGCTCCTCCTCTTCGAGCTGATCCTCACCGGCACCTCTCCCGACGAGGAGTGACACCACCCCGTCCCTGCCCGGAGACAGCGTTGAATCCTGTACGCATTCGACCTTTTGACGATAGCGCCATTCTTTCTGGGTCGAATAGGACACTCCCCAGATGAAGAATAGATGCGCGACAAGGGCCGCAGCAGCGGCAGGCTCTCAACCGGCCTTGCCGTTGCGTGGCTGCGCCAGCAGCTTCTCGAGATACTGGGTAAATTCCGGCGACTCCAAATCGAACGGCCCCAGGCCGCGCGCCACGATTTCCCCCTGGCGATTGACCACCACGGTGGTCGGCGTGCCGCGCACCCCAAACTGCCGGGCGACTTCCATACGCTGGTCGAGCAGCGTTTCGAAGGTATACCCGTGCTTTTCCATGTATGGCTTGACGGCCTTCTCGCCGCTGCCATCGACCGAGATGGGGAGGACGACGATTTCTTTATCCTTCAACGCCTCAGTGACCCTCTGCACGGAGGGATTCTCGCGTTGGCAGACCGGTCACCAGGTGGCCCAGAATCGCACGACGACCACCTTGCCTTGCAGTGCCGATGAATCGACCCCGCTTCCGTGCAGACCTGGCAGGGAGAATGCTGCCATAGGCGGGGCCGGCTTGACGGCCGCAAGCCCCGTCGGGGGCTCTGGCGTCTCACCCGTGGCGGTCCCCAGCGTCAACCCGACTACGAGGACAAGGCTCGCCAGGAACAGTCGGGCGGGTCGACAAACCTTGCGTCGAACGTTCATATCTCCTCCCAATTCTCCCGCTTACGCTGACAGATTTGCCACCAGCTCCGCGGCCGTTGTCGAGCGGTCCAGCAGGCCCTGCACGTGGGCCCTCGTCCCCTTCAGGGGCTCTTCCATGAGAATGCGTTTGATCGGCCCCTCACCCAGATTAAAGGACAGGCTATCCCAATTCACGCCGAAGACCTGATCGCGAAACTTCTTGAGCACCATCCCACGGAAATAGGCGCGCGTGTCGACCGGGGGGTTTTCGATCGCATCAGCGATCTCTTGTTCGGTCAGGATACGCTCCACCGCCCCTTGCCGTTCCATCAGGAAATACAAGCCGCGATCCTGCCGCAGGTCATGGTACTGGAGGTCCATCATGGCCACCCGTGAGCTGTCCCAATCCTCTGCTCGTCTGTCCATGTACGACGTCAGCAGGTGCCATTTGGCGACCCAATCCACCTCACGTCGCAGCGAAAAAGGGTCCGTCGCCAGTCGGTCGAGCACATGCTCCCATTTCTGCAGCACGTCATGCGCCGCTGCATCGCCGCCCCGCTCGACGACGTACCGCTGGGCATGTTGCAAATACTCGCGCTGGAGATCCACCGGCAGGATTGTCCGCCCGTTGGCGAGTTCAATGGAGAGCTTGCAGGTCAGATCGCGCGACACATCCTTGATGGCTTTCACCGGGTTACGCAGCGAGAAATCTTTCGTGATGAAGCCATCCTCGATCATCTGCAACACCAGTGAGCTCGCCCCCATTTTCAGGTAAATCGAATACTCGGACATGTTCGAGTCGCCGACGATGACATGCAGGCGGCGGTAACGGTCGCGGTTGGCGTGGGGCTCATCGCGCGTGTTGATGATGGGACGCTTCACCATGGTATCGAGACCCACCTCGGTCTCGAAGAAATCGGCGCGTTGGGAGATCTGATAGGCGCAGTGCTCAGTGCCGTTTTCCGCGCCCACCTTGCCGGCGCCGCAGAAGATCTGCCGCGTCACCAGGAACGAGGTGAACTGCTCGACGATCTGGCCGAACGGCATATTGCGATCCATCAGGTAATTCTCATGGCAGGCATAGCTATTGCCCTTGCGATCGCTGTTGTTCTTGTAGATCAGAATGCGTTGCCCCGCGGGCAGCAAGGGTTCGGCGCGACCGCGACTGACCTCCAGGATGCGCTCGCCAGCCTTCTCAAAGCGCACAATATCGCGCGCGTTGGTGCACTCCGGGGTGGAGAATTCAGGGTGGGCGTGATCTAGGTAATAGCGTGCGCCGTTGGTGAGGGTGGTATTGATGGACATATTGGACTGGTCGTCCGGCGGCTCGAACTCCGCGTCGATCTCAAACCCCCGGGCGTCCATGAAGGGCTCTTCTTGATCGTAGTCCCACAAGAGCCGCCGTTGCGGATCGCCTTGATAGCTGTTGACGAGTAGCAGGGAAACCGAGATCGGATCGAAGTTGGGGTCATTGGGGACGATGACCCCATACTCGATTTCGGTACCCATGATTTTTGGCACGGCCATGTCATCCTCCTCACCTGGATGGCCAGACATCTCGCGATCTCTTTGTTCCATCCGCATCGGCGATCTTGTTCACTGTATGTCGAGTATCGCTGCTCCGTCGCTCACAGCACCCCGTGTTTCGCATACGCCTCCCGCAGCAGGGTGCCCTTCTTAAGTTCCTCTTCCGCAAAGCGTTCCGCTTCGGCTCTTTTCAATGCTTCGTTGACGGTCTCCGCGGCGACATCCTGGGGAATCACCACCACCCCGTCGGCGTCGCCGAAGACGATGTCGCCAGGCTCGACCAGCACCCCGCCGCATTCGATGGCGCAACGATAGGCGAACACACGCAGACGACCTTTCGAGTCCAGCGGCGAGATGCCACTGGCGAACACGGGAAATGCCATGCCGGCGATCTGCTTCACGTCGCGCGTCATGCCCTCGATGACTACCCCACGGGCGCCTCGGGCCTTAGCCGCGGTGGAAAGTAAGCCGCCCCAGAGGGCCGCTTTGGCGGTGGCGGGCGCATAGGCCACCAGGACGTCATCCGGTCTAAGGCTATCCACCACTTCCATTTCCATCTGGTAGGGCTTCTCCGGGACCTCGAACACCTCGGCGTAGAGCACCGGCATGGCGCGCCCCACCACCAAGGCCTCCGAGAAGAGGGGGCGAATGGTCGTGCGCATCACTTGATCACGAAACCCGAGTGCGTCCAGGATGTCGGAGATCACCGATGCCGCCAGCTTTTGCGCCATGAGGTCAAACATGTCGCGCTCAGTGGCGAATTCCAGCATGGATCCTCCTTCTCTGAGTTCGCTGAAGCCGCCTGCGTGACGGTAGTATACTCCGCATTATCCCAATTGTCCCAAATGTATCTTTCAGCACGCGCGGCGTCAAGCATT
>Ga0081538_10001162_pt1 | contig 27813 bp, 21 predicted proteins | sample TabmetS5T2R1_FD_71022 | JGI IMG/M metagenome (GOLD analysis project Ga0081538, IMG submission 71022) | Tabebuia heterophylla rhizosphere microbial communities from the University of Puerto Rico - S5T2R1 | ecosystem: Host-associated > Plants > Roots > Rhizosphere ...
TAACATGAAACGATTGCTAACGAAAGAAGGAGAAAAGTGATGATGAAACGAAGTAATTTGGGATCGGCGTTCTTGATTATCGGTTTCTCTGTTTTCGCTGGGTTATCGATGCCAGTATCAGCAGCGGAAAAAACTCCTTTTTACCAAGGCAAGACTTTGACTTTCGTAATTAACTTTGCTGCCGGTGGCCCGACGGATATCGAGGGCAGAGTCTTCGCAAAACACCTGGGAAAACATCTCCCGGGGCAACCTTCCATCGTGGTGCAGAATATGGGCGGAGGCGGAGGGATCACAGGGGTGAACTATATCGGGGAAGTCGCCAAACCCGATGGGCTCACTGCCGGCTATTTCACGGGAAGCCTTTTTCACCACCAGACTAAGGATCCCGGGCTGCGCGTAGACTTGGGAAAATTCGGATTTATTACCGGGGTACACGGTGTCACTGTTTCTTATATCCGCGCGGACACACCGCCAGGTATAAAGAAACCAGCGGACTTCATAAAAGCAGAGCGCTTTAAAGCCGCGGGGTTGAGCGCCAGCAGCTCTAAGGACGTGCGCTTTAGACTTTCCTTCGATTTGCTCGGGCTGAAATACGATTACGTGACTGGTTACAGCTCCAGCTCAACCGCTCGGCTTGCTGTGCAGCGGAACGAAGCGCAATATCACGATGAAACGCTCCCGTCGTACCGTGCCGCCGTCGAACCGCAGATGGTGAAGACCGGTGAAGTGACCGCGCTTTATTACACTGACTTGGTTTCGCCGGACGGGGAAATTATTGTCAGCCCGGACGTGCCGGAGGTACTTCCCTTCACTCATTACTACAGACAAGTCTTTGGTAAGATGCCGTCAGGAATAAAGTACGAAGCGCTGAAGGCCGCCAACATGTCCAGCACCAACATGACCCGTCTCCTCATGCTGCCACCAAACTCGCCAGCGGAAGCCATCACCACGCTGCGGCAAGCCATGATCTCACTCTCCAAAGATTCCGACTTTCTCGGCGACGCTCAGAAAACGATGCGGTTTCATCCCAGATTCGAGGTGGGCGAGCAAGGCGAGCGGTTATTTCAAAGGGCGTCACAGACGCCGCAGGAAATCGTCACCTTCATCCGGCAATATATCGAGCAGGTCAACAAGTAGAGTAGGCTTTCGAGAGGTCGTGCGTGCCGGAGGAGTGGTATAGTTCCTTCGGCACGCACTTTGTTAAATAAACAATCGTTTAGAATCTGATTACGCCGGGACCTATCGACTATCGTCCCGATGAAAATCATGTTTCTTCTTGACCTCGATCATCTGCCCGCGGACCTCACCTCCAGGCCTGAAACTCGTATGTACGTTGGCGTAGATCAGGCCGTCACGCATGGCGAATGCTAAAGAAACAAGGTTATTAATAACTCTCCCCGTCTCATCGACACAGTCTGCCCCGGTATAGTCGGCATTCGTCAAAAAGCCTTCAACTGTATCACTAACGGGAAACGGTCCAGGATCAAATATCCCAAAAACAATGTCGCCGTTCTGACCCGGTCTATTACAATGAAAGTGCGCCCTTGTTATCGTGCCTATAGTGTTCCTAACGGTGAGTTTGATTTCCAATTTCGTGAAGCCTTTATCAAACTCCACTTTAATGTCACCCGTTGCCTCAGAAGGGTTTTCAGGGACTTCTTGAGCAGCAGTCAGGCGCGCTTTAAACTCGAGACCGCCGTCGTTGTCCCCATCATCAGCGTATGCGACGCCTGATAGAGCGAGAAAGACACTAAACACTAAGATGGTTTTCCAAAATGTCTTCATTTTTCGTTCCTCCTTTTTTTAAACGCTAGCATTCGACCTCACGTAACAAACGCGGCTAATTGATCCCCAAATATCTCAAAACTTCCAAATGTTCCTATACCAATCCAGCCAGACCTAAAAGTCAATCCCCAAATAGGGGCTTTTTTTACCCCCCCAAAAGGGGCGCCCACCTTGAAGAATCAGACCACTACGGCCGTGGAAAAACGCATGGCAGGCCTGAAACTACCGCCCGAAGCGTTAAGAATGAATGACGAATGAGAGAATTAACAGTGAAGTTAGTGCAGTGCAGAAGCTGGACAATGCTATATCAGTGTTCGTTGACAGTATTCGTTTAGCCGTGGTATCGGGCAATAGTCCCTCTCCCTTCACAAGTTACGCAGGATAAAAGAATGAAAATATATCTTTTCAGCATCTTATTTTTCCTTCTCTTCTCCACCTACGCACGGGCGCAGTCGGCCAAACCTGCTTCCATCGCGGAACTTGCAACCTATACCGGGGCGGATCGCGAGCAGTTGCTTTACGCAGGGGCCAAATCCGAAGGCACGGTCACCTGGTACACCTCCCTCGCGGGCGATTCTTACAAAGCTATCGCGCGCGCCTTTGAAGCGAAATATCCAGGCATTCGCGTGGAGTCTTACCGCGCCGGCGGCAGCGAACTGGTCGTTCGCATGGCTGAAGAAACCAAAGCGCGCCGGCCGACCTTTGACGCCTTGGAAACGACCTATGATTTCATGATGGTGTCGCGGGCAAGTAATCTCATCCGCCCTTATAATTCGCCCGTTCTCACCAACTATCCTACCGAAGCCAAGGAGAAAGCCGACAAGGGCCTTACTTTTTGGACCATCTTTCGCGAGTCCTATATGGGCTTCGGTTACAACAAAGAGCAAATCCCTGCCGGCGCAGTGCCGAAGGGATTCGACGGGCTGCTCCATCCACAGCTCAAAGCGAAAATGGGGATCACACTCACCGAAAGTTCAGCGCGCATGATCGGCGCGATGCTTAAGATCAAAGGCGAAGAGTTTGTAAAGAAACTACGGGCCCAAGAGATTCGCACCTACACTGTCAGCAGCGCTGCCCTCGTCGATCTGATCGCCTCTGGCGAGCTTGGCGCTTCGTTTCACATCTATCGCAATCACGCCACGGTCTCCGCGGAACGGGGATCTGCGGTGGGCTGGGTGCCGCTGGAACTGGTTCCGACAAACAGCGGCTGTGTCGCCCTCGCCGCTCAACCGCCCCACCCACACGGGGCCGCTCTCTTCGTCGATTTCCTAGTTGGCACGGAGGGTCGCAAGCTGTTGGAAAAATTCCAATATGGCCACCCCTCGCAGGAATGGCCTTTCAAGCGCTGGCATCCGGGTTTTGGCCGGACGCTGGAACAATTTGAAATTGACAGTACCAAGTGGGAGAAACTCGCCAAGGAGATTACCCGCAAATGAGAAGTCATGCTGCTTCGCGAAATAGCAAGAAGACTAAAATAAAAATTTCTACGCTCGCGCTGTGCTTGCTGTTCCTCATGCCCTCTGAGGCCAGGCTGCAGAGCCGCAAGCCGATGACCTTATCCGAACTGGTTACATACAACGGCGCGGATCGAGAACAAGTGTTGTATGCCGGAGCCAAGGCCGAAGGCAAAGTCGTCTGGTACACCTCGCTGGCGGGCGAGTCGTACAAGGCCATGGTTAAGACTTTTGAGGCCAAGTATCCCGGAGTCAAGGTTGAAGCCTATAGAGGCTCGGGACACGAGCTAACGACCCGGATGATGGAAGAAGCGAAGGCGAGAAAGAGCATCGTCGATGCGGTCGAGACGACGGAAGCCAATCTGATGTTCATGCGTGAGGCTTTCTTGCTTCGCCCCTATTATTCACCTTATTTTGCTTCATATCCGGAAGATGCCAAGGAGAAAGGCGAAAGAGGGCTGTATTTCTGGGGCATAGCCCGCGAGTCCTACATTGGCTTCGCTTACAACAAGAAACTTCTTTCCAAAAACGCCATACCGAAGAACTATGAAGGCTTGCTCCATCCGGAGCTCAAAGGCCGCATGGGAATGTCGGTCAGCGATCCAAGCTACAAAGTTATCGGCGCGATTATCAGAACCAGAGGTGTAGAGCTGGTCAAAAAGCTCAAGACGCAAGAGATCGCCCTTCACACGATTATCCCGCCGGCTCTCCTCGATCTTATCGCGTCCGGCGAAGTTCTCGCCTCCCCCGCGATCTTTCGCAACCACACCCTCAATGCCATCGCCAAGGGGGCGCCCGTTGAATGGATCCCGATGGAAATCGTGCCAACCAACGTCGGCGGTGCCGCAGTCGCCGTCCAGCCACCCCATCCCCATGGAGCAGTACTTTTAGCGGACTATCTTTTGGGGCCGGAAGGCCAAGGGGTGCTGGAAAAATTCGAATACGGCAGCGCGGCAAAGAATCTAGGTTTCAAACGCTGGCGACCCGACCATGGTGTAGCGACGGACAAATACGAGAAAGAACTCGAACGTTGGGAGAAGCTTCTCAAAGAAATCAGCCGTAGAGGTGGATAAATGAACTTGAGTGAAAACGCCTCTAAGTCGGAGTGGGTTGAAACCCCGCCCCTACTTTCCGTCCTTTGGGTGCTTGCGGTCAATTCTCTTGAGCCTTTCCCGCTTACTTTTGCTCATAGAGCTTCTTGATAAATCCGCTCTTGTCTAATTCGGCCACGAAGCTGGTGTCAACGAACTCCTCGGGTTTATGATTGCGGATCTCGGGTCTCCGGAACGCGACGATATCGTAGATGGCTTCGAGCCCCTTGGTGATCGGATACGGCGTGGCAATGAAATCTTGCTTGAATATAGTGTAGGCGCCTTCCAAATATTCGGGATCAGCGTTCCTCAAATATTTGGCTAAGACCTTCTGGCTGAACTCTTTGTTGTGTTTCAGAAACGCGATGCCTTCCACGTAAGAGCGCACGAAGCGCATCACGGTGTCGCGATCCTCACGGATCGTCTTGCGCCGCGTAACGACAGAGGCCGTCGGGTAAACGATCTCCTTTTTCGCATCAAGCAAAACGCGAAACCCCTTGCGCTCCGCCTGCAAGTCCGCGGGAAAAGTAAGGTCCACGGCATCCACCGCCCCGGAGTACAAAGCCTGGAGCCGCTCGGAGGTGTTACCCACGGCCAGCCAAAAGACTTCTCGGTTCGTGTCGATGCCGTATTTGCGGAGCACGTAGCCGAACAGCAAGTCGCCCGCCGAGCCCAGGCTCGATATCCCGATCTTTTTGCCCTTCAGATCTTCGAGCTTGCGAATCTCTGGCTTAACCATTAGCTTGCTGGCCTGCGCTGCAATCCCGTGAGCTACGTTCGTCAGATCGGCGCCGTTCAAATCCGCCAGCATCACAGCCGGCAGTGCGACAGACGAGGCAAAGAGACTCCCCGACACCATGGCCTGTGAGGTTTGGCCGGAGCCCCGAAGCAGTACCGGTTCCACATCCAGCCCGTTCTTTTCGAAGATCTTCGCGTCCTTAGCGAGCCACGGTATCCACAAGTTAGGCGACAGAGTCGACACACCCCAATAGATTTTTTTCAAAGGTTTGTCCTGGGCGGTAGCATTTGCAAGTAGAGCCGGCGCAACTATCCACAAGCCCACGACAAAACTAAGCCACCATCGCTTCATCACCTTCTTCTACCTTGACCGTCTTCGACTATTCCCGATTCTCTGGCTCGGACAGTAATCGACCTCGCTTTGCTATGTCAACCGTACACAGAAGCTAAAGAGGAGCCAAAGACGGTGGCAAAATGAGCCACTCGTTAGCGCAGAAGATTTTAGCTGACAACCCGAAGCGACTTTACGGATTGTGATAGCCAGACGTTAAACGTACGATAAGTTCTGACGCTCTCGCCGGAAATAGTACGTAACATTTATTTGACGCATCAACGGCTTAAACGGAGATCTTCTTCTTTCAGCTTTCTCGCGTAGTAGCGCCAAACCCAGGTGTCATTAAAGGTGGACCCGAGATCGGGGAGTTTTTCGATATCGTCTGGCGAGATATCCGGCGCTTTTCGGCCCGTTTGAGCTACTTGCAATGTCGCTCTAGCCAGAGCGTTGAAGTTCAAAGCGCGCACGGTGGCTTCCTCAACTGTTTTTCCAGTAACGGTAATCCCATGACCTTTCATTAGGCAGATCGATTTCTCACCCATGCTTTCAATCATCGGAGCGGCAAGCTCTGGCCGGTTGACGAGATAGGAGCGCGGAAATACCGGGATACCCTCTAACGCCATACGCATCGCCTGTATATTAAAGGCACCAAAGATGGGGCGGAACTCGAGCTCAGTGATACCGCAGATGAGTGCTTCTTTGGGATGGGCGTGAATAACGCAGCCCACTGCGGGACGCTTTTTATAAATCTCACCATGAATCGGCAGTTCGTTAGGAACTTGATATTGTTCGCCCTTGTTTGGACCTTTGCCATCGAAGTCCACCTGCCGTATCGCATCCAAGGTTGTGTAGCGTACCCCTTCCTCCTCCGAACTCCGGCAGCGTATCCACATTTCATCGGTGCCGGCGATCCGAACACTGACGTGACCCAGAATTTCGTCAACCAAACCCTCCATCGCTAAAATGCGACACGAAACGGCAACCTTTTCCCGCAGCTCTTCCGTGGACTCAGCCATTATGATTTCTCGTCATCGCCATTTCCGAAACGCGCTAGTCCTCCCGCCCTGCGGTTACCAGCGGTGCCAACGGAACGGATGGATCCAGGGGATTCTTTTTTCGCGCGGCCTCGAGGAACCGCTCGGCATCTTCCTGTAGCATGAATCCTTCTTTGACCAAGCCATCGACGGCACGTTTCACGGCCGCGACGTAACCCTCATGGCTCGGATAGCGCTCCTCCACGGAGGGACGCGGATCGCCCTTGGCTTCACGCTCCGCTTTGGTGCGCGCGAAAGCGACGATGCAGCCATTGGTGGAAAGCAGCTCTCCCTCAGCGAAGCCCGCTTTTCTCAATGCCCAGCCCAAGTAGGTCCCCAACGGAACCTGCATGTCCGGATAACGGACTCCACCCATGTCATTGCCGTCACCATCGACTTGGGGAACCTGAATAGGATACTCCTTGCCCGGCACCGCTTCCGGCGGAAACACACTCATTATTCCACGATCGTCGAAGTCCGCGCCATAGTTCCAGTAAGGCAGCCGGCTTGGCGTTGCGGGAAGTTTGACGCCTGGGATTTTCGGAAAACGTTTGAGCGCTTCCTCGGGAGACACCAACGTTCCTTCTGATCGCCTGGGCACACGGCTGGGCGGCGGCGTCTCGCCGGTGGTCGCCCAGCGATCCATCAAGGCGAAGCAGGCTCTTAAAAACGGTTGCGGCGAAATATTGTTGGGCGGTAGCTGGCCGATCCACCGCGGGTTGTCGGCGGCGATCGCCGCGTGCGGCGCACCCGCGAGGATGTACATGCGTACGCGCGCGGGTATCTCGACATCGTTGCCATCCCGCGGGTCCGTGTGCGTCATCGAGCCGTGCCGCTCCCAATATTCGCCGGCGGTGTGGCTGTGCACGATCAGCGGGTCGGTGTCCGGGCGTTTGAGTACGCTATCGACCTTGCCGGTAAACGGATCGGGTATGGGACTGAAGTTGAATGGGTAGCGCTCTGAAGGCCAGGAGTGCTCTTCATGCTGCCGTGGATAGCGCCCGACCTGCGCGAAGCGCGTGTTAAAATAAAGCCGACCAATACCGGTGTGAGTAAGCACCGCATCAAACACCTTGCGGCCTTCCGCGTCACGGTTCCAACCTTCGTAGATATACTCACGAACGACACGTCCGGCCAGCGATGCACCGTAGCCGTAAGCTTTATCGACAAAACCCGCGAGCGGGTTTCGAACGCCGGTAGCGTCCGATTTGCCATGACGCAAGAAAGAAACGAGATCACGCAAGCCAAGGAAGCCGAGGCCCATCACCCGCGAGCCTTCGGTGTCATAGATCAGCTCATAGATCCAGCCTGGCTTGAAACCGCCTTTGACATAAAGATCTGTGTTGGAGGGAGTGATCTCTAGCTTGGCGTCTGTATCTTTGGCCTTGGCCAGTTCCCAGTCACTTTCGGGTACCGGAACTCGATGATCCGCCTCTTTCTCTCGAATTGTCAGCGTTGCCGTGGCGCGGTTGAGCACGGGATAGCACTGGATGTTGGCGGCCCCGCTCACGGGCATAGAGAGAACACCTTGTCGATCGACAATGAATTCCTGCCGGACCCGGCCGCGAAGCGGCTGCCCGTTTTGCCGGGCTTCCGGTAGGAAGGCCACGAGATTGTTGCCTGTGTAGACCAGGTCGCCCTGCCAACCGCACCAAACCACCGTGTAGCCCAGCCGATTGAGAAAGCCGTTACCCGCGTAGCTCTCCTTTGAAAGATCCGATCCGCCGCCATCGTTCAAGCGGGTGAAAGCGCCCCGGTTGCCGCGATTGGAAAAATCGCAGAGGAGACGGCGGTTTCCGTGATTCAAGTCGACGGGTTTGACGATGTCGAGAACAGCCTTGAACTCTACGAGCCCTTCAGCGTTTCGTGGCGCCAAATCCAAATCGACAACGAAAGGGAGATCCTTTTCATCAGGATCGATGGCAAACGATGCCATACCAAGGAGGCGCTCATAGGGACCCGTATCACCGAAAGAGACGCCGCCTGCGAAGGGTGTTTTACTGGTGAACTCAATTCGGATTTGATTGCGTGGCATTAATCTTTCCTTTCAATCTCGTTCTAGCAAGCTTATTCGTATTGCGGTTCCCGCGCAGCGTTTATGCCGGCGATGTAGCCCTGAGTGGCGCAGCGGCCCATGCCATGTTGATTGAACCCGCCCGCTGATTCACCGGCGCAATAAAGACCAGGAATCACCTGGCCGTTCATGTCGATCACCTGGCATCTGCCATTGATCCTCAGGCCGGCGCGCGTGTCGTGAATTACCGGCGTCGCCCAGGCAGCATAGAACGGCGGCGTCTGAATCTTGTATTGGGGCGTCGGCTTGCCGAAATCTTTATCCTCGCCCGAGTCAACGAACGAGTTATAGCGTTCCACCGTCCCTTGCAAGCTCGCGCCCTTCATCGGCTTGGCCTGATATTCGTTAACGATGGCGGCGGCAAGTTCCGGGAGCGTTTTCGCCGAAAAGAAATAGCCCTCGGGATCCACGTGCGGCGGCGTGACTTTCCAGCCTTCCCGTTGAACCGCATCGGCGTCGAAAATTGCCCATATCGGCCCGGCGCAATAATCGGGCGGTGCCGAATATTCGTTCATCGCCATTGCGGCATTGAAAAAATTGTATTTCGTAGGATTGAACTTGACGTTCTCGCAATTGCGATAGTCGTTTGGCGTACAAGGATCGATCTGGCGGCTCAGGTTACCGTGAGGCGGATCGCCCTTGGTCTCGTCATAGAAACGCTTGCCGACTTGGTTCACCAGAATTACGTCCTGCCAATCTTTCACATTAAAGCCTGTAGCGCGGACCAGCGGAAAAATTGGGCTCTCAACCTTCCACACGACGTAATTGTACTTCGTGGCCAAGGCACGCTGGGTACGAATAGTGGCGCCATTCTCCAGAGTTTGGTTGACGAGACCCCACAGCGAGGCCCCGACCGCCATCGCGGCAAGCTCGCCGCTAGCGTCTTGATAACTATAAGGTTCCCCTCCGACCTGGATGACTGCGGTCATCCTCGGGTCGAACATGCGGCGAAAATTTACGTTGCTGGTGCTGCCTCCGGTCGCGACGACAACCGCTTTGGCTGCGCGGACATTTATGATGGGCTTAGTACTTTCAATGTTCCCATCGGAACGAAAGCTTTTTAGCGGTGTCGTTGCCCCAGGCAGAATTCTCGGCGTGTGCTGTGCGGTGATGCCGATGACCCGCCCGCTTTTTTGTCCGTTCGACGGCTCGCGGATCAAACTTGTCATTTTATAGTTGAGTAAAAATCGCACGCCCTTCGCCCGCGCGCTCGCCTCCAGCGGCCTGATCACGCTGGTGCCGTTCGCGGCGTTGGGACTTTCCAATCCGGCGCCCTTGCTCCAGATGGCGTGATTTTCTCGCGGTGCGGAATTGCCTGTCGTAGAGGCTCCATGATTGTCCGGAGCCTTATCCGTAAACTCTACCCCATTGGCCAGCAAAAACTCATAGGTAAGCGCGCAATGATCGGCGAACGCCCGCATCACCGCCCGGTCGTTGTAGCGGTAATCGGGCCAGCCGTTGGGCTGGATGATCGACCAATCGGTCAGATCCGAGAAAACGGTATCCGGCGAATCGGGTATACCATATTTTTTCTGCGCACTGGTCCCCCCACCCAGCGCCATATGGCCGCCGCTCAATATGGCGTGCCCGCCGACATCGTAATTGGTCTCGACCACGATAACCGATGCTCCGCCTTCAACCGCCTTGATCGCGGCGGGAAGCCCCGCCGCCCCTGACCCAATGATCACAACGTCCGCCTCCAGATCCCAGTTCCGATCATTATTCACTGCTGCTTGTTCCATCGTTCCGTCCTTTACCGATGATTTTAGCGTATTAGTCGAGCATATCCCAAAATTTAGCACCGCTTACAACCGGGTCAGTTAAAGTACAACAGCTGCAAACAAAAAAGATAAAGACTTCGTAATGTGCGATTGAGAAACTGCCGTTCTTGCGACAACGATCCAGGGTGTGGTATCCGCATCCGTAGCGGGAAGGAGGTTACCATGGCGACATCGGTTGCACCCAAGTACAACGTGGGCGGCATTGTCTTGGACCGCCCGTTCAAGATTCGGCGGCTGGGCCACTTCGGTTTCAATGCGGCGGATTTGGAGGCAAGCAAACATTTTTACTTCGACCTTCTCGGTTTTTTTATCACCGAACCGGCGGGCGCGGGTTTCTTCGGCAGACACGCAGGTGATCACCACTCGTTCGCCCTCTTTGACAAGCAGAAGTTTAATATGCGCCAATACGCAGGCGACAACGCGAAGCATTTCCGGCCGGAAAACGACATCAATCAGATTACCTGGCAGGTTCAAAGTGTTAGTGAGATGGCGGAGGCGAGCAAATATTTTCGCGATCTGGGCGTCGAGATCATGCGCGAAGGTCGAGCGGGAGGAGGCGGCTCCCAATTCCATCTCTATGTGTGGGCGCCGGACGAACAGATCTTTGAACTGTATTACGGTATAGAACAAATAAGCTGGAACGGCTACGCCCGTCCGGCGCCGATGCGCCACGGCACGCCGAACCCACCCACGGAAGCGCAACTTCCCGACTACGAACTCGTGCGTGCGGACATCGAAAAGGGCATCAAAGTGCTCGACGGCTATCGATGGGTGAGCGCTCTGCCGCTCAAATACAATGTCGACGGTGTGTTGCTGCCACAGCCCTTTAAAATTACCCGAGTCGGCCCGGTGAACCTTTTTGTCGACGACTATGAAAAGTTGAAACGCTGGCACGAGCAAGTTATGGGCTTCACGCTGACGGAAGAAGTCGAATGGCAGGGCGAACGCTGCGCGTTTTTGCGCTGCGACAACGAGCACCACTCGCTGGCCTTGTTCCCCAAATCGTGGCGCAAGAAGCTCGGCCTCAGCGCGGCGACGTCCAACATGTCCTTCGGTTTGCAGCTGGCCAACTACCAGCAGCTCAGGGCTGCCGTCACTTTCCTGCGGGAGAACGGCGTACGGGTGGAGACAGACATCATTCCGCCAGAGTTGCATCCTGGTATCGATTATACGGCCTACGCTTTTGACCCGGACGGGCACTGCCTCGAACTCTACTACTATATGGAGCAAGTCGGATGGGACGGACAGCCGCGACCCAAGGAATTGCGCCGAAAGATCGACCCGAATAACTGGCCAGAAATGCTCGATCCTCTGTCGGACACCTACACCGGCGAGCCGTTCATTGGACCCTGGGCCTAGCCCGGATTGTCGTGGCCAGGTGAACGCGACCGGGCTCACTGTCAGATGTGTGGGAGTGCAAAGCTCAGCAAGTTTTGTAATTGAGTTGTCAAACGGATTTGATATATAGCGGACCAAAGGTTTGAATCCAGTCTAGAGTCTGGTGTTCGGGCGTTACCCGAAGAGGAGGCGCACGCGATGTTTGCAATGATGATGCGTAATCCCGCCCAGTTGATGTTTCTATTTACGACCATCACTTTAGCCTACCTGGTTCTTCCGCCCTTTTTCTTTATCCTCCACACTAGCCTCGTCGTCGACCGCGGTCTCCAGGCCGGTCATTTCACGATTCAGCACTTCATGAATATCGTCGAATCCCTCGGCGACGTTAAAACTTTGCTTGCCAATTCGATGATCTTCTCGGTGGGGAGCGCGGGTCTGGCAATCTGCTACGGGACCCTTCTGGCTTGGCTCGCGGAGCGCTCCAATGCCCCGTTTCGCACGTTGGCCTACATCACAGCCTATGTTTCATTCGCCATCCCAGGGATCATCAAGGTCGTCGGTTGGATTATGCTGCTCGGCCCCAAAGCCGGGATTCTCAACGCCGCAGTGATGCCCTTCACCGGCGCGCCGCTGCTCAATATTTTTTCCATGCAGGGAATGATTCTGGTGGAAAGTTTTCTCTGGATACCCATAGTCTTTTTGCTGATGTCAACCCCGTTTCGTTCGATGGACCCGTCTTTGGAGGAAGCCGCGACTACAGCCGGGAGTAGCGGCTGGCAGGTCTTCCGCAAGGTAACGTTTCCGCTGGCGTTACCAAGCGTCCTCGCCGTGCTCATTTTAACTTTTATCCGGTCCCTCGAGGCTTTCGAGATTCCGGCGCTGATCGGCATTCCCGCCGGAGTCGAAGTGCTGACAACCAAGATCTACCTGCAGATCCGCGGCGGTCTTATTCCTAAATATGGCGAGGCGAGCGCCTATTCGATCATACTGATCGTGATGGTCGCTCTCGGTCTCATTCCTTACTACCGCATCACAAGCAAGACCTATAAGTTCACGACCATCAGCGGCAAAGCGTATCGCCCGCACCGCGTCGATCTGGGCCGCTGGCGCTGGTTGGGCGGTTGTCTCATGCTGGTTTTGCCGATGCTGCAATTTCTACCCATTGCCGCCATTACCTGGTCGTCGTTTCTGCCTTTTGCCCAAGCACCGTCGTGGCGCGCGCTGTCGCTTTTGAGTCTCAACAACTACAAGACCGCTTTCGCCGACAGCAGCATCATTGGCTCCGTTCTCAACAGCCTGACTGTGAGCGTCACTTCGGCTACTGTCGCCATCATCATCACTTTTTTCGCCGCGTGGTTGATCGTCCGCGCTTCGATTAAATCCCGCTGGGTGCTCGACCAAATGGCGATGCTGCCGCTAGTGTTTCCGGGGATCGTGATGGGGATCGCCATCTTGAAGATGTACCTCATGATTCCTTTGCCGGTCTATGGAACAATCTGGATTCTCGTGCTGGCTTTCATCGCGCGCTACCTGCCTTATGGCATTCGCTTTAGCCATTCCGCGCTGCTGAGCCTGCATAAAGAATTAGAAGAAGGGGCCATGGTCAGCGGGGCCAGCTGGTTTCAGATGGTGCGGCAAGTGGTGGTGCCGCTTATTATGCCCGCGTTGCTTGCCGGTTGGATCTACATTTTTCTCATCACGTTCAGGGAACTCTCCATCGCCCTGCTGCTTTATTCACCAGGCTCACAGGTCGTGGCGGTGAAAATCTGGGAATTGTGGGATAACGGCCACGTCGGCGAACTGGCGGCTTTCAGTCTGGTCATCGCCATCGGCACGGTGATCGTGGGTTCGATTTTTCTCAAGCTCGCGCAGCGGCACGGGTTGCAGGACTAACCGATGGCGTTTCGAGTCTAGAGTTTCGAGTCTCGTGTTCCCCTCCCCAAACTCGAGACCTCAGCCCCGAAAGCCGAGACAAGAACGATCAGCTGCGTGTTTCTCAGCGGCCGGTTAACTTTTTTCCAGGAGGTCATGTCGTGGAAGACAATTTTACTGTGATCGATGCCGACGCGCATCATCTTGACGGGCCGGCCTATAAAAACTATTTGCCGGAGCAATTTCGCGCGCGCAGCGGGCCCTATTTCCCCTCCTTCGGCTGGGACATCTTTTTGAACGGCACCACGGGCCGCAAGCCCGCGACCCCCGAGGACTATTGTCAGGACCTTGATGTGGAAAAAATCGGTGATGCCGTCGCTTATCCAAGTAATGCCCTCGCCATCGGCCTGGTGCGCGAGCTGGACCTCGCTGTCGAGCTGGCCAAGGCCTACAACAATTGGGCGTACGATTTCTGCAAGAACACCGGTAACCGGGTTAAATACGCCGCGGTGATTGCGCCCCAAGTGGTGCCGGAAGCGGTGAAGGAAATTCGCCGCGCCGTCACCGAAAAGGGCGCCGTCGGCGTCATGATGCCCACTTACGTGCAGTCAGGATTGGATTTAGGCCAACCCGTGTTCGATCCCATTTACGCCGAAGCCCAGGAGCTGAATGTTCCCGTGGGCTTTCACGCCACGGCGCAAGTTGCGGTCGGCAACACACGCTTTCATAAGTATCTCGGCGTGCATATGACCTCCCACCCTTTCGAGCAAATGCTGTCAATCGTATCCGTCATATCCAACGGCGTGCTCGATCGCTTTCCCAAACTCAAGGTTGGCTTTCTCGAAGCCGGCGTCGGCTTTTTGCCTTACTGGATGGAGCGCTTCGATGAAAAATACCTCAAGCGAAAATCCGAAATGGAGCCGCTCAGGATGCTGCCGAGCGAATATGTCAAGACCAATCGCTGTTACTTCACATGTGAAGGCGAAGAATCGGCTTTGCCGCTGGTAATCGAACAGTTCGGCGATGAGTGCATGATGTACGCCTCGGATTACCCGCATTGGGACACCGAGTGGCCGCACACGGTGAGCCAGGTCGTGCGACGTACTGATATCTCGGACAAGACTAAACGAAAGATCCTCGCGGACAACGCGAAAAACTTTTACCGCTTTTCTTGATTATGCCGCGATCAACGAACCCCTGGCTCTTGGTCATCCTGACCGACAGACCGTGTGGAACTCCGCTCATGGTTCGAGGGCCTCACCACGAGCGGGTTGCGGAGTTAGCAAAATAAGTGCTTGACCGTTCGCCCTGAGCCCAGTCGAAGGGCTCCTAATGAGTTTTCACACAGTCTGGCGAACGCGAAGGATCTCGCATTGGATTTGACGACTTGAACGATTTGAACGTCTGGAACGACTGGAACCGTTTCTTGTTCTGGGAGGAAGTTATGGCCGATAACAAACTCATCATCGATAACATTAACGAACAGGAAGGCATCGCCTGGCTGACGCTCAACCGGCCCGAAAAGAAAAACGCTCTGAGCATAGCCCTTCTCAATGAGCTCGCTCACCTCCTCAGAACCATTGGTGAGAATGACAAGATTCGCTGCATTGTCACGAGAGGCGGCGGCGATTCCTATTCTTCCGGACGCGATCTGTTTGACATGAGAGGCCAGAACAACCGGCGCCGCAACCGCGGCGAAGGCGGCGTAGCCGAGATCGTCGCCATCATGCGTAAGCTCCCCCAAGTAACGGTGGCGGCGGTCAAGGGTTGGTGCCTGGGTGGCGGACTGGCCATGATCAACGGGCACGACCTCGTCATCAGCGCCGACACCGCCAAGTTCGGCATGCCCGAAATCATTCGTGGTAGCTATGGAGCCACGGCCACACCGAGCCTGTTCCACGGCGGCATACCGATCAAGAAGGCCTTTTACATCTCGCTTACCGGCAGGAATCTCACCGGCCTGGAAGCGGAGCGCATCGGCCTCGTCTCCCAAGTCGTCCCCGAAAATGAACTCGACAGTTACGTTGAAACTCTAGCCAAAGAGATCGCCAGCCGTAACGCCGCGACCTTGGAAAGCGCGAAGATCGCCGCCTACATGCAAAAAGACCTACCCTTTCACATGGCCCTTCAGGCCGACGATCTCGTCCAGCACCGCATGCGCTATTACACCAACCCGCTGAGCGACGTGGAAGGCTATCTCCACTCGCAGAAAGGCGGCGGCACGGTGCGGTATGTGAAGCCGGAGGATAGAAAGTAATTTCTGGGGGCCGACTTTACTCATCACCACCGTCAACGAGCAAATATCGATGGATTTTGTTCATGTTCATTCGCGAAAATTAACGACCTACGGCTCGCCCAAAAACTTAACCGCGTTGTGGTACAAGATCTTTTGTTTTTGGGCCTTAGAGATATCCTCGCGTGAGAGGATCTCTTGAGCGGCATTGTGGCGGCCCTCACCGTGTGGCAGGTCTGAAGAATAAAGAATCTGATCTTCGCCTAGCAGAGCGATCTCGTGGACCAGCATCTTGTCATCGGCTTCGCCCGCGAGAAAAATCCTCCCGGACCGAACGTACTCCTCGATTTTCTTCTGTGGAATTTCATCTTTGATTGGCATCTGGCTTCGGTCGATGGGAAGATAGTGATCGAGACGGCCCACCATGTAGAAGATCCACTCGGCGCCAAATTCTAGAAACCCCACTTTGAGCGTTGGATAACGGTCGAGCATACCGTGGCCCACAATGGCAACGAACGCCATCATGGCCGGAAGGCTCATGCCGATGCCGTGCGCGTCCAGGAGCCCGTTACAAATTTCCGCGAAGGGCGGATAGCTCATGCCCATATGCACGCACAAGGGCAAACCGGCGCGATCCAATTCATCCCAAACCGGCGTGAAGCTCGGATGACAGAGCAATCGATCTCCGGCGGTTCCGTAAACCACAGCGGCGGTCGCGCCGAGAGTCTTCATCTCATTGATAGCTTCGCTCCCTTGCTTAGGATCGCGCAGCGGCAGCAACCCCGCCCATTTCAGACGCTTCGCAACCGACTTGCATTGTTGGCCCATGTAGCGGTTGTAAGACCGAAATAGCGCCGCTTCAAAGCCAGGATCGCTGGTCATGCGCGCGTACAAGGTCGTTGGGTAGAGCATCTGGTGATCGATGCCCATCGAATCAAGACCACGCAAGCGCGCCTCCGGATCGGATAGATCGAAGCTGCTGAGCGGAAAATCATCATTTGTGGGAGACGCACCAAAGTCCTTGAGAACTCGGGCCGGCTCGTTGCCGGGCTGGCTACCGGGACCCAGAGCATGAGGAATGATCTGTCCTTCGACTAACCAACCGTTGGTCCAGCGCCCCAGGTCAGCGGCGTCGGAAACACGGGTCGGCCGTGGACGCCTGGGAACGTATTCTCTGGGAAGCGTTTCCCACATCCGTGGGCTCATCATCGCATGAGCATCGGCATCATAGAGTCGATAACCTTGCAGCATGGTTTTCTCCTCTTAACCATAATCGCCACTGGAGCGGATCGAACCTATGAACTCCTTAATATATTCCAAACGCTCTGACCCATCTCTTATCCGACAAAAGGCTCTTCTTGAATGGCTGCGGCTTTTCCCCGGGTCTGACGCATTTGCCGCAGGTTATTTGTTCCGGCATGGCGGCACCCTGTTGCTTGTCATAACCAACAAGTTTGAGATGCTTCAGACAGGTTGGCCTCTTGCACCTGGCGCAAACACCGCCATCGTATTTATCAAATCTCGCGGCGCAAATATGACAAGACCAGGGGACTATCATGGGTTACCTCTACAATCGCTCATCGCAGCACTTCCCGCTCGGTAAGCTCTTTGATCTGAGCGCTGGACAATCCCAATAGCTCGCCGAAGACCGCTTCATTATCCTCCCCCGCGCTGTGAGCAAATTCCTTGCGAGAAAAGGCATCGCCTTCGGTCAATCGAACGGATGGTCCAGCACGGGTAATCCAACCTATTTCTTTATGAAAGACGTCACGGGCAAAGCCGCGCTCGCGCAGGTGGGGGTCGCGATAGAGATCCTCCGCAGTTTGCACGACTCCGGCAGCGATGCCTTCGCGCTGCAGGACAACCATGACTTGGTGCGGCGTCTGCTGCATCGTCCAGGATTCGACCAGCGCGTCAAGCTCCTGTTTGTGGGCCACCCGGCCGGCCAAATCAACGAATCGAGCGTCTGTTGCCCATTCTCGTCGTCGGACGATCTCGCAGAGGCGCATCCATTCGTCTTGCGTCTCAATCGTGATCACGGACCAACGGTCATCGCCTTTGCATTTGTAGCAGCCGTGCGGCGCAGCTATCGAGCTGAAATTTCCTTGCGGCTGAGGCTCGCGACCATTGATGAGCCATTCCAAATAAGCTGGACCGAGCATTGAGGCGGCCGTTTCCGCCTGCGAGATATCGATATACTGGCCTTTGCCGGTACGCGCGCGATAATGCAGCGCAGCCAAGATTGCAAGGGCACCATAGGACGGTGCGACGTAGTCCGGAAAGGCGGTCTGGCATGCCGCGCCGGGCCGTTCGACTTCAGGATCACGCCAGAGATAAGTCATCCCTGAAAACGCCATGAGGATCGGACCAAAGCTGACGAAATCCCGCCGCGGCCCGGTTTGGCCGAAGGCTTGCAGACTCGCCATGATGATATTTTCGCGAATTTCCTTCATGTGCGGATAATCTAACCCCCAACTCGTCATGACGCGCGCGCTGAAGTTCTCCGCGACGACGTCTGACTTGGCGATGAGTTGTTTCGCCAGAGCCAAACCCTCCGGATGTTTCATGTTGATCGCCACCCGCTTTTTGTTGCGATGACTCTCCAGATCAGTGGCAATCTGAAATCTTTGCCCGCGTTGCGGGCTCCGCAAGGTTCGACCGGCTTCAACCGTGATGACTTCCGCACCATGTTCGGCCAGCAGACTTCCAAGCGCCGCTCCGACGATGCCGGTGGGGAAACTGAGAACTCGAACGCCGGCAAAAGAAAATGAATTCGTGCTTCCGGCTGAACTGCGCGCTTGTTCCGACCAGCGGGACGGGTGTAACCATTCGCTCGTAACCGACTGCTGATGCTCGCCCAGCAGAGGAGCGCCGCACTCTACCTGCACGGGACTGGCGGAAAACTTATAAGGATCACCGGGAAAGCGATGCCGTCCGAAATAGGCATGATCGACTTCGACGAGGTACTGGCGGTGCTTCGTCTGGGGGTCTTCCAGGAAAGCGCTGGGTGCATTGATGGGCGCTGCGGCTAACCGCTGGGATTGAAACTCCTGAAAGAAAGTTGTCGTCTCATAGTTCAAAGTGCGAGCCTCGATCATCCGGTCAATGACCGGGCGCAACGGATGGCGGTTCTGCACGATGGCAAATTTTGGATCCATCAGCTCCGGTGGGTTTCCCAGCCACTCGACCAGCCGCTTCCAGTGGTCCGGCTGATTGCAAAAGATTCGCGCGTAACCATCTTTGCATTTGTAGGTTTCAGCGACAGTGGTTGACTGGCTGTGGCCGCTACGCTCAAGAATTTCGCCCGTAACACTGTAGCGGGTGATGATCCGCAAAAATGGATCAGCGACTAGAACGTCTTGCAGAGAAACCTCCACGTGATCGCCACGGCCGGTGGCAAGTCGATTGTAGAGTGCCACAAGTGTTCCGAATGCGGCGTGAACCGAGCCCAGGTGATAGGCAATCTCGCATGGACCCACCAGCGGCGGACGTCCCGGATGGCCGCAGAGATTCATCAACCCGCTCATCGCGAAAGCGACGATGTTGGGGGCCTTGAAAGCATGATAGGGGCCCGAAAGACCAAAACCGGAAATAGAAGTGAACACTAGCGCCGGGTTGAGAGATCGCAGATTCGTGTAACCGAGGCCCAGCTGCTCTAGATAGCCCAGTGGCCTGTCTTCGACCAGCACGTCCGCGGATTGTACAAGCTCTTCCAGAGTCTCCCGGTCTGTCTGGCTTTGCAAATCCAGCACGATGCCGCGCTTGTTGTTGTGGTAAGCGGCAAAAGAAAGACTCCCTTCCGGATGAAGTACGTCGTTTCGAAACGGCCCCTGCCGCCGCATCGGATCGCCATCCGGCGGTTCGACGAGAATCACCTCGGCACCAAGATTGGCAAGTAGCCGACCACAGTCACCACCCATTCGGCTGGTGAGATCAACCACACGCAATCCGGAGAGTGCACCCGAGGAATCCAATTCAGCCGACATTGAAAGTCCGTGCGTGGAGCGTGCTACTGCTTGGGTATCGAGCTGAGCTTTCCGCTGCTATCGTAGACCTCGACCGGGCCATAGGGTTCCAATACAGATTGAATTTTTAGACCGTCGCCCACTGCGACAATCTGCAGCGCATCGGGGTCGAGGTACTTCTGCGCCACGCGCTGCACGTCCTCGGCAGTAACCGCCATGATTTTGTCCGGGTACGTATCCCAATAGTCGTCCGGTAGGCGGAACTGCACGCGGGAGACGGCGAGTCCTAGAATCGTTGTCGGCTGTTCCAGCGACAGCGCAAAGCGCGCCGCGATGGCCCGTTTGCCGTCTTCCAATTCGGCGGCTGGAACGGTTTGATTTCGGATGCGGCGGATCTCGTTAAAAAACTCCACGAGAGCTCCCGCGGTCACTTCCGTCCGCATATTACCGCCGGCGCGCCAGGGTCCAGGGTAACGCCGGGCCGTAAAGTCGCTATAGACGCCGTAAGTATAGCCTTTCTCTTCGCGAAGATTTAGAAACAGCCGCCCCGAGCTGCCGCCGCCGAGGATGTAGTTCATCACCACCATAGGAACATAATCCGGGCTGCGGCGGTCGATGGCGATATTGCCCAGCGCCACGGTTGTTTGGACTGAGTTCGGCCGGTGGACGAGATAAGCCTTGCGCGACGTCGCTGCAACGGGATTGGCCGGCCACGGGCGTTTAACATCGTTTCTTTGCCAGCCGGCAAACCATTTTTCGAGTCGCGCGATGAGTTCTTGGGCGCGTACATCGCCAGCGATTGCAAGCAGCGCGTGTTGCGGCGCGTAGCGCTCTCGATGCCATTGCACTAAAGCTTCCCGCGTGAGCGCGTCTAAAGATTCGCTCGTCGGTGAGACGATGGCAGCGGGGTGATCGCGGTAAACGGCGCGGTTGAAACGCTCACTGGCGAGAAAGTTCGGCGCCGAACGTTGCTGACGGAGCTGGGCACGCTGCCGTTGTTTCAGCTTCTCCAGTTCTTCCCGCGGAAAACTGGGGTTGAGGAGCACGTCGATAACCAGGGAAAACCAGGAATCGAAATTGTCACTCAACCCCGACGCGCTAAGCACGACCTGAGAGGAGCCGAAGGAGCCGGCGGCGCCGAGCGTCGCGCCCAGGCGATCGATTTCTTCCGCGATCTGTACGCTGTTTCGCGATTGCGTGCCCTCACGCAACATTTGTGCGGTAACATTAGCCAAGCCGGTCATGCTCGGCGGCTCGAACAGTGCACCGGCGCCGCTAATATGCAGCTGCACAAAAACCGAAGGGGTGCGATGATCTTCCAGGATCAGCACGGTCAGACCGTTCTCTAGTTTGGCCTCAATGGGTTTTGGCAGTTTGACCCGCAGCACGTCCCGCGCTAGCGGCGCTTTGTTTTTGCGCTCGACCTTGCTCGCGGGCGTTTCAATTGTTTCCTGAGCCCCAAGCTGCGGCGCAGTCGGGCCCGCGAGCGTAACGCTTACGAGCAGCAGCGCGATGATACACAGTGGATGTCCGATGAGAGCTTTTCCGCGCATAATCTCTTGAATCTAACGAACATCCCCCGGCGCTTGCGCTGCCGCGGACTTGGGCATCGTTGTCACGACGGTTCTTTGGGTCTCCTTCAAGTAGGCCTGCGCCACCCGTTGAAGATCGGCTTTAGTGACCTGGTTGTATTTGTGCTGCACTGAATTGATAAGCTGCGGATCGTTGTAATAAACCGCGTAGTGACCGAAGGCATTAGCCCGCGCGCGAGTGCTGTAGCGCTGCTGGGCGCGCTGGCGGCGCAGCTGCATTTGCACCTTACTCAGCTCCCAATCGGCGATTTCCTCGTTCTGCAAACGTTCGATTTCTTCAAAAACCAGTTTTTCAAGCGCCGCCAGATCCGTCCCAGGCCGCGCCATAATCGAAAACCAAAAAAGCGAAGGACCACGCCGCTCGTCCGGCCCAGCGGAAGCGCTGAGCGCCACCTCCTTGTCCTTTATCAGCTTCTGGTAAAGACGCGACGACACGCCGCCCGACAGCACCTGTCCCAGTACTGAAAGTGCGTACCAATCCGGTGTGTTGCCGGGTGGAATTTTAAAAACGACATCCAAGCGCGGAGCCTGCGCGAAACTGTCCTCGATGATCTTCCGGCGCTCGGTTTTCTGTCCCGGTTCGGCGACATCGGGTACGGGCGGCGCGGGTTGGGCGGGGATACTTTCGAAGTATTTCTTGATCAAACTCAAGGCGGCATCCGTTTGGAAGTCTCCCACCATCGATAGCACCGCATTGTTAGGCGCGTAGTAAATGCGGAAAAAATCGGCGACGTCTTGAACCGTCGCGGCGTTCAAATCTTCCATCGAACCGATAGCGGAATGTTGGTAGGGGAAATTGTCATAAGCGGTTTCGATCACCACCTCGTAGGTTTTTCCATAGGGGGCATTGTCAATCCGCTGCCGCCGCTCTTCTTGCACCGTTTGCCGCTGGTTGTCTAAGTTAGCCTGCGTGATGTTCAGCGCGCGCATGCGATCCGCTTCCAGAAAAATCCCGAGCTCCAATTGGTTCGCCGGCAACGTCTCAAAGTAGTTGGTCCGGTCGGCGTTGGTGGTACCGTTAGCAGTTCCGCCGTTGTTTTGCACCAGAATAAAATGCTCCCCCTTGCCGACATTCTCCGAGCCCTGAAACAGCATATGCTCGAACAGATGGGCGAAGCCCGTTCGTCCCGGCCGCTCGTTGCGCGAGCCGACATTGTAAGTAACATTGATGGCATAGGTTGGCGCGTTATGATCCTCGGCGAGGATTACCCGGAGACCGTTTTTCAGCCTGAATTCTTTGAAGGCGATGTCGAAGGACCGGGTCGACGGAGCGGTAGTTTGAGCGGGCTCGGATTCCGCGCTGCCTAGCCGGCTTCCGGTAACAAACGATAGCAGAACGAGCAATCCGATCAGAAAAGACGTTGTTGTTTTCAAGGGTGTTACTGCATTATGTCTTACTCGACGTATAAGAGAAGAGTATATTTCTCCGCGCCGGATTCGGCAAGATCACGAGCGAGATTTTACCGTTGACTCCTGTATCATAAGAGAATAAGGGAGAGGCCACGCGGTCCCCTGCTGAAGGAAAGTGTGTGCTACGAAGATCACTCGTTTTTCTCGATCAACTTTTCCTCGTTGTCCTGTTTCTGCTCCTAGGTGTTTCTTGGGGAGTCGGCTGTTATTTTGCTAGCCAGTTTCCTGGCGGTGAGGACCGAGCCCACCGATATCTAATCCGCTGGGCGAGAATCAGTATTAGGCTAGCGCGCCTCAAGGTTACAGTCGCGAGACTGGAACGTTTGGATTTAGGTAGGCCCTATGTCTTCATGCCCAACCACACGAGCTTTCTCGATATCCTTCTGGTCCTCGCCTCGATTCCTCACAATTTTCGGTTTCTCGTCAAAGAAGAATTTTTTTCAATTCCTTTGCTGGGCCTGACGGTCCGTAGCTCGGGCCAGATTCCACTCGATCGGAAGAACCCAAGGAAAGGATTGCGCAGCATCAGACAGGGGGCCGACTTGATCAAAAAGGGCGTGTCGATCGTGGTGTTTCCAGAAGGCACACGAAGCCGTGACGGCAAAGTCGGTGAATTCAAGACCACGCTCTTCGTCTTGCCCATTCGGATGGAAACCCCTGTCGTACCCGTTCTCATCGAGGGAGCCTATGAAGCTTTGCCTCGCGACAGCGTATTTTTGAAACGTTGTCCGATAAAGATCACATTTCTCGATCCGATATCGCCCGCTCTGCTCGTGGATAAGGATCGTGCCTTATATGCAGAAAAAGTGCGCCAGAGTTTGATCCGGCCGTGTCACGAACCGAAAATGGCAGCGAACATAGGATGAAACGGCATCATAACGGAATTGATTTCTAATCCGAGGGAGGGACTATGAAACATGTCAGACTGCTCACTTCTTTGTTCCTTGTTTTGCTTATTGAAAGCTTTGCGCCAACCTCCGGACCTGCCCAGGACAGGATTCGCATCGGTGTGCCGTTATTTCCGACCGTTTCATATCCAGTATTTATTGCGCATGAAAAAGGCTTTTTTGAAAAGAATGGTTTGAAAGCCGAGATCATCAGAATCAACAGCGAGCCCACAACCTACCAGGCGCTGATTTCGGGAGACATCGATGCCACGTCCGGCGCGCCCACCGGTCTGGTGCAATCCAATTTGCAAGGCGTACCGGTGGTCTCGCTTGGGAGCTGGGACAACCTGGTTTCGTACACCGTGGCAACGCGGGAGAAGATCGACGATTTGTCCCAATTGAAAGGGAAAAAAATCGGCATCAATAGACTCGGCGGTAAATCGTCGTTGGTGCTCCGCGTCATGCTCGAGGACGCCGGTCTCAACTCCATGAAGGACGTCACCTTGCTTCAACTCGGCGGGTCACAGGAGCGGCTGGCCGCGCTGATGCGCGGCGGCATCGACGCAGCCCCCGTAGATTTTGCTTTTGAGCCCAAGATGAAGCAATTGGGCTTTTTTCTCGTCACCGGAAAGAAAACGCCGTTTATGAATGGACCCATTACCGTAAAGGTTTCTTCTTTGCAGTCCAATCGAGCCAAATGGGTGCGCTTCGTCAAGTCCTATTTGGAGGCGACCCATTACATGACAACCCAAAAAGAAGGCTCGTTAGAGGTGCTCCGGCGCGCCGTCGGCCTCGACGACAAAGACACTTTGGATCACGCCTACGAGGAGATGCGCGCCCGCGCGGACGTGGACTTAATTCCAGCGGACGCAGCCGTGGATAACCTGATCAAGATGATGACCTACGTCGATAAACGAGCGGCGTCGGTTGATAAGAGCAAGCTGGCGGATTATTCGATCTTAAGAGAGCTGGGCCAAGGCAAGCCAGCAAAAAAGTAGACACCGGAGTGATGGAGTCATTGGCGTTGAATTCCCAGCACTCCATTACTCCAACACTCCAGTATTTTATATGAGTGAGATTCATTTCGTCGACACCACATTGCGCGATGGGCAGCAGAGTCTGTGGGCTCTCGGCATGAGAACCGGGGCGATGTTACCGATCGCGGCGCAGATGGATCGGGTGGGCTTCGAGTCCATGGAGTTTTTCGTCTCCGTCATGATCAAGAAATACATTCGCGAGCACAAGGAAAATCCCTTTATCTGGTTGCGCGAGGGGAGCAAGCGCTTCAGCCGCACCCGGCTAAGAAACCACGGCGGCATGCACGGTTCCGGCGCTTTCGAAAAACTGCCTCACGCCGTGATGCGGCTTCTGATTGAGTATATCGTCTCCCACGGCATTACGTTGACGAGAACATCCAATTGCTGGAACGATTTTCAAAGCCTTGGAGAGGAACTGCGGGAGTTGCACAAGGTCGGGATGGAAACGATCGTGAATCTTATCTATTCGGTATCGCCGCGTCATAACGATCAGTATTACGCTGAAAAAGCGAATGAGGCGGCCTCTATTCGGCCTTATCGGATCTGCTTCAAAGACGTGGGCGGCTTGCTCACGCCGGAACGCGCGCGGACGCTGATACCGATGATCCTTAAGCACGCCGGCGATGTTCCTGTGGAGTATCACGCCCACTGCAACAACGGCCTCGCGACCCTGTGCTATCTGGAGGCCGTGAAACTCGGCATCACAACGTTGCACACGGCGGTTCCCCCACTCGCCAGCGGTTCCTCTCAACCTTCTATTCTCAATGTGGCAAAAAATCTTCGCGCTCTGGGCCATACGCCGGTTATCGATGAAGCAGAGATAAAACCGGTCCAAGAGCACTTCACCAGAATTGCCGAGCGGGACGGGCTCCCCATCGGTAAACCTTTCGCTTACGAAGAGTCGCAGTATCGACACCAGGTGCCGGGGGGTGTCATTTCCAATTTGCGCCACCAGCTGCGGTTGGTGGGAAAGGAGGAACAATTACCTGCAACTCTGGAGGAGGCGGCGCGCGTGCGGGCCGATTTCGGTTATCCCATTATGGTGACTCCGCTCTCTCAATTCGTCATCAGTCAAGCGGCCATCAACGTGATCGTCGGAGAACGTTACAAGGAAGTCACCGACCAAGTGATTCAATATGCGCTGGGGCTATGGGGGAAAGAAGCGCCTGCGCTTATGGACGCGAACGTCAAAGACAAGATTCTAAACCGGGGGCGGGCCAAAGAATGGCAAGGCTGGGAACCTCCCGAACCTTCGCTTGCAGAGGTACGGCGAAAGTTCGGCGGGCCTTCGCTTTCCGATGAAGATCTTTTGCTCCGGGTCTACGCGGGCGAGGACGCGGTAAAGGCCATGAATGCTGCCGGAGCACCTCAAGAGCGCTTGAACGGAAACCAGCCACTAATGCGCTTGATCGAGGAGCTAAGCAAGAAAAAGGACTGCACCCAAATCTTCATACGTAGGCCCGGCCTTTCGCTCACTCTCGGCAGGCACAACTGAAGGTTCAAAGGGTTGAAGTGGTTAAAGTCGTTCAATCGGGCCTTATCGGATTGAACCATTGAATGTATGGAACGTTTGGAACCCATTAAGTTATGGAGAGGCATGAGATAGGGTAGTCTACCGGTCTTAACAACTCTAACTTAAGAAAGTTCAAGCAATCTTGAGGAGGATTAAAATGGCGTCAGCAAACTGGCGAGGAACCGTCGGCGTCGTCAAACCCACTTACGAGTCCGGCTCACTTGTTGAGTTCATTCGCTTACTGCCTGAGGGTGTTGGGGTGATCCCCGTTTACGCCGGCATCAAGCAGCACACGGAGCGAGGCTATCTGGACGCCATGGAAACTTACAACGAACGAGTGGCTGACCTTGCCAAAATCGGTGTCGACCTAATGCACCCTGAAGGGGGACCACCATTCATGGTTCGTGGTTATAAGAGCGAGCAGGAGATCGTGGGACAGTGGGAAGAAAAATATAAGATACCGATCTTCACTTCCGGCATGACCCAGGCGGCAGCGCTCCGCGCTCTTGGCATCAAGCGATTCGTCGGTTGCACCTACTTTCGCGACAACAAGCTCAATGATCTTTTCACGGGCTATTTTACCGACGCCGGATTCGATGTGCTCGCGATGGAGGGGATGGACACTTCACCCGGTGAAGCGGGCAGTCTTTCGGCGGCGCAGATCTACCATCATATCAAGCGATCGTTTCTCAAACATTCACAAGCGCAGGGCATTTATCTTCTTGGCTCCGGCGCCTGGCGGGTTGTCGATGTGGTCCCGGCGGAGGAAGACCTGGGTGTGCCGGTGGTTCATCCGGTCGCAGCCCGAGTCTGGTACGTGCAGAAAGAGCTCCGTGTCCGCCAACCGTTGCAGGGGGTGGGTCGTCTCTTGGCAGAGCTGCCCTAGGAGGGTTCTAGCTTCAATGCACTAGAGTTCAAGGTTCAAAGTCCGAAACGAATTGAAACGTTGAACCTGGAAGATTGAACCTTGGACGTCTTCTGAGTCGTTTCTAGTCCTTCCATCGCGTCGGCCTCAGTACCTGACCTGGTCAAGCGAGACCGGTCTGTCCCCGGAAGCTTAGATGTCTAGGCCCACGCCAAGCCCAGGGCCTTGTGGAACTTCGATGACGCCGTCCACAACTTCGAAGCCCTTTACAAGATCGCCGTCCAACTCTTCGAACTCCGCGATCTCCGAGGGCACCAAGACAGCCGGTGTCGCGCTGATGAAATGAGCTTGAGCTGCCTCCACCAGGCGTGAAGTTCCGGTGCCGCCCACGTGGCAAGAAAGCCCGGCTTCTTCGCAGGCCTTAACCACGGCTAAGCTTTTTTGAATACCGCCGAGCTTGAGAAGCTTGATGCTTACGGCTTTTGCGGCGCCGCTGCGGGCGATCTTTTCCACGTCCTCAGGCGTATCGACCGATTGATCCGCTAAAACGACAGGCTTTACCGCGCACGTTACGGCAGCCATACCGGCAATGTCCAAAGCCGGCACCGGCTGTTCGACCATTGCCACATCATCGGCGGAAATCCTGTCAATAACTTTGATCGCAATAGTTGCGTCATACGCACCGTTAAAGTCGGCGGTGAGCGTCACATCGGCGCCGACTGATTTTCTAATTGCGCCAAATCGTTCGTAATCGATTTCCGGTCCCGAGCCGAGCTTAACCTTGAGATGGCGGTAGCCCTGCTTGACGAA
>Ga0081538_10001163_pt1 | contig 27775 bp, 26 predicted proteins | sample TabmetS5T2R1_FD_71022 | JGI IMG/M metagenome (GOLD analysis project Ga0081538, IMG submission 71022) | Tabebuia heterophylla rhizosphere microbial communities from the University of Puerto Rico - S5T2R1 | ecosystem: Host-associated > Plants > Roots > Rhizosphere ...
GCCCGAAACCGCCGATACGGCTCGTCGCGCCAGATCTCGGACACGCCCGTTTTCCTCCCGTCTTCCAGCACCAGCCGATCGTCTCCCACCACCCTTCCGCCCAGCCGCACCAACCCCCGATGGGTGGTGGAGGGGGCGGGGGTGGATCAGCTGCGGGTGGCGGCTGGGGAGTGCCGGGGGTGCGAGCTGCATGGGCCGGCGACGCAGGTGGTGTTCTCGACGGGGTCGCCGGTGGCGCGAGTCGCGCTGGTCGGCGAGCAGCCGGGGGACGCCGAGGACCGGCAGGGTGCGCCGTTCGTGGGGCCGGCCGGGCGGCTGTTGGACCGAGCGCTCGCCGACGCCGGGATCGACCGGGCGGACTGCTACGTCACCAACGCGGTCAAGCACTTCCGGTTCAAGCCGACCCCGAAGCGTCGGCTGCACCAGACGCCCGCTCCGGAGCACATCGCGGCCTGCCGGCCCTGGCTGGTCGCCGAGCTCGCGGTCGTCGACCCGGAGGTGCTGGTGTGCCTCGGCGCCACCGCCGGGCGGGCCTTGTTCGGCCCGACGTTCCGGATCACCCGGCAACGCGGCATCCTCTACCCGCGGCCGCCCCGACACGACGATCCCGCCCAGGTACGGGCCGGCTGGATGCTCGGCACGGTCCACCCGTCGGCCGTACTCCGAGCCGACGACGAGGACGCGGCGTACGCGGCGCTGGTCCGAGACCTGAGGGTCGCGGCCGCGGCACTGGGGCAGACTGGCCCGCGTGGGAGTCACGACGACTGAGGTACGGATCGAGCGGCGATACCGAGGGCCGACGGGATCGGGCAACGGCGGTTGGTCCTCCGGCGTACTCGCGGAGCAGGTGCGGGCAACCGGGTACGACGGACCGGTCGAGGTCACGCTGCGCCGGCCGCCGCCGCTCGACACGACGCTGTCCGTGACGGTCGACGACCGCGACGGGCTGCGGGCTCGGCTCGCCGGACCGGACGACGGCACCGTCGCGGACGCGATCGCGACCGAGCCGGCGGCGCTCGGTGAGCCGGTCGACCCGGTCGACGCCGACGTCGCCCGGGCCGCCGAGCGCGACTACACCGGACTGCGGTTCCATCCGTTCCCGGAGTGCTTCACCTGCGGACCCCAACGCGCCGACGGCGACGGGCTGCGGCTGTTCCCCGGGCCGATCGGGCCGGGGCGGACCGCCGCGACCTGGATCCCGCACGAGTCGATGGCCGGACCCGACGGACGGCTGGACCCGACGTACGTGTGGGCCGCGCTGGACTGCCCGGGCGGCTGGGCCGGCGAGATCGAGAGCCGGCCCATGGTGCTCGGCCGGATGACCGCGCTGATCGGCACTCCACCACGGGCCGGCGAGGAGCACGTCGTCGTCGGCCGCCTGGTGGACGTCGACGGCCGGAAGACGCGGACGGCGAGTACCGTGTACGGCTCCGACGGTCGTGTCGTCGGACAGGCGGTCCACATCTGGATCGCCATCGATCCCACCGCGTTCAGCTGAGACCCGTACGTCCTCGGGAGGCTTCACCATGACCGCTGCACCGACTGCTGTGCCCTGGTGGCGGCATGCCGTGTGCTACCAGATCTACGTCCGCAGCTTCGCCGACTCCGACGGCGACGGCATCGGCGATCTCGCCGGCATCACCGACCGGCTGCCGTACCTCGCCGACCTCGGCGTGGACGCGATCTGGCTGACGCCGTTCTACCGCTCGCCGCAGGCCGACCACGGGTACGACGTCGCCGACTACCGCGACGTGGACCCGCTGTTCGGGTCGCTGGAGGCGTTCGACGCGATGCTGGCCCGCGCGCACGAGCTGGGGCTGCGAGTGATCGTCGACATCGTGCCGAACCACTCGTCGGACGAGCACGAGTGGTTCAAGGCCGCGCTCGCCGCCGGGCCGGGCAGCCCGGAGCGGGAGCGGTACGTCTTCCGCGACGGCCGCGGTCCCGACGGCGCCGAGCCGCCGAACAACTGGCAGTCGGTCTTCGGCGGCCCGGCCTGGACCCGGGCCGACGACGGCCAGTGGTACCTCCACCTCTTCGACGCCGGCCAGCCGGACTTCGACTGGAACAACCCCGACGTCGGCGACGAGTTCGAGTCCGTCCTGCGGTTCTGGCTCGACCGCGGCGTCGACGGCTTCCGGATCGACGTCGCGCACGGCCTCGCCAAGGCCGAGGGACTGCCGGACACCGAGTACGTGATGGTCGCCGGGCGCGAGCGACTGACGCCGGCCGCCCTCACCGAGCACGCCATCTCGGAGCGGCCGTACTGGGACCAGCCCGCCGTCCACGACGTCTATCGCCGGTGGCGGGGGGTGCTCGAGTCGTACGACGGCGACCGGATGGCGATCGCCGAGGCCTGGGTCGGGACTGCCGAGTCGATGGCCCGGTACGTCCGGCCGGACGAGCTGCAGCAGGCCTTCAACTTCCACTGGCTGCAGGCCGAGTGGTCGGCCGCGCAGTTCCGGCAGGTGCTGGTCGACACCTTCGCCGCCGTCGAGCCGGTCGACGCGTCGCCCACGTGGGTGCTGGCCAACCACGACGTGGTCCGGACCGTGACGCGGTACGGCGACGGTGGCGTCGGAGTGTCGCGGGCGCGGGCGGCCGCAGTCGCGATGCTGGCCCTGCCCGGGTCGGCGTACGTCTACCAAGGTGACGAGCTCGGCCTGTCGCAGGTCGACGTCGCCGAGGCGGACCGCCAGGACCCGACCTGGCGGCGCGGCGGCGGCGTCGGGCGCGACGGCTGTCGGATCCCCATGCCCTGGGACGCCGCCGGGCCGCCCTTCGGCTTCGGGCCGTCCGGATCGACGCCCTGGCTGCCGCAGCCGGCGGCGTGGGGGTCTCTGTCGGTCGCGGCGCAGGAGAACGATCCGACGTCGGTGCTGGCGCTGTATCGGTCGGTCCTGCGGACCCGTCGCGAGCTGCTGCCGGTCCTCGGCGACCGGGTGACGATCGTGGACCGTGGCGACGAGGACGTCTTCGCGTTCGCTCGGGCCGGCGCGACCGCCGACGATCTCGCGCTGGTCTGCGTCGTCAACTGCGGCGTCGCCGCGGTGCCGGTCGGCGATCTCGGTGCGCCGGTCCTGACCAGCGAGCCGGGAGCGGTCGACGGAGGCGCGCTGGCGCCGAACACCGCGGGATGGTTCCGGGCCGGCTGAGCAGCAGGGCCTCGCCGGGGCCGGCCCGCCTCGGCCCACTCGCCCGCGGTGTCGAGCGTCCGCAACGGATGCGGTGCGCGCGCACATCTTTCGTTGCGGAGCGGCGCGAGGCGACGCGGTCCGATCGCGCGCGAACCCCCGACGAGTGGCGCACGGCTGTCGTTCTGGCGACGCGAAACAGCGACCGTGCACCACTCAGCGGCAGGGCGGATCCGGGCACAATCGCGCAAGCCAACGACGCCGGCCAAATCCCTTGTGCGGCGGCCATCCGAGCCGTAGCGTCGGGCGTACACGGGAAGGAGGTGGTCCAATACATGTGTAGCTCTTGGACTCGTGAGGTGGCTGTCCACTAGCCGCCAGCTGCGCTGGGTTCACCCGCACAGACGGCAGTGAATCCCCGACAGCCACCCGACCCGCAGGGGCCGAACCTCGTCCGCTCGGTCAGTCACGTCCGCGCACGCGGTCGCGGCTGCAAACCCTGCGGGTCGCCCATGTCTACGGCCGCTACGGCGCGAGCCGGGTTCGCGTCCACGACCCGCCGGCCCGCTCGAAGCGGAGCCGATCGTGCATCCGACCGATGCGGCCCTGCCAGAACTCCATCGCCGTCGGCGCGACCCGCCAGCCACCCCAGTGCGGTGGCCGTGGCACCGGGTCGACGCCGTCGAAGCGAGCCGCGACCGCCGCGTACGCCCGGTCCAACGCCGCTCGGTCGGGCACGGCCTCCGACTGCGGTGACGCCCAGGCGCCGAGCTGCGAGTCGCGCGGACGGGTCGCGAAGTACGCGTCGGACTCGGCCGCCGACATGCGACCCGCGACGCCGTCGATCCGTACCTGGCGGCCCATCGGATGCCACGCGAAGACCAACCCGCATCGCGGCTCGGCGTCCAACTCCCGGGACTTGCGCGACTCGTAGTTGGTGAAGAAGCAGAAGCCGTCGGTGTCGAAGCCCTTCAGCAGCACGAACCGTACCGTCGGTGCGCCGTCCCGGCCGGCCGTCGCCAGCGCCATGGCGTTCGGCTCGTGCAGGCCCGAGGCGACGGCCTCGTCGAGCCAGCGCCCGAACAGCTCGACCGGGTCGTCGCCGGCGGCCAGCTCGTCGAGGCCGGCGTCGGCGTACTCGGCACGCAGCCTCGCCAGGCGATCCGCGATCACGGCCCGAGGCTAGCCGGCACGGGACCGACGCACCCGCCGACGTCCCGACGCACGGACGACCCCGGGTGTGCGCCGAGCGCACCCGGCCTCGGGGCGCCGAGACCGGCTCGAGTGCCGACCCAGGGCTGGTGCGGGACCGGCCCGAACCAGGCCTGAGTCACACCGCACGCGATTCGCCCGCCCGGTCGTCGGACCCCGCTGTCGCGTCGGCGGTCGGCCTGACACAATGGCGCCCGCCGACAGCGCGGTCGCCGGCTTCCATACGTTTTGGTGATCCACGACTCTGTGAGGTACGCGTGAGCGACGTACTGACGATTCCCGACAGTCTCAAGCCCGTCGACGGCCGCTTCGGTTCCGGCCCGTCGAAGGTCCGCAACGAGCAGGTCGACGCGCTGGCCTCGAAGGCGCGGCTGCTCCTGGGGACGTCGCATCGGCAAGCTCCGGTCCGGACGCTGGTCGGACGCATCCAGGGCGGCCTCACCGAGCTGTTCGACCTGCCCGACGGCTACCGGGTCGTGCTCGGCAACGGCGGGGCGACCGCGTTCTGGGACATCGCGACGTTCAACCTGATCCGGGTCCGGTCACAGCACCTGTCCTTCGGCGAGTTCTCGTCGAAGTTCGCCCAGGCCACCCAGCGGGCGCCGTTCCTGCTCGAGCCGTCGGTGGTCGAGTCCGAGCCCGGTTCCCGGCCCGAGCCGTACGCCGAGGACGACGTCGACGCGTACGCCTGGCCGCACAACGAGACCTCGACCGGGGTCATGGCACCGGTGCGCCGGGTCGCCCCCGACGACGACTCGCTCGTCCTCGTCGACGCCACGTCCGGCGCCGGCGGCCTGCCGGTGGACCTGCACGAGGTCGACGCCTACTACTTCGCGCCGCAGAAGAGCTTCGCGTCCGACGGCGGTCTCTGGATCGCGATCCTGTCACCGGCCGCGGTCGAGCGAGTGCAGCAGATCGCGGCGACCGGGCGCTGGATCCCGGCGTTCCTCGACCTGGCGGTCGCGATCGACAACTCGGCGAAGTACCAGACGTACAACACGCCGGCGCTCGCGACGCTCTACCTCATGGCCGAGCAGGTCGACTGGTTCAACGAGCGCGGCGGGCTGAAGTGGGCCGTCGACCGGACGACGGACTCGTCGACGCGGCTGTACGGCTGGGCCGACCGCACCAGCTACACGACGCCGTTCGTGTCCGAGCCGGACGATCGGTCCCTCGTCGTGGGCACGATCGACTTCGACATGTCGGTCGACGCCCGCGCTGTCGCGTCGACGCTTCGGGCCAACGGCATCGTCGACGTCGAGCCGTACCGCAAGCTCGGTCGCAACCAGCTCCGGGTGGCGATGTACCCGGCGATCGACCCGGCCGACGTCGAGGCGCTGACCAGCTGCATCGACTACGTCGTCGAGCGGCTCTGACGCGGTCCCGAGCCGCCGGCCCGGCCGCCGGCTCGACGACCCGCTGGGCCTCAGCCCGAGCGCCGCGAGCCTCGGCGGACCCACAGCCAGACGCCGCCGAGCAGCACCAGCATCACGCCCGACCACACCACCCAGCCCCGGGTGATGCCGTCGTCGGAGTCCGACTCGGCCTCCTCCCCGACGACCGGCGGAGACCGGTCGCCCTCCCCCCGCTCCGGGCCGGCGTGCAGCTGTCGCCAGTCGGCGCGGGGAATCTCGACCTCGACGATCGTCGACGGCAGCTCCTCGGTGCCGACGAGGACAGATCGACCGGCGTCCCAGGCCGCCAGCGACTCGCTCTGCGGCTGCCGCGGGGTGTCGATCGTGCCGAGCTCCCGCCAGCGCGGCGCCGCGTAGACCACGATGTCGATGTAGGTCCGCAGCAGGATCCCGCTGCCGTCGGGGAGGTAGGCGCCGTCGGTGACGACACCGGTCACCGAGACGTCCGATACCGGTCGGGCCACGTTGACCCGGTCGGTTCGCAAGGTACGTGGGAGCCGGTAGACGCTGCCGGCCAGCAGGTTCTTCGTGACGATGGACATCCGCCCGGTGACCGGGTCGACGAGCAGCGTCTCGGCGTCGCTCGGGCCGTCGAGATAGCGGATCTTGTAGGCGTCCGGCGAGACCGTCGCGTCGCCGGCCGCTGGCTGTTCGAGGGCGTACAGCACGACCCGCTCCCGGTCGGCGCCGTTGTCGCCGATGTCGGCGACATACAGCTGGTCGTCGGTCCCGATCGCCATCGCCTCGGTGTCGTCGGCCTCGACGTCGAGCGTGGTCGTGCCGACGACGTCGCCGGTGGCCAGCTCGACGACGTACACCGCCGTCTCGTTGCCCGAGTCGTTGATCGTGTACGCCAGGTCGGGATCCGCCGTGCTCTGCACCAGCGCGCTGGACTCGGGAATCCGAGCGTCGGTGATGCGCGACAGCACATCGCGATCCTGCGCGGCCGCCGGGCCGAAGCCGAGGAGGAGCGGGAGGAGGGCGGCGGCGGCGGCGACCACCGTACGGTTTTGCGCCCGGATGGTTGGTCGCGCCGGCCCGGCACCAACCATTCGGGCGCAAAACCGCCTCACGCTTCCCCCTCCAACAGCTCGGCGAGACGCGGCCGCACTCCCCACTGCTCGGTGAGCCCGGCGTACTCCGCCGCCACGTCCGGATCGCCGCTCGACCCCGTACGGACGGCCCGCAGCATCGTGTTGCGCGGCGTATGCTTCGATGCCACGAACTCCACCACCTCGACGCGGTAGCCGTGGGTACGCAGCAGTGCGGCGCGCATGGCGTCGGTCAGCGTGTCGGCGAGCCGCTCGCGCAGGATGCCGTGCCGCGTCACCAGGCCGTACGGCGACGGCGTCGGGGCCGACCGCAGTCGCCGCTGGAGGTCGTGGTGGCAGCACGGCGCGGCCAGCACGAGCGGCGCGCGCCACTCGACCGCCCGGGCCAGCGCGTCGTCGGTCGCGGTGTCACAGGCGTGCAGCGCGAGCACGACGTCGGGATCGCCGTCGACGGCGGCGGTCGCGATGTCGCCGTGGACGAATCGCAGTCCGGCCGCCGCGTCGAGCTCCGCCGCGAGTTCGGTGTTGCGTCGGTAGGCGTCGGCCTTCACGTCGACCCCGACGAACCGGACGGGAAGGCCGCGCACGGCGCTGAGCCAGCGATAGGCGGCGAAGGTCAGGTAGGCGTTGCCGCAGCCGAGGTCGACCACGCGCAACGGGTCCTCCGGATTCGGCCGCCGCAGCCGACCGGACTCCATGGCGTCGTCGAGCGCGCCGGCGAGGAGCCGGCAGAACTCGTCGATCTGGCGATACTTCGCCTGCCGCGACGGCTTGATCGCGCCCTGCGCGTCGGCGATCCCGACCGCGCGGAGGTACGGATCGTCGACGTCCAACAGGCGCTGCTTCGACCGGTCGTGGGTACGCGACGGCGCCGGCGCGCCGGCCCGGTCCTCGACGTGCACCTGCGCCTGGCCCCGCTTGGTCACCCGCAACTGCGTCACGGCGTCGCGGGTCTCGATGTGCCAGTTGCCGAACGGCTCGTCGAGCAGCTCGGCGACCGCTTCCTCGGCCGCGGCTCCCGGCGCCAGGTTGCGGGTGAACGCCTGGGTCGCGTCGTACGTCGTGAGCTGCAGGTGTGGGCCGGACGCGAGGTCGACCGGCCGTACCTCCACCCGCCGCCAGCGCGGTGACTCACCCCGGCGCCTGCCGGACCCGATCGCGCGCACCAGCCGCTCGGCGTCGAGCAGGCTGGGTCGAAGGCGCGACAGCGCCGCGGCGAGGGGTTCTGGCACCCCTCAAGCCTGCCAGACCGCCTATCCGACGACGGCGGCGACGACGACGATGGCGAGCAGCGCCGCGAGCAGGACCGGGATGATCAGGCGGCGGTAGCGCGGGTGCACGGCGGCCACCCTAGACGCCCTCCGGCCGGCGCCGCGTCATCGTGGGCCGCCCAGGCCGTACTCGTCGATCCGCTCGTGATGGAGCCGGCCGTCGCCGCCCGGTCGCGACGCGACGATCGCCACCCGGTCGATGTCCCAGGCCGGTCCGCCGTACGAGTCGAGCGAGTCCACGATCGGGCCGAGGTCGCGCCGTACGCGGGACCGCGCCACCGTCAGATGCGGTCGATAGCGCCGGTCGTCCAGCGGCCAACCGTCGCGGCGCAGGCGTGCCACCAGGTTGCGTTGGAGGTCGGTCAGGGTCTGGTCGGCCGGGTCGACTCCGACCCAGAGGATCCGGCCGCGGGTCCGGGACGGGAACGCGCCGCCGCCGCGGAATCGGGCCGCCGTCGGCCGCCGGATCGCGGTGCTCCGCGACACCGCGCGCCGCAGCCGTCGCAGCTCGTCGTCGTCGATGCTGGCGTGGAAGGTCAGCGTCAGGTGCCACTGCTCCGGTTGCGCCCAGGTCAGGTCGGGATGCCGCTCCCGCAACGGGCCGACCACGCGCTCCAGATCGACCAGCGCCGCCGCCGAGGGATAGAGCGCGGTGAAGACACGCACCGGCCCACGGTATCGACCTGGCGTGGTCAGCCCATGGTCTCGGCGAGCCGGCGTCGGAAGCCTTCGGCGAGCGCCTGGTCGCCGGTGATCGCGAGGACGTCCGCCTCGCGCCGGCCCCACATCCACAGGTAGGTGTCCTCCGGTCGGCCGGCGATCTCGGTCGGGACCTCCTCGGTGTCGCCCTCGACGACCGACACCGACCGCAGGTCGGCGGTGACCGTCCACGAGCGGCCTCCGCTGGTCACGCGGACCCGGGCGTCGAGCGGCTCCTCGGTGTCGAACTGGGTCCACCAGGGCCCGCCGAGCATGACCCGAAGCGCCTCGTCGATCCCGTCGACCGCGAGGTCGTCCTCGATGCTGGTCGGCACGCCGTGCGCCAGCTCGCCGTCGTAGCGGTGAACCGCGGCCTCCAGCGCCATCCGGCGATACCAGAACCCGACGGTCTGGTCGGGCTCCCAGAACGTCTCGGCCGCCGCGTCGGGGTCGCGCGACTCCAGCTCGGCCAGCAGCGCCTCGGTCGCCTCGTCGAACAACCCGGCCGGCTCGCGGCCCTTCAGCTCGGGTGGCGGCCAGGGGTCGGGTCGCGATCCTCGCCGGAGCCACGCCACCTTGTGCAGGTAGACGTGGGCGACGTGGTCCAGCAGGTCGCCGACCGTCCAGCCCGGGCAGCTCGGCACGGCCTGGTCGAGACCGAGCCGCCCCACCTCGGCGAGCCGCTCGGAGTCCGCCCGAATCATCCGTAGGTACGTGTCGAAGTCGAGCCAGCCGGTGCGGGCCTCCGGAGTCGTCGTCATGCCCACACCCTGGCACGCGGCGGGGACAACGGCACCCGTCTCGGCGCTAGGCGTCTCCCCGGCCGGCGGCGGCCGGCGCGACGGCACCGTCGGTGGCGGTCTCGCGACCGGAGACCGTCAGCGCGAACGGCCGAGCGCGGTCCCGGCGTACGACCAGGTCGCCGCTGCGCAGGTACGCGGCGAGCGCCACCGCGATGCCCGCCAGGGTGATCAGACCGCCGCCGATCAGGGTCCACCGAGCACCGAACGTCTCGCCGAGCCAGCCGATGAACGGAGCGCCGGCCGGCGTGCCGCCCATGAAGATCATGAGGTACAGCGCGGCGACCCGACCCCGCATCTCGGGAAGCACCGTGAGCTGGATTGTCGCGTTGGCGGTCGTGATCATCGTGAGGGCGAACAGCCCGACGACGGGCACGAAGGCCGCGAACGCCCAGTACGTCGGCATCAGGCCGAGCACGACCTCGACGACGCCGAACACCAGGGCGGCACCGACCACGATGCGCAATCGCGGGCGGGAGCGTCGGGCGGCCACGAGCGCTCCGACCAGTGAGCCGACCGCCATGAACGAGGCGAGGATGCCATACTCCCCCGCCCCCTTGTCGTACACCTCGGTCGCCATCAGGGCCGACGTCATCTGGAAGTTCATGCCGAACGTGCCGACGAAGAACACCGTAGCGAGCAGGAGCAGCAGGTCCGGCCGGGAGCGTACGTAGCGGACGCCCTCTCGAACCGCACCGCGGCCGCGTCTGGCCGGCGTCGACGGTCGGAGGGAGCGCGGATCCATCACGCGGAGGGAGACCACGACCGCGAGGTAGCTGGCCGCGTTGATCAGGATCGCCCACCCGGTCGCGGCGACGCCGGAGCCGAGCGCGACGATCAAGCCACCGGCCACGGCCGGCCCGATGATCCGGGCGGTGTTGAACGACGCGGAGTTGAGACCGACGGCGTTGGCGAGATCCTCGGTGCCGACCATCTCGACGACGAACGACTGCCGCGCGGGCGCGTCGAAGGCCGTCCCGGTGCCGAACACGAAGGCCAACACGTAGACGTGCCAGGCCTCGGCCGCCCCGGTCACGGCGAGCAGGCCCAGCACGGCGGCCGGGATCGCCATCATGAGCTGCGTCGCCACGAGCACCTTGCGCTTGGGAAACCGATCGGCGACCACGCCGGCGAGGGGCGACAGCACCAGCATCGGCAGGAACTGCAGGCCGGTCGTGATGCCGAGGGCGGTGCCGCTGTTGGCCGTCAGCTGCAGGACCAGCCAGTCCTGGGCCACCCGCTGCATCCACGTGCCGACGTTGGAAACGACCGCTCCGGCCGCGTAGATGCGATAGTTGCGGACGCGAAGCGCGCGAAAGGTCGGACTCAAGCGGTGGCCAGCCTCTCCAGGATGACCGCGGCCTCTCGCAGCACCGCTCGCTCCCTGGGCTCCAGCTCGATCAACCGCTGCGCCAGCCACGCGTCTCGGCGCTTGCGCTCGGCCGCCAGCAGCTCCTGACCGACCTCGGAGACTCGGAGCAGGACCTGACGGCCGTCGTCGGGATTCGACTCGCGGACCACCATCCCCATGTCCTCGAGGTGGTTGACCGTCCGCGTCATCGACGGCGGCTGCACGTTTTCGTGCCGAGCCAGCGCCCCGAGGGTCAGCGGCCCACGCCGCAGCATCGCGCCGAGCGCGGACAGCTGGGTGGGGCTCATGTCGGAGTGCCGCTCCTTGCGGAGCCGGCGCGACAGCCGAGAGACCGAGACCGCGAGCGAGTTGGCGAGCCCCGCGTGGGTGCGCACCAGCTTGGCGACGTCGGTCTTCACGACAGGAGTCGGCATGTCGTTAGCATATCTCATTACTCTTGCTAACGAAATGTCGGAGTCGGCTATTCCATGCGACGCCCGGCCTTGGGTCAGGCGCCGAGCCAGTTGCCGACCGGGTCGATCGCGAAGTAGACGACGAACAGCGCAGCGACCACCCACATCAGCGGGTGCACTTCGCGAAGCCGCCAGCGAGCGACCTTGAGCACCACGTACGAGATGAAGCCGGCACCGATCCCGGCCGTGATGGAGTACGTGAACGGCATCAGGACGATCGTCAGGAAGCACGGGATCGCGATCTCGAGGTCGTTCCAGTCGATGTACCGCACCTGGGCCATCATCAGGAAGCCGACGATGACCAGCACCGGCGTGGCCGCTTCGTACGGGATCACCTCGACGACCGGGGCGACCACGGTGGCGGCGAGGAAGAGCACCCCGGTGACGACGCTGGCGAGCCCGGTCCGCGCCCCTTCGCCGACGCCGGCCGCCGACTCGATGTACGACGTGTTGCTCGACACCGAGGCGGCGCCGCCCGCGGCCGCACCGACCGAGTCGACGACGAGGATCTGCTGCGTACGCGGCGGCGTGCCCTCCGGGTCGTTGAGACCGGCCTCGGCGCCGACCGCGGTCATCGTGCCCATCGTGTCGAAGAAGTCGGCCAGCAGCAGGGTGAAGAGGAACAGCATGGCGGTGACGAGGCCGGCGTCTTCGAACGAGCCGAGCAGCGAGAACTCACCGAGCAGCCCGAAGTCCGGGCTGTCGAAGAACGTGTCCGGCACCTCCGGGACGTTGAGGTTCCAGCCCTTCGGGTTGGTCGTCTCCGGATCGATGAACGTCGGCCCGATCTCGACGATCTCCTCGACGACGATGGCGAGGATCGTCGTGGCCACGATGCCGATCAGCAAGGCACCCTTCACCCGCCGCATGAAGAGGGTCAGCGTGATCAGCAGCCCGAGGCAGAAGACGAGCGCCGGCCAGCCGACGAGGTTGCCTTCGACGCCCAGGCCGATCGGCGGCGCCGGCTGACCCGTGGTGCGCACGATGCCGGAGTCCACGAGGCCGATCAGCGTGATGAACAGGCCGATGCCGGCCGCGATCGCCGACTTCAGCTCGGCCGGGACAGCGGTGAAGACCGCCCTGCGGAAGCCGGTCAGGACGAGGACCAGGATGATGAGACCCTCGAGGACGACCAGGCCCATCGCGTCGGCCCACGTCATCTCGCTCGCGATGGAGTACGCGACGAACGCGTTCAGGCCGAGGCCGGTCGCCAGCGCCAGCGGGAAGTTGGCGACGACGCCCATCAGGATCGTCACGACGCCGGCGACCAGCGCGGTCGCGGCGGCGACCATGACGGCGGCCTGACCGGGATCGGTGCCGCCACCGACGTACGCACCGGTCTCGTCCACGGTCCCGGTGAGGATCAGCGGGTTCAGCACGATGATGTACGCCATCGTGAAGAACGTGACAACACCGCCCCGAAGCTCGCGGCCGACGGTCGAGCCGCGGGCGGAGATCTCGAAGAACCGGTCGATCCGGCTGGTCGACACTGACGTCTCGGTCATGGGCGCTCCAGACGCCGTCGTGGCAGGCGTACGAAGAATGCCAGAACGGCCGGCGCGGCGTCATGCCCGCGCTCATGATCTAGCCTGGGGCGGTGGCTCGCTCCAAGCACGGCCGAGAGCGTCGGCGCCCGACCCGGCCGGCCGCCCACTCGCATCGGACCGAGCGGCGGCCGGAGCGGCGGACCGAGCATCGCACCGAGCGCCGCACCGAGCGTCGACGCGCCGACCGGCGGGCCGAGCGGTCCGAGCGGTCCGAGCGTCGACGTCGCAGCGGCCGGCGGTCGGAGCGGCACCACATCGTGGCCGACGTGGAGCCGCTGGACGTCGACGGCGTCCGCACGGTCGCGATCGGGTCGATCGCCTGGATCGTCGCCTTCGTCGCCATGCTGCCCTTCATCGGCACACTGCGCGACCACGACCGGCTGGCGTGGCTGTGGATCTGCATCGCGGGCTTCGGGCTCGGGCTGATCGGTCTCGAGTACTGCCGACGGCGACGTAACCTGCTGACCGAGCAGCCGGGCCGGCGGCGGGCCGAGAGCAGCCGCTTCGGCGCGGCCGGCGACTAGCCTCGCGCCGGGTGGGGTCAGGGGTCGACGGCTCCGCGGGCGTCAGAAGACCGACAGTTCGTCGGTGCCCAGGGTGTCGAACACCGGCGGCGGCAGCTCCGCGACCTGCGGCGCTCGCGCCGGAGCGCCCTCGGAGTGCGCGCCGCAGCCGTGGTCGAACGCCACCACGCGGCCGTCGTCGGGCGCCGACTCGTTGGCGCAGACGCCGAAGACCGTCGACAGCGGGCCGGAGAGCCGGACCAGGAACCCACACGTACGACACGGCGCCGGCGCGGCCTGGGCGTGGTCGGACTCGGGACCCTGGTCGCCGTCGTACCACCGCTGAGCGGCGGCGTCTCTGCCGTCGAGCGAGAGGACCCGCTCGCGGCCGAGGCCGAGCTCGTCGGCGACCGGCCGTACCGACGCGTCGTCGACCAGCCCGTCGGTCATCTCGTCGCCAGACAGCCACGTCGGGGCGAGTCGCGGGTCGTCCTCGCCTGGCGGCAGCAGGTCGCCCGGGCCGAGGTCACCCGGCTCGACGCGCTCTCGGTAGGGCACCCACTCGGGCGCGACGACCGCCGCGGGGCCGGGAAGCAGCACGATCTCGTTGACCGTGACCGACCGCTGCCGGGTCGCCCGCGTCACGACGACCGACCAGCGCCAGCCGCGATAGCCCGGCCGCTCGCAGTCGAACTGGTGGCTCAGAACCCGCTCGCCCTCGACCTCGTGACCGAGGTAGGCACCGACGTCCTCGGTCCCGACCGCCTCGAGCAGCGCGGCCCGCGCCGGCTCGACGGCGTCGCGGCACGCGAGGTCGGCACGCATCCGACGCGAGGAGGTGGTCACCCCGCGATTGTCGCCTACGCCTGCCTCGGACGCGAACTCGGGGAGGCCTCGAAAGCACCGGATCCCGTCGCGACCGCCGGCCACCGACGATCCCGCGTCGGTGCGGCAGGATGGAGTCTGTGACTCACCCCGGGGACCCACGGCGTGGCGAGCCACCGTACGGCTCGCCATCACCGCCGTACGGGTCGCGCCGGCCGGAAGGTCAGGGTCCGCCCGAGCCCGGCAAGGTCGCCAAGGCCGCCGACGTGACCGGTCGGGCCGCCCGGGCCTCGGGACGGCTGGCGAAGAAGGGGGTCGACTCGGCGCGACGCGTGACGCACGCCCACGGCGCTGGCGAGAGCGGCCTGGCCCGACTGCTCGAGGCCCACGCGTTCAACACCGCCGGCGACGCCGCGGTCGCGGTCGCGCTGGCCGGCACGCTGTTCTTCTCGGTCCCGGGCGAGGAGGCGCGCAGCCAGGTCGGGCTCTTCCTGCTCATGACGATGCTGCCGTTCGCCATCGTGGCGCCGCTGATCGGACCGTTCCTCGACCGGTTCCGACGCGGCCGCCGGTGGGCGATCGGCGCCACGATGGCGATCCGAGCGTTCTGCTGCTGGGTGCTCGCCGGCGCGATCGCCGACGAGTCGCTCGTGTTGTACCCGGCCGCCCTCGGCGTGCTCGTGGCGTCGAAGGCGTACGGCGTGACCAAGGCGTCCGCGGTGCCACGCGTACTCCCCGCGGAGTTCACCCTCGTCAAGGCGAACTCCCGGATCTCGCTGATCGGGACGGGTGCGGCCGTCCTGTCGGCGCCGCTGGCCGCCGGGGCGGCCCAGATCGGAGCGCCGTGGGCCCTGCGGTACGCCGCGCTGCTGTTCGTGATCGGCACCGTGCTCACCTTCCGGCTGCCGTCGAGGGTCGACTCGTCGGAGGGCGAGGAACAGGTCGGCCTGTCGGAGATGCGCGGCAACACCCGCGGCATGCGGGTCGGCATCACGTCGACGCTGGTCGGCGCCCTGCGCTGCAACGCCGGCGTCCGGTTCATGAACGGCTTTCTCATCATGTACATGGCGTTCGTCCTGCGCCAGCACCCCTTCGACGGCTGGGAGGACCGTGGCACCTGGCTGCTCGCCTTCGTCGTCGGCGCGGCCGGATTGGGCAACACGGTCGGGACCCTGATCGCGTCGATCCTGAAGTCCCGCAAGCCCGAGCTCACCGTGGTGGTCGTCCTCCTCCTCGACGCCGCCATGGTCACCGTCGCCGCGCTGATCTACTCCCTTCCCATCGCCGTGGCGCTCGGACTCACGGTCGGCATCTGCCAGTCGCTCGGGAAGCTCAGCCTGGACGCGATCATCCAGCGCGACGTGCCGGAGACGGTACGCACCAGCGTCTTCGCCCGCTCCGAGACGTTGCTGCAGCTGTCGTGGGTGATGGGCGGCTTCCTCGGCATCGTGCTGCCGCTCGACCCGGCCCGGATCGGTCTCGGCACGGCGGCGCTGCTGCTGGTGGCCTGGTCGATCCTCGTCCTGCGGTACGTCACGTCCCGTCGCCACCGATCGGACGGGCCGCCCCGGTACGGCGGGCCGGAGCCGGCGTACGGTGGCGGGCCGTCGGCGCCGGGGTACGAGAGCCGGCCCGCGTACGAGGGGTCGGACGACTGGACCCAGCCGCTCGGGCCACCGGGACCAGCGGGGTCGGCGGGGCCACCCGGCGCGGCGCGGCCGCACGACCCGACCCGACCGATGCGACGGCCGCCCGGCGAGGACCAACCGCCCGGTCGGCGCTGAGTCCCCACCGTCGAACTGTTGGCGGGAAACCGCGGGCCGGGACAAGTGTTGGCGCGAAGTCGCACCAACTCTCCGCGGCCCTAGACCTCGAGCTGCTCGGCCAGGCCCCGCAGCACCGCCGCGGCCCGCTTCGCCGTGCTGCGCTCGGGGTGACGGCCGGCGCGATAGGCGTTCTCGACGTCGTCGAGGAGCCGGATGACGTCCTCGACGATGACGGTCATCTCCTCCGGCGGCTTGCGCTTGGCGTCGCGCTGCGCCCTCGACTTGGCCCGCGACACCGACGGCGGCGGGTCGAGCAGCCGCACCTGCAACGCCTGGGCGCCGCGCCGTCCCTCGACAACGCCGAACTCGACCCGAGAACCCGAGCGGAGCGTGGTGACACCCTCCGGCAGCGCGGACGCGCGCACGTACACGTCGCCGCCGTCGTCGCTGTTGAGGAAGCCGAAGCCCTTGTCGGCGTCGTACCACTTCACCTTGCCAGTGGGCACGATGACCTCTCGTTCACATCGGGATGTCGTCACTCGCCAGGGGCCAACGCGCCTGGGAGAGCCAGCCTACGTGCCGGTCGGCGCCGGCTCCACCTCGATTGCGCCGGTGCCACCCGGTCCGTGCCGGCGACGCTCGGCGTCCGACAGCAGCTCGTTCATCGAACCGGACCGGAAGCCGCGCGGGTCGATCTCGACAGCAGCGAAGCCGGCGGCTCGGACGGTGTCGAGGACGGCCGACCGGATCGTGACGTCGCCGTCGATGTCGGCGACCGTCGACGGGTCGACCTCGACCCGGGCCCGGTCGTCGAGGTCGCGTACCCGAAGGTTGTCGACCCCGACCCCGTGGTCGGCGAGCGTCGCCCGCAGGGCCGCCTCGGCCCGCTCCACCCGGGCCAGCCGGTGCGGGGTGACCTCGACACCGTAGGCGATCCGCGACGACAGGCAGGCGGCCGCGGGCTTGTCCCACGTCGGCAGCCCCCACCGGCGCGAGGCCTCCCGGACCTGCGCCTTGGTCAGGCCGGCGTCCCGCAGCGGCGTCACCGCCCCCCGCTCGGTGGCGGCCCGGATGCCGGGGCGGAACCCGGCCCGGGCGTCGTCGGCGTTGGTGCCGGTGGCGACGGCGGCGAGCCCGTGCTCGGCCGCGAGCGGCGCCAGCACCTCGAGCAGCTCCGACTTGCAGAAGTAGCACCGGTCGCCGGCGTTGGCCCGATAGCCGGCCCGCTCCATCTCGTGCGTACGCGGCGTCAGCTGCCGGACGCCGAGGCTCGCCGCGAACGCCGCCGCCGGGCCGCGCTCGGACCGCGGAAGCGAGCCGGAGTACGCGGTCGCCGCGACGACCCGATCGGCGCCGAGCGCCCGAACCGCGGCGGCCAGCAGGAACGCCGAGTCGGCGCCGCCGGAGTACGCCACGAGCACCGAGCCGAGCCCGCGCAGGTGGGCGTCGAGCGTCTCGAGCCGCGCCGCGAGCAGGTGCTCGTCGAGCCACGCGGGGAGCTCCGCGAGGGAGTCGAGCACCACCGCGGCACCGGCGTCGGCCAGCTCCTGGCGGGTGCTGGTCCCGGTGGTCACGCCGACGCCAGTGGCCCCGGCCCGCCGGGCCGCCTCCATGTCATGGACGTGGTCGCCGACGTACACGGTCGCACCGGACGCCGCCAGTCCGCCGGCCTTGCCGTCTCGCCAGAGGCGGCCGAGCACCTCGTCGACGTCGAGCCGGAGGTGCTCGACGTGCTGCGCGGCATGCCGAGTGTTCTTCGCCGTCACGACGATGCTGCGGCCGTGGTGGGCGCGCACCGCCGCAAGCGCCTCGGCGACGCCGGGCAGTGCCTGGGTCGCCGCGATGGCGTACTCGGGGTACAGCTCCCGATAGCGGTCGGCCAGCGCGTCGACGCGTTCGGGTGGAAACCACTCGGCCATCTCGACCTCGACCGGCGGTCCGAGCCGGGACACGACGAGGTCGCTGTCGATCGCGACTCCGGTCTCGGCAGCGATCGCGTCGTACGTCGCCTTGATCCCAGGTCGCGAGTCGATCAGCGTCATGTCGAGGTCGAACCCGACCACGAGCCGGTCGGCCGGTGGTGAGGCGGTCGACCCGGTCCGGGCTGGATCGGGAGTCGGCGAGGCGGTAGGCACGCCCTCCAGCCTAGGCAGCCGCTCGAGTCGGCTGGACGACCGCCCGGGAGCCGCCAACCGTTGCCGGGCCACCGTCGGACCCATCCGTGCCCCGGCCGCCTCCGAACGAGGACCAAGCCCCCAACGGAAGGACGCACGATGAAGACCCGCACCCGACTCCTGCCACTCGTCGCCGCCGTCGGCGCCGTTGTCATCGCATTCTCGACGACCGCAGCCGGATCGCCCGCCGCTCCCCCGGACCCGGTGCGGAGCGGCGACTCCGGTGCGGACCCGCGCTCCTATCTGCCCGGATTCGTCCTCGACGACGGGCGCTATCGCGCGTTCGACTCGCCGGACCCGGACATCGGCCTGTTCCCGAGCGGCATCAACAACCGAGGCGAGATCACCGGCGAGTATCTGCGACCGGACGGCGAGTCCGGGCTGCTCCGCGACCGTCGCGGACGCATCTCGAGCTTCGACGTCCCAGGCGCGGCCGGGACCGAGGCGGTCCGGATCAACGCCCGCGGCCAGATCGTGGGCGAGTACAGCAACGACACACCGTTCGTGAACGACAGCGCGTCGGTTCGGGCGTACGTCACCCATCGCGGCCGCGTCGTTCGGCTTCGGATCCCCGGGGCCGAGCTGATGACCGCATTCGGCATCAACGACCGCGGCTGGGTCGTGGGGAGCTATGTGGAGCGGGGCACTCCCCGCAACCCCGACGGCAGGTACACGGAGGCCCACGGCTACCTCTGGAAGCATGGCCGGTTCCAGACGATCGACGTCCCCGGAGCCGCCCTGACCGAGCTCTACGAGATCAACGACCGTGGCGACATGGTCGGGGTCTACGCCGACCGCGGCGACTCCGAGCAGCACGGCTTCCGGCTCGACCGACGAGGGCGGATCACCGAGATCAAGGTCGACGGTGGGCAGTTCACCATCCCGTTCGGGATCAACGACCACGGCCAGGTCGTCGGATTCACCTCAGACGCCGGACCGGACGGCAACGGGATCAACATCCACGGCTTCGCGCTGTTCAAGGGTGTCGACGGTCCGGTCACCCGGGTCGACTTCCCCGGCGCTCCGCAGACGGCGGCGCTCGGCATCAACGACCACGGCCAGGTCGTCGGAGCGTACGAGAACCCCGACGCCACCGGCCTGCAGCGCGCCGCCCGCGAGCCAGCGACGCTGCTCGGCGGCATCCCCCTGCTCGCGCTGCACGACGCGGCGGGGGAGACCCGATGAACACGATGAAGGACGCAAGTGCCACGACCAGGCGCCGCCGCACGGCGCTGCTGGCCAGCGCCGCGGCGATCGTCGCGGCGCTGGGCCTCGGCGCCGCCTCGCCCGGCCAGGCGGACTCACAGTCGCCAGACGCCCTGGAGCGGATCAGGCCCTCCGGCTACCTCCAGGACCGTGATGGCGAGTTCACCCGGATCGCCGTCCCGGGCGCACGGGTGGGGACGGCGGCCACCGACATCAACGACGACGGTCAGATCGTGGGCGGCTTCGACGACGCTCTCCCCCTCGACCAGCAGGGCTACCTGCGAAACAGGAACGGCGTCGTCACCCGACTGCGGTTCCCCGGTGCCGGATTCACCGAGCCGGCCGGCGTCAACAACCGCGGCCAGGTCGTGGGTGACTACGGAGACGATGAAGCGGCGGGAATGCCCCGCAGCTTCCTGTGGGAGGACGGCCGCTTCTCCCGGCTCCGGATTCCCGGCTCGATCGCGGACGGTGCCCTCGACATCAACGACCGTCGGCAGATCGTCGGACTGTACGTGGACCGCAAGCAGCGGCTCCGCGGCTTCCTGCTGGACCGCCGGGGTCGGCTCACCCCGATCGAGCCGCCCGGCGCCGTTGTCACGTATGCCTCGGGCATCAACGAGCGAGGGACGATCGTGGGTCCCTACCTCGATGCGTCCGGCACGCTGCGCGGGTTCCTCCGGACCTCCCGCGGCGAGTACCGCACGATCGACTATCCGGGAGCCGCGGCGTCGGGACTGGTCCGCATCAACGATCGCGGGCAGATCCTCGGCCGCTACAGCGAGGTCGGCACCCTGCCCAGCGGCGACCTGATCGAACCCCGGAACTTCGTCCTGAGGCACGGCGTGTTCCGCGATCTCGAGGATCCGCCGTTCGCCAAGCGCGAGACGCTCGCCTACGGGCTCAACGACCGACGCCAGGTTGTCGGCTCGGTCGACCTGTCGGCGTTGGTCGACGGAGCGCCCGACGGGCGGTCGATCGTCCCGTCGTCGATCCTCCGGCTGACCGCGGTCGGCCAGCCGTCCGACCCCGCGGCCTCCCCTACTTCACGTCGATGAGTCCGACCGGGGGCACCCGGACGGTACGGTCGCCGGGCTTGCCGCCGATGAAGATCTTGCGGTACGCCACGTTGTTGGTCTCGTCGGTCTCGTAGACGTTGCCGGTCGGGTTGGCCATGACCTCGACGAAGTACTTGCCGTTGGGCAGACCCTTGAGGCGGAAGGCCTGGCCGGCCCGCCACTGGCCGTACGTGTCGCCGGATCCCACGTCCAGCACCTCACGCACCGACAGCGCGGTGAAGCCGCCGCACGCCGTCGCGAGATCGGTGTTCCACGGGTCCCAGTTGGCGCCCGGCACGGTGTAGTCGATCGCGTCGGTGTTGGCCAGGCAGAACGACTGCTTGCGGCTGCGCACGACCGACTCCTTGTCGGCGTCCAGCAGGCGGTAGCGGGCGAAGTCGAGGAAGTGCCAGTGGTTGTGGCTCGGCGCCGCGTGCCAGTGCATGTGGCCGATCTGCGCGGAGCCGGTCGGCTCGCCGTTCTCGTCGTAGAAGTACTGGTAGGAGTCCATCATGTCCTCGTTCTGCCGACGGAAGCCGTCGATGACGAGGGTCGACGGACCGGCGTTCCACACGTTCGCGCTGAAGTGCAGGACGTCGCCCTTGTGGACGCCGATGCCCCACGCCGGCAAGGACCGCAGGTCGGGCAGTGGGTCGCCGGTGACCGGCTGGTCGTCGCCGACGGGCTCGTTGGCGGCCGGTCGGTAGCGAGGCGACTCACCGGCCGCTGAGTGATCGGCCCCGAGTCGGCAGCCGTGGTGCTCTCGGCACTCGTCGGCGTCCTTGACGACGCGAACCTTGATCTGAGCGAATGCGGCGTCGTCGGGGATGCCGAGCAGCTTGCGGTAGTCCTCGTCGATCCGCACGGTCGCCACGTAGCGACCCAGCGGTAGCCGAGCGCTTCCGCCCGGGGCCTTGACGCCCCACCCGGCCTGCAGGCCCCAGAAGCTCCCGAGGGTCCACGGCATCCACCGGCCGCCACCGCAGCCGCTGGGGTACGGCGAGCGGTCCGGCGCGTCCGGCCGGGCCCGTGCCGCGCCGTACTGGTTCGGACACAGCCCGGTCTCCTGGTGTGCCATGAGCTTGCCGTCGAGGTTGCGTACCCGGATGTGGAAGAACCCGCGGAACTTGCGGAAGCTGCTCACCATCTCCTGCGGGAACTCGACGTCGGTGCCCCCCGGCCGCAGCCAGCGAGCGACGACCGGATCGGAGTACGAGGCCCGGGTGACGGCGACCTCGAACGGCTCGTCGCCGGCCACCACGTAGGCGCCCAGGCCCCCGAGGCGAACCTGCTTGCCATGACGCGGGAGGGTCACCTTCGCCGCGGCGGCGGTCATCGAGAGAACCGGCCGGGCCTCCTCGGCCGGCGCGGACGTGGACTGCGCCGCCGACGGCATGGCGAGGGCTGAGCCGATCGTCGCGGCCGCCAGGCCGACGAGGGACAGGGAACGGTGAAGACGCATGGGTCCCCCCATCGAAAGACAGTAGATGCCCCCTAGACGTTCGCCGACCCCGTTTGGGTTGTCCGCGCGGCCGAAGTCGTGGCGTCGGACCGGACGCGCGCTCGCCCGGACATGCGTACGGGGCGACCCGGCCGCTGCCGAGCCGCCCCGTACGGCGGGTATTGCGTCGTGTCAGACCGCGCGGACGTTCTCCGCCTGCAGGCCCTTGTCACTCTGCGTCGTGTTGAACTCGACCCGCTGGCCCTCGTCGAGGGTGCGGTAGCCAGTGGAGTCGATCGCCGTGAAGTGGACGAAGACGTCCGGGCCGTCGTCCTGGGCGATGAAACCAAAGCCCTTGTCGGCGTTGAACCACTTGACCGTGCCTTGAGCCATGCTGGGCTCTCCTTCGTAATGTGTCGTTCGAGACCGGGTTCAGCGTCTCGGGTCGCGCCGTGGCGCCGCATTGTGCGGGAATGTCCCAAACAACACAAAGCGCCCGCTGTAAGGACTTGGCGGGCGTTCATCAAACGAGCCGAAGTACAAACCGCAACCGCCTACGACGGTACGGGCGGTGCCGACGCCAGGTCAACTCGGGCGCGCGCTCTCAGCGCCGAAAACCTGCGAACCGGGCCGCTCGACCGATGGCTACCCGGATCAAAAGAGCATATAAACGTGATGTGACCAAGGACAGCGCGACGGTAGGCGTCTTTCTCCTCGACGATCACGAAGTCGTCCGACGGGGCATCCGGGACCTGCTCGAGACGGAGCCGGGGTTCAAGGTCGTGGGCGAGACCGGGTCGGCCCAGGAGGCCATCCGCCGGATCCCCGCGCTGCGACCGGACGTGGCCGTCCTGGACGCCCGCCTCCCCGACGGCAGCGGCATCGACGTCTGCCGCGAGACCCGCTCGGTCGATCCGTCGATCCAGGCCCTGATCCTGACGTCGTACGACGACGACGAGGCCCTGTTCACCGCGATCATGGCCGGTGCCGCCGGATACATCCTCAAGGAGGTGACCGGCAGCGACCTGGTCGAGTCGATCCGGCGCGTGGCGGCGGGTCAGTCGCTGCTCGATCCCGCCGTCACCGAGCGGGTGCTGGATCGGCTGCGCCGAGGCGACGACGAGCCGTCGGAGCTGCAGGACCTGACCGACCAGGAGCGTCGCGTGCTCGGCCTGATCGCGGAAGGTCTGACCAACCGACAGATCGGCGAGCGACTCTTCCTGGCGGAGAAGACCGTCAAGAACTACGTGTCCAGCCTGCTGGCGAAGCTGGGTCTCGAACGCCGGACCCAGGCCGCCGTGCTCGCCGCGAAGCTACTGCGCCGCTGAGTCCGATTCGGCCTCGTCCGACGACGGGTGGCGGATCGGCACTGCCCACTCGAGGACCGTGCCCGTCGGCACGTTGGGCCGAAGCTTCAACCCACCACCGAGACCGACCGCGCGATCCCTGAGGTTGCGCAGCCCGCTCTCCCGGGTGATCTCCCCGGTCCCGACGCCGTCGTCCGAGACCGTGACGACGAGTTCGCCCGAATGCGCGCCGACGGTGACCCGGACCCGCACCGCGGTGGCCTTGGCGTGCCGGGCGGCGTTGGACAGGGCCTCGCGCAGCACCGCCAACAGGTGCGGCCGTACCTCGGAGGCCACCGCGCTCTCGATCGGCCCTCGCAGGTCGACGAGAGGAGCGAAGCCGAGGGACTGGGCGGACTCCCTCGCGATGCCGCGGATGTCGGCACGCAGGTCGCTGCGGCCGGGTGGGTGCTGCAGCTCGAAGATGGTCGACCGGATGTCGCGGATGGTGCCGTCGAGGTCGTCGGTCAGCGCCGTGATCCGCTCCTGGACCTCGGGCTTGTTCGCCAGTCGGCTGAGTCCTTGGAGCTGGAGCCCGGTCGCGAACAGCTTCTGGATCACCAGGTCGTGCAGGTCGCGGGCGATCCGGTCCCGGTCCTCGAGGACGGCGACCAGCTCGCGGTCGCGCTGCGCCCGGACCCGCTCCAGTGCCAGCGCGGTGTGGTTGGCGAACGTCGCGATCAGCTCGACGTCGGAGAACCCCTCCGGCTGCGCGGCGTCCCGGCGCCGGGACACCATCAGGACACCCCCGCCGCCGGTCGGGGTGCTCAGGGGGACCAGCACGGTGTAGGCGAGGTCGTCGACGATCTCACCCGGGAGGTCGGTCGCTCCGCGCTGCGCCTCCTTGGCCAGGTCGTCGACGACCACCGGATAGCCGTTGCGAAGGACGCCCGACAGGATGCCGCCCTCCCGGATCGGCATCCGCAGGCCGGCCGCGGACGGCAGGTCCATGCCCTCGACGACCTCGACGACGAGGTCGCCGGTGTCGTCCTCGAGCAGGACGGCCGCGACGTCGCATCCGGAGACCTCGCGGGTCTTCCGAGCGATCAGCTGCAGCGCCTCCTCGCGGTCGACCCGGCCCAGCAGCACGTGGGAGATCTCGGTGGTCGCCTGCAGCCACTGGCGTCGGCGGTCGGTGATCTCGTAGAGCCGGGCGTTGTCGATCGCGACGCCGGCCGCGGCCGCCAGGGCGACGACGATGAGCTCGTCCTGCTCGGTGAACTCGTCGGCGTCGATCTTCTCCGACAGGTAGAGGTTGCCGTACACCCGGTCGTGGACCTTGATCGGGACACCGAGGAAGGAGTCCATCGGCGGGTGGTTCGCCGGGAAGCCGTACGACCGGGGATGCTCGCCGATCCGAGCGAGCCGGATGGGATGCGGCTCGGCGATCAGCACGCCCAGGACGCCATGGCCCCGAGGCGGCGGACCGATCCGGGAGCGCTCCTCGTCGTCGATGCCGTGCGTGATGAACTGCGCGAGCTTGCCGCCCTCCCCCACCACACCGAGGGCGCCGTACCGAGCTTCGGCCAGCTCACAGGCGGCGATCGTGATCCGGTTGAGCACCCGATCGAGGTCGAGGTCGGTGCTCAGGTCGACGACGGCGTCGAGCAGCGCCCGCAGCCGCTCCTGGCTGGTGAGCACATCGCCGACGCGATCGAGCAGCTCCTGCAGCAGGGTGTCGAGGCGAACGCGGGACAGCGAAGCAAACCCGAGCGCATCTGCCCAAACCCGCCGCTCGGGCGGTTCCCGCCGTTCAGGCGGTTGTGTTGCCGCCATGCCGGTATGTTACGCAAGCTGCGCCCCACCGGATTGCTATAGCGTCAAATCGTGACGATTCGGTCACCGCGACGAACCCAACCGGAGCGGACCACTCGGGCGTTGAGGCCACGTCGCCGCTGCCGCTTGCCCTCGCGGCTGCTCACGAACCGCAAGGCGTCGAGACCGTAGCGGCCGGCGAACTTCGCGCACCCGACGTGAGGCGGCTGCGACACCTCCACCTCCGCGGTCCCGATCCGGAGCCGGCTGCCCGCCGGGAGATTGTCGATCGACAGGTCGAGATCGACGATGAGCTGGTCGCCGGCCAGGTGCCAGCGGTCCCGCGACCCGGCCACGGCGTCCAGCGCCCGGGAGCTCATGAGGGTCAGCTGTCGAAACGGGTCGGGCCGGCCGTCGGGCGTGCTCTTGACCGGCCGGGTGGCCCAGTTGTCGCCGACCAGTCCGTCGGTCGTCGTCAGCTCGGCGACCTCGACCACTTCGCGCTCGAGCTCGGCCGGACGACGTACAAGGAGCTCGAGGACTCCCTCGTCGAGCGGCGACCTAGCCCGTTCGTACGCGGCCGCGATCTCCGGCAGCGTTCGGTGGTACGGGACGTGCTCGGCAAAGTCCGCATTGGTCGGCTCGATGGACGCCTGCGCCATCCCTCACCCCTCGCCGATCGCCGATGGTTGTCGCCGTCACTGTACGTCGCGGCCCCAGGGAATCCGGTCGGCCGAGCCATGAGGCGTTGATCACCGCCCGGCACCGGTTGTTTCGCATCGTCCCAGGTGGTAACGAATAAAGAGAGCTTTGACGACAGCGAGCACGATGCTCGGTAGGTGGTGCGGCTTGATGGAACGCCGAGGGTGACCCGATGCCGAGCCTCCTGGTGATCGGACTGCTCGTCGCGGTGCCGACGATCGTGCTCGGTGGCGTGATGATCGCCCATTGGGCCCGCGTCCAGTCGGAGCGGGAGGCGTCGCAACGGCGTCGCAACGAGGTCGTTCACGATCTGCTCGCAGCGGTCGAGCGGGCCCTCGATCCGGCACCGCAGGTCAGCCTCGACGGCCTTCGGGCACTCGGGTCGCTGCGTGACCACGAGGCGCTCGAGCCCGAGGACGACGACTACATCGAGGAGATCGCGAACGTCGTCGTCACCACCCGCGTCGGGACGCCTCCGGGCGATGCGCCGCTGGAGCTCGGCCGGTCGGACGACGCGTCTGACTCCGAGGACTCGCAGGTCGTACGCCCGCCCGAGCTCGTCGCGGCGCGGCTCGCGCTCGACGTCGCCGCCGCGAGAGGACGACCGCCGAACCCGCTGTCGCAACGGGTGGCGAACGCGTCCTCCGACACCGCCGGTGCACCCGCGACCGAGCCGCTGCGCCGAACGGCCTGATCGGGAATGGACTCGGATATGACCGGAAGGCATGATTCTTCGCATCCGGGCCTAAGGACTCTGGCCGCGTCCCGATCCGGACCGCAGTGTTTTGAGCTGTCGATGTCGCTCTTCAGACCCCGATCGCGACATCGGGTGGTGTCGCTGGCTCGGCAGCGGGTCCACGCGGCAGGCCGAGGCGGCCGGGCCGCAGTTGCGCACTGAAATCACCTGTCCGCCGCCCCGGCCCGCCGCCGGTCGGCTCCTACCGTTGGCGCGCTGGGCGACCGGCGCCCGCTAGGCCGCGACCCCCCGGTGCCGTGGCCCCAGCCAGACGATCGGGATCGGCCGGGCCGAGACGGCGAGCGGGCCGCATCGACCGACGCTCTCGAGCTCGGCGGCCAACCGATCCGCGGTCCGGATCGGACGCCGACCGGTGCGAACGACTCGGTCCGCGATCGACTCGAGCTCGCGACCGACGCCGCGACGCCGCGCCATCCAGGACCGCAGCGCCTGCCTGGACGTCGGCCGGATCGTGGACTCGCCGCCGTGACCGGGGGCCAGGGCCAGTCGCAGCAGCTCGGCGAGCGCTCGGGTATCGGAGCGCCGCGGATCGTCGGCCCGCGTCCCGGCCAGGGCCGCCTCGACCCCCAACCCGACGATCTTGACCTGCCCGCTGGTCGTCCACACCATCGAGCGCGGACCGAGCCGCAGGTGGTACACGCCGGCAGCGTGGGCGACGGCGAGCGCCTCGCTGACCCGCCGGAACGCCTGGGCGGCGCATCGTGGGTGGAGCGGCCCGGCAGCCAGGACGCTGGCCAGATTCCGGCCACCGAGCCACTCGCCGATGAGGTACGGCCGCCGGGCGGACTCGTTGGCGTCGAGGACCTGGGGCAACCCGCTGTGGGTGAGACGACTGACCCGGCGCACGGCGGCGAAGACGTCCGGGACGCACACCGACTCGGGTTCGAAGACCTGGACGGCGACCGGGCGCCGGAGCAGCTCGTCGGTGCCGCGCCAGGCCGATGCGCCGGCGCCGCACCTCAGCCGTCGGGTGAGCCGATATCGTCCGTCCACCAGAGCCCCGGTCGCCGCGCTCGCGTCGTCGGGTCCGACGACCATGAAACCTCCCGGATCTGGCTGACTCCTACCGAGGCAGTCCCCAATCCGGCGCGTTTCACGCATCGCGACCCGCGAGCCGCCCGCGCACCCGACGACCGGCGACCAGGACGACCCGTAAAGCTCCTTTTGTTCGTTCGGTGACCCGGCTGACGGCGAGGCTGGGGCCGTCATCTCCACGAGCCCGAGACGTGGAGACAGGGGACGGGCGCCGAACGGTCGTACCGGCGGGGGCTCGTCCCCTCCCACCCCC
>Ga0081538_10001164_pt1 | contig 27770 bp, 27 predicted proteins | sample TabmetS5T2R1_FD_71022 | JGI IMG/M metagenome (GOLD analysis project Ga0081538, IMG submission 71022) | Tabebuia heterophylla rhizosphere microbial communities from the University of Puerto Rico - S5T2R1 | ecosystem: Host-associated > Plants > Roots > Rhizosphere ...
CCGAGTAGCTGTTCCAGCTTGGCGCGCAGGTCGCTTGCATCGACTGCCGTGACGGCCGCCGCCCGGCTCCCGTGGTCATGGACGACCGCCGATTCAGCGGTCGGCTGACTCGCATGGTCGGCCTGGTCAGTCGTCCACGCCGACGAGCATCCCGGAAATACAGCAACGGCCATGCAGGCGGCCACACCGACGGCGGCCGCCCTGGACCCCGCAGACGGTCGGTGCATCGGACGACGGCGGACGAAACTACGGCGACAACAGGAGCGACGGAGACCACGGTCGACGACCGTCGCGGCACTACCACCGGTACCAGCGGTGAACATGATGGTTACCACCTCCCCAACCCGGCGCGACAAGGGGGAGTGCCACCCCGCCCTGTGAACGAGCCTGCTGGTTCCGCATCGACCACCACGCCAGCCAGGCCGGCAGCACCAGGCCCGTATCGCACGAACTGGCGACGTGACTTCACCCCCAGTGCAACGCTCATCTGCCCCGCCCTATCGCCCCACCTCGACATTTGGGCGACCGACCGCGTCACGCCTGCCAGAACGCCCTCGGCATCAGGCTAGACACACGCCCGGTCTGCTCGCCAGAGGAAGGGACACAGATCTGCCATCCCCGCTACGACGATCCGCACAGAATGCGAGCTGACGCGCCGATCCGTCGCGTTGACGCGGAACCGCCCCCAATCCGTGGACCGAGGGCGACAGTCCTACCCTTTCGGCGTGCCCGGCGATCACGCTCGGGGCAGCAGCGGAAATGGCACGTGCGGGGAGGGTCTGTTGGCGGAGGACGCAGGTGCCCACGTACATCGAGTCCCTAGATTTCGAGACAAGGCAAGGCCGCACCAAGGCGACCGTCACCGTGGCGGGCAGCCTCGATCAGCACAGTTCCGCGTCATTCCGCGCATGTGTCGACGAAGCCCTCGGCGCACGCCCGACATTCGTTGTAGTCGACGCCCGCGGTTTGAGGTTCGTCGATGCGTCCGGCCTGGCGGCCTTGGTGCGGGCACGTCATGCGGCCAGTGAGGCAGGCGTGGCGTTCCGAGTCAGTGACGCTTCGCCCGCCCTTCGGCACGTGGCCGAGGAGGCCGGCTTCCACGCCCTGTTACCCGACGAGTGACGCGGCACCCGAGGAAGCCGCGGACGCCCGCCTGTTCAACAGCGAGCGTCCCTCGCCCCGTCTCCTCGGGTCGGCTCAGTGGCGGTCCGAGCCGACCGTCTAGAGATCGCGATGGCCTGTCATGGCGTTACCGCTCTGCCGAGACGCCGGGGGCGGTCGGACCTGGCGGACGGTGCCAGGCCGGCTGACAGCGATGGTCGCGTCCCGGGTACTTTGCTGTTGAAACGGATGAACGATTTCACCTGGGTGGACCGCTCCCCTGTTGGACCGAGGGAGCCGGGGCTGCCCGCCACTCACCGGTATGTCCCGTATCCCCGGCCCCTCGGGACGGCTCAGCGGCGGACTGAGCCGTACAGATGAAGATCGCGTCGAGCCGGTCCACTGTTACAGGCCGAGACCGTTGGGCGCAGGTGGTATGCCACGCTGTGGTGCCGCACCTGGGGAGTGCCGTGGGCAGGAGAGACACGATGTCGGATGACGCGGAAGGCTTCCGGGCCGAGACCCTGCATGTCGAGGCCCGTCCTGACGACGGCGGAGCGACGATCGTTGTCGTGGGCGAGTTCGACATGACCGGTACCAAATCGTTCTGGGCACATGTCAGCTGAGCGCTCGAGACACAACCGGTGTCGATAACCGTCGAAGCCCGCGGCTTGACGTTCATCGACTCGTCTGGCTTGGCGGCACTGATGCGTGCCCGTGCAGCGGCCGACGACGCGGGCGCTACGTTCCGTGTCAGCGAACCGTCGCCAGCGCTGCGGCACATACTGGAGATCACTGGCACCGTGGAGCTGCTCCGCGGCGAGTGACTAGGAACTGGCTGGTCGAATTAGCTGTTGCTCGGGGGGGCGCCACGGGCAGTGGGGAGGCGTGCCGGAGGGTGACTTCCCGGACGGTCGCGAGTCTCGGCGATCGGAATTGCTGGGCGTCGAAGTTCGGGCCGACCGCGAAGCCGTCATCCCGGTTGACGGCGAGCTCGACGTGAGCGACACGCAATGGTTCACGGCATTCGTCAGCGAAGCGCTTGAGAACGACCAAGCGTGCCTCGCCATCGATGCGGGCCGCCTGACATACCTGGACTCTTCAGGTCTGGGGTCGTTGTTGCTCGCTCGCGCTGCGGCCATCCAGGCAGGAGTGGCCTTCTATGTCAGCGAGGCATCACCCATGCTTCGACACTTGGCAGAGCGCACCAGGCTCCGGCGCCTGCTCCTGGACAATCGACAACCAGCGCCGGCCCCCGGGCGAGAGGGGGTGCAACAGGGGCCGGCGGGGAACTGACCCGCTTGAACCCAACCGAGACGTTGCGAAACTCTCGACTGGTACACGCGCAACCCCCCGATCCGTAGACCGAAGGGCGATGACCCCGTTACTGTCAGGTCGGTGGACTGGCTAGGTCGCCGGTTCTGGCGGCCTTGGCTTGCAATCGCAGCCGGTGCCATCGGATTCGGTCTCGGCTGCGTCGTCGGGTGAGCGCATATCGGTGACGGGGCCGCCGGGTGACGTTGGGCACGTGGATCTTAGCTGTCGGCGGGACGCTCGCCATCTTGTGCGCGGTTGCGCCGAGACGCTGGCTCTCCTCGCGCTGGCGTCGTGAACAGCGGTCCGGTCCGGATACATGGGGTCGTGGTCTCGGCGAGGGTCGGCAGCACCGGTACCAAGGGGAGCGTGGCTCCACATCGGCGAGTGTGGTCCTCGACGAGACGGCCCACACCGCACCGGTTCGCACGCTGCGCGAACCCACCAACGGGGACAAGACACGGGTCGAGAGACGGCGCGGTCCCAAGCGGAAGCTCTATCGGCGTTACATCTCATGGACGCAGGACGAACACCTCTGCGGCAAACACGGCGAGAAGGTAGTCGAGGCATCATTCCGTGCCGCATCCGGAGCCGCAGGTCTCTGGCTACCAGCACAAACAGTAGGGAACGTCACGCGTGTAGCCGGCAAGCTCGTCCCCGAGGGCCACACCGTCGACATGTGGGGGTGGCTGGCTGACGACCTCAGAGGCTACCCACCCCGATTCACGACTCCTGTCGTCGTCGAGATCAAGAACAAGCAGCGCTGGCTCTATGCCGATGCACCGGAACTCTGGCAGCTACTGGTCAAGGCAGCCCTGCTGGTTACAGAGCACGACATCGCCGTACTGCCGATCCTGGCGTGCTCATGGTCGGGTCCCACTGCCCGGTCGATGGCCTACGACGTTGGCTACTTCACAGCCCAGATGCACGTCCAAGTGTTCTCGCCCGAGATTGACGAGACCGCGTTCGACGAGGTCGTTGAGGAAACTGGCCTGCCCATCGCCCGCCATGACGGCCCCGTCGACCACATCGGTAGCTGGCTCAGGACAGAGCTCCGCAAGGAGCCGCCTAACCACCCGGGGTCGGGTCTCGAGTGGTGGAGCGTTCAGGTGGAGCGGTTCCGGCTGTTAGCGCCGCACATCCTAGAGTTCAAGGTTCTGGCCGAGCAACTGAGCACCGACCACAAGCGAGCAGCGTTCGGGGCCTGGCGCAATCGACTCGACGAAGTCGCACAGTGGGAGCTTCGGCATGGCTGGTGATCCAGCCACCGCACCAGATACAGCCGACGGAGTCGGTCACCGACCCACCCGCCTCAACGCCTCGGTCAGAGAGAACCTGGCTGCGGCTACCGCCATCTCTACCGACGCCGCCGTCTCGTGATCGGCGAAACTCTCGAGCGCAGTCGTGGCCCGACCGGTGGCGTCAATGGCACGCCGGATCGCCCGCTCCGCTTCGCCCACTGGATCGCCCATGGCACGGTCCTTGCGAACCAATTCACATTGCGAGAATCGCTCGCTAGTCATCTCCGTTGAGGCGTTGTGGGTCCTGCTCTTCGATGGCGAGGTTGCCGTATGTGGGCACTCCGGCGGTCTCATAGGCAAGCTGGAGCGTGCCGTTGGGGTAAGTGACCGATTCGGTCAGGCGCAGCGCGGTGGGCACGGTCCCGTCGGCGAACACCTGCTTGCCGCTGCCGAGCAGCAGCGGGTACAGCCACAGGTTCAACCGGTCGACGAGCCCGAAGCGCAGTAGCGACTGCACGAGGTCGAGACTGCCAATGACGTGGACTTCATCGTGGCGGTCCTTGAGGGCGGTTATGGTCTCGGCGAGGACCTCGGCGACAAGGGTCGAACCCTGCCAGGCGAGAGGGCCCGCGAGCGTGCGGCTGGCGACGTACTTGGGGACGCCATTGAGCAGGCCGGTGAACGGGATCTCCTTCGGAGCTCTCGGCCAGTAGTTGGCGAAGATTTCGTAGGTCTTTCGGCCGAGGAGTAGAGCGTCCATGCTCCTCGCTTGCTCAAACATGACCCTGCCTGACTCCTGGTCCAGCAGTGGCGCCTGCCATCCGCCGTGCGTGAAGCCGCCGTCGCGGTCCTCGTCGGGCTCTCCAGGCGCCTGTGCCACCCCGTCTAGCGTTACGAACTCGGTCACGATGAGCTTGCCCATGGTGTCTTCCTTTGCAGGGTGGCGGTGCCCACCTATGTAGACGACACCGCCGGGCCGACCCAATCACCAGCGCCGCGATCAACGGCCGGCCGTGGTCGCCACGACCCTACGCTCGGCCGGATGGGCTCGTCGGCTTTCCCGTCGGAGCCTCCTACACCGACGGGTCGTTGGTCAGCCGCGGACACAAGCCGCCGGGGTCTCGCCACCGGCGAGGTGCCGGCGAGCTCGTCGCCGGCACCGCAGCACGGAACCCGAGCAGGTGGGAACAGGAGCGCACCGATTGCCCAAACGGTTCTGTGGCTACCAGGGCGCTTCTAGCGTCCGGGCGCCTGGTGGCCAGTCTCAAGAATGCCCTGTCCGCCTGCGGGTTGCCCTTAGAGCGAGGTAGCCGGCTGCCGGGTTCTCGCCGTCACGTGGCTCGAAACAGGCGCGAGTACCGACCCGCATCTGGATTGTCCCGCCGCGGCAACCGCACTGCTGGACGACGCTGGGGAGGCAATGTGTTCACCATCTGGGTCGACCCGCACAAGGCACGCATACCGCCGCGGGTTCTCTACGGGAGCGACTCCGTGATCGACGAACTCCGGCTGGTCGCTGACCGGCATCAACGCGATCGGCTGCTTCGTTCGCCACGCGGTACGACCCGCGTACTTGGGCGATCGAAGGCGCCGGCGGGCTCGGCGCACTGTTGGCCCAACAACTCGTCGCTGCTGGCGAGTCCGTCCTCGAGGGACCCCCGAGCAGCGGCAGGCGCAGCTGGCTGTCCGCTCGGCGTTATATCGCTCCGTCGACGAGTGCCTGGACTGGGGCAAGTGGCGCAATGAGCACGCCGTGCAACACGCCCCGGAATGAAACGTGGCGGCCACCATGAGGGACCTGCTCGACATGATGCTCGGCACAGCCCAAGCTGCTGTCTTAGGCGCGACCAAGACGAAGCCCACGCCCGTTCGTCCGGTGACAGGATTATCCCGTGACGACCAACCTCGGCGATCGCGGCACCCCGGAGAACATTGCCGGCACACATCTGACCCGCTGCGTCCACATGCTGTTGCTGCAGTTCAAACGGTTGCTGGTGCCGCGGCCTCCGTTCGTGATGGACGACGAGGCAACGTTCGGACCCGAGTTCGACGCGTTGTTTTACGTATACGCGCTGTGGCACTCGGTGCACGCCGCCGAGATGTGCCGGCCGTTCAATGCCCACAAAATCAACCGGGCGATCGCCACCTTCGAGCGCGCCGTCCCCGACTACAGAAATGTTCGCAACGTGCTCGCCCACTTCGATTCCCATGAGACCGATGAGAGAGCCCAGCTGGCTGACGTGGTCGCAGACCTGCAGGACAGGGCGCATTTTCTCGAGTACGACCCAGTTGGCCATGTGCTGCGCGTCGGGGGGCTCGACCTCGATGTCATCGGGGCGTATTTCGCAGCGAATGAGCTGCTCGCGACGGTGCTAGCGGTGTTGATGCCCGGAACGTTCCCCGACCTGGAACCGTTCCCGACCCGTAGGCCGAGGGGCGGGGAAACGGGTGCGGTTGGCCGGGACGCGGTAGACGGTGCGGGACGCGTCGGCCAACCGCCGGGCCAACAGTAGGTCTCAGGATTCCACCCGACAGGGTGAGCGGGCAGCTGCGCCATGGTGTAGACCGGCCGCCCCTAGACGGGGAAAGCCGTCGGGGGGCCGGCGGCGGCCTGGTGGATCCAGCCGGGGGATGACTCGACCGGCTCAACGCGCATGGTTGCACCCCAGGCACATAGCGCCAGGGTCAGGGGCGGGATATCCCCTGGGTGAATCAGCCAGGTGGGCGGACGAGGATGACTGCGAACCGGCGCCGGCCCGAGGAGGGGGGAGTCACGGCAGGCGCGAGCGGACGACTGGTGCGGGCGATCCCCAGAGCACCTGGACCGGAGCCCAGGAGACCATCTGCGGGCGGGATTGCTGGCTCTACGCGACTAAGCGTGGTTGGCGGCCTCTGATTCGTGCGACGGGTGGAATGTGCCATTCGACGCCGTAGTGGGGGAGTAGCCGGAGGCGGTAGTTCTCGAAGTTGCGGAAGCCGTGCCCGACTCGCTTGATCTTCATGATCAGAGGTTCATGGCTTCGGTGGGCCCGTTGGACAGACCGGTGGGATGCCAGCCGAGGACTTCGTGTTCCCAGCGGCGGACCATAGAGGCGAGGCGGCGGAGGTCGACGACGTCGGCTGTGCGGCAGTGCGCGCAGAAGCGCCCGAGACGACGGCGGGCCCGGCGTTCCGACGTCGTGGCGTACACCCCGCGGAGCAGCTCCTTGGTCAGGTAGGCGACGCCGACGCCGACCTCACCGGCGGGATCACCCGCCGCCAGCCCTGCCTGGATGCGGGCCCAGCCCCGGTCCAGCCGCTCGTGAGCCAGGAGGAGCTGACGGCGGATCCGATGGAGCGGGTCGCCCATGCGGCACCGGTGGCCCAGGGTCTCCTGCATGACTCGGCGGCGGACCTCGTCCAAGGCGCCGTTGGCCAACCGGACGGCGTGGAAGTGATCGACGACAACTCGGGCGTGCGGCAGTCCTTCGGCCAGCCCACGGGCGTGGCCGGCGTAGGGGTCAAGGGTGACGGTCCCGATGGCCGCTAGCCACGGCGCCGGCGCCGAGCGGCCAGCGAGTCGGAAACCCCTTGCGCTGTGCGGGCTTCGACCATATCGAGGAGTCGGTGGCGGTCCAGGTCGACGAAGCCCGTGACCAACAGGGTCGGGTGCTCGGTGGTGGCGGCGAGGAACGAATGCTCATCGACGCCAAGCGCCCTGGGAGCGCGGAGCCGGGATAGATGGTCGACTCGGGGTCGGCCGTGGTCGCGCACCGCGGCCATGGCCGTATGCCAGCCCACCCCGAAGGCCCGCGCCACCTCGGCGACCGAGTGGCCGTCCTGGCCGACGCGGCGGCAGATCTCGGCTCGAGCCCGTTCGGTCAGTGCCGCTCAAGGCGCGATCTCGTCGACTTCCTCGGACCACGTCGTGACCGGAGAGTCGGGGTCAGGGCACCGCCAGATGCGCTTGGCCCACACCAGCACCACCGGGCGATTCGCCATCGGCAGATCCTGCACCTTCACCCGGCGCCGGCCATGACCGACCGACCGAGTGCCGCATCCCTCGCACCCCACCGCCGAGGCGGCCGTCTCCACCGCCAGCCACTTACCCACGCGGCCAGCTCGTCCCCGGCGTCGGCGAGGGCGATGGCCACCCAGAGCGTGCGCCTCGGCGTCGTCGCCCGGCTCGACCGCTCGGCGGCCCGTCGAGCAGCTCCGTCCGGTCGGTGTGCATAGGGCCCACGCGGGCTTACTGGCTCCTTTGGAACCACTCGTGGCAACGCTCGAATCGTTCCAACCCGCCCATAGCTCGGCCATCTCGACAAGGACGCATGGCCGCGCTCGATTTGCGGCCGTTGGTAAGACGTGGCACGACAGGCATACAAGCGGACCAGGCGAGCGCACGTCCTTCTCGCGGCCACTGTCGTCGCTACGCGGGGCGATCTTGATCCGGTAGTAGATAGGCCGCCCGCTGTAGTAGCCACGCCGTCTGACGGCGTGGCAAGGCGCAGTGGCGCTTGACATTGACTCGACGACGTCGCATGTTGCGCCAGCTCAGCCAGGAGAGCCCGGCCAATGAGCCCACGTTGCATATCGCTTGGACGCCTGCGCCGACCTGGTTGACGCGGTAAGGGCGCAGGACCGGGTGATCATCGAGGGCCTGGCAGGCGCGGCGAGATCGTGCGCTTCGTTCACTTGAAGGGTGCCTTCGTCGCGTTTCATCGAGCTGGTCAGGTGAAGGCACGGCATGTCCCACTGGCCGCGGCCCTGGGGGGTAGCGTCTCGCCGGCTTCTCCCGTCAGGCAATGGAGGGGGGAATGGAGCCTTCGGTCAGACCTACCCGGCGACCCTCGAGGTCGATCGGGCCGACCGGGTCGCCAACTGGCGCCCGATCGTGCAGTGGCTGCTGGCTATTCCGCACTGGGCGATCCTCAACGCCTTGCAAGACCTGTCCGGGATCATTGTCATATCAGCTGGTTCCTCATCCTGTTCACCGGCAAGCTCCCGGAGGCGTTGGCCAACCTGCAATGCCTGATCATCCGTTACGGCAACGGCACGTACGCGGACGCGGGTTTCCTGCGTGAGGAGTACCCGCCGTTGACCTTCGAGACCGACGCCCCCGGCGGATCCGGGCGCTATTCGCCGGTCCGCACCGGCTTCGCGCCCGAACTCGAGAACCGCAACCGGCTCACGGTGGTGTTCCGGATCATCCTGGTCATCCCGCAGGTGATCCTCCTTGGCGTCCTCGTCGTCGCGGCGTTCGTGGCGTTGGTCATCGCCTTCTTCGCAGTGCTGTTCACTAGCCGCTGGCCGGAAGGGCTCCGCAGCTTCATCGTGGGCATCATGCGCTGGGGCACACGGGTCAGCGCCTATTTCCTGTTGCTCACCGACACGTACCCGCCGTTCAGCCTGGAATGAGCGGGGTACCCGCTGCCGCGGACCAGCCTGTGAAGCTCCGCGCCGGCACCAGTGCCGCTGGCGGTGCAGGCCCCTCGGTTGTGGGCGGTGGAGGTGGCTCGGCGGGGTCGGCCCTTACGGTCACCTCGAACGTCGTGACGCCGTACTCGACGGGTCCTTCGTCGGTCTCAGCATCGGAGCCGGTTGCCGTCACATCCCAGAGACCGGCTGCTTCAGCTTCGGGGGACGACCCTTTGGGGACGAACCCCAGTCTCCAGCTGCCGTCGTCTTGGACCGTTATGAACGCTTAGCCATCACCTTCCGCGGTTCGGTTGCGTTCCAGTTCGGCTCGCTCGCGCTCCTCACGGCTCAGCCGTGTGCCGAGGTGCCCGTTCTCGACGAGCGTGGCGAGCGTGTCCATGATCACGCGGGCACCGAGCTGTGAGGTGACGTCGGCGACGTCATACGGCGGGGCGATCTCCACAAGGTCCATCCCGATCAACCCCTCCCGGGCGACCTGGCGGACGGCCTTAAGCGCCTCTCGTGGCGACATGCCGCCGGGCTCGGGTGTGCCAGTGCCGGGCGCATAGCCGGGGTCGACGACGTCGATGTCAAAAGACAGGTACACCGCGTCGGCGTCCTTCCAGGCGATCTCCAGGGCGATCTCAATGGCCCGGTCGACGCCCAGCTCTTCGACGTCGAACATCGTGATCACTGTCGTGTCCCGCTCCGTGGCGACCTTGACGCCGGCGTGGTTGCCGATCCACCCGCCGATTCCGATCTGCACCAGGTTCGTCGCAGGAACGTTGGGGATGTTCGTCGCGTGCGACCAGTGCGTGGTGTGCATGCGTTCGTCCATCGTCGTCTCGGCGGTGTCGATGTGCCGGTCGAAATGGACGATGCCGAGCTTGCCCTCGACGTGCTTGGCGAGCGCCTTGGCGTCGGGGTAGCCGATGCAGTGGTCGCCGCCGATGATCACCGGGAAGGCCCCGCCATCGACGATGTGCGACACCCCGAGGTCGATCTGGTCGAACGTCTTCTCGATGTTGGCGGGGATGACGAAGATATCGCCGGCATCGCCGATGGTGATCTCCTCAAGCAGGTCCATGCCGAGGTCGGGGCTGTAGGAGTCGTACAACGCGGAGATGCGTCGTACCGCCTGCGGGCCGAAGCGGGCGCCGCTTCGGTAGGTCGTGCCCATGTCGAATGGCGCGCCGACTACGGCGACGTCATAGTTCCCGATCTGGCGGATGTCCTCGACGTACGGCGACTTGAGGAACGTGTTGATCCCAGCGAACATCGGGTCGAGGCCACGAGAGAACAGCGAGATGTTGCGATCGTTGATGGACGGTGCTGCTTCCAACCCGAGGTCGAGCGACCGGTCGATCAGCTGCCTGCGCTTGACCTCTGGGACGTCCTTCAGACGGCGCCGGGCCCGCATACCCGATAGACGGGCCCGTGCTGCGGCGATCTCCTCGCCGGTCGGATGCCGACGCCCGGACGCATGTCCAGGCGAGTGGTCGTGGGGATGACCGTTGTCCACGCATGACCCCCTTCTCGGTCCTAAGCCGCACCATATGTGACGGCCGCTCCAGGCGCTCGCTCCCCGTAGTCGACCGCCCGATCGTTCGGCCTTCGTTTACCGCGATGTCATAGTGCACGCTCGATCGCCCCACAGTGCGGCGGTTGGATGCGGCACACTGCGCGACATTGGACATTGAGCATCGGACACCTCCCCGAGTTGTCAGGTGGACCTCCCCATGGCAGATGTGGCTTTGCTCGGGCCTGCTGGCCCAACCCGGCCGCTCTCGTGGTGGTCCGCGCCGCTGCTCTCCGCTGATTCTCCTGGTCTCGGCAGGGATTTCGGCCCCCTCGGGCGGTTTTCGCCGGGAATGCTCGGTGCCTAGACTGATCCGTGTTCAGCGTCGCGAAGGAGAGAACGCAACACTCCCGCAATTCTATGGTAGCTCGGTGGTGGACTCCTCCTGCTAGCGTCGGCGGCCATGGCACTCCGGCGATCCTCACGTCAGCTGGCGTTGCGCCGTGCGGGCGCGCTCGTCGCAGCGCTGGGCATCGCCGCCGGAGCGGCGTGCGGCGACGACGACGGCGACGCCGCCAGTGAAGCCGCCGGCGACGGCGATGCGTCGTCCGGCGAGCCGATCACGATCGGGTACTCGGCCTGGCCCGGCTGGTTCCCGTGGGCCGTCACCGAGGAGCAGGGCATCTTCGAAGACGTTGGCGTCGAGGTGGAGCTCGAGTACTTCAGTGACTACCTCAGCTCGCTCGACGCCATGGGCGCCGGCCAGCTCGACGGCAACACCCAGACGCTCAACGACACGCTGGTCGGCGTCTCCACCGGGTCTGACCAGGTGGTCGTGGTCGTCAACGACAACTCGGCCGGCAACGACGCCATCATCGTCGACCAGTCGATCAACCGCATCGAGGACCTGGCCGGCAAGTCAATCGCGGCCGAGCCCGGCGTCGTCGACCACTTCTTGCTCCTCCAGGGCCTGGCTACCGTGGGTCTCACCGAGGAGGACATCCAGTTCAACGGGTTGCCCACCGATCAGGCAGCCGCCGCCTTCGCGGGCGGCGAGTTCGACGCCGTGGGCGTCTTCGCTCCGTTCACGGTCCAGGCGCTGGAGAGGCCGGGCAGCAAGGTTCTCTTCGACTCGGCCGACTTCCCGGGCACGATCCCGGACTTCCTCGTGCTCGACCGGGCGGTCGTGGAGGAGCGGCCCGAAGACGTGCAGAAGGTGGTGGACGCCTGGTACGCCACGCTGGACTGGATCGACGAGAATCCCGACGAGGCCACGCAGATCATGGCGGCCAAGGCCGAGGTCTCGGTCGAGGAGTACGAGTCGTTCGCCGACGGCACCCGGATTTTCACCGCCGAGGAGGCGCTGGCATCCATGACCGACGACGGGGCGACCGATCTCGGACCGATGACCGAGGAGGTGTCGGCATTCCTCATCGAGAGCGGGCTGATGGAGACCGAGCCGGACCTCGGGGGACTGTACGACCCGTCGTTCACCGAGGACTACATCGAGCGCCAGAGCGGCTGAGCGTGGCCACCACGACCACAACCGTGGGCGTCGGCGTCGATCGAGAGTCGCCCCGCGCCGGCGAGCGCGGCCGCCCCCTGGGGCGGCTGTGGCGCGTCCGGGGCGAGCTGACATTCCGCTGGCGGGTGTGCCTGGGCGCCGCAGGGCTCGTGGGCGTGGTCGCCCTCTGGCTCGTCGCGGCGAACGCCACCGCCGGGTCCCAGCAGGGCGTCGTGGTGCCCAGCCCCGCGGCCACCTGGGACGCACTGCGTGAGCTGCACGCCGAGGGACTGCTCGTCAGCGACGTGCTGGCGAGCACTGAGCGCATCTTCTACGGCTACGGCATCAGCATGGCCATCGGCGTCGTGGTGGGCCTGGCCATGGGGGCGTTCCCCAGCGCCGAGGGCACGCTGGAGGCGCCGATCGGCTTCGCCCGCTACATCCCCGCCAGTGCGCTCACGCCGCTGATGCTGCTGTGGCTGGGGATCGACGAGGCACCGAAGATCACGCTCATTATCATCGGCACGGTCTTCTACAACATCCTGATGGTTGCCGATGTCGCCCGATCGGTGCCCCGTCAGCTGATCGATGCCGCGGCCACGCTGGGGGCGTCGCGGGGCCGGATCCTGGCCCGGGTCGTGTGGCCCCATTCGATCCCGGGGATCATCGACGTGGCCCGGATCAACCTCGCCGCGGGCTGGCTGATGCTCGTGGTCGCCGAGCTGCTGGCTACCGACGAGGGTCTCGCGGTCCGGGTGGTTCGGGCCACGCGGTTCCGGGACTATGACCGGATGTTCGCGATCCTGCTCGTCTTCGGCGTCATCGGCATGCTGAGCGACCTGGCTCTGCGGGGCCTCCGGCGATGGGCGGCACCGTGGAATCGGTGACGCTGATGGTGGGTGCGGCCAGAGGGGTCGGGGCGGTGGCCCGGGCCTCGGCGTCCAGTGACGCCGGAACCGATGGCAGCGCGCCGGCCAAGTTGCGGATCAGGGGCCTGGAGAAGCGTTACCCCGTGAAGGGCGGCGAGCTGCTCGCGCTCGACGGCATCGACCTCGACGTGCCCGCCGGCGGCTTCGTGACGCTGGTCGGAACGTCGGGTTGCGGGAAGTCGACGCTGCTCAACATTGTGGCCGGGCTCGATGCTCCCAGCGCCGGCGATGTCACAGTGGACGGCGATCGGATCGTCGGCCCGGGACCCGATCGGGGGTTGGTGTTCCAGGCCTACTCGCTGTTCCCCTGGCGCACCGTGGCGGAAAACGTGGCGTTCGGCCTCGAGTGCCAGGGCCTGTCCCGCACGCAGCGCCGGGCGCGGGTGGAGGCGATGCTCGGCGTCGTTGGGCTCACGGAGTTCGCCGAGTGGTTGCCCCGCGACCTGTCGGGTGGCATGTGCCAGCGGGTGGCGATCGCCCGGGCGCTGGTGATCGAGCCGGACGTGTTGCTGCTCGACGAGCCCTTCGGCGCCTTGGACCTCCAGACCCGCCAGAACCTTCACGAATTCCTGCGGCTCGTCTGGCAACGCACCGGCGCCACGGTACTCATGGTCACCCACGACATCGGCGAGGCGATCTACCTCTCCGACCAGGTGGTCGTGCTCAGCGACCGCCCGGGCCGGGTGGTCGAGCGTATCGACGTGCCCTTTGGCCGATCCCGCGAACCCGACGTTCGCCGCGACGCCCGATTCCTCGCGCTCGAGCACGACCTCGACGACCTGCTGCACGGCCGCCGGTGACTCCAACTCTCTCCCGCCCGACGTCGGTCTCTCCCGCACCGAGGAACCAGCGCGACCCACATTCATGAGAGCCATCGGGGGGAGAAGGTGGCGCGCATCGGCTGCTATTGTGTCCTTGCGAGCTTGCCTCACCACTCGTTGTGGCGAGACGCCACTTAAAGCCTGGTTGTCCGTTTCCTGAGGGTTCCGTCCTGTCCGCACGGGTGACTCGCTAGAGGCGCGCTTGGCACGCCGAGTGCCGAGCGTAAAGACATGGCCAGTCCGGCTGGGGGATCCGACGAGATGAGTGGCTTATACATGCCGGGGACTATCGATCGACGCGTGGACGAGACCGCGACCGGTCCACCACCAGCACGCCGTGACCGCCCTCGTCACGCCGCGACGCCCGTGACCGGCGCCGGCGTGCGGGCGCACCGGTTGGGGCCACGGTGACCACCACGGATGGGCCGGGCGCGAGGACGACAGTCGGGCCTGGCTCACCCGCGGTCGTCGACCCGCCCCCAGCCGATCGAGCCGCACGACGCGGCGCTGTCCCCTCGGAACGGCCTATTCGGTGGGCTCGCACGGGTGGCGAGCTGGCCCCGGGCGAAGGCGAGGAGCCGGTCCTCACCCCACCTCCCGTCCGACGTGACCGGCGAGGTTTGCGGGCCACGTTGGCCGGCCGTTTCCGGGCACCGAGCACGCCGTTCCTCCTGCGGCTGGGCATGGCACTCGTGTGCCTTCCGGTCGTGGCCTTCGCCGTCGCCGTCCACGTGGGCGTCGAGCGCAACGACAGCACGGTGAGGACCGTGGGGCGCGAGGCAACACGAGGCATCAGCGTCGCCCAGGCCCTCAAGGTCGAGCTGGCCGAGCTGGACGAGGTCGTCGTCCGCAGCCTGCTCGGTCGCGCTCTACTGAACACGACCGGCTTCCCCGACGACTACAACGCCAAGCGGGCCGAGCTGCACGACAGCCTGGTGCTCGCCGCCCTCGTGTCGTCGTCCGGCAGCGTCTACGAGCAGCCCCTCGTCAACATCGACTACGTCCTCTCTCACTACCACGCTCTGATCAAGGACGCCTTCGCGGCGGCGCGTGACGGCGACATGGCCAGGGCCTCCGAGACGTACGGCCAAGCCCACCAAGTCATGGCCGAGACGCTGCTGCCCGAGGCCGACTTCCTCGACAAGGCCAACAGCTACGTGCTCAACGACAGCTATGACACTCACACGGCGCGTTCGGCATCCACGGCCCGATTGATCCTGGTGTCGTGGCTGGCGGTGCTGGCCTTCCTGGTTCTTGCCCAGGTCCTAGTTGCGAAGAGGTTCCGGCGGGTACTCAACGTGGGCCTCGCGCTGGCCACAGTGGTGGCTCTGGTCAGCGGTGCCTTGACCCTCAGGCGCCTCGACGCCTCGTCCGACCACCTCACCAGCGCCCGCGAGCAGGACTTCGACTCGGTGCACGTGCTCGCCCGAGCACGCGCCACGGTGGAGTCGGCCCGGCAGGCCCAAGGCCAGTTCCTGCTCGATCCGTCGGCCGCCGCGGCCGCGCAGACCGACTTCGACCGCCACGTGAGCCGGTTGCTTCGGGTGCAGGGCTCGAACCCGACGGACCTGACGGACGTCGCCGAGGCGAGCGAACTCCCGGCCGGCGCCGGCGGCTACCTGGCCAGGGTCGCCTCGGCCGGGGCCACCGACCCCGAACCAGAGAGCGTCCGCCAGGTCATGGTCGCGTTCGGAGCCTTCCTGAACGAGGACGCGGCGATACGGGACCTCGTGACCAGCGGCGGGCGCGGGGCGGCCACGGCGCGGTACATGGACGGCCAGGCCTACGGCGACCTGAACGAAGCCATCAACGCCGCGCAAGGGATCGAACAGGAAGCCTTCGATGATGCCGCCGGCGCCGCCGCGGATGCTGCCGCGCCCCTGAACGACATCAATCTCGTGTCGGCCCCCGCCATCGTCCTGCTCGCCCTGCTCGGCCTCTTCCAGCGACTCCGGGAGTATCGGGCATGAGCCGCTCCAGAGGGCGAGGCCGCTCTGCCCTCGGGGTACTGGCCGCCCTGACGACCGGCGCCACGGCCGTGGCCGGGTGTTCTGGTGAGTCGTCCGCCTCCTGCCAGCCAAGCGAGATCCCCGACCACGACGAGAACACGCTGATCATCGAGGGCGACGCCTGGTCGGGCTACGCCCCGTTCCGGGATGAGGGGCTGCTCGACGGGACCGGGTACACCGCCGTTTACATCGAGCAAGTCTGCCAGGAGGTGCGAGCCGCCGACCTCACGGCCGGCCGCGCCGACATCGCCGTCACCACCCTCGATCAGTACCTCCTCCAGCACCCCGAGGGCACGTTGGTGGGCATCATCGACCAGAGCTTGGGGGCGGACGCGCTGGCCCTCGGTACCGCCAACCACCCCGAGCTCGACAGCATCGACGACCTCCCGACCCTGGTCGCTCAGTTCGCCGAGGAGGGTGACAAGCCGGTCCTGGCCTACACAGGGAGCTCGCCCTCCGAGATGTTGCTCAACGAGCTGGCCAACACCACCGACGAGCTACGCCTGACCGACTTCGAGCTGGTGTCGGTCGACCAGTCAGCCACCGCCTGGGAGATGCTCCAGGCCGACGAGGCGCAGTTGGCCGTCATCTGGGAGCCCGATACCAGCGCCGCCCGCGATGCCGGCCACACGGTCGCGCTGAGCAGTGCGGACGTCCCCGACGCCATCGTCGACGTGATCGTCGCCAGCGACCGGCTGATCGAGCGCGACCCCGCTGCCGTCCAGGCGGTCGTGACGTCCTTCTATTCGACGATGGATGACCTCCTGCGCCGCCCGGCCGCGCTGGAACGGTTCTACGCCGAAGACGGCGGCCTCGACGCCGAGACGGCTGGGACATTGATCGCCGGCATCAAGCTTTACGGCTCGGGCGAAGCCGACGCGTTCATGAATGACGAGCTCTTCCCGCTCGACAAGCCACAGATTGAACAGAGCATCAACTCCATCGGTTCGGTCCTGGCGCTCACCCATCCCGACATCCCGCTCGACCAAGCCAAGTTCGACGGTGGCTATGTCATGTCCGTCGCCGATGGAGCCCGATAGAGAGGTCACCATCAGATAGGGGTGCGAAGCATGAGCAACCTCGTGCAAACCTTGACCCGCGGTCGCCGTTCAGTCGACGGTGGCCCGGCGGGTCCGACGGCGCCCGCGCAACAGGGTGGGAACGACAGTGGGGTCGCGGCGCCGTGAGCGTTGGAGCCGACGACATCCGCCGGAGGTTGGACGAGCTGCGCGCGGCACGGGAAGCGCTGGTCGCCGAGGCCGAGGCTCTCGAGGCAGAGGACACCTATGTCGTGCTGGCCGCTAGTAACTGGCTCACCGGGATCACGGCGGAGCGGGTCCGGCTGGCGCTGGCCCGGGTGGCAGAACTGTGGCAGGGCCTGGGCCTGCTCGACGACCTGATCGCACGGGTCGATGAAGCGCTGGGCGAGCCCCACGTTGACGATCGCCAAGCACGCCTCATGGCGCTGGTCTGCGGACCAAGCATCGTCATGGCGCCCACGCGCTCTCTCGCTGACGACGCGGCTCCACCGGCCGGGTCCGATGCACCGTCGCGGCGCCGGCTCACACCCGGCGAGCTGCTGAGGTCCCTGGAGAATGTGCTCACGCCGGCGCGCGATGTCGTGGCTCAGGTCGACGCAGCTTGGCGTGCGCTGATCCCTCGCCTCGACCGAGTGAAAGTCGACGCCGAGCGCTTGGCCGGGGAGCTGCCCGGCCTCAAGGCTCTCGCTGCGGCCGGCGCCTTGCTCGACGCCCTTCCGGATCGCATCGTGGAGGACCCGCTGGGCGCCGACGATGAGCTGACCAGGATCGAGTGGACCGTGGCTTGCGCGGCCCGCGGCAGGGTCGAGGTCGCCCGCCTGAGGGAGGCCGTCGCGGGCGGCGGCCGCACACTCGCCGATCTGGAGCGACTGGTGGCTGAAGGGCGCGAGGCGTTCGACCGCAGCCGGACCGAGATCGTCAGCCCGGAGGGGCTGCTCGAGCCGGTCGATCCCGACGTGATGAGCCGCGAGCCCGGTCTGCGCCCATGGCTGGCGCGCCTGGAGCAGCGCGTGTTGGAGGGAGACGTGTCACGGGCCGGGGCCGGGCTGGACCGTTGGCGGGCGCTCGCAGACGAGACCATGGTTGTGGCCCGCCAAGTGGCCGAGGTCAACGCCCGGCCTTGGCGCCGGCACCGAGAGCTCCAGGGCTTGCTGCGGGCGGCCCGGGTTAAGGCGGGGGCGATGGGCCGGGCCGAGGACCTGCGGGTCACCGAGCTAGCAGCGCGGGCGATGCGGTCGCTCGCCGTCCCCTGCGACCTCCCGGCCGCGGAGTCGGCGGTCGAGGCCTTCCTGGAGGAACTGCGCAACCCCGCGCTGTCGTCGGCTGGGGCCAGCGGTGTCGCAGCGTTGGCCAGTGATGCGACGGCTACGACCGGCGGTGCCGCCGGGACAGGCGTCACCGGGACAGAGACCATGGGCGATGAGGGCCCGGCGGAAGCGGGCGGCGGATCGCCACGCCCGGTGCCAGGTGCCGCCGATGCCTCCATGTGGGCGCAGGCCGATCCCGCCCAGAAGCGCCCGCCGCAGTCGTCGGATGCCTTAGAAACAGGCCGAGGGGTAGGGGCGGCAACATGACCGACAGGAGTCCTTGCACGTTCGCCGGCTGTGACGGAACGGTCGACAGCGGCTACTGCGACTCGTGCGGTCGGGCGCCCCGACGGCAGTCTGTGGCGGCCTCCGGGGTGGGTCGGGGCATCGGGGCCGCCGGGGCGGCGCAGTCCGGGACCGGACGATCGCCCGCCGGGGGCGAGCCTTTGCCCGGCTCCCGCATCCGCGGTCCAGGTGACGCGCCAGCGCCCCCAGGTCCCACCACGGAAACCCCCCGGCGCGTGGCGGGCCCGGCAGGTGGGCCCGTGGGCGGCCCGGGGCCGGCGAGCGCATGCGCGTTCGCCGGCTGTGACGGGACGGTCGACGGTGGCTACTGCGACACGTGCGGGCGGGCGCCCCTGGCCCATGCGGCGCTCGCCGGTCCGCCGTGGCATGCCGGCTCGCCCGTCGCGAATTCCGCGAGTGCGACGGGTCTGCCGCCCGTACGGCCCCCGAGTGGCGGGGGCGATGGCTCGGGTAACGGGGAGTGGGACACATCACGGCCTTCCCTGCGCCCGTCGTCGTCGCGCACCAGCTCGTCGGGCCGGAGGTCGGCCGCCCGCCGGCGTACCGGCTCCATCGGCTCCCGCCGGACCGGGGGCACGCGGCTCGGACTCGGCCTCGTGGACGTCCCCGCCGTCGCCACGGGCGACGCGCTGGCGGCGGTCATGCCCGTTGCGCACGTCCCAGAGGACAAGCGTTTCTGCTCCAATTGCAACAGCCCGGTCGGGCGCGGCCGCAACCACCAACCAGGGCGGCTGGAGGGGTTCTGCCGCCAGTGCCGCACCCGGTTCTCCTTCACGCCCCGGTTAGGGCCGGGCGACCTGGTCGGCGGCCAGTACCAGGTACTTGGCGCCCTCGCGCACGGCGGTCTGGGGTGGATCTACCTCGCGCGTGACCGAGCCGTGTCCGACCGCTGGGTCGTGCTCAAGGGCCTCCTGGACGCTGCCAGCGAGGAGGCGGCCATAGCGGCGGTGGCCGAGCGCCAGTTCCTCGCCGCACTCGACCACCCCAACATTGTCCGCATTCACAACTTCGTCGCCCACGAGGATGCCGGCTACATCGTCATGGAGTACATCGGTGGCAAGAGCCTCAAGGCGATCCTCAAGGACCGGCGCGACGCCAACAGCGGCCGGATCACTCCCTTGCCCGTCGAAACGGCGATCGCTTACACACTGGGCGTCCTGCCGGCAATGGGCTACTTCCACGCCCAGGGCCTCTTGTACTGCGACATGAAGCCCGACAACGTCATGCTCTCGGGCGATTCCCTCAAGATCATCGACTTGGGCGGCGTCCACCGCATCGATGACGAGGAGGCCGCGATTTACGGCACCGTCGGGTACCAGGCCCCCGAGTTCGCCGAGTCCGGACCCACGGTGGCGTCCGACCTCTACACCGTCGGGCGCATGTTGGCGGTCCTGCTCCTCGACTTCCCCGGTTACCAGACGACGCACGCCCATGATCTGCCCGGGCCTGACGAGCAGCCGCTGCTGGCGCGGCACGAGTCGCTGTACCGCTTCTTGCTCAAGGCAACCGCCACCGACCCCATCGACCGGTTCGAGTCGGCCGAGGACATGGCCGAGCAGCTCATCGGCGTCCTGCGGGAGGAGGTGGCGTCCCACGGGGAGGCGCATCCGGCGGTGAGCACGGTGTTCGAGCCCGGGGGAGTGGTCGGCGCCGGTGAGCACAATGAGGTGGGGCCGGACTGGCGCCTGCTGCCGTCCCCCAAGGTCGACACCCTCGACCCCGGGGTGGGTGCCGTGCTTGGCTTGGCCGACGGCGAGCCCGCCGCGGTAGTCGAGGCCCTCAGCTCGGCCCTGGCCGACGAGTCGATACCAACCACGCCAGAGACGCTGCTCCACCTGGCTCGGGCGCACCTCGACGCTGGCATGCCCAGGGCCGCGGCTGCCACGCTCGACCGCCTCGGCGACGACGGCGAGTGGCGTCTGTGGTGGCACCGGGGCCTGATCGCGCTGGCCCGCGGCCGGGCCGCCGAGGCCATCGACTGGCTCGATCCGGTCTACACCGACCTTCCCGGTGAGGTGCCGGCCAAGCTGGCCCTCGCATTGGCACACGAACTGGCGAGCGACCTGGGTCGCAGCGCCGACCTCTACGACCTGGCCAGTCGCACCGACCCGTCCTACGTGACGGGCGCCTTCGGGCTGGCCCGGGTGCGGGTGGCCCTGGGCGACCGCGTGCGTGCGGTCGAGGCCCTGGACCGGGTGCCGGCCACCTCTAGTGCGCACGTCGCGGCGCGCCTCGCCGCTGTGCGTGCCCTCGCCTTGACGACCGGGCCCCACACCCCGTCCCCGACCACTGAGCAGCTCGCGTGGGCGGCCGGGATCCTGACCGAACTGCGGCTCACCCCGCGGCACCACGCCGAGCTCGCGGGCGCCCTGTTCGAGGCCAGCCTGGCCGCCCTGGCCCGGGGCACGGCCACTCCGGGCCGGCGGATCCTGGGCCGCCCACTGACCGAGAACGGCCTCCGGGCGGGACTGGAGTCGACCTACCGCGACCTCGCCCGGACCGCATCGACAACCCGCGAGCGCAACGACCTCGTCGATCTGGCCAACCACTCGCGACCACGGACGCTGCTGTGAACTACGGGGCCGAAGCCGATGCATCGATGGCCTGTCCCGACTGCGGCGAGCCCATCGTGCCGGCCGATCGCTGGTGCGAGGTATGCGGCGCCAGGCTCTCCGCCGCCCGCCCGGCCACCGCCCCCGCCGGCGCCCCCTGGTCCTCACCCGACGCCTCACCGCCCGCTGACCTCGGGCCCACCGGCGGCCGGATGGACCGGCCCCGCCGGAGTGCCGTGGGAGACACCGCTTGTCCGGCGTGTGGGGCGCCGACCGCCGGTGATGACAGCTGGTGCCGTCGCTGCCAACGGGCGTGGGCGCCGCCTCGCCACCACCACGAGGTGGTTGACGGGCCGGTGGCGGCGGTCACCGACCAGGGCAAGAGGCACTGGCGCAACGAGGACGCGGTCGGCGTGCAGTGGGTCGAGGGTTACCCGGGGGGCTTCGCGCTCGTGGTGTGCGACGGCATTTCAGTCAGCCAGGACCCCCACGTGGTAGCCCAGGTTGCCGTTGACTCCGCGCTGCGGGTGCTCAGCGGAGCGGTAGCAGCCGCGGGCGACCTCGGCGTCGCCATGGCCGAAGCCACTGCGGCCGCTCAGCGGGCCGCCGCCGCCGTGCCCCACGACCCCACCCTCGACGTCGGGCCGGGGGCATGCACCCTCGTGGCCGCCGTCGTACGAGGCGCCTGGGCGGCCTTCGCCTCCGTTGGCGACAGCCGCGCGTACTGGGTCGATGCCGACAGGGCGGTGCAGATCGGCCAAGACGACTCGGTGGCCGCCGAGCTGATGGCATCAGGGCACCTCACGGCGGCGCAGGCGATGGAGCGCCCCCAAGCACACGCGCTCACCAAGTGGCTGGGGGTCGACGCCGGCGACGACGCCCCCAATGTCACCGTCGTCGAGCTGCCGGGGCCCGGCCTCGTCGTGCTGGCGTCCGACGGGCTGTGGAAATACGCCCCCACGCCGGAAGACATGGCCCGTCTGATCGGGCCGATTGGGACCGAGACCACCATCGACCTTGCCCGGCGCCTCACGAGCTTCGCCAACGCCTCTGGGGGCGCCGACAACATCACCGTGGCCGTGGGCGCCCACCGGATCAACCAACAGGAGGGCCGATGACCGACTTCTCGCTGGAGGTCTTCCAGAACGAGTACATCCCCGCCCATTTCACGACCATGGACGCCGTCCTCACCGTCTCCGCCCAGGGGCACACGCCGGCGGTGGCCGGGGCGGCGGCCGAAGTGCTCATCATCGACACATCAGGGTCGATGTACTCGCCTCCGGGGCGCATTCGCGCCGCGATCCGTGCGGCGGAGCTGGCCGTCGACCGAATCCGCGACGGTGTCCTCTTCGGGATCGTGGCCGGCAACCATGACGCCTACACCATCTTCCCCACCTGGGGCACCGGGTTGGTGGTCGCCGATCCGACGACGCGGGCCCTGGCCGCCCAAGCGGTGCGGCACCTGGAACCCGCCGGCGGCACGGCGATGTCGAAGTGGCTGCTGACGGCGCGTGACCTGTTCGCCACCACGAGGCCGGCGGCCCGCCGGCATGCCATCCTTCTCACCGACGGCGAGAACAACGAGGTCCCCGGAGTCCTCGATGCCGCGCTGCAGCAGTGCCGGGGGCTGTTCCAGGCGGACTGCCGGGGGGTCGGCACCGATTGGGTCGTCGGCGAGCTGCGCACCATCGCCTCGGCGCTGCTGGGGACAGTCGACATCATCCGTGAGCCCGACGAGGTAGAGGCCGAGTTCGAGACGCTGATGGAGGCGTCGATGGGTCGGGCCGCCCAGGCGACGCTGCGGGTGTGGTGCCCCAAAGGGGCGGCGGTGAGCTTTGTCCGCCAGGTCGCCCCCGACGTCGAGGACCTGACCGACTGGGGCACCGAGGTCGACGCCCACAGCTGGGAGTACCCGTTGGGCGCCTGGGGCACCGAGGATCGCGACTACCACCTCTCTGTGTCCGTCCCGGGCAACGAGGCGGGCGTCGAGATGTTGGCCGCCCGACTCAGCTTGGTCGTGCCTGACGCCGTCGTCGGCCCAGCGCTGGTGCGGGTGGTGTGGACAGATGACGACAGGGTCAGCACCCGGGTGAGCCCCGAGGTGGCGCACTACAGCCAACAGGCCGAGCTGTCGGCGGCCATCCAGCACGGGCTGCAGGCGCTGAAGGCAGGTGACGAGAGGACCGCTACCGTGCGGCTCGGCCAGGCCACCCGCATGGCCGCCGCTTCGGGTCACGACGGCACCATCCGACTCCTGAGGAAGGTGGTGGACGTGGAGGACGAGCGGACCGGAACCGTACGCGTTCGCAGGCACGTTGCTAAGGCCGACGAGATGGAGCTCGATACCCGCTCCACCCGTACCGTGCGGGTCCGCAAGGGTGACGCGGCCACGCTCGATACCGATTCATCGCGGACGGTTCGGGTCGGAGCGGCCAAGGAGGTGAGGCGTCCCGGAGCCGGGGCCGGCACGGGCACCGGGGGAGGAACGTCATGAGAGAGGCGCCACCGACAGTTGCCTGCCCCCACGGCCACGCCTCGATCGACCCGGTCCTCTGTTCGGTGTGCGGTACTTGGCTCGCCGGCATCACGCGGGTTCCGGGCACGGGTGGCGGGATCTCAGGCTCGACGCCGAACATGGCGCCCAACTCCGCCCCGGTGGCGCCCTCGGCGACCTCCCCTTCGTCGGACGCATCCGCGTTGGCCGGGACTGACGCCGGCCGGACGGTGCCGGCAGCCAGCGGTGCCGAGTGCCCCAACTGCAGCTCCGAGCTCGACGCCGACACCCACTTCTGCGAGGTATGCGGCTACGACCCGGCGACCGGCACCCTGCCGCGTGCACCGGTCGCCCAGCCTGTCTTCCTGCCTCCAGCGGCGCCACCTGCGCCGCCAACGGCGGCATCGGGCATGCCGGACCCCTCGCTGGTACGGCCTTCACGGCCTATGCCACTGGGGGCGCCCGCCGTCCCGGGCCGGCTGACTGTCGTCGTCACCGCCGACAGGGCGTACTACGACAGCCAACAAGTGGGCGACGTGCAGTTCCCCGTGGGGGCGCCGCACCGCGTTATCGAGCTGCCGACCGGGCCGGCCACTATCGGCCGCCGGAGCCGCCGCCTGGGCACCGACCCGGTCATCGACCTGGCCGTCCCACCCGAGGACCCGGCCGTTTCCCACACCCACGCCTCGCTGCTGCCCGGCGACGACGGTACGTGGACATTGGTCGACCACGGCTCGACCAACGGGACGTACCTCAACGAGTCGCCCGAGTCGTTGCGGGCCAACGTCCCCCAAACGGTGCGCCCCGGCGATCGCATCTACCTCGGTGCCTGGACCCGGATCACGCTTGAGCTCGGCCAATTCCCCTGACGTTCCGCCACCAGCAGTCTGGGAGCCGGGTTGGCCTGGACCCGACGAGGAACGGTGAGCGTGACCATTCCCGATGCGCTGCGCGACGAAGTCGTCGAGTTGATCGCCGAAGGCCGCACCATCACAGCGGTCAAGCGCGTGAAGGAGGAACTGCACCTCGACCTGTTCGCAGCGACGGACGTTGTCCTCGCACTTCGTACACCGCCAGCAACAGAGGAACGCTGGACAGTCGACGAACGGTTGGAGGATGTTAGGGCGGCAGCGAAGCTGACGCCGACATGGCTCGACGTGGTCGGCCAGTACGTTGACGTGGCGGTTGCCGACTACGGCGATGATCCCCGTGTCGTCCAATGCGTGGAACTGCTCGCCGAGGCCCGTCAGGCGCTCGCTCGGCTGGAGCAGGTCGGGCTCGAGGAAGCCGAGGGCGAACGGTGAACTGAGCCGTCTCGCCCGTTGGGCCGAGACTTGCGCGTTGGCTTTGATGGTCACCGGGTTCGCGGTCGCCTGGCTGGTCCGGTAGCGCCGCCGTCGATGAAATGGCACAGTGATGGGCAAGCAGTTGATCTCGACGACATCATCGGAACCCTGGCTCTACCGTCGGCAGCGTGTCCTTGACCCTTCGCCATCGGGCATGCCAATGTCTGCTCTTTGAGCAGGGACTTGCTGGGGGTCGAGGATGCGGCGTTTTCTGGGTGTGATGGCGTTCGCGGTCGCGGCGACGGGATTCGCTTCGGTACCGGCCTGGGCGCAGGAGCAAACGGTCTTCGAGATTCCGCTCGATACGGTCGTACGGGGCGCGCCGGGTTCTGAGCATCTGCTTGCAACGGAGCACGTGGCGCCAGAAGATCAGGGCCGGGAGTGCAGCGTGGTGGTCGAGGGCCTCAACAACGAGTCGACCCACCCGAACACCGACGTGCTGGTGCGTTCCGGGGGCTCCGAAGTAGTGGCGCTCGACGTCGAGCGGGCGCCCGACGTTCGCACCGAGGCAGACGGCACGATCGTACTGGGCGCCGAAATTTCTGCCTTCGTGCGGCTCGGAGCAGACGGGGTGTTCTCCGGGGGTCTGGTTGTGACCGTCGAATGTGCGAAGCCGCCGCCCACCACGACCACCACGACCGAAAAGCCCACTACAACGACGGTGTCGACGACCACAACGGTCCCCGAGCAGCCGACAACCTCGGAGTCGCCGACAACGACGTCCCCTGCGGCAGCGCCTACGCTCCCAAAGACCGGTGGTGACAGTGACGGCCTGCTCGTCGCCGCGGGCATCTCACTGCTCACCGGTGGGGCGGCGCTGGTCGGCGCGAAGCTGGCCAAGCAGCGGCGTGGCCTGGCACCCGACTGATCTAAGGGACCAGGTACCCGTCTTTCGCGGCAGGGTGATCCGGTCGCATCACCATGCCGCCGGGTCGCTTACTACAACGAGCGCCGTGGTCGCGCGACGGCTGGGCGTGGCACGCCCGAGTTCGGTCAACACGAACCAGCTCCGCTACCCGGACTTCCCCAGCCGCGGAAGGTGCTGTCGGGCCGCTGCCTCGTCTGATTGCGCCAGGATATCGGGGAGTGGGAGACCCGTCGCCGTGACACATCCCCGACACACGAGGGATGAGACTGCGACATTCTCCGCGCTGCCGGCGTTGGCGGCATCGAGCTGGACGTTCATCGGCACGTTGATCGCCATTGTCACGCCGAACGTGCCGACGACGTACAGCGCGGCGCCTAGCCCCCGCAGCAGGGCGTGGGACTCGTCGACCGTGAACGGCGCGGTGACCGATAGCACTGCGCACAGCAGCGCCGCCCGGCCGAACGCCAGCCCGAACGCCGGGTTGAGGATGGCTGAGTTCATCGCCTGCATCGCGGCGGTGCCCTCGGGAGCTGGCCGCCGCCCGAGGGCAGGCATCACGCTCGTCGAGAAGGCGAACATGACCCCGGCCACGAGGGCGGACGCGACTGCGGCGGCGACCGTCCCGACGGTGATCAGGTCACCGGTCACTGGTCGTCCACCGCAAGCGCGGCGAACGCGGGCGCGAGGTCGGCGGCGGCGTAGTCCTCGAACCGCGTCGGCGTCGTCGAGGCCGTCGTGCGGGTGGCGCGGGCGGCGACGCTGCCGTCGCTGAACACCCGGGTCAGCTCGACCTGCAGGCGCGTGGCGTCGGGCGACCAGCCCGCGGCTTCGAGGGCGCCCCGCAGGTCGTCCTCCGGGATCTGCACGTAGGGGAGGTCGGGCCGGCCGATCGCCGCGCCGATCATGCGGGCGACCTCGGCGTAGGTGAGGTCGCGGGGCCCGAGCAGCTCGCGCACGGCGAAGCCGGTCCAGTCGCGTGACCGCAGCGCCGCGGCGGCCGCGGCGCCGACGTCGCGGGTCGCGACCATCGGCAGCGGGGCGTCGGGAGCGACGGAGTCGGCGATGACGCCCTGCTCGGCGATGACCGGCAACCAGCCGTAGGCGTTCTCGAAGTACCAGCCGGCCCGGAGGGCGAGCACGTGGGCCACGTCGGTGAGGCTCTGCAGACGCTGCTCCTGGGCGTACAGGCCCGTGAGGAACCCCGTGCCGCTGGGCAGGTCTGCGCCGACGGCGCTCGCCGCCACGACGTGCGGCACACCCGCGGCCCGCACGGCGGTGACGATCGCCTCGCCCAGCTGGGCCATGTGGGCGTACCCGTCGGGCACCTCCGGTGCGAACGGCAGCAGCACGTAGGCGGCGTCGGCACCGCGAAACGCCTGGGTGAGCGCCGAGGCGTCGCTGGCGTCGACCGGGAACGGCTCGGCCCCGGCGTCACGCAGGGCGGCCAGCCGGTCCGCTGACCGGCCGAGCGCCCGGACGTGCTCGCCGGCCTCGAGCAGGCGGAGGGCGGTGGCGCCGCCTGTCTGTCCTGTGGCTCCCATGACGGTAATCATCGACGTCGTCCTCTCGTCAGGTCATTTGCTTGCCGTCCACTCTGAGGGTGATGCGCCGGCCGAACAATGCCCGTGCGTCGCCGATTCATGCCCGATCGTCCAGGGCCATGGACGAATGGCGGATCCGGTCGGCACACTGGCGGCATGCGAGGCGAGGACCCGTGGGCGACAGCCGATCCCCTGGGCGAGGCGCTGCACGTGCTCCGGATGTCCGGCACCTTCTACGTCCGCTCCGAGCTGAGCGCACCCTGGGGGCTGACGCTGCCACCCGAACCGCACTCCCTGTGGTTCCACGTCGTGAACGTTGGCGGCGGCTGGCTCGAGGTCGAGGGCACCGAGCCACGTCTGTTGCGGCCGGGCGACTTCGCCCTCGTGCCCCACGGCGAGGGCCACCGGATCCGGAGCGACCCGGACGCGCCCGCGCCTCGGGTCGAGGCGCTGCCCCACGACTACGTCAGCGACCGGTACG
>Ga0081538_10001167_pt1 | contig 27732 bp, 24 predicted proteins | sample TabmetS5T2R1_FD_71022 | JGI IMG/M metagenome (GOLD analysis project Ga0081538, IMG submission 71022) | Tabebuia heterophylla rhizosphere microbial communities from the University of Puerto Rico - S5T2R1 | ecosystem: Host-associated > Plants > Roots > Rhizosphere ...
CGCGAGCTGCTGGACGGCATCGGCCTGGTCGACGAGCGCATCCCCGGCAGCTACGCCGAGGACTACGAGTGGCTGCTGCGCGCCGCCAAGCACGCGCCCGTGCTGGCGGTGCAGGAGCCGCTGGTGGTCGTCCACTGGCACCAGTCCTCGTTCTTCGCCGACCGCTGGCGGACGATCATCTCCGCCCTCACCTACGTGGTCGACAAGCACCGCGAGCTCCAGCAGGAGCCGTCCGGGCTGGCCCGCATCTACGGCCAGATCGCCTTCGCCCACGCCGCCCTCGGCGAGCGCGACGCCGCCAGGCGGTGGGCCCGCCGCACGCTGTCGCTGGACCGCCGCGAGCGCCGCGCCTATCTGGCGCTGGCCATCAGCCTGCGGCTGGTGAAGGCGCGTACGGTGGTGCGTCTTGCCCATGTCGCCGGCAAAGGCATCTAACCGCCCCGGAATTCGCGCGGTGAAGGATAATCGCGCCACGTCCACGATGCCTCCGGTTTGACTGGCGAATCCTGATACTGGTATGAATCCGCGCAGCCCTTCAGTCCCCCGAAGTGCAGACCAGCGAGCTTCCCCCCGGCTCGACCCGGCCATGCCGCCCCCCGACATGGTCGTTCCGGTAGTGCGAATACCGAGCGGTCCCGCCCCGCCAGGGACGCCTGGACCCCCCCGAGGGACCGTTCACGACTGGCCGAGGCTCTGCCTCCCGCCCAGGTGAGACGTTCACCAGGAGGAGCCAACGTTGCGTCCAGCCCCACGCCATTCGCGGCAGCCCCAGCCGCGCGCCTCCCGCCGTCCCCGTTTCCCCCAGCTGCCCCGCAGCGTGATCGCGCTGCTGCTGCTGGCCGGGCTGGCCGGCGCCCTCGCCGTGTCGGCGCGGGCGTTCCCGCCCGCCAGCCCGCAGCGCCAGGCGCAGCTCGTCCCCACCGCGGCCTGGCTGGGCGCCTGGGTCCAGCCCGCCTCCTTCAGCCGGCAGGTGCAGCAGGACGCCGTGCTGGAGCTGGAGCGGCAGATCGGCCGCCGCCTGGCCATCGACCACACCTACGTGCCGTGGAGGGCCCCGCTGGGCTGGCGGCCCGCCTGGGACGTCTCGCTGGGCCGCATCCCGCTGATCACCTTCGGCAACGGCGGCAACACCACCGAGATCGCCCAGGGCCGCCACGACGTCTACCTCCGCCGGCTCTCCGAGGCCGTCCGCGAGCTGGGCAAGCCGGTGTTCCTGCGCTACGCCCACCGGATGGACCTGGCCAGCGCCAGCTCCTGGGTCGGCAGCCCCGAGTCCTACGTGGCCGCCTGGCGCCACGTCCACGAGATCTTCGCCGGCCTGCCCGTGTCCTGGGTGTGGACGCCGACCGCGGCCGGGTTCTCCGGCGACCAGCCCGCCGAGCGCTTCTACCCCGGCGACGACTACGTCGACTGGATCGCCGCCGACGGCTACAACGGCGCCGGCTGCGCCGGGCAGAGCGGCTGGCGGCAGCTCTCCGACGTCTTCGGCGACTTCTACGCCTGGGGCAGCGCTCGCGGCAAGCCGCTGATGATCGCCGAGGCCGGCACCACCGAGGACCGCGCCGCCCCCGGCCGCAAGGCGGCCTGGTTCGACAGCGCCGCCCGCCAGCTCGCCGCCGAGATGCCCAACGTCCAGGCGCTGGTCTACTTCCACGCCAGGAAGGCCTGCGACTACCGGGTCACCACCTCGGCCAGCTCCCTGGAGGCGTTCAGGCGGCTCGCGCAGAACCCCCACTTCCAGACCAAGCCGCTGCCGCCCACCACCACGACCCTCAAGCCCGGCCCCACCACGACCACCAAGAGGCCCGGCCCGACCACCACCGCCCCCTCGCCCGGGCCGGCGCCGGGGCCGGGGCCGGGCGGCAGCCTCAGCGCCATCATGGCCCCGAGCGGCGGCGCGCTGTGGGGCACCAGCAAGTTCGACCGGGCGTGGGAGTCCCAGATGGGGCGGAGGTTCGACATCGCCCACTTCTACCACCAGTGGACGTCGAACTTCCCGACCGCCGAGGAGCGCAGCATCGCCGCCGAAGGCCGCCTGCTGCTGCTCAACTGGAAGATGCCGAGCCCCTGGTCGTCGGTTGCCAGCGGCGGCCAGGACGGCCAGATCGCCGCCGTCGCCGGCCGCCTGAAGGCCCTCGGCCGCAAGGTGTTCCTGGCACCCCACCACGAGCCCGAGGACCAGGTCGGCAGCTACGGCTCGGCCAGCGACTACGCCCGCGCCTTCCGCCGCATCGTCGACGAGTTCCGGCAGGCCGGCGCCAGGAACGTCATCTTCGTCTGGAACGTGATGGGGTACGTCGGCGGCCACGGCGACATCTACCCGGCGCTGTACCCGGGCGACAGCTACGTCGACTGGATCGCCTACGACCCCTACAACTGGTACGGCTGCAAATCGGGCCACAGGCCCCGCTCGTTCGCCGAGATCACCAAGCCGATGTACGACTGGACCGCCGCCCACGCCCCCAGCAAGCCGCTGATGCTCGCCGAGTTCGGCGTGCGCGAGCAGCCGGCGGGGATGCCGAGCAAGGCGGAGTGGTTCCGCGACGCGCTGACCACGCTCAAGACCACCAGGACCCGCATCAAGGCGCTGGTCTACTTCAACACCAACCACGCCTGCGACTGGCGCATCACCAGCTCGTCCGCGTCGGTGGCCGCCTACCGGCAGATCGGCCAGGACTCCTTCCTGAACCGGCTCCACTAGAGCGCCGGTCAAGTACCCGCGGTGCGCGCCGTCGCCGCATTCTGCCTCCGCAGGTGATCGAGGCGCGGCACCGATACTTGACCGCCGCTCTAGCGCTGTCCCTCGGGCACCGGACCGCCTATCCTGGTCCGGTGCCCGAGCATGGGGAGGCGACGTGAGCTCGACAGGGGTGGCGGCGCCAACCGCCCGACCCGCCCGCCGGCAGCTGCTGCCCGCCGGCTGGCCGGTGCTGGCGCTGTTCGCGCTGTTCCCGCTGTGGTGGGTGCTGGGCCTGGCCGCGCTGATCTGGATGCTGCTGGCCGTCCCGATGCTGGTGTGGCTGCTGCTGCGCGGCTCCAGCGTGCGGATCCCCAAGGGGTTCGGGCTGTGGCTGGCGTTCCTGTTCTGGATGCTGCTGTCCGGCACCCAGCTCGACGAGGCCAGGCGCTGGTACGCCTTCTCCTACCGCGCCCTGCTGTACCTGTCGATGACGGTGATGTTCGTCTACGTGTACAACCTGCCGAGGGCGCAGCTGCCGGCCCGCAAGGTGGTGCTGGCGCTCACCTTCTTCTGGGCCGCGGTGATCTGCTATGGGTTCATCGCCCTGGCCGTCCCCGACGCCCGCTTCACCACCCCGGCGACCCTGCTGCTGCCCGAAGACATCGCCACCAACCCCTTCGTGCAGGAGCTGTTCGCCGCCAAGCTCGCCCAGGTGCAGAACTTCATCGGCTACGAGCTGCCGCGGCCGGCGGCGCCGTTCACCTACACCAACGAGTGGGGCGGCGCGGTCGGCCTGCTCACCCCCATGGCGCTCGCCAGCCTGGGGATGATCCGCTCCTACCTGGCCCGCAACGTCATCCGGCTGCTGCTGGTCGCCTCGGTGGTGCCGATCGTGATCTCCTCCAACCGCGGCCTGTGGGTGGGGCTCAGCGCCGGCCTGATCTACGCGGCGGTGCGGGTGGCCCTGCGCGGCAACGCCCGCGCCCTGTTCGCCATCCTCGGCTTCCTCGCGCTCATCGCCGCCGTGGTCACCCTCACGCCGCTGGAGCGCTACGTCAGCGACCGGCTCGCCGCCCAGCACAGCAACGAGCGCCGCGGGAGCCTCGCCCAGCAGTCGATCCGGGGCACGCTGGAGGCGCCGCTGCTCGGCCACGGCGGCCCGCGCGAGTCGCAGGAGACCCCCAACGCCCCCGAGATCGGCACCCACGGCCACGTCTACCTGGTGGCGTTCTCGCAGGGGATCCCCGGCCTGGCGTTCTTCCTCGGCTGGTGGCTGTGGGCGCTGCTGCGGACCTCCAGGGGCGCCACCGGACCGCCGCTGTGGGCCCACGTGATGCTGGTGGTCGGCGTGCTGGAGTTCTTCTACTACGACATGATGCCGACCCAGCTCCACCTGATGATGGTGGTGGCGGCCCTGGCGTGGCGGGAGCTGGAGAAGGACACCCGCCCGGCCGCCGTCAAGGGCGAGGCCGAGCCCGACGACACCGCGGAGGCCCCGGCCCCGCTGCCAGTACGGTGAGCAGCGTAGGGCCGCTCAAGCGTCCGGCGGGGCCCGCCGATCCGGTTTCCGGGTAGGCTCCTGGGAGCCACCACGATCGGCGCAACCCGGGCACCCGGGTCGGCGCCAGGAGACCATGACGTGAACACGACAGGACGACCATGAGCGGGGCCACCAAGCTGGCCAGGAGAGCGGCGCGGTGGAGCTCCCAGGCGTACGCGCGCCCCACCGTCGGGCTGCGGCTGCTGCCGAGCTACCTCATCATCGGGGCGCAGCGGGCCGGCACCACCTCGCTGCACCGCTACCTGGTCCAGCACCCGGCGGTGCGGACCATGCTGCGCACCAAGGGCGTGCACTTCTTCGACACCAACTACGGCCGCGGCATCGACTGGTACGCCTCCCGGTTCCCGACCAGGCTGTACGGCTGGTACGTGCGCCGCCGCCACGGCATGGAGCTGCGCACCGGCGAGGCGAGCCCCTACTACGTCTTCCACCCGCAGGTGCCGTACCGGGTCGCCAGGCACCTGCCGGACGTCAAGCTGATCCTGCTGCTCCGCGACCCGGTGCAGCGCGCCTACTCCCACTACCAGCACGAGGTCGCCCGCGGCTTCGAGACGCTCAGCTTCGAGGAGGCCATCCGCGCCGAGCCGGAGCGGCTGGCCGGCGAGCACGAGCGGCTGCTGGCCGAGCCGTTCTACAACAGCTTCGCGCACCAGCATCACTCCTACCTGGCCAGGGGCCACTACGACGACCAGCTCGCCACCTGGCGGTCGCTGTTCCCCGACCGGCAGCTGCTGGTGCTGTCCAGCGAGGGCTTCTTCGCCGAGCCCGACCGCACCTTCCGGCGGGTGCTCGACTTCCTCGCGCTGCCCCCCTTCACCCCGGCCGCCTACGAGCGCCACAACGCCCACGACTACCGGCAGATGGGTGCGGCCGTGCGGGCGATGCTGGTGGAGCACTACCGCGAGCCCAACCGCCGCCTGTACGAGACCCTCGGCGAAGACTTCGGCTGGAGCGCATAGTGCCGGACCGGCAGGCCACGGTCGCGCCGGCCGGGGCGGGCGGCGACGACGACGCCACCCGGCAGGACCTCACCACCCTGGCCAGGGGCGGCGCCCTCAACCTGGTCGGCGCCGTCGCCACCGGGGTGTTCCACTTCCTGCTGCTGGTGGTGGTCACCAGGGGCCTGCAGGCCGGCGGCACGGGCGCGTTCTACGAGGCGGTGGCGCTGTTCCTGATCCTGTCCAGCGCGGCCGCGCTGGGCGCCGACGTCGGCATGGCGCGGATGGTGCCGCGCTACCGCGCCCTCGGCAGGGTCCGCGACCTGCGCCGCGGCCTCCACGTCGGGCTGTGGCCGGTGCTGGCCGCCGGCGGCCTGCTCGGCGTGCTGGCGTTCGCCTTCGCGCCCGAGCTGGCCGAGGTCTTCTCGCGCGGGGACGAGCGCGGACGGCTGGCCAAGTTCGTCAGGATCTTCGCCCTGTTCGTGCCCGCCGGCGCGCTGTCGCTGGCGGTGTTCGCCGCCACCCGCGGGTTCGGCACCATGCGGCCGACCGTCTTCATCGACAAGGTCGCCCGGCCCGCCCTCCAGCCGCTGCTGGTCCTGGGCGCGATCCTCGCCGGGGCCGGCACCACCGCGATCGCGCTGGCGTTCATCGGGCCGTACGTGCCGGCGCTGGTCGCCGGGCTGGTCTGGCTGGCGGTGCTGCTGCGGCGCGCCGAGCGGCGCCACGACGACCTGGAGCCGCCCCGGCCCGGCGGCACCCTGCTGCGGGAGTTCTGGCGCTTCACCGGGCCGCGTGGGCTGGCGGCGGTGTTCCAGACCACCTCGCTGTGGCTGAACACGCTGCTGATCGGGGCGCTGCGCTCCACCGCCGAGGCCGGCGTGTACGCGGCCAGCACCCGCTACCTGGCGACCGCGGCGATGGCGGCGGTCGCGCTCCGCCAGGTGCTGGCACCCAAGCTGAGCGAGCTGCTGGCCCGCCGCAGCCAGCAGCGGGCGCAGTCGGCCTACCAGACCACCACCACCTGGATGGTGGCCATCAACTGGCCCATCTACCTGGCGCTGATCGCCTTCGGGCCGACCCTGCTGGCGGTGTTCGGCCGCGGCTTCGGCGGCGGCGAGGTCGTCCTGGTCATCCTGTCGGCCACCATGCTGGTCGCCACCGCCGTCGGACCGGTCGACGTGGTCCTGCTCATGGGCGGCCGCAGCTCCTGGAACCTGCTGAACACGGTCGTGTCGCTGGGCGCCAACCTCGCCCTCAACTTCGTGCTCACCCCGCGGTACGGCCTGGCCGGCGCGGCGGTCGCGTTCGCGGTCGGCATCCTGCTGAACAACCTGCTCCCGCTGGCGCAGGTCTGGTGGTTGCTGCACCTGCACCCGTTCGGCCCGGGCGTGTGGGTCGCGGCCGCGCTGGCGGCGGTGTGCTTCGGGGTCCTCGGCCTGGCCACCCGCGCGCTGCTCGGGCCGACCGTGCCCGGCCTGGTCCTGTACGGGCTGGCCGGCGGCGCCCTCTACGCCGCCCTGCTGTGGCGCTTCCGGGACCGGCTCGAGGTGGCGGCCCTGCGCGGCCTGGTCACCAGACGCGGCGGGCGGCGGGCGCCCGCGGAGGCGTGATGGGCGGCCGCCTGCTCGTGGTCGCGATCCTGGCCGCCGCCGTCGCCCTCGGGGTCGTGGCCGTGACCGCCTCGAGGGGGCCGGGCGGCGCCACCCCCGGCGGCGGCGGCCGGCCCGGCCACGGCGACCGGCCCAACGTGCTGGTGTTCGTCACCGACGACGCCCGCGCCGAGACGCTCCAGCACATGCCCAAGACCCGCCGCTGGCTGGCCGACGGCGGCGTGACCTACCCGCAGGCGTACGCCACCACGCCGAGCTGCTGCCCGTCGCGGGCCTCGATCCTGAGCGGCCGCTACGTCCACAACCACGGCGTGCGCCAGCAGCGGCACGGCGAGCGCCTGGACCAGCGCACCACCCTCCAGCGCTACCTGAAGGACGCCGGCTACTTCACGGCCATGGCCGGCAAGTTCCTCAACCGCTGGCCGCTGACCACCCCGCCGCCGTACTTCGACCGCTTCGCGCAGGCCAACGGCGGCTACTACGACCAGGTCTGGGACGTGGACGGCCAGGTGCGTCGCGTGCCCACCTACTCGACCACCTTCATCGGCGACCAGGGCCTTTCGTACCTGGACGGGTTCGAGCGCGCCGACGACGCCAGGCCGTGGTTCGCCTACCTGGCGCCGTTCGCGCCCCACGACCCGCGCGTGCCCGAGCCGCGCCACGCCGCCGCCACCTTCCCGGCGGCGGGCCCGGCGGCGGCGCTGGGCGAGCCCGATGTCGCCGGCAAGCCCGGCTACCTCCGCAACCGCAAGGCGCCCACCGACCAGGCCGTGGCGGCGCTGCGGACCGGGCAGCTGCGCACCCTGCTGTCCGTGGACGACCTGGTCGACCGGGTGCTGCGCCGCCTGGACCAGACCGGCGAGCTGGACCGCACCCTGGTCTTCTTCCTGTCCGACAACGGCTACTCGTGGGGCGAGCACCGCTACGTCGGCAAGTTCGTGCCCTACACCGAGTCGACCCGCATCCCCTTCCTGGTCCGCTGGCCCGGCCGCCTGCCCGCCGGCACGGTCGACGACCGCATGGTCGCCACCATCGACATCAAGCCGACCGTGCTGGACGCCGCCGGCGTGGACGCCGACGGGGGGGACAGCGTCGACGGGCGCTCGCTGCTGGGGGGCCACCGCCGCGAGCGGCTGCTGCTGGAGTACTGGCGCGACCCGGCCAACGCCCCCGGGGTGCGGACCTGGGCGTCGCTGCGCGCCCCGGCGTGGCAGTACGTCGAGAACTACGACCAGCCGGGCGTCCGCGGCCGCGTCTTCCGTGAGTACTACGACCTGGCCCGCGACCCCGGCATGGAGCGCAACCTGCTCGCCGACGCCGACCCCGCCAACGACCCGCCGGCGTCGCTGGGCGCCGAGCTGGCCGCCGCCCGCGGCTGCGTGGGGGAGCGCTGCCCGTGAGCGCCGCCAGGCCGACCCCCATGGTGGACCGCCAGGGCGAGCTGGAGTGGCTCGCCGAGGTGCTGTGGGGACCGACCCACGGCGTCGAGCTGGTCGTCGGCCCGGTGCCGCCCGGGTTCCGCCGGCTGGACGGCTGGGTGGTCCTGCCCGACCTGCGCCACCCCAGGGTGCTGGTGCCGCTGGCCTCCCGCCGGGTCGCTGCCGCCTCGGTCCGCCAGTACAGCGACGGCATGACCCGGCGGGCCCGTCTGGCCAAGGCGGCCGTCGGCACCGCCCTGCGCAGCGGCGCCCTCCAGTGGCTGCTGCGCCGCCGCCGCCAGGTGGTCCACGCCGGCATGCTCGACCCGCTCCACGGCGGGTCGCCCGCCGGCGGCGTCGGCGAGACGCTGCTGGGTGACTACCTGGCCGAGGCGCTGGGCCGGCGCGACCTCGCCGCCGCCATCGTGCTCGGGGCGGTGCGGCCCAACCGCAAGCCGGTCGTGCAGTTGCTGGCGCCGGACGGCCGCCCGGTCGGCTACATGAAGGTCGGCTGGAACGACCTCACCCGCCGGCTGGTCCGCAACGAGGCGCGGGCGCTGCGCCGGCTGGCCGAGCGGGAGCCGCAGACCTTCACCGTCCCCCGCCTGCTGCACGAGGGCACCTGGCAGGGCCTGGACGTGACTGTAAGCTCCGCGCTGCCGCACCGGCTGTGGCGCCGCGGCCGCCGCTACGCCATGCCGCCGCTGGCCGTCTCCAGGGAGATCGCCGCCCTCGGCGGGGTCCAGACCGCCACCCTGGGCGGCAGCGCCTGGTGGCAGGACCTGCGGCGCCGCCTCGCCCCGGTGCAGGAGGCGGCGACCGGCCCGGCCGCCGCGGCGCTGGCGGGCACCGTGGAGCGGCTCCGGGAGCAGGCCGGCACCGAGCTGGCATTTGGGAGCTGGCACGGCGACTGGGGGCCGTGGAACCTGCGCGCCACCGCCGACCGCCTGCTGGTGTGGGACTGGGAGCGCAGCGGCGACGGCGTCCCGCTCGGCTTCGACCTGCTGCACTTCGGCTACCAGACCGCCTACCAGGGTCTCCGCCAGCCGCCCGCCGAGGCGGCGGCGAGGAGCCTGCGGCGGGCCGCGCCACTGCTGGCCGAGCTCGGCCAGCGAGAGGAGGTGGGGGAGCTGCTGCTGACCCTGTACCTGCTGGAGCGGGTGTGCCGCGCCGCCGAGGCCGAGCCGTCGGCGGTGACCGGCCGGCCCGACGCCGCCGGCGCCGGCCTGCTCGACGTGCTCGGGCGGCGCCTGGAGGCCGGGCGGTGAGCGACCGGCTCGACGGCCACCGGCTGGTGTTCGTCGGCGGGCTGCACCGCAGCGGCACCACCCCGCTGGCCCGCTGCCTGGCCGCCCACCCGCAGGTGAGCGGCTTCCGCGACACCGGCGTGGAGGAGGACGAGGGCCAGCACCTCCAGAGCGTGTACCCGCCGGCGCGGGCCCACGGCGGCCCCGGCCGCTTCGCGCTGTCGTCCGCCGCCCACCTCACCGAGGCGTCGCCGCTGCTCACCCCCGACACGGCCGCGCGGCTGCTGGCGCAGTGGCGGCCCCACTGGGACCTGTCCAGGCCGGTGCTGGTCGAGAAGTCCCCGCCCAACCTGATCATGGGCCGGTTCCTCCAGGCCGCCTTCCCCGACGCCCGCTTCGTGATGGTGGTCAGGCACCCGGTGATCGTGAGCCTGTCCACCCGCAAGTGGGCGCGGCGGCGCTCGCTCGGCGCCCTGCTGGACCACTGGTTCCAGGCCCACCGGCTGTTCGAGCAGGACGCCGCCCACCTGCGCCACCTGCTGGTGGTCAAGTATGAGCGGCTGGTCGCCGAGCCGGAGCGGGCCCTCGCCGAGATCGCCGGGTTCCTCGGCCTGGACGGCGAGATCCCGGCCGGCGGCATCGACACCCGCCGCAGCGCCGGCTACGAGCGCCAGTGGCGCGAGCTGGCCGGCGGCGGCCCCTGGCGGCGCCGGCGGTTCCAGGCCCTCTGCCGCCGCCACGAGCCGGCCGCCAACCACTTCGGCTACAGCATGCTCGACCTGGACCGCGCCGACCCGTTCCCGGTCGGCTCCCGCCCGCTGCGCTGAGTCGTCAGCCCAGGCGGGACAGCGAGCGGGCGATCTCGGGGACGCGCGTCCGCCAGTAGGCGGCGACCTCGGCCTTGGAGAGCGGCACCGCCGGGTCGTCCTCGACGTCGTCCAGGTAGGACAGGCCGCGCACCACCGACTCGGCGAACGCGCCCGCCGCCCGCGGCCGGTACTTGCGCAGCGCGAGGGCGATGCCCTCCTCGGCGCGCCGACGCCCATCCCGCTCGATCACCAGCAGGTCGTAGTAGTCGCGCAGCTCGCCGCGGTCGCGCACCACCTTCAGCTTCATCGCCAGCAGGTCGCCGAGGGCGGCGACCTGGAGCCCGGCCACGGGGACGAGCGGCTCGAGCAGGCGCAGGGAGGAGGCCTCCAGGAACTGGAGCTTGGTGCGGTCGAGGTAGGCGTTCAGGGTCTGCCTGCCCGGTCCGGCCTCGAACTGCTCGATGGCGAGCCGGCCCCGCTCCTGGAGGGCGTCGACGAGCCGGTCCAGGTCGACCGGCCGCCGCAGGAAGAAGTCGAGGGCCCGGCTGGTCCGGTGGTGGAGGTGGACGGCGATCGCCGTGCCGCCGCCGAGGTAGGCGCCGGCAGGAACCACGTCCCGGATCGTCATCCAGGTGGCCGCGGTCTCCGCGGGGACGACCCCGCGCAGCTCCGCAGGGAAGGTCATCGGGCCGCGGCGGCGAGCAGGCGGCCGAGGCTGGCGCGCCGGCGGTCCAGGTTCCTGGTCCGGGTCGCCTTCAGGATCGCGTCCGCGGGCAGGTGCTCCACCATCCAGACGTGGGCTTCGGGGTCCTCGGAGCGGAGGATGCGGTCGGCGAGCAGGACCGCGTCCTTCTCCGCGTCCAGCGCCGCGAGGTCCTCGTTCCAGAGCAGGTGCGCCAGCCGTGACGGGACCCGCCGCCGGGGGGGCGCCACCCGGGGCCGCGGCGCTCTCTCGACGGGCAGCGTCGCCTGGCCGACCGCCGCCGCAGCCTCGAGCCAGGCGGGCCCGGTCCAGCGGACCGTCCAGACGGGCACGTCCCGCACCTCGCCCTCGGTCACCCTGGCCGTCTCGCGGGTCACGTAGCCATGCTCGGCGAGCCGGCGCAGCGCCCGGCCGGCGGCGGTCGGGCTCACCCCGGCGGCGCGGGCGACGGCCCTGGCGGACCGCAGCCCGAGGGGCCGCCGTCCCAGCGCGGCGAGCACGAGCACGTCCTCCCGGGAGAGGCCGGGGAGCGACGGCACCGCCCCCCAGCGTCGCCGCAGCCGCTCCACCGCCTCTGCGTCGAACAGGAAGCGGTTGCCGCGCCGCACCGCCCCGACCTCGCCGCGCTTGGCGGCACGGAGCACGCGCGGCACCGACGTCCCCAGCCGGCGCGCGACTTCACTCGAAGTCAGCAGCCGATCATTGCTGTCCATATCGTTATGATACCGCCCGGAGGAGTTCACCAGCACGCGAACGGGCGGGGGCTCTGGGAGCCCCCGCCCGATGGGTCGGGCGTGGCGGCTACGGGGTGCCGGAGAACTGCGCGACGCCCTGGTGGCCCTCCCCGGCGACCTGGGTGAACTCGCCGCCGAAGGCGACGCGGCTGCTGGTGATGGCCGCGCCGAAGGCGCCGAGGGTGCCGTTGGCGCCCGGGTTCCAGCTCTGCAGGCCGCCGCTGGAGGCGGCCAGCGCGGCCAGGCGGCCGCGGGAGGCGGCGCCGACGGTGGTGAAGTGGCCGCCGATGTACAGGATCGACGAGGAGACCACGATCGCCTCCACGTCGCCGTTGGTGGCCACGTTCCACACCGGCGAGCCGCCGGTGTTGGGGCCGTACGCCTGCGCGTAGCCGCCGACGCTGCGGCCGCCCACGAACACCGTGCGCCCCGAGTTCGACACGGTGATGTCGCCGACCACGTCGGCGGTGGCGCTGGGGCTCCACGCCCGCAGGGTGGCGATGCCGGTCGACACCGCCGCCGCGTTGCGGCGCGAGCGGCCGTTGACCAGGGCGAAGTCGCCGGCGAAGTAGAGGGTGTCGCCGCCCGGGTGGACCTTCATGGCCAGCACCGTGGCGAAGTTCCCCTGGCCGTTGGACACGACCGGCTTGAAGCCGCTCGACAGGTTCCCGCTGGTGGCGCCGAACGCGGCCAGGTGCCGGCGGCCGGCGCCCTCGGCCGAGTCGAAGTCGCCGCCGGCGTACACGGTGGCGCCGCTGTTGGAGGTGGTGATCGCCTTGACGCTGTCGTTGACGTACGGGCTCCAGCCGAAGGCGTTGCCGCTGCTGGGGCTGAGCGCGGCGATGCGGGCGCGGGCCACCCCGGCGACCACGGTGAAGTCGCCGCCCACGTACACCCTGGTGCCGGCCGGGGACACCTTCAGCGCCCGCACCACGCCGTTGGCGCCGGGGTTCCAGGGCAGCAGGTTCCCGGAGGCGGCGTCGAAGGCGGCCAGCCGGTTGCGGGCCTGCCCCTCCACGGAGGTGAAGCTGCCGCCGATGTAGACGGTGCCGCCCAGGTAGGCGACGGCGTTCACGCGTCCGTTGGTGTTCGGGGTGCCGTCGTCCGGGTTGTCGCTGACGATCGCGCCGGCCCGCGGCGTGAAGGCCACCGACACGGCGGCGGCGGTCGCGAGTGCCAGGAACAACGCCGGCCATAGCAGCCGGCGTGCGCGTGAAGGCACCGGTGATGCCCTCCTTTGCCTTGGGTGATGTGTGCGCGGGAGCCTACTCACACCTGCCCCCGTAGGGCCAATCGGTCACGCAGGGCGTCGAGCAGCTCCCCGGGGACGGCGACGTTGCCGTCCGCGCCGGTGCCGAGGTGGACGTTGGGCTTGTGGCGGCCGTGGTAGTCGGACCCGCCGGTGGCCAGCAGGCCGCGCCGCTCGACCAGGCGGGCCAGCGACCGCCGTAGCGCGGCGTCGTGCTGGGAGTGCCACACCTCCACGCCGTCGACGCCGGCCTCCAGCGCCTCGGCCAGCACCCGGTCGCGCTCGCCGTCGGCCAGGCGTCCCGGGTGGGCCAGCACCGCGACCCCGCCGGCCTTGCCGGCCAGGGCCACCGCGTCGGTCACCGACACGCTCGGCGCCGGCACGTAGGCCGGCCGCCCGGACGACAGCCAGCGGTCGAATGCCTCGGCCACGTCGGCGACCGCCCTCCTGGCCACCAGCGCCCTGGCGAAGTGCGCCCTGGACAGGGCGCTGTCGCCGGCGATCGCCGACGCCTCCTGGTAGCCGACCCCGGTGAGCTCCCGGAGCCGCTCGCCGATGGCCAGGTTGCGCTCGTGGCGGCCGCGCCTGGCGGCCTCGACCGCGTCGCCGAGGTCGGGGGCGAGCAGGCCCTCGCCGTACAGCAGCACGTGCACGACCCGCTCGCCGACCTGGGCGGTGAGCTCGCAGCCGGCCAGCACCTCGACGCCGAGGCGCCGCCCGGCGGCGCGCGCCTCGGCGACCGCGGCCACGGTGTCGTGGTCGGTGACCGCCAGCACCTCGACCCCGGCCGCGGCCGCCGCCTCGACCAGCGCGCGCGGGTCGTCGCCGCCGTCGCTGGCCGAGGTGTGGGCGTGCAGGTCGGCCAGGGGCATCCCGCCGCCGGTCACGGCCGCTAGGGGAGGTCGCCGGGAGCGGTCAGCCCGTTGGCTTCCAGCCAGGTGATGACCTGCTCGACGGACTCGTCGACGGTCTCGGCCTCGGTGTGCAGCACGATCTCGGGGGCCAGCGGCGGCTCGTAGGGGTCGGACACGCCGGTGAAGTGCTTGATCTCGCCCGACAGGGCCTTGGCGTACAGGCCCTTTGGGTCGCGCTCGGCGCAGGTCGACACGGGCGCGGCCACGTGGATCTCGACGAAGTTGTCGACCTCGGCGCGCACCTTGTCGCGTGCCTGGCGGTAGGGGGAGATGGCCGCCACCAGCACGGCCACGCCGTGCTTGGCCAGCTTGCCGGCGACGTAGCCGATGCGGGCGATGTTGGTGTCGCGGTCCTCCCGGCTGAAGCCGAGCCCCTGGCAGAGGTTGGTGCGGACCTCGTCGCCGTCGAGCAGCTCGACCCGGTGGCCGCGCTCGGCCAGGACGGGCCCGAGCTTGGCGGCGATGGTGGACTTGCCCGCGCCGGACAGACCGGTGAGCCAGAGCACGAAGCCGGAGTCGTGGTTCATGTGGTGGAGCGCCCTTTCCGTCGGGTCGGGATGGTCGGGTCGGGTGGTCAGGACCGGTAGGCGTCGATCAGGAGCTGGGCGACCTCGGGGCGGGAGAACTCGGCCGGCGGGAGCTGCCCGGCGGACAGCATCGCCCGCACCTGCGTGCCGGACAGCGCGACGTGGTCGGGCTCGGGGTGGGGGCAGGTCTTGCCGGTCGCCATCGCCAGGCAGCGCCGGCAGTAGAAGGCGTTGTCGAAGCGCAGCGGCGTGATACCGAGCTCGTCCTCGTCCAGGGAGGCGATCAGCTCCTGGGCCTCGAAGGTGCCGTAGTAGGAGCCGACGCCGGCGTGGTCGCGGCCGACGATGAAGTGGGTACAGCCGTAGTTCTTGCGCACCAGCGCGTGCAGCACCGCCTCGCGGGGGCCGGCGTAGCGCATCGGCGCCACCAGCGCCGCCAGCAGCACCCTGTCCCCCGGGAAGTAGCCGAGCACCGCCTGGTAGGCGCGCATGCGGACCTCGGCGGGCACGTCGCCCTCCTTGGTCGGGCCGACCAGCGGGTGCAGCAGCAGGCCGTCGACCATCTCCAGGGCGCACTTCATCAGGTACTCGTGGGCGCGGTGCACGGGGTTGCGGGTCTGGAAGCCGACCACCGTGGCCCAGCCGGCGGCGGCGAAGGCGGCCCTGGTCTCGGCCGGGGTGAGCGCGCGCGACCCGACGGGGCCGTCCATGGGCGCGACCACGGCCTGGACGGGACCGGCGACCGCCAGCGGCGGGGCGGCCAGCACCCGGGCGACACCGGGGTGGGCGGGGTCGGTGGTGCCGTAGACCAGCGCGGCCTCCTGCTCGCGGTCGCGCTCGAAGACCTCGTGGACCTGGAGCACGCCCAGCAGCTCGCCCGCCTGGTCGCGGAGCAGCACGCGGTCGCCGCTCACGCCCTCGGGGATGCCGAGGCACACCGGGATCGGCCACAGGGTGCCGTCGGGCAGGCGCATCGACTCGGTGACCGACTGGTGCTCCTTGGCGCCCATGAAGCCGAGGAGCGGGCTGTAGGCGCCGGTGGCCAGCGCCCGCAGATCGGCGACCTCGGCCGCGGTCAGCGGCAGCGACGGCAGCGGGCTGTCCGCCAGCTCGGCGGCCTCGTCGGCGTCCAGGCGCCGGTCGACGAGCTGCCCGCCATGGGGCAGGCCACGGTGGGCGCCGGTCAACGTCCGCTCGCTGATGGTCACGGTGGGTGCTCCTCCTGGTTGTCAGTTGTCGTGGCCGACCCCGCCGGGGGTCAGCTCCAGCTCGATGGACGACTGCATCGCGAAGGTGGCGGCCTCCAGCTTGGAGTGCATGCCGAGCTTCTCGAGGATGTTCTGGATGTGGGTACGGACGGTGTGCTGGCTGATGAACAGGTCGCGGCCGATGCGGGCGTTGTCCCAGCCGCGGCTCAGCAGCGCCAGCACCTGCCGCTCGCGGGGCGACAGCCGCGCCAGCGGGGAGTCGGCCGAGCGGTCCTTGGCCGCCATGCGCCTGACCAGCTCCAGCAGCATCGCCCGCGGGATCGCTGCCTCGCCGGCCAGCACCGCGTCGACGACCCGCAGCACCGTGCCGGCCCCGTGGGTCTTGCCGACCACGCCGGCGGCGCCGGCGCGGATGGCGGCCAGCATCACGTCGACGTCGCGGTCGTCGCCGAGCACCACGATCTTGGTGCCGGGGTGGGCCTCCAGCAGCCGCGCGACCAGGTTGGGCGAGCCGTCCAGGCCGAGGGCGGCGTCGACCAGCACCAGGTCGGGCCGCAGCCGGTCGACCGCCGAGGAGGTCTCCTCGGCCGAGGAGCAGCGGCCGACGACAACGTGGGTCCGGTCGCGGGAGAACAGCGCCTCCAGCGCCTCGTTGAACAGCGGCTGCGAATCGGCCAGCAGCACTCGTGCCATCGGTCCGGTCAACCTCCAGGGCGAGCCTCCGGTCGCTAACTCTCTACGATCGGCAGATCCTTGACCTACCTCACCTGCGGTAAGTCGCCCTACGACAGTCGCTGCCCGTTTGGGGCGCGCCGGCGTCCGGCCGCGCATGGTTTGCGACCTGCTGGTCGCCGACCGGGGAACCACCGGGGCCTCTGAAGCGTTACCCACTGCGTCGGGCGTTCGGGCTGGGCACGGCATCGGCCTGTTCCTGGTCCGCAGGTTCCTCGATGCCGCCGGAGGGCGCTCCTGGCTGGCGGAGCGCCAGGGCGGCGGCACCGTGGTCGGCCTCAGCCTGCCGCTTCGGCAGCGTCAGGGCTTGGAGGACGCCGTCAACACCTGAACCAGCATGGTTCCCGGGGGGAGCACGAGTGCGGCACTACGTCCGGGTCGTCCTTGCTGACGACCACGATGCGTTCGTTGAGGGCCTTGGCATGGTGCTGTCGGCCGAGGCCGACCTCGAGGTGGTCGCGGTCGCCGGCGACGGCGCCGCGGCCCTGGAGGCGGTGGTCGCCCACGAGCCCGACGTTCTGGTGATCGACACCCAGATGCCGGGCCCCGGCGTGACCGAGCTGGTCCGCCAGGTCGGCCAGGCCCGGCCCGCCACCCGCGTGCTGCTGCTGGCCGAGGACGGCCACCGGCCCGCCAACGGCAACGGCGCCGAGCCGCCCGCCCACCCCGGCACCACCCGGGCCGTGTCCGCCCGCGAGCTGGCCGCCGCCATCCGCGCGGTGGCCGCGGGCCGCGAGCCGCCGCCCGCCCCGGAGCCGGCCCCGCCCGAGCCGCCGCCGGCGCCACCCGTCCGCGTCGTCGCCGCCCACGACGACCACGCGGCGCTGCTGCTGCGCAGCCTGTCGGTGCGGGAGCGGCAGATCCTGACGCTGCTGGCCCGCGGCTACTCCAATCGCCGTATCGCCGAGTCGTGCTACCTGTCGATCAACACCGTCCGCACCCACGTCCAGAACGTCCTCATCAAGCTCGGCGTACACTCCAAGCTCGAAGCGGTCGCCCTGGCCGTGCAGCGGGGACTGGTGACCGCCGGCGACCCACCCGACGGCGACCGCTGACTTCCAGCACGCCGCACCCCAGGAGGGCGCCGCCGCCGTGGGCTCCGGGCCGCTCAACCGCCGCAACTTCCTGAAGGTGGGCGCCGGCGGCGCCGCCGCCGGGGCGCTGGCGTGGTGGCTGTGGCCGCCGCGCCGGCGCGGGGCCGCCCCCGCGCCGCCGCCCGTCGCGCCGGTCGCGCCGCCCGCCGGGCTGCCGGCGGTCGCCGAGGTGCCCAGCGACCGCACCAGGACCTGGCTCGGCCCCACCTTCTGGGCCAACCGCCTCCAGGACTGGCGGCTGCACGGCGGCCGCCTGGAGTGCGTGGCGGCGGCCGGCCCCATGCGCACCCGCACCGTGGCCGTGCTCACCCGCGAGCTCGCCGCCACCCACCTGCCCGCCGCCATCGGCGTGCGCACCGGCACGCTGGCGCCCGGGGAGGGCTTCTCGGGGTTCCTGGTCGGCGCCGGCGGCGGCCGCCTGGACCACCGCGCCGCCGCCCTGGTCCAGGGCGCCTCCGGCGAGGGCGGCGGCATCCTCTGCACCTATGACAGCGGCGGCGGCGCCGGCTTCCGCGACCACACCGACGAGCGCCGGCAGTTCGCCTACGCGCCCCTGCCCGGCACCCGGCCGTCGGGGCCGCGGCCGGCGCGCACCCTGGACGAGGACGTCGCACTGCTGCTGCGGATCGACCCGCGCGGCGGCGGCCGCTTCCGCCTGCGCCTGGAGGCCAGCGACCCGGCCGGGCGGCTGCTGGCCGCCGCCACCCTGGACGGCGTGGACGGGGCGCTGCTGGCCGGCGGCATCGCGCTGGTGTCCTCGGCCGCCGAGCGGGAGGGCGGCGCCCGCCACTGGTTCGCCGGCCTGGGCACCGCCGGCGCCAAGGTGACCGAGCACCCCGACCGGGCCGAGGGGCCGATCCTCGCCACCCTGTACACCCAGAGCGGCCGGCTGCTGAAGCTCTCCGCCCAGCTCCTGCCCGTCGGCGACGGCGACCCCCGGACCGTCCGGCTGCAGCACCGCCGGCCCGGCGGCGCCTGGGAGGACGGCCCGGAGGCGGCCGTGGGGCCGGGGTTCACCGCCGGCTTCCGCCTGGACGGCTGGGACGCCACCGCCGACCGCGAGTACCGGGTGGTGTGGGCGGCGGGCACCCCGGAGGAGCAGCGCTTCCCGGGGGTGGTCGCCAGGGACCCGGTCGACGCCGACGAGCTGGTCGTCGGCCTGGTCGACTGCACCATCCACAGCTTCCGGCCGCTCAACGTCGCCAGCGACGCCGGCCCGGAGCTGCCCGGGTCGCGACCGCTCGGCCTGTACACCGACCGCAACCTCTACTTCCCCTACGCCGAGCTGGTCGCGGGCCTGCGCCGGCGGCGCCCGCACCTGCTGGCGGCCGTCGGCGACCAGTACTACGAGCACCGGCCGACCACCAGGGACAAGAGCCCCGAGCCCACCCTCGACATGCTGTACCGCTGGTACCTGTGGCTGTGGGCGTTCCGCGACCTGACCCGGGAGGTCCCCACCGTGGTGCTGGTCGACGACCACGACGTCTACCAGCCCAACCTGTGGGGCAACGGCGGCGTGGCCGCGCCCGGTGGCGACTACCGCGCCGGCGGCTACGACCATCCGGCCGCCTTCGTGAACCTGGTGCAGCGGGTCCAGACCGGCCACAACCCCGACCCCGCCGACCCCACCCCGGCCGCCCAGGGCATCGGCGTGTACTACGGCGCCTTCCGCTACGGCGGGGTGGGGTTCGCGCTGGTCGAGGACCGCAAGTTCAAGACCGGCGACAAGGACAACCGGGACGCCGGCGGCGGCCGCATCGACCGGGCGTCGCTGACCATCCTCGGCGACCGCCAGGAGCGGTTCCTGGCCGCCTGGGCCGGCAGCGACCCGGGCACCGCCAAGATCTGCTTCTCGCAGACGCTGTGGGGCTGCCTGCAGACCGACGAGCGCGGCCGCGCCCAGTTCGACAGCGACGCCGACGCCGCCGTGCGCGGCCGCCGCAGCGCGCTGGGGCTGGTCAAGCGGGCGGGGGCGCTGCTGCTGTCCGGCGACCAGCACCTGGCCAGCCTGGTCCGCCACGGCCTGGACGGCGCCGACGACGGGCCGGTCCAGTTCGTCGCCCCGGCCGCCGGCAGCGCCTGGCAGCGCTGGTTCGAGCCGGCCGGCGGCCTGCCGAACCGCCGCGGCGGCGTCCCCCACAGCGGCGACTTCACCGACGCCTACGGCAACCGGATGCGGGTGCTGGCGGTGGCCAACCCGCTGGTGACCAGGGCGGCGTTCCGGGCCGCGCGGCGCGGCCGCAACGCCGAGCTGGGCGACCGGGCGCTCAAGCGCGAGGGCTACGGCGTGGTCCGGGTCGACAAGGCCGCCGGCGAGTTCGTGCTCGAGTGCTGGCCGTGGGACGCCGGCGAGGCGGGGGAGCAGCTCCCCGGCTGGCCCTACCGGCTGCGGTTCTCCGACGCCTGACCGTAGCGGTAGCCGGCGGCGACGTCGGCGGTCAGCTCACGGACCCTGGCGACCTGCTCCGGCGACAGCCGCCGGCGCCACACGTCGAGGTTGGCGCGGCTGTCGAGGCGGCGCGCGGCGGTCCTTGACACCCCGCGGCTGGACAGCGACCAGCGCATCACCCCCTGGTCGGCGCCGCCGGAGGTCGCCCTGCGGATGGCGCGCTCGGCGTCCGGTCCCAGCGGCAGGCCGAGGCGGTCGTACAGGGCCGCGAACGCCGGCACCGGGTCGGCCGACAGGTCCTCGTGCCTGACCACCTCCAGCCCCGCGATCTCGCGCCGGTAGCCGGCCACCGTCCCGTAGACCACCCGCCACAGCAGGCTCGCCCGCTCGACGTCGCCGGCCGGCCCGCCGTCGCGCACGGCCGCCTCCAGCTCCTCCCGCCACGGCCCCAGCCGGTCGCGGACCAGCGCCGGCTGGGCGAGCAGCTCGTCCAGCCGCGGCCGCCAGCCCAGCCGCAGCCAGCTCGACACCGTGGCCACCGGGTCGCGGACGGTCACCACCACCTGGCAGCCGACCCGGCGGTGCAGCCAGGGCGCCGCGAACACCGCGTAGGGGTCGTCCAGCAGGGCGCGGCGGCCGCGCAGCCGGCCGAGCCCGAAGCCGCCCGTGTACTTCACGGCCCGCAGCACGTCGTAGGGCCGGTGGTTGCGGCGCAGCTCGGCGAGCGGGTGGTAGCGCAGCCGCACCGTGTCCCGGAACGCCGGCAGCCAGTCCCGCTCGTTCTCCTCGCTGATGTACTGGAAGGCGTGGCGGACGTCGGCGCGCAGCACCCCGGGCGAGCGGCCCGGCGGGTGGCGCGGGTTGAGCGGCTCGTTGACGTACACCAGCCGGCCGCTGGCCTCCAGCATCTTGCCCACCCAGCTCGTCGCCGTGCGCGGCATGCCGGTGACCAGCAGCGGTGGGCCGTTCGACCGGGGGGGCAGCAAGGCCCCCCCCGGATCCCCCCGTCCCCCCTGGTCGCGGCTCACTTGCGGGTCTTGGCCTCCTCGATCACCTTGGCGGCCATGTGCGGCGGCAGCTCCTCGTAGTGGGAGAAGCGCCGCGCGAACGAGCCCCTGCCCCTGGTCATCGAGCGCAGGTCGATGGCGTAGCGGACCGCCTCGGCCTCTGGCGCGGTGGCCCGCACCAGGGTGCGGCCGGTGCCGACCGGGTCGGTGCCGACCACCCGCCCGCGGCGCGAGGACAGGTCGCCGAGGATGTCGCCGACGTACTCGTCGGGCACCAGCACCTCCAGCTCCAGCACCGGCTCCAGCAGGACCGTGTCGGCCTGCGCGGCCGCCTCCCGCATGGCCAGGGCGCCGGCGATCTGGAAGGCCATGTCCGAGGAGTCCACCGTGTGGTACTTGCCGTCGTAGAGGGTCACGCGGATGTCGACCACCGGGTAGCCGGCGACCAGGCCGTCATCCATCGCCTTGCGCACGCCCTTCTCGACCGAGGGGATGAACTGGTTGGGGATGGCGCCGCCGAAGATCTTGTCGACGAACTCGAAGCCGCCGCCGCGGGGCAGCGGCTCCACCTCGATGTTGCAGATGCCGTACTGGCCGTGGCCGCCGGACTGCTTGACGTGCCGGCCGAGCGCCTTGACCGGGGACTTGAAGGTCTCCTTGTAGGGCAGCAGCAGCGGCACCTGGACGACCTCCACGCCGTACTTGCGCTTGAGGCGCTCCAGGGTGACCTCGATGTGGTTCTCGCCCATGCCCCACAGGATCGTCTGCTTGGTCTCGGGGTTGCGCTCCACCCGCAGCGTCAGGTCCTCCGCCTCGGTGCGGGAAAGGCCCGAGGAGAGCTTCTCCTCGTCGCCGCGCGACTTGGGCGCGATCGCGATCGGCAGCAGCGGGTCGGGCATGGACGGCGCCGGCAGCGTCACCGGGTCGTCCTTGGCGCACAGCGTGTCGCCGGTGGCGGTGTCGGCCAGCTTGGCGACCGCGCCGATGTCGCCGGCGACCACCTTGTCGGCCGGCTCCTGCGCCTTGCCGCGGACGGTCAGCAGGTTGCCGACCCGCTCGTCCTTGCCCTTGGCGGCGTTGAAGACCGTGGAGTCGGGCAGGAAGGTGCCGGAGATCACCCGGAACAGGTTCATGCGGCCCACGTACGGGTCGGAGATGGTCTTGAACACGTAGGCGGCCAGCGGGCCGTCGGGGTCCGCGCGCCGCCCCTCCACCGGCGGGCGCTCGGCGGGGGAGGGGAACGCCTGGGTGCAGACCTCCAGCAGCTCCACGACGCCGACGTTGCGGGTCGCGGCCCCGGCCAGCACCGGGAACAGGTTCCCGGCGGCCACCGCCTGCTCCAGGTCGGGGATCAGGTCGGTGGGGGCGATCTCCTCGCCGCCGAGGTAGCGGTCCATCAGCTCCTCGTCCTCGGACTCCTGGATGATCGCCTCGATGAGCTGCTCGCGCAGGCTGGAGGCGGCCTCCTGGAGGTCGGCGGGGACGTCGCCCTCGGCGCGGGTGCCGCCGTCGTAGGTGAACGCGCGGCCCGACAGCAGCCCGACCAGGCCGCGGAAGTCGTGCTCCTCGCCGATCGGCAGGTACAGCGGCGGGCACGCCTTGCCGAACGCCTCCTGGATGGCGTCCAGCGAGCGGGCGAACGACGCCCGGTCGCGGTCCAGCTTGTTGATGAAGAACGCGCGCGGCAGGCCGAGCTCCTCGGCCATGGTCCAGACGACCTCGGTCTGGGTCTCGACGCCCTCCACGGCGCTGACCACGAACAGCACCGCGTCGGCGGCGGGCAGGGCGGTGCGCACGTCGCCCACGAAGTCGGCGTAGCCGGGCGCGTCCAGCAGGTTGACCTTGAAGCCGTCGTGCTCGACCGGCGCCACCGCCAGCGACACCGAGATCTGCTTGCGGGTCTCCTCCGGCTCGAAGTCGGTCACGGTGGTGCCGTCCTCGACCCGGCCGACCCGGTTGGTCGCGCCGGTGGCGTGCAGCACCGCCTCGACCAGGGAGGTCTTGCCGGCGCCCCCGTGACCCACGATCAGGATGTTGCGGACGTGATCGGTGGGGTAGCTCTTCACCTGCGGCTGGCCTCCCTCGTTGTCGCGCCGGTCGTCGCCCCGGGAGCGGCGATGCTACCACCGCAGTTTGCCGTAACCGGACGCCGCCCCGCCGGGTCTAGGATTGGGTGTATCCTCCCCCCGTCCCGCACGGGCGCCTCCCCCAGGGGTGCCCCCGTCATGGCAGGTAGATAGCTTGCTTTCGTCAAAAGCCCGCGACACCTTCCGCCACGTCACCGAGCCCGCCGGGCAGGCGCTTGCGAAGGCGGGCATCACGGCCAACAGCCTCACCGCCATCGGCCTGGCCGGCAGCCTCGGCGCCGGCGCGTTGATCGCCACCGGCCAGCCCGAGATCGGTGGCGCCGTCAGCCTGCTGTCGGGGCTGCCCGACATGCTCGACGGCGCGGTCGCCAAGGCCTCCGGCCGGGTGTCGCGCCGGGGCGCCTTCCTCGACTCGGTGGTCGACCGGCTCTCCGACGCCGCCGTGCTCGCCGGCATCGTCTGGCTGGCCAGCGTCCGCGGCCAGCCGACCCTGGTGATGCTCGCCGCGCTGGTGCTCGGCCTGTCGCTGATCGTCTCCTACATCAAGGCGCGCGCCGAGTCGCTGGGGTTCGCCTGCAACGTCGGCATCGCCGAGCGCCCCGAGCGGGTGATCGTGCTCGGCATCGCGTTGCTGCTCGGCCACGCCGAGGCCGGCCTGTGGGTGCTGGCGGCCGGCACCACCATCACCGTGGTGCAGCGCATCCTGACCGTCTGGCAGCAGTCCGACGTCGGGCCCGACATCGGCAGGTGATCCCTGGAGCGCCGGTCGGGCATGCACGGCGCGCATGTGCACGGCTTCGGTGAGGTCTGACGTGGTCAATGCGACGCCGATACCCGACCGGCGCTCCAACAGCCAGCGGGCCGGCCGGCGCTGGCTCGCGGCCTGGGAGCTCTGCCGCCGGCTGCCCGAGCCGGTCGCCTACGCGCTGGGACGGGCCGGCGGCCTTGCCTTCTACCGGCTGGACGCCCGCCGCCGCCAGGCGCTGCGGGCCAACCTCCGCCACGTCCTCGGCCCGGCGCCGTCCCCGACCGAGCTGGAGGCGGTGGTGCGCCGCGGCTTCGCCACCTACGGCCGCTACTGGGTCGAGGCGTTCCGGCTGGAGGACCTGGAGCCGGCGGAGATCCGCCGCCGCCTCGCGCTGGAGGGCCGCGAGCACCTGGACGCCGCCGTCGCCGCCGGCCGCGGGGTCATCTTCGCCTCGCCGCATCTCGGCAACTGGGACGCCGGCGGCGCCTGGCTGGCCGCCAGCGGCTACCCCGCCACCGCGGTGGTGGAGCGGCTGCGACCGGCCGAGCTGTACGACCGCTTCGCCGCCTACCGGCGCGCCCTCGGCCTGGAGCTGCTGCCGCTGGACGACGGCTCCGAGACCCTGCGCGGCACCATGCGGGCGCTGCGGGACGGCCGCGTGGTGTGCCTGGTCTGCGACCGCGACCTGACCGGCGGCGGGCTGCCGGTGCGGCTGTTCGGCGCGGTCGCCACCATGCCCGGCGGCCCGGCGTCGCTGGCGCTCAGGACCGGCGCCGCGCTGCTGCCGTGCGCGGTCTACCAGGACCGCCGGCGCGGCCACTGGCGGGCGGTCATCCGGCCGCCGCTGACGCAGGACCCCACCGGCGACCCGCGCGCCGACGTGCTCGCGCTCACCCAGCGGCTGGCCGGCGAGTTCGAGGCGATGATCGCGCGCGCCCCCGACCAGTGGCACGTGCTCAGCCACTACTGGCGCGAGGCCGGCCAGGACCGGGCCGCCGCGTGAGGGTCGGCCTGGTCTGCCCCTACGAGTGGACCGTGCCCGGCGGGGTCGGCAACCACGTGCGCGCCCTCGCCGGCGAGCTGCGCCGCCTCGGCCACGACGTCGACGTGCTGGCACCGGCCGAACGGCCCGTCCACGAGGCCGGCTTCGTCGGCCTCGGCGGCTCGCTGGCGGTCCCCTACAACGGCTCGGTGGCCCGCATCGCGATCGGCCCCCGCACCCTGCTCCGGGTCCGCCGGGCGCTGCACGCCGGCGGCTACGACCTGCTCCACGTCCACGAGCCGCTGTCGCCGAGCGTCGGGCTGCTGGCGGTCGCCCAGGCCCACCTGCCGGTGGTGGGGACCTTCCACGCCAACCTGGACCGCTCGCTGGCGCTCACCGCCGCCAGCCCGCTGCTGCGGCGCGCCTACGACCGCCTGGCCGGCCGCATCGCGGTCAGCCCCTCGGCCCGCGACACCTGGCAGGGCAAGTTCGGCGGCGCCATGGTGGTGATCCCCAACGGCGTCGCCCCGGAGTTCTTCGCCTGCCCCGAGCCGCTGCCGGGCTGGCGGGACGCCGGCCCCACGGTGCTGTTCGTCGGCCGGCTGGAGCCCCGCAAGGGCCTGGCCTACCTGGTGCGGGCGTTCCTGCGGCTCAAGCCCGCGTTCCCGCGGCTGAAGCTGCTGGTGGTCGGCAGGGACGACCGCCGCCAGCAGGAGCGGGCCATGGCGCTGGTGCCGGCCCGGCTGCGGCCCGACCTGGTGTTCGTCGGCGCCGTGCCCCAGGCCGACCTGCCCAGCTACTACGCCTCCGCCGACGTGTTCTGCGCGCCGTCGCTGGGCGGCGAGTCGTTCGGGATCGTCCTGGCCGAGGCGATGGCGGTCGGGCTGCCGGTGGTCTGCTCCGACATCGGCGGCTACCGCGACGTGGTCCGCGACGGCAGCGACGGCCTGCTGGTCCCCCCGCGCGACCCGGAGGCGCTCGCCACCGCCCTGGCCGGCCTGCTCGACAACCCGGCCCGCCGGGCGGCGATGGGGGAGGCCGCCCGCGCCGCCGCCGGCCGCTACGCCTGGCCGGTGGTGGCCGCCGAGGTCGCCGAGGCCTACCAGGCCGCGCTCGGCTAGGAACGGGATCCCGACGGCGGTCCGGTACACTGCCTGCCGGCATCGGTTGCGGCTGAGGAGGCGCGGTGGACGTGGCGGCGGCCCTGTGGGGCGGGATCATCGGGGCGGTCGTGGCGGCGACCGTGTACGTGGGCTTCCTCGGGCTGCGCCTGACCCGCTTCGACCTGCTGCGCTTCGAGGGCGGCCTGCTGATCCGCGAGCGCACCAGCATGGTCTACATCTACGGCGCCGTGGTCCAGGTGGTCGCGGGCGCCCTGCTGGCCCTCGGCTACCGGCTGGTGTTCCAGCAGCTCGACTCCGCCACCATGGTCGGCTGGGGGGCGCTGCTCGGGCTGGTCCAGGGGCTGCTCGCGCTGCTGCTGCTGCCGCTGTTCGGCGCCGTCAACCGCAACGTGCGCGCCGGCGACGAGCCCCCGCCCGGCCTGGCCGGGCGCGCCTACGGACGCCTCACCCCCGTCGCCCTGCTGGTCGCCTCCGTGGTGTTCGGCACCTGGGTCGGCATCGTGCTGCTTCCTTGAGCGCCGTCGTCCTCCTCCGCGAGCAGATCGCCGCCAACCGGCGCGCCTACCAGCTCTGCGTCGCCCTGCTGGTCGGCGGGCTGGCGCTGTTCGGGCTGCTGGTGACGCTGGCGCTGGGGCTGGGGGTCGGCGGGCTGGGCGCCGGGCTCGGGCTGGCCGTGCTGGTGGTCGGGTTCGCCCCCGGCGTGGGGGAGCGGGCCGCCCTGCGCGACGCCGGCGCCGAGCCCGCCGACCCCCAGCGCCTGCCCCGCTACCACAACCTGGTGCAGGGCCTCGCCCACGCGGCCGGCCTGCCGGTGCCGCGCCTGTACGTGGTCGACAGCGCCGCCGCCAACGCCTTCTCGGTCGGCCGCGACCCCGAGCGGTCCGCCCTGGTCGTCACCAGCGGGCTGCTCACCGGCCTGAACCGGGTCGAGCTGGAGGGGGTCCTGGCCCACGAGCTCAGCCACATCTGGAGCTGGGGCGCGCGCCTGGCCACCCTGGGGGTCGCCCTCGGCCGCGTGCCGGGGCTGCTGCGGCTGGTCGCCCCGACCCGCCGCGAGTTCGACGCCGACGAGGGCGGCGCGCGCCTGACCCGCTACCCGCCCGGCCTGGTCAGCGCCCTCAAGAAGCTGTCCGCCGGCGACCCGCCGCCGCCCCGGGCCCGCCTCGGGCACCTGTGGATCGTGGCGACGGACCCCACCCACCCGCCGGTCGCCGCGCGCATCGCCGCGCTCCAGGAGCTGTAGCGTGGTCCCCGGCAGGACCCGCTCCGCGCTGCGCGCGGTCGCGGCCGTGGCGCTGGCCGCGGTCGCCGCCGCCGGCTGCTCCGGCGGCGACCAGGCGCCGCCGGCCAGCACCGCCGCCCCGACCACCAGCGCCCCGCCGGCGGTGTTCCCCCTCTCTGGCCTGCCCGCCGGCGGCGCGGCCACCGCCGCGCGGCCCGCCCTGTCGATCAAGGTCGACAACACTCGCCGGGCCCGTCCCCAGGCCGGCCTGAACGACGCCGACGTGGTCCACGAGGAGCTGGTCGAGGGCGGCCTCACCCGCCTGCTGGTCACCTACCACTCCAAGGACGCCGGCGAGGTCGCCCCGGTGCGGTCGGTGCGGCCGGTCGACGGGCCGCTGCTGCGCCAGTTCGGCGGCGGCCTGTTCGCCTTCTCCGGCGGCGCCGCCGGGGTCGTCGCCCGTGTGCAGCCCGCCTCCGGCGCCACCTTCGTCGGCATCCGCCAGGCCCCGGAGGCCTACCGGCGCGCCGCTGACCGCCCGGCCCCCTACAACGTGGTGACCGGCACCACCGCCCTGTACGAGGCGGGGCGCCGCATCGACCCCGGGCTGCGGCCGCCGCCGCCGTTCCTGACCTTCGCCGAGGAGCCACCGTCCGGCGGCCGCCCGGTCCAGCAGGTGGCGCTGCGCTTCTCCCCCTCCAGCCGGGCGGCGTGGCGCTGGGACGGGGGCGGGGAGCGCTTCGTCC
>Ga0081538_10001168_pt1 | contig 27727 bp, 27 predicted proteins | sample TabmetS5T2R1_FD_71022 | JGI IMG/M metagenome (GOLD analysis project Ga0081538, IMG submission 71022) | Tabebuia heterophylla rhizosphere microbial communities from the University of Puerto Rico - S5T2R1 | ecosystem: Host-associated > Plants > Roots > Rhizosphere ...
AACCCTGGCTGCGCCCTCCAGATCACGGCACACACCGAGCGGCTTGGGCGCGCGCTGCCGGTGCTGCATCCGATGGAGCTGCTGGGGCGCTCGATCCTCTAGCGGCAGGAGCACGTGGCCCCGCGCTCCGCCGGCGGGACTGGGCTGGGGAAGGGTGGGTGGAGGTGGTCACCGGGACGGCGGCTGCGAACGATCATCGGTTGACCCCTCTTCTTGCCGAAGATTCTTCCGTGCAATGCTGGGGCTCGCATTCCGTCGGTCTTACGGTGCCGACTTAAGTACCTCCTGGGTACCTAAGTCGGCAATGTGGCGCGTCGATGAGACCAACGCGCCGAACGATGTTCGGCGTCCCCGGTGGGACCGGAGCCGCGAGCCCATGCACCCCTTCCCCAGCCCAAGCCCGCCGAGACCGACTTACAGCAACACCCGCGCCAGCGCCCGGTAGTCGTCGAGCGGCGCCGGCCCGTGGCCGACCGGCTGCAGGCAGACGTGGTCGGCGCCCGCGTCCAGATGGGCGCGGACCCCCTCGGCGACCTGCTCCGCGGACCCGTGCGGCATCACCGAGTCGATCAGGCGGTCGCTGCCTCCGTCCTCGAGATCGCCCTCGTCGAAGCCGAGCCGAACGAAGCTGCGCCTGTAGTTGCTGCGCTCGAGGTAGCGCGAGATGAAGGCGCGCCCCTTCTCGCGCGCAGACTGCGGGTCCGGATCGACCACGACGGTGACCTCCGGCGCCAGCAGCGGTCCCGAGCCGAGCCGCTCGCGGGCGCTGCGGGTGTGCTCGACCGGGGTCAGGTAAGGATGGGCGCCGAGCGACCGCTCGGCGGCCAGGTCGAGCATCTTCGGGCCGAGCGCGGCCGCCAGGCGCTCGTCGCGGGGCACCGGCGGGTCCGCCGCGTCGAGCCCGTCGAAGTACTCGCGCATCTTGGTGAGCGGCTTCGTGTACTCCTGCGTCGCCTCCGGATGTCCGATGCCGATGCCGAGCAGGAAGCGCCCGTCGAAGTCACGCTGCAGCTGCGCGTGTCCCGACGCGACGTCGGCCGGCTCGTGCTGCCAGACGTTCAGGATGCCCGTGGCGATCGTCATCCTGTTGGACGCTTCGAGGAACGGCCGCGCCTGCTCGAGCGACGGGCTGATGCCGAGCCACAGAGCGCCGTAGCCGAGCTCCTCGATCTCGGGCACGGCATCGGTTCCGGCGGTGCGGGGAATCCAGATGCCGATCCGGCCGAGGTCCGCCATGCCGGCGCAGGCTACTTCAGGCGGCGGTGCGCAAGCGCTCCGCGAGGGCGCGCACGCTGTCGCGCAGCCCGTCCGGGCGACGGATCTCGAAGTCGCAGCCGGCGCCGGCGAGCAGGCCGGCCACCCAGTCGAGCGACTCCGCCCGCATGCGCAACATCGTCCCCTCCCCCTCGGGCTCGAGCTCGGCAAGCGTCGGCGGGAAGCGCTCGCCGGCCCGGTCGGGCGTCATGTGCAGAAGCACCTCGACCTCGTGGCTCCAGGGGACACGCGCGAGCGTGCGGCTCACGAACTCGGTCGCGTCGAAGCCGGCCGGCGGCGGCAGCCCACGGCCACCCAGCCCCACCGTGCAGAAGCGGTCGGCGCGCAGTGCGCGCGGCTGGTCGCGGCCGTGGTCGTGGGCCGGCACGTACCAGCGCCCATGGTGCGATACGACACCCCAAGGGCTGAGCTCGCGGTCCGATTCGACTCCATCGGAGGCGGCGTAGCGGGCGTGCACCGTGCGCCCGCGCCGGGCCGCATCCGCGAGCAGGAGCAGGTTCTCGCCCTTGGGTGGCATAGCCTCGTGGGGGCGCCCCGTGAAGGCGAGCGTCTGCTCGAGCGCCTCCACTCGGAGCCGGACCTGGTCGGGCAGTACGCGCCCGATCTTCGCGAGCGCGCCGTCGGCGTCGAGCCCGTCTCGGCGCGCCGCGATAAGCCCAAGAGCGACGGCGGTCGCCTCGGCGGCGGTGAGCATGAGCGGCGGCATGCGGTAGCCGGGCCGCAGCCGGTAGCCACCAGCGGGCCCGCGCTCGGCCTCCACGGGGATGCCGAGCGTTCGCAGTGAGGCGACGTCGCGGCGGACGGTGCGGACGTCGACACCGAGCCGGGCTGTGAGCTCGGGCCCGCTCAGCGAGGGACGATCCTGCAGTGCTTCAAGCAACGTGAGGACGCGCTCGGCCTTCGTCATAGAGGACAGATTATGCCCTCTTTGCGGTCTAGCGTTCCAGGCATGTCCTACGCACCCCGGCACATCTCCTTCCTCGAACTCGAGGGGCAGCTCAAGCACTACGGGATCGGCACGGGCGGCACGCCCCGCCCCGCCCTCGCCGACGCAACCCGTCGCGCCGCCGCGGAGGTGGTGCCCGAAGGGGCGGTCGGGTTCACGATCGCCCACGACGCGGCGAACGCAGGGCTCGGGATCGTCTACTGGTGGGCGAACGACAACGAGATCCACATGCGCGCCTTCGCCTCCCCTCAGGACGACCCGGGCGCGCTGGCACCCGCGAACGGCACCGGCATGGCGTGCGTGTGGGAGCTCGAGGTGATCGACTTCGAACGTCGCGCCTGGCTCGAGGACGTGCTCAAGGGCGGCGACGTCGCGCGCTACCTGGAGCGCCGGCTCGACGAGGTCGAGCTCTGATGCCCGCCACCGACTTCGACTTCCTGCCGGGACTGTGGACGGTCGCCAACCGGAAGCTCGTCGACACGCTCGATCCGGAATGCGACGAGTGGCGGGAGTTCGGCGCGACCTCGGAGGCGCGCGCGATCCTCGGCGGGGGCGGGAACATCGACCATTTCCGCACAGACGACGGCAGCTACGAGGGCTTCTCGCTGCGGCTGTTCGATCCCGACGCCGACCTGTGGCGCATCTGGTGGTCGTCGACGCAGCGGCCGGGTCGGCTCGACCCGCCCGTCGAGGGGCGCTTCGGCGCCGACGGGCGGGCCCGCTTCGCATGCGAGGACGTGCTCGAGGGCGTCCCGATCCAGATGCGCTTCGACTGGTCGGACATCACCGACGCGTCCGCGCGCTGGGAGCAGGCCTTCTCCTTCGACGGCGGCCGCAGCTGGAGGCCGAACTGGATCATGGAGCTCACGCGACAGCCCTGAGGCCGCGATCTGCGAACGTCCGGGCCGATGCGCGACCCTGTCGGCCGCATGCTCGCTCGCTCGCCCCTGCGGCGAACAGGCGTGGTCGTCGGGGTCTGGCGCGGCGGCGAGGAGGTCGCCCTCTGGCACCGGGGCGACCTGCCCGCGGGTGAACGCTCGCTCTTCGAGATCGGCTCGATCACGAAGCTCTTCACGGCGACCCTGCTCGCCGACATGGCACGCGAGGGCCTGCTGCGCGTCGACAACCGCGTGTCGGCACTCCTGCCGCCGGGGGTGGAGATGCCCTCGCGCGGGCGTGAGATCACGCTCGCCGACCTGTCCTCCCACCGCTCCGGGCTGCCGTCGCTACCGAAGGGCCTGCTCGTGCGCGCGCTCACCACGACGCGGAGCGACCCCTATGCCGATTGGGACGGCGCTCGACTCGAGGCGGCGATCCCGCGCACCCGGCCACGTCGTGAGCCGGAGAAGCGCTTCCGCTACTCGAACTACGGCGTCGGGCTGCTCGGCTACATCCTCGCGCGGCGCGCGGGGATGAGCTATGACGAGCTCGTTCGCCGGCGGATCGGGATCCCGCTCGGGCTCGACGACACCGGAATGGCGCTCGACGGCGGGCGGCTAGCCACGCCACATCGCTTCAGCGGCCGCGAGACCTCGCACTGGCACTTCGACGCCCTGGCCGGTGCCGGCGCACTGCGGTCCACGGCCCGAGACCTGCTCGGCTTCCTGCGCCTGCATGCCGACCGATCCGACAGGCCGCTCGCAGCGGCGGCGCGCGAGACGCAGCGGCCGCGGGCCAAGGCCTGGCGCGCCCACGTCGGTCTCGGCTGGATGATCTTCCCGCCGATGCGCCGCTTCCCCTTCGAGCTGCTGGTGCACGAGGGCGGGACGGGCGGCTTCCGCGCCTTTGCCGGACTGGCGCCCGAGCGGGAGCTCGGGGTGGTGGTGCTGACGAACCAGGCCCGCGGCGTCGGCAGGCTGGGCCTACGCCTGCTCAGGGCGGCGGCCCGTCGCTAGCCTCGGCTTGCGTGTCGGCGCAGTACATATTCACCATGTACAAGCTGTCCCGAGTCCACCCGCCCGACAAGCGGGTGCTCGAGGACATCTCGCTGAGCTTCCTGCCGGGAGCCAAGATCGGCGTGCTCGGCGCCAATGGCTCGGGCAAGTCGACGCTGCTGCGCATCATGGCCGGGGTCGACACCGAGTTCCGCGGCGACGCTCAGCTCGCCCCCGGCGCCTCCGTCGGCCTGCTGGAGCAGGAGCCGCAACTCGACCCGTCCAAGCACGTCAAGGGCAATGTCGAGGACGGCGTGCGCGAGCTGCGCGACATGCTGGATCGATTCAACGAGCTGGCCGCGAACTACTCCGACGAGACGGCCGCCGAGTTCGCCCGCCTTCAGGACGCGATCGACGCCTCCGATGCTTGGAACCTCGACACCACGCTCGAGATAGCCATGGATGCGCTGCGGCTGCCGCCCGGCGATGCCGACGTCGAGACGCTCAGCGGCGGCGAGCGGCGCCGCGTGGCGCTCTGCCGGCTGCTGCTGTCGGCACCAGACCTGCTGCTGCTCGACGAGCCGACCAACCACCTCGACGCGGAGTCGGTGGCCTGGCTCGAGAAGCACCTCGAGGACTACAAGGGCACAGTCGTAGCCGTGACCCACGACCGCTACTTCCTCGACAACGTGGCCGGCTGGATCCTCGAGCTCGACCGCGGCCGCGGGATCCCGTTCAAGGGCAACTACTCGTCCTGGCTCGAGCAGAAGCAGGAGCGGCTCGCCCAGGAGGACCGCAAGGAGACTGCGCGCAGGCGCACGATCGCGCGCGAGCTCGAGTGGGTCCGCGAGAGCCCGAAGGGCCGGCGCACCAAGGCGCGCGCCCGTCTCAACCGCTACGAGGCGCTGCTGGCCGAGGAGAAGAACGTCAAGCTCGACCAAGTCCAGATCCACATCCCGGCCGGACCGCGGCTCGGCAACGTGGTGGTCGAGGCCGACGACCTGCGCAAGGGCTTCGGCGACCGCCTCCTGATCGACGACCTCAGCTTCACGCTGCCGCCAGCGGGCATCGTCGGCGTGATCGGCCCGAACGGCGCCGGCAAGACGACCCTGTTCCGCATGATCGTCGGCGAGGAGGAGCCCGACGCGGGCGCCCTGCGGCTTGGCGACTCGGTCGAGCTCGCGTACGTCGACCAGTCGCGCGACGCGCTCGATCCCGACAAGACCGTCTGGGAGGAGATCTCGGACGGCTACGACAACATCAAGGTCGGCGAGCGCGAGATGAACTCGCGTGCCTACTGCGCCGGCTTCAACTTCCGTGGCTCGGATCAACAGCGCAACGTCGGCGCGCTCTCAGGCGGCGAGCGCAACCGCGTCCACCTCGCCAAGCTGCTCCGCCGCGGCGGCAACCTGCTGCTGCTCGACGAGCCGACCAACGACCTCGACGTCGACACATTGCGCGCGCTCGAGGAGGCGCTGCTGTCGTTCGCGGGCTGCGCTGTGATCATCTCGCACGACCGCTGGTTCCTCGACCGCGTCGCGACGCACGTGCTCGCGTTCGAGGGCGACTCGCAGGTCACCTGGTTCGAAGGCAACTTCGAGGCCTACGAGGAGAACCGCCGGGCGCGCCTCGGCGCCGAGGCTGATCGTCCGCACCGGATCACGTACAAGAAGCTGACCCGGACCTGACAGGTCCCGTACCCTTCTGCGGGTACTCGCACGCAGAGGGGGACCGCATGGCCGAGGTCGTACAGATCCGAGGGTCCAACGAGCAGGGCAAGATTCGCCACCCGTTCGGAGTCCTGGGCTTGAGCCTGATCACGCTCGGGATCTACTGGTGGGTCTGGTACTACAAGCTCAACAAGGAGCTGGCCGACATCGGCAGGGCTCACGACACCGAGGAGTGCGGAACGAGCCCGGGCACCTCACTGCTTGCGGTCACGCTCGGCGTCTTCATCATCGTGCCGCCGTTCGTCTCGGTCTACAAGGCATGGGTCCGAAAGCGCAACGCAGCGCGCCTGGTCGGGGCCGAAGAGGGACTCGAGCCGTGGATCGGCTGGCTGCTCATGGTGATCGTGAGCCTGATCGGGTCCATCGTCTTCCAGTACGAGATGAACAAGGTCATGACTGCCCAGGCGGGTGAGACTGCAGCGCTGCCGCCACAGGCCGAGCCAACGCCGACGCCCGTGGCAGAAGCGCCCGAGCAGCCGGTGAGAGAGCAGAGCTAGGCCCTGACGTCTCAGCAGCCGGGGTTCCGGGCATGAACCCGGCATGGCCACACGGCACGACGACATCGACGTACGCGGGGTATCGGTCGAGCGCCATCAGGAGGTGCTGACGAGCGAGGCCCTCGAGCTCGTCGGCCGGCTGCACGAGGAGCTCGACGACACGCGCCGCGCGCTGCTCGACGCGCGCCGGCAGCGCCAGGCGGAGCTCGACGCCGGCGGCACGCTCGACTTCGTTACGGCCCCGGAGGACTTCACGGTGGCGCCCGTGCCGGACGCGCTTCAGGACCGCCGCGTCGAGATCACGGGACCGACCAGCCGCAAGATGGTCATCAACGCGCTCAACTCGGGCGCGCGCGGCTTCATGGCGGACTTCGAGGACGCCAACTCGCCCACCTGGCGGAACATGGTCGGCGGCCAGGTCAACCTCGCCGACGCCGTGCGCGGCTCGATGGAGCACGAGGAGAAGGGCAAGCAGTACCGGCTCGAGGAGGAGCACGCCGTGCTGCTCGTGCGACCGCGCGGGCTGCACCTGCCGGAGCGCCACCTGCGTGTCAACGGCGGCACCGTGGCCGGCGCGTTCATGGACTTCGGGCTGTACATGCGCCGCAACGCGCACGAGCTGCTCGAGCGCGGCCGCGGGCCGTACTTCTACATCCCGAAGCTCGAATCCCACCGCGAGGCGGCGCTCTGGCGCGACGCCTTCCTGATCGCCGAGGAGGCGCTCGGCCTCGACCGCGGCACGATCAAGGCGACAGTCCTGATTGAGACGATCCCCGCCGCCTTCGAGATGGACGCGATCCTGTACGAGTTGCGCGATCACGCCGCCGGCCTCAACGCTGGGCGCTGGGACTACATCTTCTCGACGATCAAACGGTTCCGCTCGCGTCCGGACTTCGTGCTGCCGGATCGGTCGGCGGTCACCATGACGGTCCCGTTCATGCACGCCTACTCGCAGCTCGTCGTCAAGACATGCCACGCGCGCGGCGCGCATGCGATGGGCGGCATGTCGGCGGTGATCCCAAGCCGCTCCGACGAGGAGGCCAACCGGAAGGCGTTCGAGGCGGTTCGAGCTGACAAGCAGCGCGAGGCCGGCGAGGGCTTCGACGGCACCTGGGTGGCGCACCCGGACTCGGTCCCGGTGGCCACCGAGGCCTTCGATGAGGTGCTCGGCGACAGCCCGAACCAGGTCGACAGGCAGCGCGACGACGTCACGCCGAGCGCCGCGGCGCTGCTGTCGGTGCCGGACACGCCGGGCGAGATCACCGAGGACGGGCTGCGCTCGAACGTCAACGTCGGCATCCAGTACATCTCGTCCTGGCTGCGCGGCAACGGCGCGGCGGCCATCTACGGGCTGATGGAGGACGCGGCCACCGCCGAGATCAGCCGCGGGCAGGTGTGGCAGTGGATCCAGCACGGCGCCGCCCTTGACGACGGGAGGGCGATCACACCCGAGCTCGTGCGCGAGCTCGAGACCTCCGAGCTCGAGCGAATCCGCCTCGAGATAGACGACGACGAATGGTTCGAGACGGAGGGCCGGCCCGGCCTGTCGCGCGAGCTGTTCGAGGCGGTTGCCCTGAGCGGCGAGGAGTTCGTCGAGTTCCTCACCCTGCCCGCATACGAGCGGCTCGAGGAGTAGCCGCAAAGGGGCGCGCACCTTTTCGCCCCCTCCTGAGTTGGAGGGGGCATGCTCAGCTACCTGCGGCGCCACCACCTCGGGCTGATCGCTCTCTTCTTCGCCCTGACGGGCACGTCCTACGCCGTCGCGACGGGCTCGATCGACTCGCGCGAGATCCGCAACAACTCGGTCCGCAGCAAGGACGTGCGTAACAACGCGCTGCTCTCGCGCGACCTGCGCAACAACACCGTGCGCTCGACCGACGTCCGCGAGGGGACGCTCACCGGGACCGACGTGCTCGACGCCGGGCTGACCGGAGCGGACCTCGCCAACAGCAGCGTCGAGGGCGTCGACGTGCGCGACGGCACGCTCGGCGATCCCGACATCGCCGCCAACGCGATCTCGAACGACGAGCTGGCGGGCGGCTCGGTCCGCTCGGGCGAGGTACTCGACGGCACGCTGCGCGACGAGGATATGGAGGCGGGGCTGCTGTCAAGCGACGCCAGCGTGCGCTTCAACAACTTCGCCGTCGGGCCCGGGGATGTCGTTGCCGAGAACGTGAGCTGCCCCGCCGGCCAGCGTGCGCTCGGCGGCGGCGTCTCATTTGGGAGCGCGGGCGTCGACGATCGCGTCACCTTCTCGGAGCCGCGCGTCGGGGCGGATGCACCGAACGCGCAGGGCGCGGTCGCGAACGGTTGGGGAGCCGCGATCCTCAATGGTGCGGGCGACGAGCGGACGGCCAGCGTCTGGGTCGTCTGCACGGCGCGATGAGGCGGAGGCGCGCCGGTAGGATCGGCGCCCCATGCAGCCGGGGGCGCGATCCGAGGTGCTGTGCGCGGGCATCGTCGTGGCCGACGCGATCGCGTCGCCAGTCGACGCCGTACCGCCACCGGGGCTGCTGACGCTCGTCGACTCCGTGCAGCTCGCCACCGGCGGCTGCGCGCTCTCCACGGCCACGGCGCTGGTCCGGCTCGGCACGCCGACAGCGCTCTGCGGCTGCGTCGGCCGCGACCTCCTGGGCGACGTCATGCGGCGCGAGGCCGAGGCGCGCGGCATCGTCACCGCCTACCTGCGCGCCGCCGACGAGCTCACCTCGGCGTCACTCGTGCTGGACGCGAGCGACGGGGAGCGCACCTTCCTGCACAACCCGGGCGCGAGCGCCGCGCTCACGGCCGCCGACATCGAGCAGGCCCTGTCGGCCGGCCCAAGCTGGCTTCACATCGGTGGGGCGCTTGTGATGCCCGCGCTCGACGGCGAGCCGCTCGCGGGCGTGCTCGCCGCCGCGCGCGAGCGCGAGATCACGACCAGCCTCGACCCCGTTCACGACGCGACCGGCCGCTGGGATCGGCTGCATCCCTCGCTTCCCCACCTCGACGTGATCTGCCCGAACCTGAACGAGGCCCGCGGCATCAGTGGCCAGGACAGCCCGGAGGACTGCGCCGGCTGGCTGCGCGAGCGCGGCGTCGCGCGGGTGGCGATCAAGCTGGGGCGCGACGGTGCCTACGCACTCGACGCCGAGACCTCCGAGCACGTCGCGCCCTTCCCGGTCCAGGCCCGCGACGAGACCGGCGCCGGCGACGCCTTCGCCGGAGGGCTCATCCGCGGCCTCGTGAACGGCTGGCCGCTGGCGCGCGCAGTGCGGCTCGGCAACGCGGTCGGCGCGCTGTCGACACGCGGCACTGGCGCGAGCAGCACGCTCCCCGACCTCGAGGAGGCGCTGGCGCTGTGAGCATCGAACCGCGTATGCGCCGGCTGTTCGCCGCCGACGGACGCTGCTTCGACGTGGCGGTCGACCACGGTTTCTTCGGCGAGCCGCGCTTCCTGGCCGGCATCGAGGATCTGACCGCCGCGCTCAACGTGCTGGTCGAGGCCGCACCCGACGCGATCCAGCTCTCGCCCGGGAGCGCACGCCTCCTGCAGGAGCGGCCCGGGCCGAAGCCGGCGCTCGTGCTGCGCACGGACGTCGCCAACGTCTACGGGCCCACGGTCGATGCCGAGGCCGGCTACTTCTCGGAGCTCGTGCCGGAGGCGCTCGAGCAAGCCGTGCGACTCGACGCCGCGTGCTTGGTCGTCAACCTGCTCTGGATCGACGGGCGCGAGGATCTCCACCGCGCCTGCGTCCGCAACGTCGCCGCGCTCAAGGCGCGCTGCGAGCCGGCAGGGATGCCGCTGATGGTCGAGCCGCTCGCGATGAAGCCAGGGTCGGCGGGCTACGGCGTCAACGGCGACCCCGAGCGGATCCGCGCGCTCGTGCGCCAGGCGGTCGAGCTCGGCGCGGACGTGATCAAGGCCGACCCCACGGACGACCTCGGCGACTACCCGAGCGTGATCGAGGTAGCTGGCCCGATTCCGCTGCTCGTGCGCGGCGGCGGGCGCGCCTCGGACGAGGAGGTGTTGCGCCGGACGGAGGCGGTCGTGCGCGCCGGCGCCGCCGGGATCGTCTACGGCCGCAACGTGATCCAGCACGAGCGTCCGTCGGCGATGACGCGGGCGCTGATGTCGGTGGTCCACGACGGCGTCGCCGCCGACGCGGCCCTGGCGAGCCTCGGTGGCTGAGCGCGAGGTTCGCCTCGGCCTGATCGGCGGCGGCCTGATGGGCCGCGAGCTGGCAAGCGCGGCCGCGCGCTGGATCCACCTCGACGAGCTGGGCGTGCGCCCGCGGCTCGCGCACGTCTGCGACGTCAACCCCGACACGCTCGCCTGGTACGGACGGCTCGCGGACGAGCCGCGCCTGAGCGGCGACTGGCGCGCCGTCCTCGACGACCCCGAGGTCGAGGCGGTCTACATCGCCGTGCCCCACCACCTGCACGCCGAGCTGTACGTGGCGGCTTTGGACGCCGGCAAGCACCTGCTCGGCGAGAAACCGTTCGGCATCGACCGGGCCGCCAACGAGACCATCATGGGCGCGGTCGCTGCGCATCCGGACCAGCTCGTGCGCTGCTCATCGGAGATGCCGTTCTTCCCGGGAGGCCAGGCGGTCTGGCGCTGGATCGACGGGGGTGCGTTCGGTAGGCCGATCGAGGTGCGCTCGCTCTTCCTGCACTCGAGCGACCTCGATCCGAGCAAGCCGGCGGGCTGGAAGCGCCGCGCCGAGACCAACGGCGCCTACGGCTGTCTGGGCGACCTCGGCATGCATGCGCTGCACCTACCGCTGCGGGCGCGCTGGGCGCCGCTCGACGTCCGTGCGGTGCTGGCCGATGTGTTCAGCGAGCGCCCGGACGCCCACGGCGACACGGTCCCCTGCGACACCCCGGACAACGCCGTCCTGCTCTGCCGGGCCGAGCACGATGGCGACGAGTTCCCGCTCCGGATCGAGACCAAGCGCATCGCGCCCGGACACATGAACACGTGGACGATCGAGGTCGACGGTACCGAGGGTTCGATCGCGTTCACCACGAAGCACCCGAAGACGCTGCACACGATGCGCTACTCGCCAGGCGAGCAGCAGCGCTGGGAGCAGACCGACCTCGGCTCGCAATCCGCCTACCCGAGCATCACGGGCGCGATCTTCGAGTTTGGCTTCCCGGATGCGCTCCAGCAGATGTGGGCTGCCTTCCTCGACGAGCTCGCCCACGGCCGCGACGGCATGCGCCAGCCCTTCCACTGCGTGACCCCCGAGGAGGCCGCCTTCACGCACGACTTGTTCACGGCGGCGCTGAGCGCGCACGCGGGGCGGACTGTCGAGCCGGTGGAGCCGCGCTATGCGCTGAGCAGCGCACCCAGCTGAGGACGACTCAGTCGCCGACCGCCTCGCGCAGCCGCTCGGCTTCCTCTGGGGAGCAGTCCTCGTCAAGCACCCGCGCGGCCAGGTCGACCTGGTCGCGCAGCGTCGTCTGGCGCCTGATCGCCGACTCGGGGAGCCGGTAGCTCGCGTCCGGGTCGACGTCCTCGGCGACTTCGTTGAGGGCGTCCACGTCGCCGCTCAGCGCCTCCTCGTCGACGCTCGCCAGAAAGCCCTGCTCAACCGAACGGCAGTGGAGCACGATCCGTGAGACGGAGCGGGTGATCGTGTCGACCTCGCCAACATCGGGCGGCCGTTTGTCCTCCTCCCCACAAGCCGCTCCGACTAAGACGACCAGGCAGCACAGCCCCGCCACCGCCGTCCGCGCCGCACCGCCCCCCGGAAGGCCGGGGGGCGGTCGACGCGACGTCCCTTCGGGTCGTTCAGTCGTGCTTGCCTCCGCGCTGCTTATCGAGGCGCGGCGGCTTGGCCAGCCGGCCGAGGCAGTCCCCCGGATCGTTCTCAATCAGGAACTCGTACGCGATCTCGCCTGGGTTCGACGGCCGCGTGCCGGGCTCCGCCTGCCACGGGATGACCTCGCGGAACGCCTCCCACGCGCACTCGGGCACGTCGCCGAACGAGCGCGCGGGGCGCTGCGCATCGCGCACGTCAGCCCAGAACGTGGCCGACAGCGCCTCCTGGGCGATCAGCCGCAGGGACACGTCGAGGGCGAGTCTCGCCTTCGCGACCTTCTCACTGCCGAACGTGAAGGTCTCGTCCGGATGCACGCGGTCGGGATCCATCTCCACCGGGATCGGCATCGTGAGGACCTGCAGCTCGTCGACCAGATCCCCCAGAACCTGGGCGCCTTCGTACTGCGGAGCGGCCCGCGCGAGCTCCTCGGGGCTGAGCACGTCGCCCGGCTGGATGACGGAGAAGAACGGCTGGCCGATGCGCAGCGTCCGCAGCGCGATCGTGTGCACCGTGTCGGTGAGCGCGATTACGAACTGCTCGACGTTGCCGGACAGCTCCGTCTTGTTGAAGTTGGAGTTCGAGAGCGTGAAGCCACCCTCGCTCTTCCAACCCTCGTAGGGCGTGTTGCGCGGCGTCGGCCGCACGTAGTGGCGCATGAACCACGGCGTCCGAAGCTCCGGCGACGCCTTGGGGTGTATCCCCGGGGCCGTCGACGGATTGTGGTCCGAGGAGTTGATCTCGAGCGTCGTCGTCCGCCTGAGCTCGTCCCACGCTCTCCAGGCGGCGCCGTTGCGCTGCGGGTAGGTGCGGTAGCTCAGCGGATCCTGGAGCAGCCGCGGGATGCCCTGGACCTGCCCGTTCACGACCTCGAATTCGAGGTCGAACAGGTAGCTCCCGTCCAGGACGTCCAGCAGCCTCTCGGCCTGCCAGTTCGCGTAAGGCAGCGGCCTCTCGATCCGCTGCGGGACGGCCGACAGCGGCGTGATGCTGCTGTTCAGCCCGTTCATCGAGACCGAGAAGATCAGGTTGTGCCAGTTGAGCACCTTCTGCGCGTCGTGAACAAGGAGCGCCGCCTGGCCGAAGGTGTACGCGTTGGTGCTGTAGATGCCTCGGAACAGCCCCATGTCGTTCGCGCGGTCGTTTGGGTCGACCCCGCCCGGCTCGATACCCGCGTCGCCCAGGGCGTCGAGCGCCGGCATGCGCTCACCCTTGTAGAAAACCTCGCCGTTGCCGAATATCGCCGCCTCGACGTTGCCCATTTGGGGCAGGTCGCCCTCGCCGTGATAGAAGCCGTCGCCCTGCACGAGCGGCGTGATCCGGTTGTTCAGCAGGTCGGCGATCTTCTGGGCAGTGGCTGGGCCGTTGGCGACGTACTTGATGTTGTTCGCGCGCACGGCCATCATCGCCCGCACGATTTCCTCGCGCTCGACGTAGGGCCGGTAGGGATCGGTGTCGGGGCGCCAGCGGCCGCCGAAGGCCGCGTTCAGCCGGCGACCCTGCAGGTTCGCGAGGTTCGCCGGCTCATAGGGATCGCCTTCGAAGATCACGGTCTCGCGCGCCGCGCCGGCCCCGCGGTTGAAGCGGTACACCGGGATTCCCTGGCGGGATGCCTCGATGATGAGGTTGTAGGCCCGGTTCATGTAGTCGGCGTGGTCCCGGCTGATCCTGACCTTCGCGCCGTATCGAGCGATATCGACGACGTCCTGAATCGACATGTCCTCGCCGGTCAGCGTGATCGTCTTGTGCGCCTTCGTCGGAGTGATCGGGGTGAACCCGGCCTGCTGCGCGCTCGCGGCAGCCGGGAGCCCCAGCATCACGCCGACGACCAGCAAGGCGCAGCCCAGCCGGCTCAGATTCGCGATCGCCCGCACCCTTCCCTGGGAGGCCATTGCCCCCTCCTTCCGTCGCGGCTTGCAATCCCTGGCGAACCGATCCGGTACGGACTCACGCGCAGGGTGACGCCCCCCGTCTTGACGTCACTCCCCACTCCTCCAGTGCCTCGTCCTGCACGTCGGGGTATGCACCAATGCATACATTGGTACAAGCGCGGGGCTTATATCACGCGAATCGTCAAGAGGTCAACCCGCCCGATTGCCCTCCCCTGACGCCCGCTTGACGTCAGGCACAATCAGGAGCGTGCGCAGTTACCGACTCGTGCTGCTCGTCCTTGGCGTCGCGCTCGCCCTCGGCGTGGGCGGGAGGGTGCTGGTGCGGGTGGGCTGGGAGTTCCCGCGCGGCGACGATCTCGTCACGGCCGGCTCGACCGCCAAGGCTCTGGGGGCGCCGTGGCTAGCAGCGGCATGGGGCCTCGGAGCGCTGGCGGGCTCGCGGCTACGCGGAGCGCTCGCCGGTGCCGCCGCGCTCGTGCTCGGCACGCTGTGCTGGTACTTCGTGAGCCTCGCCATCCACGGCCCGCCGGCCGTCGGCTATGTCGTGCCGGTCTCGGGCGCCTGGTCGCTGGTGGCCGGCGCGGCGGGCGCACTCTTCGGGCTCGCCGGTGCCCTCTGGAGGGACGGCGACACGACCGCGCGGGCGGTCAGCATCGCCTCGCTCGCGGGGGCTCTCGCCGGTGAGGCCGTGTTGCTCTCCGGCGAGTGGACCGGGCGGGCGGCGACCCTGGTGCTGGGCCTCGAGCTGTTAGCGGCGACGACGGCGCTCGTGCTGGCGCGGCGGCGGGCACCGATCATGCTCACGCTCGGCCTGTTCCTGGTTGCGGCGGTGGCGATGGCGGCCGCGGAGGATGCCGCGCGCGACACGGTGCGGCTCGTGGGATGGAGGGGTCTCTAGGCTAGTCGACACCCCAGGAAAGCCGGCTTGCAGGCTGAACCCCGTTCCCACCGTTGAACACCCGCTGCTTGCCGGAGCCGTCCGCGTTCATCACCCAGATCGATCCCTGGCCCTGCAGGTCGGGGTCGCCGCAGTCGCCGGTGCACAGGAGAAAGGCGATCTTCTTGCCGTCGGGCGAGTAGACGGCGTCCACGAAGCCCGTCTCCTCGCCCGTCACGCTCGCCAGCACGTCCACGTCCGTGCCGTTCGGCTTCATCGAGACGAGCGTGCGCTGGCCGCGAAGGGCCACCAACGTGTCGCCGTCCGGCGCCCACGAAGCGCCGAAGAACTTCGCCGAGCTGCGCGACGTGATGTTCACGTTGCGCGTGCCCCTGCGGATGAAGAGATCGGACTTCGCGATCCCCTGGCCGTCTTCGTTGTAGGTGAGCCGGTAGAACACGATCCGCGGGCCGCTCGGTGCGTATTCGGGACCGCCGGCGGCCTGCTGCTGCGTGGCGCGGGCGACCAGGTTCCGATTGGAGCCATCCGGCTCCATAGTGATGATCACGGACTGACCGCTGTCGAGGTACTGCCCGAGCGCGAGCCTCGAGCCGCTCGCGTTGACCGACGGCCAGAAGTGGGCGGGAGGCGAGTCTGCGTCCGCGAGCTGCCGGCCCGTTCCGTTCGCGTTCATCCGATAGATGCGGCTTGGACCCTCGAGTGCCCGGTTCTGACTGGAGAGGTAGATGGTCTGCCCGTTCGCGGAGAAGACCGGGTCCTCGTTCCAGACCCCCCCTGTAGTCGTTGTGAGCTGCTTGAGCCCGGTCCCGCCAGGCGAGACCTGGAAGATCTGAACGGTCTGCGTGTCGCGATCCACGGCGTCGAACGCGAGCACTCCGTTCTCCCCCGGAAAGCTGGCCCGGGCGGGGCTCGAACCGCTTGCGATCACGGCACACACAGCTGCGAGGACGAGCGCCGCCCTCATCGAGAATTGGGCCATGCGCGATTCCTACCCCGTTCTGGAGCAGGGGTCAAGCAGATGAGGTAGCGCGCAATAGGGCTGTCGGCTCCGCGCGCCGGAATTACCGTCACCTTCCCGACTTGATGTCCTCACATGACATGAAGTCGGGAAGGCGGCGCGCAACCGGCGGCATAGCCGTACGCGGGAACATGCCTTGCCCGCGACCGCTAAAGCTGCGCCAGGCTCGCGAACCCCCGCCGAACGCCAAGCGGTGCCTTGCCATGCGCGAGCAGCCGGGTCCGGGTCTCCCCCAACGGCTCGAGCATCAGTCGGATCGTCAGCCTTCGTGGCAGCGAGAACGAGCCAGTGCGGCCGTCGAACAGGAAGATCAGCTGCTCGTCACCCGCCTCGACGAGCTCGTAGCCGGATTTCGCGAGGGCCGGGGCCAGGTGCTCGAGCACGCGCCGGCGGACCTCGCTCGGCGGGCGGGGGACCTCGACTACCTCGCTGAAGGCGCGCACGCCCGGCCAGAAGGGTGCGCGCCGGCCCTGCCTCGCGGTCGCGCGCACGACCGGCGACCGGTCGCCGACCTCCGGAAGGTCGCTCATCAGGTCGGCGAGATCTCCGAAGGTCGAGGCCGCGTAGGCAGCGGCGACCCGATCGCCGAGCTCATCGACGCTCAGCCTTCCGGCGGCGGCGTGCGCCTTCAGGTCGTTGACCGCCTGCTCTCGCTCGAAGTCCGATACGCGCAGGGCACGCGGCCCGCGGGCTTCGGTCACGCGCGGCTCAGGCGGCTTCGCTGGGCCGCTCTGCTTCGCGCAGTTCGCGCAGCGCGCGCTTGCGCTCGTCGCGGCTCGTGCGGTCGAGGATCAGCACCCCGTCGAGATGGTCCATCTCGTGCTGGATCACGCGGGCCTCGAGCCCGGACGCCTCGACGCTGCGCGGCTCGCCCTGCTCGTCCTGGGCGCGCACGCGCACGTGGATGGGTCGCTCGACGTCGACCATCACGCCGGGGATCGAGAGGCAGCCCTCGTCGCTCCCCTCGCGATCGTCGCTCGCCCATTCGATCTCGGGGTTGGCGAGCGTGACCAGCGGGGCGTCGGGACCGACGCGGTACACGAGCAGCCGCTGCGAGATGCCGAGCTGCGGTGCCGCCAGCCCCACGCCGATGGCGTCGTTCATGATGCCCGCCATCCGGGCGACCTGCTGACGGAGCGAATCGTCGAAGCGGTCGACGGGCGTGGCGCGGGACTTGAGGACGGGATCGCCGAGGCGGCGGATGAAGGACATGGCGGCGACACGCCTGGCCTCGAGCTCGGGATCTAGCTCGGCCGCGTCTTCCTCTTCGTGCTGAACCTCTACCTCGAGATCGCGCTCCTCTGACATCGGTTCCGAGTCTAACGCCGCAACGTAAAGCGCCTACTGCGGATCGACGTCGACCGCGAAGGCCGCCGCGGCGTGTGCGCGGTCGGCGGCCACCGCCTCGACCGCCGCGCGGACCGCGGCGATGGCCTCGGCCCGCCGCGGCGTGCGCACGACGAGCTGCGCGCGCTGGCGCGCCTGGCGCCGGAACAGCGGCGCCGGGCCGAGCACCGGCACCCCTGCCGCGGCAATGCGCTCCCGAACGGCGTCGGCGGCGGTCAGCTCCGGGCCGTCCTCGATCGACGAGCAGACCACCCTGATCAGGTGCCCGTGCGGCGGATAGCCGAGCGCCGCCCGGCGCTCGAGCTCGCCGGCGAGGAAGGCGTCCGCGTCGTGGCGAGCGGCCAGCTCGAGGGCGCGTGCGGACGGATCGAGGGCCTGCACGATGACGCGCCCGCCGCGCGGGCCGCGGCCGCTGCGACCCGCCAGCTGCGCGACGAGTGCAAAGGTGCGCTCCTCGGCGCGGAAATCAGGGAAGCGCAGCGTGGCATCGGCGTCGAGTACGACGCCGACGGTCACGTCGGGGAAGTCGTGCCCCTTCGCGACCATCTGCGTCCCGATGAGGACGGCCGCCGGCGCGGCCTCGAAACGGCTCAGGACGGACTGGACGCCGTCGGCCGCCGCGCTGTCCGCATCGAGCCGGAACACCGACAGCGGCGCCACCAGCTCCTCCAGCTCACGCTCGAGCTGCTCGGTGCCGGCGCCGTGGCGAGCCACCGACACCGAGCTGCACTCGGGGCACGTGCGTGGAATCGCCTCGCTGTGGCCGCAGTGGTGGCACGCGACCTCGGCAGCCGCCCGGTGGAGGACGAGCGTGACGTCGCAATGCGGGCACTCCCAGACGCGCCCGCACTCGCGGCAGGACAGGAAATTCGACCAGCCGCGCCGGTTCAGGAGCACGATCGCCTTCTCCCCGCGCCGGCGAACGCCGTCGAGCGCGCGCCTCGTCTCCTCGTGGAGCGGTCCGGAGGCGTCCAGCATCCCGACGAGCTCGACCGGCGGCAGGCCGCGGCCGTCGACCCGGCGCGGCAGCCGGACGCGTTCGTGGCGGTGGACGCTCTCGGCCCGCGGCGTTGCGCTGCCCGCCACGAGCAGCGCCCCTTCCACGGCGGCGCGCCGCTCGGCGACCGTGCGCGCGTCGTAGCGGGGGTCACCCTCCTGCTTGTAGGAGCGGTCATGCTCCTCGTCGACGACGATCAGCCCGAGGTCGCCGAACGGGGCGAAGACCGCGGAGCGCGGGCCCACGCAGACGCGCGCCTCGCCGCGGCGCATGCGCCACCACTCGTCGTAGCGCTCGCGCTGCGAGAGCTGCGAGTGCATGACGGCGACGGCGTCGCCGAAGCGCTCGACGAAGCGCCCGGCGGTCTGGGGCGTGAGCGCGATCTCCGGCACCAGGACGATCGCCGAGCGTCCGCGCTCGAGTGCCGCAGCGACGGCACGCAGGTAGACCTCCGTCTTGCCGCTGCCCGTGACGCCATGAAGCACGATCGGCGCGCCCGGCCCGGCGCCCGCATCCAGGCGGCCCTCGATCTCCGCCAGCGCCGCGGCCTGGTCGGCGGTCGGCTCGGCCGCGGACGAACGCGCGCCGACGCCCTGCAGCTGCGGCCTGCGCGGCGGCTCGAGTGCGTTCTCGAGCCGCACAAGCCCGCGCCGCTCGAGCGAGCGCAGCGTCGAGTGATCGCAGCCCGCGCGCCGGCCGAGCTCGGCCGCGCCGAGCGACCCGCCGCGGAGCTCCGTGAGTGCGCCGCGCTGGCGCGTCCCGAGGCGCTCCTCGCCCGCAAGCGCGGCCTCGCCCGCCGGCGTGAGCGACGCGCGCAGCGAGCGGCGCGGCACGAGCGGGCGCGCGGAACCGGTTCCGGTACCGGGCGGCAGCACCAGCGCCAGTCCCCGGGCCGGCGTCGAGACGTACTCACGCGCCACCCACAGGCCGAGCGCGACGAGCGCCTGCGGGACGTCCGCCTCCAGCATGGCGAGCGGCTCGGCGAGCCGTTCCGGCGGCAGCTCGCTCTCCTCGGCCACGTCGACGACGACCCCGAGTAGGCGCTGTCGGCCGAACGGCACGACCAGCATGCTGCCCACGCCGGCTGCCGCGAGCTCGCCGTCGAGGCGGTAGTCGAACGGCCCGCGCAGCGCGCGCGCAGGGGTGAGCGGCTCGACCTTGGCGATCACGCCTCCGAACCTACGATCCGGCCCGGACGGCGCAGCCCGGCCCCGAAACGGGAACGATGTGGGCGTGGCGATCGACTTCGAGGCCGAGGGATTACTCGACGGGCTGAGCGAGGAAGCGGCCCGCGAGGCTCGCCTCGAGCTGCTGCGGACGCTCGAGCGCGAGGGCTTCACGCTCGACGAGCTGCGCCGCGCGGCGGGCGAGGACCGGCTCGCGCTGCTGCCGGTCGAGCGCGTGCTCGAGGCGGAGGGCCCGCGCCACACGCTGCGCGAGGTCGCGGAGGCCTCCGGGCTCGAGCTGAGCTTCCTTGAGGAGGCGCGTCGCGCGCTCGGCGACCCCGCGGTCGACCCCGACGCGCGCGTGCTCACCGACGAGGAGCTAGAGCTCGCGCGGCACGCGAGGACACTGCTCGACGCAGGCCTCGACGAGGAGAGCTTCTTCGAGCTGATCAGGGTGATGAGCCATTCGCTCGACTCGATCGCGTCCGCGCTCGTGGCGACGCTCGGGCAAGCACTGCTCCATCCGGGCGACACCGAGCGCGACCTCGGGCTGCGCTACGCCGAATCGCTGCGGATGCTTGCGCCGCTGGCCGGGCCCGCGCTCGAGCTAATCCTCAGCCGCCGCCTGCGCGAGCAGATCCGCGACGCGGTGATCGGGCGCGCCGAGCTCGAGAGCGGGCGGCTGCCCGGCGCTCAGGAGGTGTTCGTGGCCTTCGTCGACATCGTCGGATTCACAGAACTCGGCGAGCAGGTGCCGGCGGACGAGCTCGGCGCCGTCGTGCGTGACTTCGAGCTGCGCGTGGAGGCCGCCGTCGAGCCGCCCGTGCGGCTGGTCAAGACGATCGGCGACGCGGCGATGCTGGTGTCACACGAGCCCGACCCGTTGCTCGACACGGTTCTCAACCTGATCGACGCGTCCAGTCGGGACCCGCGCGAGCTGGTTTTGCGCGGAGGGATCGCCGCCGGTGAGGCGCTCCAGCGCGCCGGCGACTGGTACGGGCGCCCGGTGAACCTGGCAAGCCGACTCACGTCGTTCGCGCGCCGCGGCAGCGTCGTCGCGACGGGCGAGGTGCGCAAGGCCGCGCGCGGCGAGTATCGCTGGTCGTTCGCCGGCAACCGCCGCTTCAAGGGGGTGACGGGCGAGGTGGCCGTCAACCGGGTGCGCGCCGCGCCCCCGGGGGGACAACCGTCGCCCTAGCAGGGAAAGAGCCGACTCGCCGAGAATCGCGACAACGGCCCGATACGCGCCTACCATTGCCAGGATGTCCGACGTCGGACAATCCGCTGCACAACGCAGCGCGCGCGAGCGCATTCTCGACACCGCGTATGACCTCTTCAGCCGGCACGGCATCCGCGCCGTCGGCGTGGACCGGATCATCGCCTCGTCCGGAGTGGCGAAGATGAGCCTCTACCGGAACTTCGAGTCGAAGGACGCACTCGTGCTCGCCTTCCTCGCGCGCCGCGAGGAGCGCTGGACCAACGACTGGCTCGTCGCGGAGGCCACGGCCCGCGGCGACACCGGAGCCGAGCGGATGCTCTCCATCTTCGACGTCTTCGGAGAGTGGTTCGACCGTGACGACTTCGAGGGCTGTGCGTTCGTGAACGTGCTGCTCGAGTTCGACGACGCGCGCTCGCCGATCAGGCAGGCGAGCATCGAGCACCTGGCCAATATCCGCGGCTTTGTGAGCGAGTTTGCCGAGCAGGCCGGCGCCCGCGACCCGGAGGCCCTCGCGCGCCAGTGGCACATCCTCATGAAGGGGTCCATCGTGGCCGCCGCTGAGGGCGACCGCGATGCCGCCACCCGTGCCCGCGCGCTAGGCGAGCTGCTGCTCGAGCGCGAGGGTCTGCTCGGCTAGGGCGACCGGGTCCTAGGAGCGCCTAGGCGCCTGTTGCCGCGACGTCCCGCTCGCCGAGTCCGGCGGCGGCGCGCAGCGCGTCGGCCTTGTCGGTCTTCTCCCAAGTGAAGTCGTGATCCTCGCGGCCGAAGTGGCCGTAGGCCGCCGTCTTCTGGTAGATCGGCCGGTGCAGGTCGAGGTAGTGTCGGAAGGCGCCCGGCCGCAGGTCGAAGTGCTCGCCTATCAGCCGCATCAGCTCGCCGCAGCCGATCTTCTCGGTGCCGAACGTCTCGACCATCACGGACACGGGGTGGGCAACACCGATCGCGTAGGCCACCTGTACCTCGCAGCGCTCGGCGAGCCCGGCGGCGACGATGTTCTTTGCCACGTAGCGGGCCGCGTAGGCGGCAGAGCGGTCGACCTTCGACGGATCCTTGCCCGAGAAGGCGCCGCCGCCGTGACGGGCCATGCCGCCGTAGGTGTCGACGATGATCTTGCGGCCGGTGAGGCCGGCGTCGCCGACAGGCCCGCCGATCACGAACTTGCCCGTGGGGTTGACGAGGAAGTTGCGGCCGTTGTCGTCCAGCAGCTTCTTCTCGTCGTAGAGCTCGCCGGGCAGGATCGGGTGCACGACGTGCTCCCACAGGTCCGGCCGGATCAGCGTCTGCGAGTCGACCCCGTCCTTGTGCTGGGTCGAGATCAGGACCCGCTCGATCTCGATCGGCCGGCCGTTCTCGTAGCGCACGCTCACCTGCGTCTTGCCGTCCGGACCGAGGTAGGGCATCACGTCGGCGCGCCGCACCTGGGCGAGCCGCTGCGCGAGCTTGTGCGCAAGCGAGATCGGCAGGGGCATCAGCTCCTTCGTCTCGCGCGTCGCGTAGCCGAACATCATCCCCTGGTCGCCCGCGCCCGCCACATCAAGCTCGTCGTTGTCGGCCGGATCGGTGCGTGCCTCGAACGCCCTGTCGACGCCTTGGGCGATGTCCGGCGACTGCTCATCGATCGCGGAGATGACGGCGCAGCTGTCCGCGTCGAAGCCGTAGCGGTTGCCCGTGTAGCCGATCTTGCGGATCGTGTCGCGCGCGATCTTCGGGATGTCCACGTAGGTGTCGGTCGTGATCTCGCCCGAGACCACCACCAGACCGGTGTTGACGAGCGTCTCGCAGGCCACGCGACCCGTCGGGTCCTCGGCCATCACGGCATCGAGAACACCGTCAGAGATCTGGTCGGCGACCTTGTCCGGATGCCCCTCGGTCACCGACTCCGACGTGAACAGGTACTCGTTGTCTGAAAGCTGCTGGCTCGTCATCGGCCGGGAAGGGTATACACACGGTCGCGTGAGCCCCAGCGGCGAACTGCTAGAAGCCCGCTCCAGTGAATAGACGTAGCGTGTTCATCCCAGCGGCGCTGATCGCCGTACTCGCACTGGGCGTCGTCGGGGCGCTCGCCCTCGGCGGCGACGACGACGAGCCGCGGGACGTGGCCGCCGGCACGGCGACCGAGAGCACGCCCGAGGCGGAAGCGGAGCGGACGGAGCCCAGCACCGATCCGCAGGACGAGGGCGGCAGCGGCTCAGGCCCCGCCAGGCAGGAGGACCGCGCGCCAGCGGAGCCGGAGCCCGACCGCGCGCCGGCTCCGCGGCCGGCCCGCTACACGCTCTACTTCGCGAGCACCGGCGACTGGCAGGCCCAGCTGCCCTCCGGGAACGGGTGGCAGGAGCCAGCCGAGCAGCAACTGGGCGGCGGCCAACGCATCAGGGTCACCGTGCGCGGGCCCTCGGGAGCGGCGCTCGTGATCGACTACACCCCCTCCCAGCCCGCTCGTTTCGGGAGCAAGTACCGGTCCCGCCGGGAGCTGCCTCAGGCCTCGGTCGGCTCCATGACCGAGTATCGGCTCAGCGACGACGCGGTCGGATACATCCTGAACGTGGGTGAGGCCGGTTTCCGGATCTTCGCGACCGGGGTCGACGGTCCGGTCGCCCGCCGGGTGGCCGACTCGCTCACCTTCGTGGATCTCTAGCGCTACATGCTCGGGTCACACGTGTCTACGAGCCGGTCTGAATCCGCTCGACCAGCTCGGCTGTCAACTCGTGGAGCGAGTCGACCTGGACGTCGGCGCCCGACAGCTCCTCCTCGCCCGGCGGGTAGTGCGGGTTCGGCAACGCAATCACGGCCATCCCCGCCGCCCGCGCCGACTTGATGCCATTCGAGGAGTCCTCGACCGCCACGCAGTCCGCCGGCTCGGCACCAAGCCTGTGCGCGGCCTCTCGATAGACGTCGGGGAAGGGCTTCCCGCGCGCAACCTCCTCGGAGGACAGCGTGACCTCGAAGAGACGGCCGAGCCCGGACAGCTCCAGGAACAGGTCGATGATCTCCCGGTTCGAGGAGGAGGCGAGCCCTAGCGGCCAGCGCCCCGCCAGCCGCTCGACCGCCTCGGCTGCGCCGTCCAGCAGCGGCAACCGCTCGCGATAGATCTCCTCGAGGCGCGCCACGACCGCAGCCGAGATCGCTTCGGGATCGAGGTCGACCCGCAGTTCGTCGTGCAGGTAGGCGGACCACTCGCGCGAGCTCATGCCCATCATGTCGTGGGGCGCCTCATCGCGCCAGGTGCCGCCGCGTTCGCGCACGAGCTCCTCCTTGGCCTCGTTCCAGACCTGCTCGGAGTCGAGCAGCACGCCGTCGAGATCGAATATCACGGCGGCTGTCACGAGCGCCCGCTGCTGGTCTTGAAGTCGATCACGAGCGGCACGCCGTGCAGGCCGTAGCGGTCGCGCAAACGGTTCTCGAGGAAGTAGGCGTAGTCGCGCGTCACGCGGCTGCGGTCGTTGACCTGCACGGCGTAGCGCGGCGGCCCCGTCTCGAACTGGGTCATGTAGTACATGCGCAGCCGCTTGCCGCGCACCGACGGCGGTTCGCGCGTCGTCTGCAGATCGCTGAGGAAGCGATTCAGCTCGGAGGTTGGGATCCGCCGCTGAGCGCTGTCTGCCACGCGCAGCGCCTCCGCGACGAGCCGCTTGAGGCCACGGCCCGTCTTCGCCGACACGGCCAGCACCGGCGGGCGCTGGCGCAGCTTGCGGGCGCTCCGAGCCTTGGCGTCCTCGAGGTCGGTGTCGCTCACGTCCCACTTGTTGAGCGCCAGCACGGTCGCGCATTTCTTCTTCATCGCGAGCTCCGCGACGCTCAAATCCTCGGAGGTCACGCCCTCACTCGCGTCGCAGACCACGATCGCGACGTCGGCGCGCTCGGCCGCCTGCTCGGAGCGCAGCTGCGCGTAGTAGTCGACCGTCCCGGCGACCTTCGTGCGCCGGCGCAAGCCGGCGGTGTCGATCAGCGTGAGCGGACGCCCGTCGAACTCGATGCGGGTGTCGATCGCGTCGCGGGTCGTCCCGGCCTCCGGCGTGACGATCACGCGCTCCTCGCCCAGCAGCCGATTGACGAGCGACGACTTGCCCACGTTCGGGCGGCCGATCAGCGCGAGTCGCGTCGGCTCGTCGAGCTCCTCGTCGCGGCGTGGCAGCCGCTCGACGAGCGTGTCGAGCAGGTCGCCGGTCCCCAGGCCCTGCGTCGCCGACACCGCGATCGGATCCCCCAGCCCGAGCCCGTAGAACTCGGCCGCGAGCCCTGCTTGACGGGCGTCGTCGACCTTGTTGGCGGCCACGATCACCGGCACGCGACCGCCGCGCAGCTCGCGCGCGAGCTCCTCGTCACCCGGTCGCAGCCCGGCGCGCGCGTCGACGACCAGCAGCGCGAGATCGGCATGCTCGAGCGCGATAAGGGCCTGGCGGCGGATTTCCTCGGCCATGTCGTGCTCGCCCGCGAGATCGACGCCGCCGGTGTCGATCAGGGTGAACGCGAGCCCGTTCCAGTCAGCGTCGATCTCCTTGCGATCGCGTGTGACACCGGCCTGCTCGTGCACGACGGCCGCGCGCGTCCCGCTCAGGCGGTTGACGAGGGTCGACTTGCCGACGTTCGGGTAGCCGAGCACCGCCACCGTCGGGCGCCTCACCGCGTCCGCTCCACGAGCTCGACGATGCGGTCGACCACCTCGTCGATGGTCAGTCCGGTCGTGTCGAGCTCGACTGCACCGGGCGCCATCTTCAACGGCGAATGCTCGCGCGAGGCGTCCTGGGCGTCGCGCAGGGCCTGGTCGCGCAGCACGGTGTCGACGTCGGTGCCGAGCTCCTCCGCGCGCCGGCGTGCACGCTCCTCCGGACCGGCCGTGAGGAAGACCTTGACGGGCGCGTCGGGCGCCACGACCGTGCCGATGTCGCGCCCTTCGGCGACCCAGTCGCCGTGATCGAGCAGCTCCCGCTGTTTCATGACGAGCGCGGCGCGCACCGCCGGGTTGGTGGCGACCTTCGAGGCCGCCTCGGAGACCTCCGGCGCGCGGATCGCATCGGTCACGTCCTCGCCGTTCGCGATCACGCGGTCGCCCAGCTCGACCTGCAGGTCCTGCGCCTGTTTGGAGGCCGCACCCCCGTGCCGCATCGTCAGCAAACCGACAGTCCGGTACATGGCGCCGGAGTCCAGGTAGGTGTAGCCGAGCGCGCGCGCGAGGGCGCGTGCGACTGTGCTCTTGCCGGCGCCGGCGGGGCCGTCGATCGCGACGATCATCGCGGGCGAGACTAGTGCGCCAGCGCGCGGGAGTGGAGCGCCGCGTAGCGGGCGGCCAGGTCGCCGCGATCGCGCTCTGGGGCGCTCGCTACGAGCCGGCCCAACTCATGCGCGAGCGCCGGATCGTGGGCCCGAACGAGCACGTGCTCGGCGCCGTGGAACTCCGCCAGCTCTCGCGGGCCCCAGTCCGAGGCGAGGAAGCTGCGCACGCGCGCGTGTGCGAACAGGCGCGTGAGGAAATGCTCGCGGAGGCGCGCGTCGCGCAGGCGGCCCTCCTCCTCGACCGGCAGCAGCGGCAGGCGCTCGATCAGAGCGGCCGCGAACAGGCCCCGGCCCACGGCCTCGGCCTTGCCGTCCTCGTCGAAGAGCTTGACTTGTTCCATACCGCAGGAGGGCGAGCTGCGCTTCAGCACGTAACCGTCGAGGTCCGCCGCGGCGATTCGTTCCGCCGCGCCTTCCGCCCACGCCCGCATTCGCTCGGTCAGGTCCTCGCCGCTGTCAGTGACCACCATGCGCACGTCGTCGCCGCGGCGCTCGAGGCGCAGCGTCGGGCGCGGCACGCCGAGCCCGATCTCAACCTCGGGGCAGAGCGGCACGAATTCGACCTGGCGGCCGAGCTCCTCGGTCAGGAACGCGTCGCGCTTGTGCCCGCCGTCGTAGCGGACCCGCTCGCCGAGCAGGCATGAGGAGATGCCGACGCGGACGGATTCCATCGCGTCCCTAGGGTACGTCCGGCTGCGAAGCGGCGGTCGACGGCGAACGCACCGATTGAAGACTTGGTGGGGTGATAGGCCCGCGAACCCTTCAATCGATGCGACGTCAGGCGAGCGCCCTGATGTCCGCCTCGAAGCCCGGATAGGACACCGCGGCGGCCTCCATGCCGACCACCTCGACGCCCTCGAGCGAGGCGAACCCCGCCACGGCGCCCAGCATCGCGATGCGGTGGTCGCCGCGGGACTCGATCACGCCTCCGCGCAGCGGTGAGCCGTCGCCGCGTACGACGAAGCCGTCGCGTGTGGCCTCGATGTCGGCCCCCAGGCCGCGCAGCCCATCGACGACCGCCGTGATCCGGTCGGACTCCTTGACGCGCAGCTCCTCGGCACCGCGCACGACCGTCTCGCCCTCGGCGTGAGCCCCGAGCAGGGCCACCAGCGTGAGCTCGTCGATGGCGAGCGGTATCTCCTCGGGCTCTACGACCGTGCCCTCGAGCGGCGCCGAGGCCACGTCGAGCTCGCCGAGCGGCTCGCGCTCCGGCTGCACGCCCGGCTCCTCGAGGTCGCCGACGATCACGGCCCCCATTCGCTCGGCGATCCGGAAGAAGCCCGTTCGCGTCCAGTTGAGGCCGACGTCGCGGACGACGACGCGCGAGCCGCTGATGAGCGTCGCTGCCGCGACGATGAAGGCGGCGGAGGATGGGTCGCCGGGCACGACGATCTCGTCGAGCTCGAGCTCGTCGACGCTCGACACCGCGAGCCGCGCGCCCTCCTGCTCGAACGGGACACGCGCGCGCCGCAGCAGCCGCTCGGTGTGGTCGCGACTGGGCGCCGGCTCGCTGATGCTGGTCGTGCCCGCCGCAACCATGCCGGCGATCAGCACGCACGACTTGACCTGGGCGCTCGCCACCGGCAGCGCGTAGTCGATCCCGCTCAGCTCGGCGCCGCGCACGGTGAAGGGCGGCAGCCGTCCGTCGCGCATCTCGATGTCCGCGCCCATCGCCCGCAGCGGCTCTGCAATCCGGTCAACCGGCCGGCGCCGGATCGACTCGTCGCCATCAAGCGTCCAGCTGCGGCCCGGCTGCCCCGCGAGCCAGCCCGGCAGCAATCGCATCAGCG
>Ga0081538_10001169_pt1 | contig 27718 bp, 23 predicted proteins | sample TabmetS5T2R1_FD_71022 | JGI IMG/M metagenome (GOLD analysis project Ga0081538, IMG submission 71022) | Tabebuia heterophylla rhizosphere microbial communities from the University of Puerto Rico - S5T2R1 | ecosystem: Host-associated > Plants > Roots > Rhizosphere ...
TACGATGAACTGCTCAAGGACCTCCAACTCTATATCTTCACCACGGCCAAGCAACATGACGCCCATACACTCTACCTGTTGCAAACCGTGCCCGGCATTGGAAAAATTCTCAGCCTTGTGCTGCTGTATGAAATCCATGACATCCACCGCTTTCCCAGCGTGCAGGACTTCGCCTCCTACGCGCGCCTGGTGAAATGCAGCAAGGAGTCCGCAGGCAAACGCTATGGAACCTCAGGCCAAAAAATTGGGAATGCTCACCTCAAGTGGGCCTTTTCCGAAGCCGCCGTCCTGTTCCTCCGCAACAATGAGCCGGGGCAAAAGCTTCTGGCGCGATTGGCAAAAAAGCATGACCAGGGCAAAGCCCTGAGCATCCTGGCGCATAAACTCGGCCGAGCTGTCTACTATATGCTCAAACGCAAAGTCGCCTTTGATATGGACCTCTTTCTCCAGCCCTAAGGGAGCAGAGCGCGTGAGCCCGATGCCTAACTCGACGTCACGGGGATGAGCCTGACGTGCGCATGCCGTGGGTCTGACGTGCCTGCGTCTGTGAATGCCAAGGTGTGCCTAGGCCCTGTATCCCTGAGCCCGCGCCTTTGATTGGACACGCGCTCTGGCTCTTGCATAGACGGTGCTGGTCGTCCCAGGTTACGTGTGCTGCCCCTCCCCCGAGCCCGGCACTAACTGGTGAGGCACCTCCACTCAACCAGGCTTTTGAATAGGCCGGTATGAGGGCACGCAATTATTTCTAGGTCGCAGAGGATAACCGCAACGCGGCTCTGCAATCGTCACGTCAGTGATGATAGAACCTCAATAAGTGTTTGGTGCAGCCATGTGGGGTTGGCACCAGGGCACAGAAATGAAGTCAGAACACGCGACCGACGGCTGCCTGCGCCAGACCCTGGAAAGCGGAAAAAAAGCAAAAAACCGCTCACAGCATCAGTTTGTCTCTTGACAAAGGGAGTCCTCATAAGAGTTAGGTTGCTTAAACATACGCCGCGTCTCCCTCGTCGGGTGAGCGCTCATCCTCGCAGCTTGTAGCGCTGGATCTTGCCGGTCGCTGTCTTGGGAAGCGTGTCCTGGAACTCTATCCAGCGCGGGTATTGGTAAGGCGCGATGGTGGTCTTGACGTGCGCCTTCAACTCCTCGGCCAGGGGCTCGGACGCGGGGATGCCCTCGCGCAGGACAACGAAGGCCTTCGGCTTGATCAGCCCGTCGTTATCCTCCTTGCCCACAACGGCCGCCTCCAGCACCACGGGATGGCTGATCAGCGCCGCCTCCACCTCAGTGGGCGAGACCCAGTGCCCGCTCACGCGTAGCAGCTCGTCGGCGCGACCCATGTACCAGTAGTAACCGTCGGCGTCCTGACGGTACTTGTCCCCGGTGTGGTACCACTCGCCCTGCAGGACCCGTCGCGTGACCTCCTGGCGGTGCCAATAGCCCGCGAAGATGCTGCCGCCGCTGATGAGGAGATTCCCGACCTCGCCCTGCGGCACGTCCGCTCCGCTGTCGTCCACCAAGCGGACCCGGTAGCCGGGCACCACATGGCCCGAGCTGCCCGGCCGTGCCTGGCCGGCCCGATTGCTGATGAAGATGTGCAACGCCTCCGTCGTGCCGATACCGTCCAGGATTTCGACTCCGAAGCGCTCGCGCCAGCGGCGGTAGAGGTCCGCGGGCAGCGGCTCGGCGGCCGCCAGGCACAGGCGGACGCCGGACAGGTCAGCCGGCTCGCCCGCCGCCGCGGCCTGGAGCATCTGGGCATACAGCGTGGGCACGCCGACGAAGACGGTGGCGCGGTGGGCGCGGATCAACTGGAACATGCGCGCCGGAGTGCTGCGCTCGGCGTTCAGCACAACGGTGGCGCCCGCCTTGAGCGCGAAGTAGGTCGTGAAGCCGAGCGGATAGGCATGGAAGCACGGACTGCCACAGACGATGACGTCCCCAGGGCGCAGGCCGACGAAGGGCGCGGCATACAGGCGCTCGCTGTACAGCATGTCCTGCTGCAGGTGCACGGCCCACTTCGGTGTCCCTGTGCTGCCGGACGTATGGAGCCAGAAGCCGACGTCTTCGCAGCTCGTTGGCATCGCTTCGAGGTGGGGGGACGCAGCGTCCACGACCGCAGCGAAATCGTGCTCCCCGCGCTGCCCATCGCCACGCCCAACGAGGAGCACGTGGCGCAGGAAGGGAAACTCGGGGCGCCGCTCCCGGAGCGGCCCCCAGAACGCCGCCGTGGTGATGAGCGCGCGGGCACGGCTGTCGGCTAACAGAAAGGCCTGCTCATGCGGGGTGACTGCGAAACTCATGGGTGTCGGCACCGCGCCGATCTTGATCGCGCCGAAGAACGCGGTCACGAACTCGGGGCGGTTGGGGAGCATCACGGCGACCTTCGAGCCGTTCGTGACGCCCAGGGCGAGGAGCCCCTTCCCGAAGGCCCGCACCTCCGCGTGCAGCTGCTCGTAGGTGAGTCGCCGGTCGCCGAAGACCAGGGCTTCGTTGGCTGGATAGCGCTCGGCCACCTGGGCGATGAACCGGCCGTGCGTGAGATCGTCGGCGGCCACCGGCAGGCCGAGGTACCCGCGGTCCATCACTTCCTCCCCAGGCCCGGCTCACCGATCGAGGGCAGCTCACCGATCGACGGTGATTCGGTCCCTGGCATCGCCGTCACTCGTTGGGCAGCGAGATCTCCGCGGTGCCCTTCGCCATGACGGCGTCGCGCTGGTTGGTCATCGTGTACTCGACGAAGGCGAGGTGGTGCCCCGTGCTCGGATCGATGTCCTTGCCGGTGACCGCCCCGTTGAGGAACGTGGCGTCGCCGGTGAACGCCGGGTTCCGGTACTGGGCGTTCGAGTGGACGATCTCGCCCCACTCACCGGACCAGTTCGTGAGGTAGTCGAGGATCCAGGCGCCCATCGTGGCGCCGTAGCCGTAGCCGCGGGGCATGCCGATGAGCCGCGCGTAGCGGGGCTGGACGTGGCCGCGGGACGGACCCTGATAGAGGCCGTCGGCCCTGGTGGGATCGATGGCAGCCTTGGTCGGGTCACGGCTCATCTCGGGCAGCCAGCCGGCCGCGTCGGTCGTCGAGTGGCCCCAGTAGTCGGCGGCGCCCCAGATGTTCATGTTGAAGGCGCGCCACTCGGTGGTGAAGCTCATCAGCGTGTGAGGCCCGATGGGGCGGGTCGGCAGGCGATCGCCCTCGTTCACGTCCTTCCACAGGAGCTTGTCGTGGCCCCGGAACGTCGCGTAGTAGGCGAACTTCTGCTCCTCGATGTCCGCCAGGGCGTCATCGCTCCACTCGGGGTCGTCCTTCTCGTTGAACTGGGCGCGCCGGCGCGCCTCCTCGGCGAGGTAGCGGATCGATGTCGACCGCTGCTTGGCGATCATCTCGCCGCGCTGATTGATGTAGGTCGTGTCGCCCCGGGAGAACATGGTCGGACCGGCGAACTTTGTGTCCGTGACCCGGTAGTCGAACAGCATCCGCTCGCCCTTGATGCTGTCGCCCGGCTCGATGCGGGGTCCGAAGAACCACCATTCGTCGCCGCCGAAGATCATGTGCGAACCCGGGATCGTCCCCTGAATCGCCGGCGTCGCACCGTGCCCGACGTCGGTGGCCACGGCGAACGACTGGGGCGCCACGATGCGACCGAAGCGCCCGTCGGCGGCGAAGCGGTCGTCGTAGTAGAGGGGGTTGGGGTTCTGCATACCCTGCGCCCAGCGGCGGATGTCGTTGACGTGCACCGGGTCCTTGAGGTATCCGCCGCCGAGCGGCACGCCAACCCAGCGGTCGACGTCGGACGTGTCGAGCGTTACGTCACCCATGCGAGGGGCCCCCTCCTGGCGGTGCTCGGTGCGGTGGGATCGGCGGTTCCCGAGATTGTCGTCTTAGATGTATAAGAATGCAAGCCTACAGCAGACAGCGGCATGATGACGCCTGGCAGGCGCGGCCGCGAGCCGGGTCGTCGTCGTCGTCGAGGACCACCCGTCGAGGGTGAGGACAGGGCGCCCAGGATGCTGCTCCGTTGCCGTAGGAGGCACCGAAGGTGCCGTGCAACTGGAGGTGGCCATGGTCCTTGCTGAAGTCGATCTTGGGGACCTGATCTGGACGACGATCTGGATCTTCTTCCTGATCCTGTTCATCTGGGTCTTCATCATGATCATCAGCGACCTGTTCCGGGACCACAAGCTGTCGGGGTGGGCGAAGGCGATCTGGGTGGTCGCCCTGATCATCTTCCCGCTGATCGGGTCGCTCGTGTACCTCATCGCCCGTGGTGAGGGCATGGCCGAGCGGTCGGCGGCCCAGCAGCGGCAGGCTCGTTCCGAGTTCGACGACTACATCCGGTCGACGGCGGGCTCCGGCACGAGTTCGGCGGACGAGCTGACGCGACTGGCGGACCTGCGCGACAAGGGCACGATCACCGAGGCCGAGTTCCAGACGATGAAGGCCCGGGTCGTCGGCGGGTCCGGCGCGGGAACGGCGACCGGGACCGCAACCGGAACGACGACCGGAACGATGACCGATGCGGCGTCCGGGCAGGGGAACGACACCCTGCGGTAGCCCCAAGACGCCCGTACTCGAGTCGCCCGTGCCCCGGTGCCGGTGCCGGGGCACGGGCGCGTGGTCGGTCAGCCGGTGAGCTGCAATCCGGCGACAGACTCGACGAACTGCGGCGCGGCCTCGGCTGCGGCGTCTGTGTCCTCGTCGTCGGCGGCCACCCTGAGGTCCTCCAACTGGCCTCCGATCGCGTCCACATCCGCCTGGTCGAAGCGGTGGGCGATCCGGTCCCAGACCCATTCGAGCGAGCTGACGTCGCCGGCTATGTGCCCGGCGTCGGCCTCGTCGCTGGCGCTGTCGAGGGCAAGCTGATTGGCCCAGACGTTCAAGCGACCGAGATCGACCTCGGCCGGCGACCGGTACTGCAGCTCAAGGTCGAGTGCGGCCATCTCGAGGTCGAGCGCAGCGTTGCGGGCACCCTCCGGGTTGCGGTCGTCGACCGCCGGCATCAACGCGTTGCCCCGGAGTGCGTCGACGGCCTGGCCCATCTGCACTTCCAGCAGCGGAGGCACGGTGCCGGTCGCCCGGTGGGCCTCCCACGCGGCAGCCACCGCGTCGAGTGAGCGCGTCGCCGCCTCCCAGTCACCGCTGTCAGCGGCGGCGAAGACCTCGCCCGCACCTCGGGAGACTGCCTCGAGCTCTGGCGGCACGCCGCCGGGCCGGGCGTCGGTGGGGACCGCGAGGGCAAGTGCCTCGAGGTTGGCCCCGACACCGGAGGCGAACTCGCCGTAGCCGGGGGCGAACGTCTTGTCCTCGTAGTTGCCCTCTAGCAGGTGGTTCTCGGTGCCGATCATCGCACCCGGGACCGGACCGCGCGGTCCATCCACGGTGAGGTCGAGGGACTTGACGGTCACCTCCTCGAACACGAGGTCGGGGATGTTCTCGGGCCGGTAGGCCTGCCCGATCTGGGGCTCGGCGGGCATGATCATGCCCGGAGGCCCGTCCTCGCCGGCGATCCACGTGCCGTCGGTGTCGGCGACGACCCCGTCCTCGTAGTTGAAGACGTCCTCGCCGAAGTACCAGACGTTGCCGGCGTCGTCCTGCGCATACCAGTCGAGCGCGACCTCGTGGATCCGCCCATCGAGATAGGAGACGAACTGCGAGACCAGCGTCTCGACCCTCTGGCCGTCCACCTCGATGACCTTTGGTTCGGGCAGCAGCACGGTCTCGATCCGGAGCGGGTCGCCCTCGTCGTTGCCCAGCAGGATCGCCGAGTGGAGGTCGCTGATCGGGAACAGCGGGTTGTCCACGGTTGTGGGCAACGAGAACGTCGGCTCAACGAGGTCGGCCCGCTGGCTGTCGGGCGCGGTGGGCTGTGTCGGGCTGTCGGTCACCGGCACGGTGTCCGCCGAGCCCTGGTCGGTGGATCCGGAGCCGCCGGAGCCGCTGCACGCCGCCGCCGCCAGTGCGGCCGCCAGGCAGCCGCCGAGCAGCTTCCGCGACGGCCGGAGGGTGCGGGGGGATGGGTGCTGGCCGAGTCGATGGCGCGGGTGCTGGTGGTACATGCCGTCGTCCCTTTCGTCGCTCGGGTTGATCGAGCTCGATCTCCGCCTCGGATGATGCTGGGAGCCTGCTGAGCGTCCGCTGAATCCGGTGTCCGATCCGGCGGCGCTTCAGCGGGCGTTCAGGTGCGTGGGCTCGATTCATCCCGTCAGGACGATGTGACAGGGCCGTGGCGGGGTTCTCATGGGCCGACGAGACATCCGGCGCTGGACCGGACGCGCGGCGGTGGTGGGAGCCGGGTCCCCCTGCGGCTCCCGGCGCCGCCACTGCCATTACCTTGACGCCACCGATGCGAGGCCTTCCCGGTGACTGATCCACCGCCCGAGACCGCCGAACCCGAGGAGTCCGAGAAGTCTGAGACGGACGGCGCCAGCCCGCGCGAGAAGCGGTTCGAGGTCGTCGCCACGGTCCTCCTCGCGCTGACGGCGCTGGCCACCGCCTGGAGCGGTTACCAGGCGTCGCTGTGGGACGGCATCCAGTCCAGCGACTACACACAGGCGTCGGCGCTCCGGACCCAGGGCACGCAGAAGCACACCGAGGCCAACCAGTTTCGGCTGGCAGACCTGAGCGTGTTCGAGAACTACATCGACGCCACCGTCGACGGCGACACGCGGCTGGCCGACTTCTACCGCCAGCGCTTCCGGGACGAGTTCGAGCCGGCCTTCGAGGCGTGGGACGCCCTCGACCCGCTGAACAACCCCGACGCCCCGCCGAGCCCGCTCGCGATGCCCGAGTACCAGCTCGCCGACGACCAGGAGGCAACGGACCTGACCAACCGCGCCGAGGCGAAGTTCAACGACGGGGAAGACGCCAACAGCATCTCCGACACCTACACCGCCACGACCCTCTTCTTTGCCGCGGCGCTGTTCTTCGCCGCGATCTCCGAGCGCTTCAGCTACGTGCCCGCCCGCGCCACCCTGCTCGGGCTCGCCGCCGTCGGCCTGATCGTCGGCGCCGGCCTGATGCTCACCCAACCGGTCACAGCCGGCTGAGCGTCGGTCGCATTCACTCGCGCGCCATCATCGCGATGGCTTCCTTCTCCAGGTCGACGAACGGCTCGCCGGAGACGTCGACGACCGCCTGGCGGATGGTTCCGCCGGTGAACCCATAGGGGCTCGTGCCCGGATAGTCGTCGGTGATCGGCTCGGCAGGGTCCTTGCCGACGTTGAGGCCCTCACCCACGAGCGAGAAGTTGCCGGGCTGGGTCATGATCTGCCCCTCCCCGACCTTCTCGTCGCCGATGTAGAGCGACAGCGTGCCCGTGGTGGGCAGGCCATCGTTCTCCTTCACGAATGCGGCGGACAGCACGACCTCGCCGGTGGGGATGTCCCGCCGGGACTCGATGGTCTGCTCCTTGGTACCGACGAAGTTGTAGACGTACTTGAGCTTGCGGCCCTTCACGTACAGCGCGTGGCCTCCGAACCGTGCGCCGTGGGAGAAGAGCACACCGGCGGCGTCCTCTGACTCGACGTCGACACCGACCGCGATGGTGTAGCTGCGGTTCCGGATGTTGACCGCGGCCGTCTCCGGCACCTCGCACGTGCCCGGGTAGTACACGTAGCGGTCGCGGGGCGGCACGACCTGGGGCCGCGTGGAGTCCGCCAGGACCTCCACCGCCGTGCGGTCCATGAGGGCAGGCCGTTGTACTTGCCGGCCTCGTGGAACCACAGGTTGACAAGCTCCTGCACCTTCTCGGGGTGCTCGGCCGCCAGGTCGTGGCTCTCGGTCGGGTCGACCTGGGTGTCGTACAGCTCCCAGCGATTGCGGTCGAAGTGCCCCCAGCCGGAGATCGTGGGGTGCTCGCTCACGGCCTTCCACCCCCGATGCCAGATCGCCCGCGAGCCGAGCATGGAGAAGAAGCCCGTCTCCTTTGGCGTGGGCACGTCGTCGCTCTCGAACGTCGAGCGGAAGCTGACGCCCTCGAGCGGGATCTGGGGGAAGCCTTGACCACCTCGGGCAGCTCGACGCCGAGCAGGTCGTACATGGATGTAGAGGACGTTGGGCGCGCCCTCCGGCGCCACCGGCTGCATGTAGGGCTCCCAGTCGGGAACCGAGTCTCGATCGTCGACGTTGATCGTTCCCCGGAACGATCTGGTCATCGTGGCTCCTCACCCTCGGGCGGTCGCCTGCCGGCGCCGCCACCACCCACGAAGGTCGCATTGGCGGCGCGGCGCAACATCACACCGATGGGGTGATTGCCAGGTGGCTCAGCGGTCGTCGTCGACACCCAGCGTGAACCGGGCCGTGAACGACGTCCCCGGCTCGGCGAGCACACAGGTCCGGTCGACCAAGGCATTGACCGGCGCGGTCATGGGTTCCAGGCAGATGGACTCCGACGCCGGCGGCGTGAAGACCTGGGCGTGGCCGTAGCCGGGGCCGAGCTCGAGGACGAGGCGCCGCCCACCGCCGGTCAACGCCAGCCGGCGATCGTCGCCCAGCTCGTAGAGGTCGTCGAAGGTCCGGGTCCCGACGGGATCGTCCTCCGCCTCCTCGAGGTCGGCCCGGCCGGTCGGAAGCTGGCGGTCGTCGAGCTCGGCGTGCCGCCGCTGCGGCAGGCGGAGGCGGATGCCTTCGCGCCCGGCGCCCGGCAAGTGCAGGTAGGGGTGGTAGCCGAACGAGACCGGCACCGGCCGGTCGCCGGTCGGGATCAGCGTCGTGTCCACCCGGAGCGTCGTGGCCTCGACGGACGCCTCGATGCGGAGCTCGTGGGGGAACGGGAACGAGGCCAGGAGGTCCGGGTGGGCACCGAAGTCGAACCGGGCGGCCAGCGAGTCCCGCCGCACGGCCACGAGCTCCCAGCCCGGCCGGGCGGTCATCGTCCCGTGGATCGGGAGACCGTGCTCGTCGGTGGTGAGGTCGAGGCCCTCGAGGTCCACCACGATCCCGTCGACCTCGTAGCGGCGCGCGCCCAGGCGGTTGGCCCACGGGGCCAGGAGCGGCAGGCCCGTGACGCTCCCCTCGCGGTAGCCGTCGACCCCGCCGGGCAACGCCAGGAGCTCCTCGCCGAGATGACGCAGCGAGCTGCCGAGCATGCCGAGCTGCGGCAAGAAGGTCGCCTCGAGGGGACCGGACGAGATGGTCACCCCGGCGCCGGGCGCGGTGGCGGGCGGCATCGTTACGCCATTGGACCACCGCTCCCGGCGGACGTCATCGCCCCGAAGGGGTGAGCGGCGCTGGCGGACGTGATCGCCTCGGATCCCCCTCACTCATTTCATCCCGATGGGGGGAGGCTGGGCCGCACCCGGCGCCATACCGTCATCTCGGGTGCGACGAGAGGAGTGGGGCTGATGGCATCCCCCGCCAGCGGCACGACGTCGGATCGGGAAAGCGGGCAGGCCGGGCGTCCCCACGTGCTCGTCCTCGGCGGTGGCTTCGGCGGCGTGGGCGCGGCTCGAAAGCTCAGGCACGTTGAGGCCGACGTCACGGTGATCGACAGGAACGACTACCACACGTTCCAGCCCCTCCTGTACCAGGTCGCAACCGACCTGCTGGAGACCGCCGCGTGCGGCCATCCGTTGCGCGACCTGTTCCACGAACAGCCCAACGTCGCCGTCCACGTGGCCTCGGTCACCGGCATCGATCTCGCCAGACGCGAAGTGCAGTTCGCCGAGATGGGGCCCCTCACCTATGACTATCTCGTCCTGGGGCTGGGTGCCGGGGTCAACTTCTTCGGTGTCGAGGGCGCAAAAGAGCACGCGTTTCCCATGTACACGCTCGCCGACGCGGTGCGCCTCAAGCAACACGTGCTGGGGAAGTGGGAGGACGCGGACCGGGATCCGGCCCTGGTGGAGGACGGCGCCGTCAACGTCGTGATCGTCGGCGGTGGACCCACGGGCATCGAGAGCGCCGGGGCACTGGCCGAGCTGTACCGCAGCAACTTCTCCGAGGACTACCCCGGGATCTCACAGGACCAGGCGCGCATCGTCCTCGTCGAGGCTGGCTCGGCGCTCCTGTCTATGTTCCGCTCCGACATCCGCTCGTACACCAAGAAGGCGCTGGAGGGCCGCGGCGTCGAGGTGATGCTGGGCGAGGTGGTCGCCTCGGTCGAGCCGACGCGGGTCACGCTGAAGTCCGGAACCGTGATACGGGCGCACACGCTGGTCTGGGGGGCGGGCCTGCAGGCGAGCCCACTGGTCGCGTTGCTCGGGGTCGAGCTCCAGCACGGCAATCGCGTCCCGGTGGAACCGGACCTCAGCGTCGCAGGACATCCCGAGGTGTTCGCCGTGGGCGACATCGCGTGGATCACAGACGCCAAGACGAACGACGTGCTGCCGCAGCTCGGCTCCGTCGCACTGCAGGCGGGTGAGCGCGCCGGCGAGAACATTGCCCGCCTTGCCGCCGGCAAGGACACCGAGCCGTTCGAGTACCACGACAAGGGCACGATGGCGACGATCGGTCGGGGGGCAGCCGTAGTCCAGACCCGCGGCGGACACACGCTCAAGGGCAAGGCCGCGTTCCTGGCATGGGGAGGGATCCACCTGGCCCTCCTGTCCACCGGCGAAGACCGCGCCAAGGCCGTCGTCGCCTGGACGTGGGCGGGGTTCACACATGAGCGGCCCGGCCGGATCTCGGTGCGAACCGACCAGCCCTGAGCGAGAGGAGCCGAAATGGCAACACGCAACGGCCGGGAAGGCGCCGGACAGCAGCCGGCGGACGTCTTCGTCGTCTTCGGGATCACGGGCGATCTGGCCAAGGTGATGACGTTCAGGTCGCTGTACCGGCTGGAGCGGCGCGGGCTGCTGACGTGCCCGATCGTGGGCGTAGCGGTCGACGACTGGACGGAGGAGCAGCTGCGCGACCACGCCCGCGAGTCGATCGTGGGTACCGGCGAGGCGCTCGACGAGCAGGTGTTCGAGCGCTTTGCCGCCCGGCTCTCCTACGTCCAAGGCAACTTCGGGGAGGCCACGACGTACGAACGCGTTGCCACGGCCATCAAGGGCACAGAGCAGCGGGCCTTCTACCTGGAGATCCCACCGTTCCTGTTTGCGACCGTGGTCAAGGGGCTGGCCGACGTCGGGTTGACCGAGAAGGCCCGGGTGGTCGTCGAGAAGCCGTTCGGCCACGACCAGGACTCGGCCCGGGCGCTCGCTGCGGAGCTCCACCAGTACCTCGACGAGTCACAGATCTACCGGATCGACCACTTCCTCGGGAAGATGGGCCTCGAGGAGCTCCTGTACCTCCGGTTCGCCAACACGATGTTCGAACCAGTGTGGAACCGGAACGGCCTCGAGTGCGTGCAGATCACCATGGCCGAGAGCTTCGGCGTCGAGGACCGCGGGCACTTCTACGACCCGGTCGGCGCGTTGCGCGACGTCGTCGTCAACCACCTCATGCAGGTCCTCTCGGCCACGGCGATGGAGGCACCCGCCGGGGGCGACCCCGCGACGATCAAGGACGGCCAGCTCGCCGTCTTCCGTGCCGTGCAGACTGCGGATCCCCAGCACTACGTGCGTGGCCAGTACGACGGGTACCTCGACACGCCAGGGGTGGCCCCGGGCTCGACCACGGAGACGTACGCCGCACTGCGGCTGGACATCGACAACTGGCGATGGTCGGGGGTCCCGTTCTTCATCCGCACCGGCAAGCACCTGGCGGCCACGCAGACCGAGGTCCGACTGGTCTTCAAGCGCCCGCCGAGGCTCGGCTTCGGCTTCACCGGCGACCGGGCGCCGGAGCCCGACCAGCTGGTGATCAAGCTCGACCCGTCGACCGGGATCAGGTTGCTCGTCGCTGCCAGGCGTGCGCAGGCACGGGCTCCCGAGGCCATCACTCTGGACATGGAGTTCTCGGAGGAGGGCGGCGAGGGCGCCACGCCGTACGAGGTGCTCCTCCACGCGGCGTTGATCGGCGAGAGCACGCGTTTCACGCGGCAGGACGGCGTCGAGGAGACGTGGCGGATCATGCAACCGCTCCTCGACGCGCCACCCCCCGTCCATCCCTATACCCAGGGGTCGTGGGGACCGGCGGCCGCCGACCAGATCGTCGCGGGCCACGGTGAGTGGCACGAGCCGTGGATGGCTCCATGACCGCGGCCACGACCGGCTCGCAGGACCGTCAGAGCGCGGCGATGCCCTCGCCGTTCCCACCGATCGAGGACTACGCGTTCCTCTCCGACTGCCACACCGGTGCGCTCGTCGCCCCCGACGGTGGCGTCGGCTGGCTGTGCGTGCCCCGGTTCGACGCCCCCAGCTTGTTCGGCACGCTGCTCGATCGCGAGGCGGGCTACTTCAGGCTGGCGCCGTTCGGCATCAACGTGCCGACGATGCGGGCGTACGAGCCCGGGACCAACATCCTCGCCACGACCTGGAACGCCCCGGGGGGCTGGGTCGTCGTCCGCGACGCGTTGACGATGGGGCCACGCCATGGCGAGGACGAAGTGACCCCCCACACCCGGCCTCCGGCCGACGACGACGCCGGCCACATGCTGGTGCGCGTGGCCGAGTGCATCGGCGGCGACGTCGACATGGAGCTGGTGTGCGAGCCGGTTTTCGACTACGGCCGCACCGCGGCGTCGTGGACGATCGCCGACGAGGACCGCCACATCGCCGACGCTTCCGGTGCCGGCCTGACGATCAGGCTGCGGACCGACATGGCGCTGGGCATCGAGGGCGGACGGGTCAGGGCGCGCCACGCGCTGCGGCAGGGCGAGCGGGTCTACTGCGCGCTGTCCTGGGCCGGGGGGCTGGCGACACCGGCCGACGTCGACGAGGCAAACGCGTCGCTCGACGCCACCACGCAGTTCTGGCGAAGGTGGCTGAGGCGGGCACGGGCCGCCGATCATCCCTACCGGCAGGCCCTCGAGCGCTCGGCACTGACGATCAAGGGACTCACCTACATGCCGACAGGGGCGACCGTGGCTGCCCTCACCACGTCGCTGCCCGAGACGCCCGGCGGCGAGCGCAACTGGGACTACCGCTACACGTGGATGCGTGATTCCACGTTCACCCTCCAGGCGCTGCACTTCCTCGAGCTGGACTGGGAGGCGGACGAGTTCATCCAGTTCGTCACCGAGCTCGAGTGCGTCGCCGACGGCGGCCTCCAGATCATGTACGGCATCGACGGCCGCCGCGACCTCACCGAGACGACGCGGGACGACCTGTCGGGCTACGCCGGGGCCCGCCCCGTGCGCGTCGGCAACGGCGCCTGGAACCAGCGCCAAAACGACGTGTACGGCGCCGTGCTGGACTCGATCCTGCTCCACACCCGCCGGAGCGAACGCCTGCCCCGAGGCCTGTGGCCCCTCGTCCAGTCCCAGGCCAAGTGTGCGACCGAGGTGTGGCGCGACCCCGACCAGGGCATCTGGGAGGCCCGCGGCAAGCCTCAGCACTACGTGTCGTCCAAGCTCATGTGCTGGGTGGCGCTCGATCGGGCCTCCAAGCTGGCGGCGATCCGGGGCGACGACGACCTTGAGGCGACCTGGGGCGCCACCGCCGACGAGATCAAGGCCGACATCCTCGAGCACGGGCTCGACGACCGGGGCGCTCTGCGCCAGCACTACGACACCGACGCGCTCGACGCGTCCACGCTCCTGGCGGCGATCTTCGGGTTCCTGCCGGGCGACGACGAACGCCTGCGCGCCAGTGTCCTGGCCATTGCCGACGAGCTCACCGACAACGGCTTCGTGCTGCGCTACCGCACCGACGAGACCGACGACGGCATGTCCGGCAAGGAGGGGACCTTCCTTATCTGTTCGTTCTGGCTGGTCTCGGCGCTGGCCATCATCGGCGAAGACCAACGTGCCCGCGACCTGATGGAACGGTTGCTGCGCGTCGCCTCGCCCCTCGGCCTGTACGCGGAGGAGTTCGACACCGACACCGCCCACCATCTCGGCAACTTCCCCCAGGCGTTCTCGCACCTGGCGCTCATCGAGGCCGCGGCCCGGATCATCCTCACGGAACGGCTGAGGGAGCTCACCTGATGGCTAGCGACCACCACGACGTCGTCATCATCGGCACGGGCGCCGGGGGCGGAACGCTCGCCCGACACCTCGCCCCGTCGGGCAAGCGCATCCTGCTGCTCGAACGCGGCGACTGGCTGCCGCGTGAGCCGTCGAACTGGTCGGCCCACGACGTGTTCGTCGACGGCCGCTACATCTCGCCCGACACGTGGTACGACGCCGGGGGCAAGGCGTTCCAACCGCAGATCCACTACTTCGTGGGCGGGGCCACCAAGCTCTACGGCGCGGCCCTGTACCGCCTGCGCCGCGAGGACTTCGGCGAGCTGCACCATCACGACGGCATCTCGCCGGCATGGCCGATCTCCTACGACGACATGGAGCCGTACTACACGCAGGCGGAGCAGCTCTACCAGGTGCACGGCGCACGTGGCGAGGACCCGACCGAGCCGCCGGCGAGCGCGCCGTACCCCTACCCGGCGCTGTCGCACGAGCCCAGGATCCAGCAGCTCTCCGACGACCTCGCAGCCGCGGGCTACCACCCGTTCCACGCGCCGTGTGGCGTGATGCTCGACGAGGCGAACCTGCCCTACAGCACGTGCGTCCGCTGCGCCTTCTGCGACGGCTTCCCCTGCCCGTTGCACGCCAAGTCGGATGCCGAGGTCCACGGCGTCCGGCCGGCGTTGGAACACCCGAACGTCACGCTGCTGACCAAGGCCACCGCCGTGCGCCTGGGCACCAACGCCGCCGGCACCGCGGTAACCGAGGTGGAGGTGGACCGTGACGGCGAACGCGAGGTCTTCACCTCCGACCTCGTGGTCGTCTCGTGCGGCGCCGCGAACACGGCGAAGCTGCTCTTGGCGTCGGCCAACGACCAGCACCCCAACGGCCTGGCCAACGGCTCCGACCAGGTCGGGCGCAACTTCGTGTTCCACAACAGCCAGGCCGTCCTGGCCCTGTCCCACGAGCCGAATCCGACGGTCTTCCAAAAGACCCTCGGCGTCAACGACTTCTACTTCGGCACCGACGACTTCGAGTTCCCTATGGGCAACATCCAGATGGTCGGCAAGTCGACCGAGGAGATGTACCGGGGCGAGAAGCCGATCGAGACCAAGCTCGCGCCCACGCGGGTCTTGCGTGACATCGCAACCCACGCCGTCGACTTCTGGCTGTCGACCGAGGACCTGCCCCGCCCCGACAGCCGGGTCACCCTCGAACGCGACGGCAGCATCAGGCTCAGCTACGAAGTGGGAAACCAGGCCGCCAGCGACCGCCTCTACCACCAGCTCCGCTCGATGCTCGGCCACCTCGGCATGCATCCGGACCACCTCATCCCCCGTCACGCCTACCTCAAGACCGACATCCCCATCGCCGGCTGCGCTCACCAGGCCGGCACCTGTCGCTTCGGGACCGATCCCGCCTCGTCGGTGCTCGACGTCAACTGCCGTGCGCACGAGGTCGACAACCTGTACGTCGTCGACACGAGCTTCTTCCCGAGCATCGGCGCCGTGAACCCGGCGCTGACGGCGATGGCCAACGCGCTGCGGGTGGGCGACCACCTGCTGGGCAGGCTGGACGCCACAGCGTGAGCGCGCTCGCCTTCGTCGGCGGGCACGTTTTGGCCGTCGACCCGGTGCCGTGGGCGCGGGCCCAGATGGCGTTCACGCTCGCCAGCCACATCATCCTCGTCCCCCTCGGGGTGTCGTGGGCCTGCATGACCCTGGTGGCGAATTGGCGGGCGATCAAACGAGACGACCACGACGCGCTGCTCCTCGCCCAGCGGTGGTCGAAGTACATCGCCGTCACGTTCGCCGTCGGTGCCGTCACCGGCACCGTCCTCACGTTCGAGTTCGGGCTCCTGTGGCCGAAGTTCATGGGCACGTGGGGCGCGGCGTTCGGGATCCCGTTCGCGGTCGAGGGCCTGTTCTTCTTCATCGAGGCGATATTCATCGCCCTGTACATCTTCGGCTGGAAGCGGCTCCGGCCGTGGCCGCACTTCTGGACCGGGGTTCCGATCGTGCTGGCCGGGATCGGCGGGACGCTGTCCGTGGTCGCGGCCAACGCCTGGATGAACGAGCCGGCCGGGTTCACGTTGAACAGCTCCGGCGAGGTGACCGACGTCGATCCCCTCGAGGTGATCTTCAACGACGCCTGGCCCTACGAGGCGTCACACATGCTCGTCGCCGCCTACCTGGTCGGTGGCTTCATGGTCGCCTCGGTCTACGCGGCCGGCATGTTGAGGGGGCGCCGGGACCGCTATCACCGGCTGGGCTTCCTCATCCCCTTCACCGTCGCCGCCATCGCGACACCCATCCAGATGGTCGTCGGGGACACGCTGGCACGCTGGGTGTACAACAACGAGCCGACCAAGTTCGCGGCGATCGAGCTCGTGCCGGAAACCACGAGCGACGTCCCCGAGACCCTGCTCGGGCGCATCGACTCCGACGGCAACGTGACCGGCGGGATCGAGATACCGGGGCTCGCCTCGTGGCTGTCCGACCCCAGCACCGGCACGGCCACGGTCGTGCAGGGGCTCGACTCCTTCCCCGCCGACGAACGACCGACGACGCGGGAGGTCAACACGGTCCACCTGGCGTGGGATGTGATGGTCGGCCTCGGCACGCTCCTGTTCCTGCTGTCGGCGTGGTATTGGCTCTCGTGGATCTTCCGGCGTGACATGCCGCGGTCGAGGCTGTTCCTCTGGATCGCCTCGGGTGCGGGCGTCGCCGCCGTCCTGGCGATGGAGGCGGGGTGGGTGGTCACCGAGGTCGGTCGCCAGCCCTGGATCGTCCGCAACCACATGAAGGTCGAGGACGCCGCGACGACCAACGAGGGCGTCTGGATCACCTTCATCGTCGTTCTGGCGATCTACCTCACGCTCGCGACGACCGTGGTGCTGGTGCTCCGGAGCATGAGCCGGCGGTTCCGGCGCCAGGCCGAGCTCGTGGACAGCGATGTCCCCTACGGTCCGCGTGAACCCCAGCCCGAGTGGACGCAGGAGGAGGAGCCCGTAGGTGGATGACGCCGTCGCCGTCGTGTTGTTCGCGGCGGTGAGTGCCTATGCGGTCCTCGCCGGCGCGGACTTCGGCGCCGGGTTCTGGGACCTCGTCGCCGGCGGAGCGGAGCGGGGTGAGCGACCGCGCGCGCTCATCGACCACTCCATCGGCCCCGTCTGGGAAGCCAACCACGTGTGGTTGATCTTCTCCCTGGTCGTGCTGTGGACCGCGTTCCCCGAAGCCTTCGAGTCAATCACGCTCACGCTCTTCGTCCCCCTCACCCTCGTCGCCCTCGGGATCGTGTTGCGGGGGGCGAGCTTCGCCTTCCGCAAGAGCGTCTTCCGCACTTCCGAACGGCGGGCCCTGGGGGCGGCCTTCGCGTTCTCCTCGGTTCTCGTGCCTTATTGCATGGGGGCGATCGCGGGTGCGATCGCGTCCGGCCGGGTGCCGGCGGGGGGCGAGGCGGGCGATCCGTGGTCCAGCTGGGTGAACCCGACGTCGATCGTGGGCGGCATCCTCGCGGTGACGGTCGGCGCGTACCTGGCCTCCGTCTACCTGATCTGGGATGCACGCCGGCTGGGCGAGGTCCCCATGGTGGAGTACTTCCGGCGGCGAGCAGTGGTGGCGGCGGTCGTCGCCGGCGCCGTGGCGTTCGCCGGGATCTTCGTGCTCCGGTCCGACTCGCGCTACGTCTTCGACGGGATGACGGCGCGTGCGCTCCCGCTCGTCGTGCTCTCCGCGCTCTGCGGGATCGGGTCGCTGGTGCTCCTCCTGCGGCGGTCGCCGCGTGGCGCGCGCGTGCTCGCCGCCGGGGCGGTGGCCAGCATCATCTGGGCCTGGGGAGTGGCGCAGTGGCCGTACATCCTGCCCACGAGCCTGAAGGTGTCGGCGGCTGCGGCTCCGTCCGCCACGCTGGCCACGGTGCTCGTCGTGTTCGGTGTCGCCGCGGTGGTGATCGTGCCGTCGCTCGTGCTGCTCTACGTGCTCGACCAGCGCAGCCTGCTTCCCGAGGAAAGCGCGGACCCTCAGCCGGCCACCGGCGCGTCCACACCCGCGTCGTGACGCGGGCGACGCGCGCTCATTGAGGCTCGACGGCGGGGCCCCCTTCGGCGGGCACGGCGGGACCCTCCTCCGGGGGTGCGCCGCGCGCCCCGATGTCGGCGAGCCGCTGGACGACGAGCTCGTACGCGACCACGAGTGCGACCAGCACAAACAGGCCGATCCACGACAGGTCGAGGAGCAAGAGCGCCAGGATGCCGACCACGATCCCGCCGGCCTGCAGTACCTCCCGGTGGGCGGCGACCCAGGCCACGACGGGATCGTCGGGCTCGCGGTTGATCGCGGACCGGGCGGCGCCCACCGCCGCCTGGGCAGCGGACACCGTTCCCCGGCGGAGCGCCTTGGCCCAGCCGTAGGGCCCCGTCAGGAGGGCGACCACGGCGACCGCAGCGGCGATGCCCAGGATCCAGGCGGTGGCGTCCAGCAGGCTCGAGACGAACGCGCCCACGACGACCTGGACCGCGTCGCGGTTCTCTGGCCTGACCAAGTCGACGACGTCGTCCTCTAACCGCAGGCCCAGCCGGCGGATGATGACGATCCCCAGGGCGATCCCCACCATCAGCTGGAGCAGCGTGCGCCGCCGGCGCGGCGACACCCACAGGGTGAGCGCGATCAGCAAGACCGCCAGGATCACCGCCGCGACCACGAGCCGGTTGACCAAGTCCACGGTGTCCTGCACCTGCTGGAGCCGGCTGGCGTCGAAGACGGTGAACTGACCGAAGTTCTCCGGAAGATCCCGGCCCAGCGCGCTCTCGACCTTCTGGACCGCCTCCTCGGGGATCTCGTCGACGGTGACCGTGGGCAGGTCGACCGTTCGGCCGAAGATCTCCGGAGACCGTTCGCCGATCCGGGCGAGCACCTCGTTCAGGATCGGTATGACGTTGAGGACGACGTCATTGCCCTGGACCTGGAGGCTGGGTGGAAGGTCACCACCCTCGAGGACCTGGACCGCCCGCCGGTGGGCGACCTCGTTGATCCGCACCCAGAGGCGCTGGAACGTGTCGGATGCGAGGAAGGAATCGACCTGGTCGTTGACGAATCCCCGGAGGGCACTGGTGAGCGGCGCCGCGAGGATCTGCCCGCGTTCCGGCAGCGCGCTCTCGAACAGCTCCTCGGGGTCGATCGCGGTCATGGCCTGGTCGGTGATGTAGCGCCCGAGCGCCTGTTGGACCGCCGGTTCCTCGGCGATGGGGCCCACCGTTCTCACCCAGCGATCGGTGTTCAGGGCGTTGCGGCGTGCCCAGACGGCCGTCACCGAGACCGTGACCACGATCGAGGTGACCACCACCAGCGCAACCGCCACGACGCCCCGGGTGCGGACCGCCCGCTTCCGGGGGGTCCCCGCGAGCTCGGCGCGGAGGCCGTCGACCTCCGCCTGGAGGCGACTCCGCTCCTCGGCGAGGCGAGCGACGTCGTCGGTCGGCTTGGCGTCGCCCATCGGGTCCGAGCCCGCGTTCACGTTGGCACCGTGCCGTGCCGGGACCCGAGCGCGCATCGCCCGGACAGGGTGAAAGGCGGCAAGCGCCTCTACAGGTTCAAGTGCCGCGTCAGGCAACGTTTGCACCGAGCCACGCCGGCCAGATTCGCCCTGACCCGCCGAACGTCACCTGACGAGCCACTAGGCGAGGATGTTGACCGCCCGGGCGATCACCAGGCCGAGGATGACGAGCGAGGCGCCTGACTCGATTCCCATGGCGAGCTTGGCCCAGTGGGCGAGCGGCATCACGTCGGTCGGGCTGAACGCGATGGCGTCGGTGAACCCCAGGTACAGATAGTCGACGAACAATGGGCGCCAGCCGGGTGGCGCGATGCTGGGGTTGAGGTGCTGGGGAAATGCCAGGTCTGGATAGCGCGGCTCTCGGCGCGCTCGCGCCCCGGGCCGCCGCTGTCCAACTCCCAGTAGACGAAGCCGAACGCGATCACGAGGTAGAGCCAGACCAGCGATCCGGCGGCGAGGAGCTCGCCGGCGCTGTCGGTGACGTTCTCGCCCTGCACGAGATCGACCGCGAGCCAGCTGGTGGTGCACGCCGCCCCGAAGGCGATGATCACGACCAAGCCGATGCGCAGGCGTCGCAGGTGCCCCGATCGCCTGTCGGCGCCGCCCGGGGTCCACCGACAGGGCGGCCACCACGAGCGCACCCTCCACGAGCGGCAGTAGCCACTGCCCGCCCGGGCTGTAGTCGGCCGGCATGAGGAATGGGAGGCCCATCGCCACCAACAGGGCGGCGAGGATGGGCACCCGAGACTCACGGGCGACGGTCGGTGTCCGGGTGTCGCGCTGGCCGGCGCCGGACAGGTCGCGGGCTACGTCGTCGGGATCGCTCACCCCGTCGAACCGGTCCCCGCGGCGTCGGCCAGCGAAGCGTCGCCGGCACCCACGCCGACTGCGGTGTCCTCCTCGTGGTAGCGGGCGAGCAGGGCTTCCTCCTCTCGCTTGTGAGGGAAAAAGATGAAGACGAGCGTGGCGCCGACCAGGATCGCGATGACACCGGCGAGGTACGCCCAGTCGGCGCCGTCCAGGAACGACGACCGTGCCCCGGCGATGATCTGCTGTGCGTACTGCGGATGCTGCTGGGCGACGTCGGCGGCGCTGCCGAAGGACTTCTGGAGCTGGTTCTGGACGCCATCGGTGATCTGCGACTTGTTGGGCGCGGCGGCGATCGCGGCGCCGACGGCGGACGCGTAGCCGGCGGTCAGCAGCGCCCCGAAGATGGACTGCATGATGGCGCCGCCGAAATCCCGCTGGAGGTCGGCGGTGCCCGAGGCCATGCCGGCCCGCTTGACCGGCACCGATCCCGTGAGGGAATGCGACGCTGGCGTGCCGGCGAAGCCCACGCCCACCCCGATGAGGGCATAGCCGAGGCCGATCTGCCAGTAGCTGCTGCTCTCGCCCCAGAGCAGCCACATGGTGAGGAAGCCCAGCAGGCAGAACGTGTAGCCGACGAGCAGGGTAACGCGGGCTCCCCGGGCGTCGACCAGCTTCGCGGAGCGGGGCGCGACGAGCACCATGAGGAACGCCGCCGGCAGGATCGCGGCACCGGCCTCGACCGCCGAATAGCCGAGCACGTTCTGCAGGAACTGCTGGCCGATGAACATGGCGCCCATGAGCGACCCGAACACGATGATGCCAGCGCAGGCGGCCACCCAGAAGATGCGGCGCCCGGCCACATGCAGGTCGTAGAGCGGCGGCCGGGCGTGGCGCTGCCTGATGACGAACGCGACGCCAGCGACCAGCGCCACTGCTGCGGCAACGACCACGATCGCGTCCTCGTCGGGAACCGAGGCGAAGTTGATGGCGAGGACGAGGGAGGCCACCAGGAGCACCGAGAGGACGCCGCCGAGGTTGTCGACGGGGTCGACGGTCTCGTTGACGTGGCTCGGCACGAAGATCACCGCCATCACCAGCGCCACCGCCGCGAGGGGCAGGGTGATCAGGAACGCCGATCCCCACCAGAAGTGGTCGATCACGGCGCCGGCGGCGAGCGGGCCCAGCGCTGCGATGGCGCCGCCGATCCCGGACCACAGGGCGATCGAGCGCGTGCGGGCTCGCCCCGACCACAGCGCGGTGATCAGCGCCAGCGTGGTGGGAAAGGCCATGCCCGCGGAGAGCCCGCCCAGAATGCGCGCCAGAACCAGCACTTCGACCGAGGGAGCCCAGGCTGCGATCAGGCACGCGGGGATCGACAGCACCATGCCGAGCACCAGCATGAGCTTGCGGCCGTAGCGGTCGCCCAGCGCACCGAGGTACAGGACCGAGGCCGCCAGGCCCAGCGAGTAGCCGACGGCTACGAGGTTGAGCGCCGTCTGCGACGCCCCGAACTCCTTGCCGATGTCGGGGAGGGCGACGTTGGCCACCGCCAGGTTCAGGTTGGCGACGGCCGCCACGAGGATGAGCGCCGTGAGCACCAGTCCCGGCCGGGCCGGGCCAGTCGACGGTCCCGGGCCGGGCGTCTCGCCGGCACCCGTCGCCTCGTCCGCGCCTGCTATGGTGTCATCGGTCATCGGTCTCGACCGCCTGTAGGGGGAACGGGTCCATGGAGCCATGCGCGCCCGTCGCCCGCATCGCCCCGACTGGGTGAACCAGGCGGGCCATGGCCCGAGCGTCCGAGCCGGCAGAGCCGCCGGGCGCAGCCGGCCCCTACGCTGGGTGAGCGGCGCAGGCCGGTACGCTTTCGGCGTGTCGACGCGGGCGCCGGGGCCGACCACCTGGGACCTCGAGACGGGGCCACCACGCTCCGCCGCAGCCGGCGTTCGAACTGTCGGAGTCGAAGCTCCGCGTCCCGGTGGCTCGCACCGGGATCGTTCCCCGGACGGCCCTGATCGACCGGCTTGTCCGCACCCACGAGCCGCCGCTCATCTCCGTGGTCGCGCCGCCGGGCTACGACAAGACGACCGTGCTGTCGCAGGGGGCCGAGCGCGCGGCTGCGATCTTCGCCCACGCCCTCGACGTCGCCAAGGCGGCGGGTGTCCTGCCCTTCGTGCCCGTCGTGCTCACCACCCGCGGCATCGTCGCCATTGAGCGCGACGATTGGGACGAGGCCGAGGCGTTCGCCGACGAAGCGTGGGCGGTCATGCGGGAGGGCCACTTCGACGACTACTGGACGAGCGCCCTCGTCTATGCCTGGATGGCCCGCGTTGCGTTGCACGGAGGCGACGTCGTACGAGGCCAGGAGCTCGCGACGCGGGCCGCCCGCCTCCGGCGGCTGCTCTCCTACGCCCTCCCCGTGGTCTCGGTCCAGCCCCTGCTCGAGCTGCGGCGTGCGTACGTCGCCCCTCGCCGACCCAGGCGGTGGCCGGGCGGTCCTGCGGCAGGTCGACGACATACCCCAGCAGCGACCCAAGCTCGGCAACCTGCCCCGGCAGGCGGTCGACCTGCGGCAGGGGCTCGACACGATCCGCGGAGGTGCTCCCGGCGCCTCGTCGCTCACGACGGTCGAGCTCCGACTCCTGCCCCTGCTCCAGACCCACCTCACGTTCCGGGACGTCGGCGACCGCCTGTACGTCTCACGCCACACGGTGAAGACGCAGGCCATCTCGGTCTACCGCAAGCTCGGCGTCTCGTTCCGGAGCGAAGCGATCACACGCATGCACGAACTCGGCCTCCTCGCCCACGCCTAGTGTCCGGGACACCACGGCCCTCACGATGAAACGAGCTCGGATGCCGAGGCCGACGAACGACGCCGCGGAACAGGAAGGCGAGGCCGGCGCCCTGCGGCGCCTCCTGCGCTCGTTCCGCTCCACCAACAGCTACGGGCTGGTCCTGCTGATGATCATCGCCACCTACGTCCTTGCGGTATCGCTGTCGGCGCGGTGGAGTGGGTCAATCGTGCTGTTCGCGCAGATCGCCACCGTGCGGCTGTCCCTGCACACCTCCCAGGCCCGACGGGGCCTGCTCGCGGTGGCGAACGTCGTCTTGGTCGTGGCGGCGGTGGGCGCGGTGGCCAACCTGTTCTCCGAGGGCGAGTCGGGTCTCCGTTCGTTCGTGTTCATCACCTCGAGCGCCCTGTACGTGGTGGCGCCGATCTCGATCGTGCGCCACATCGGCTACCGCCGGCAGGTCGACCAGGAGACCATGCTGGGCGCGCTCGCCGCGTACGTCTTGATCGGGATGGCCTTCGCCTTCACGTACCGGTTCCTGGGCTCCGTGGAAGAAGTGCCCTTCTTCGGCGACAACGGCGAGGGAACGATGAGCCAGGACCTGTTCTTCAGCTTCATCACGCTCACCACCACCGGATACGGCGACCTCGTCCCGGCCGACAACCCCGGCCAGAGCCTCGCCGTCCTGGAGGCCCTGGTCGGTCAGCTCTTCCTGGTCACCGCCGTGGCGAAGATCGTGACCGTGTGGCGGCCCCGGGGCTGGCAAGAGCCAACCCCGGAGACCGACCGCGCGAGCGACGAATGACCCGCAGGAGCACCTAGGGACTGTCCACGTCGTCCGCAGTATCCGCGGTACCGGCGCCTCGCCGGTGCCCGTCGCCGTCGCCTCCGGTGGGCCCGGCGCCGGCACCCGCCGCGGGCATGTCGAGCGTCTCGAGTGCGCGGTCGATGTCGTAGCCGAGCGCGAGCGCCAGCCCGGGCGCCGCGGCGACGACCCGGGCAAGCCCGACGCTCGGGGCGACGGCCTTCAACGTGTCGACCACGTCGTCGACGCTCGCCCCGGCGGCCAGCGCGCGCTGCACGCAGGCGCGGTACGACGCCGGTGATGCCCGCAGCGCCACCAGGACTGCGAGCCAAGCGAGCGCGGCGGCCCTCTCGTCCAGGCCGTGCTCGTCGATCGTGTCGTCCGGCACGCATCCATGGGACATCGGCGCGGCGCTGGTCACATCGTCCCGACGGGGTGAAACGGCACGCCGGATGGGCGCGTGAGCCGCCTACGCGAGCAGGCCGATCTTCACGACGCGGTCGATGGCCTCGCTGCGAGACGAGACGCCGAGCTTGCGGTAGATGGAGATCGCCTGCGTCTTCACCGTGTGCCGTGAGACGTGCAGCCGCTCCCCGATCTCGCGAAACGAGAGGTGGGTGGAGAGAAGGGGAACCAGCCGCAGCTCCGCCGCCGTGAGCGACGATGCTCCGACCGCGCCCACCTGGAGTGTGTCGAGCGTCGACCGCAGCTCGGCGACCTCGTCGGGCAGGCGCCCGAGATCGGGGCGGAGCCGCAGGATGGCGCCGGCCTCGCGCAGCACCACCCGGGCACCGGGCGCATCGGCGAGCGCCAGGTAGGCGCGCCCCAGCTCCAGCAGCGTCTGAACCGCGAGGAACGGCACCGCGTACGTGAGCTGTGGCCGGAGGCGGGCCGCTTGCCCCAGGCTCTCGCGGGCCCGCGAGACGTCACCCACGTGGGCCGCGGTGCGAGCCACGAGGGCATGGACGATGACGCCGGGCCCGTAGTCGTCGAGGTGCCCGTCCCGGAGGACCGCGCCGGCCTCGCCGGCCAAGGATTCGGCGTCATCCCAGTCACCGCGCTCAATCGCCACGACGCCGCGCTCGGCGAGTGCGACCGCCACCACGGGCGCCGCCCCGGTGTCCCGCCCGACCTCCACCGCCCGCGCGAGGATCGGATCGGCGCGCTCGGGCTCGCCGTCGAGCAGCCAGGAGACGGCCTCCATCGCCAGAGCCGACGTCCGCCACGGGCTCCCCGGCGCCAGCCCCTCGGCTGCGACCTGGGCGTCCCGCCGCATCTGGGCCAAGCCCCTCCGGCACAGAAAGGCGCGCAGCTGTGCCTGCCAGCTCGCCATTGTGCTGGCGTCCGGCAGCGTCGCCTCGGCCGACGCACGCTCGGCAATGGTCGCCCAGCGCTCGGCGGCGGCCGGCTGGCCCATGACCGCCCGCAAGACGGCGCCCATGACCGCGACGGACGGATACCGGTCGATCAGCCCCTGGTCGTCGAACCACTGGAACCAGCGGTCGACCGTCTCGTGTCGGCCGCCGGCGTACGCCGGCTGCGCATACGCAGTGACCAGGCGGGCGACCTGGTCGGCGTCGCCCGCAGCCTGGGCGTGCGTGATCGCCATCTCCGGGAGGCCGTTGGCCTCGCACCACGTCGCGGCGCGGGCGTGGAGCTCGGGGACGACCTCGCGCTCCCGCTGGCCCAGTTCGGCACGGAGCAGTTGCTGGAACAGCTTGTGGTAGCGGTACCACTCGCGCCGACGGTCGAGCGGTACCAGCAGGAGGTTGGAGCCCTCCAGCGCCTCCAGGAGCCTGCCCGAGCGCGTCCCGTTCACGACGGCGTCGCACAGCGGGCCGCACAGCCGCTCGAGCACCGATGTCCTCGTCAGGAACGACACCCGCCCGCGCGGGACCCGGGACAGGAGCTCCGTTCGCAGATAGTCGGCCATCAGGCGATCGTCGCCGCTGAAGGCGAACCGGTCGGCGGAACGCGGGCTGCCGGCCTTGAGTGCGAGGGAGGCGAGGTAGAGGCCGACGGGCCAGCCCTCGGTGTCCCCGACGAGCTCGGCCAGCTCGGTGTCGGCCAGGTCGAGGCCGGTGCCCGTCAGCAACTGGCGCGCCTCCGTCTCGCCCATCGCCAGCTCCTCGACGCCGATCTCCAAGACGGCGCCCAAGGTGCGCAGGCGCGCCAGCGGGACCGGCGGCTCGCCCCGCGACGCGACGACGAGCTGGCCGGCAGAGGGAAGGTGGACCGCGAGCTCGGCGATCGCATCCCGGCACTGGTGGTTGTGGAGGAGCTCCGTGTGGTCGAGGACCAGGGCGACCGGATCGACCATGCCCGACATCGTGGCGGCGACGCGCCGGGCGACGGTGGCCGCGACCGACGTGCCCGGCGGCGCCCGCGTCCGGAGGACGTCGACGTCGATCGGCTGGACGCGGTCGAGGGCCGCGGCGATGTACGCGAGCAGCACGGCCGGGTCGTTGTCCTCGGGCTCGATCGAGACCCAGGCCACGCGCCGCGGGGTCTCCTCGATCCACTGGCTCAGCAGCGCCGACTTGCCGTAGCCGGGCGGGGCGGCGACGGAGATCACGGGCACGTCGGGCGCGGCACGCAGCCGCTCCAGCACGGCGGTCCTGTGCACCGTCCCCGGGCGCGAGGACGGCGGCCGGAGCTTCGACTCCTCGAGCAGGAACGAAGGCCCGAACCAGTAGGCCGCGTCCGATCGTGTGGCCGGTGCGCCGGGGGATTCGACAACGCCCACCGGCGTCAGCGTAAGGCGGCAGCCGGCGCCGCTTCAATCGGCGGGGGTACCGCCACGCAACGCGTTCGACGGTCGTTCGGCGGCCGTTAACCCGGGGTTCAGCGATCCCCGGGGAGGTCGAGGTCGCAACCGATGGCCAGGGCGACCTCGGGCGCGGCGGAGCTCACGCGCACGCTGCCGACGACCGGCGCCAACGCCTCCAACACTGCGACCACCTCGCCGTCGCTCGCCCCTGCCGCCAGCGCACGCGTGACGCTCCATTGATACGTGGCCGGAGCGGACTCGAGGGCGATGACGCCGGCCAGTCGGACCAGCGCCGCAGTCTTGACATCCAGGACCGCCGGCTCGGCATCGGCGAGGTCGACGCCGAGCAACGACGCCAGGACGCCCTCTTCGTTGAGGGCCAGTTTCCGCAGGAGATCCTCGTGCTCAGCCTTCACGGCCTGCCTCTCGCGGCTCGGGACGCACCGCCAGTCAGCCGGATCCGAGCCCGTAGCGCATCGCCCACAGTGGACGATTCGGCGGGCGTGCGAGCCCCGGTGGGCAGACGCGGGTCGTGGCGCCGGACCGGTCGCCTCGCCACCGATCCGGCGCCCGGAGCCGGCGGCGCCGCCGCCGGACCGCAGTGAAGGGACGGCCGCCTACCTCAGGCTTCGCCGAAGTCCTCGGGGAACGCCGTCAGCGCCCAGATGACGGTGACGCTTAGCCCCATGACGATCAGCGCCCAGATCGGGGCGACGAAGATCATGAACACCGAGAGCGCCGCGACGATGAAGGCCCATATGAGCCCGAGCGTCTGTCCGACCGTCGATCGCTGGTAGATCAGCCATGCCGTGATGACCTGGAGCACGCCGATGATCAGCCAGAACCATCCCCACGCCGTGATGTCGACCCCGAACAGGACCTCGTTCAGCGCCTCGGTCTGGTCGTCCTCCGCAATGGCGGCGATGCCGCTCAGGAGGTTGAAGACGCCGACGATGCCGGCGATGACCGCCGCGAACGTCACCCAACCGCTGCGAATTCTCACAGATTCCACTTACGCCTCCTTGGGCCAGTGATCGCGTGGATGGTG
>Ga0081538_10001170_pt1 | contig 27708 bp, 24 predicted proteins | sample TabmetS5T2R1_FD_71022 | JGI IMG/M metagenome (GOLD analysis project Ga0081538, IMG submission 71022) | Tabebuia heterophylla rhizosphere microbial communities from the University of Puerto Rico - S5T2R1 | ecosystem: Host-associated > Plants > Roots > Rhizosphere ...
GGCAGCTCGGGCGCGCCCTCGAGCGGTTCGTTCGCCGCGAGGCCGAGGCGGAATCGACGCTCGTTCCCCGCCGGTTCGAAGTCGCCTTCGGGACCGAGCGCTCGGCGCCCGAGCTGCAGTGCGGGCTCGACCTGGGCGGCTTCACGCTCTCCGGGAAGATCGACCGGATCGACGTCGACCCGTTCAGCGCGCGCGGGATCGTCTGGGACTACAAATCCGGCAAGACGGCCTTCTCGGCCGCGAAGATCGACTCCGAGCTTCGGCTTCAGATCCCGCTCTACATGCTCGTCCTGCGCGACCTTGTCGGGATCGAGCCCCTTGGCGGCCTCTACCGCGCGCTCGCGGGGCAGGGGGAGGCGCGCGGCCTCCTCCGCGCGACGGCCCGGGACGACGGCGTGCCCGGCTTCCAGCGGAACGACTACCGCGACGAGGACGAGTTCTGGGCGCAGATCGACCGCGCGACCGAGCACGCCCGTGGCTTCGCGGAGCGGATCCGAGGCGGCGACGTCAGGCACGACCCACTCGGCGACGCCGGCTGCCCTTCCTGGTGCGACCTTGCGCCCATGTGCAGGGTGAGGCGGCAGTGAACGCTCCCAACCCCGAGCAGGCCGCGGCCATCGAGGCGCCGGGTGTCGTCTTCGTCTCGGCCGGCGCCGGGACCGGGAAGACGACGGTGCTCGTCGAGCGCTTCGTCAAGGCGGTGTGCGAGCGCGGGCTCGACGTCGACTCGCTCCTCGTCATCACCTACACCGAGAGGGCGGCCGGGGAGCTGCGCGACCGTATCCGCGCCCGGCTGGCCGAGGCCGGCCGCGCGGACTTGGCGCGGGAGCTCGACGCCGCCTGGATCTCGACGATTCACGGCTTCTGCCACCGGCTCCTGCGATCGCACCCGTTCGCCGCCGGGATCGATCCGCGCTTTCGCGTCCTCGACGAGGCGCAGGCCCGCGTGCTCCAGCGCGAGGCGTTCGAGCTGGCGCTGGGCGATTTCTGCGCCGACGGCAACGAGGAGCGGCTCGGCCTGCTCTCGACCTACGGCGTCCGTGCGCTCCGACGGATGCTCACGGGCGTGCACGAGACGTTGCGCGCGGCAGGGCGCCCGCTGGACCTGGAGCTCGGCGAGCGCCCAGGCCTGGCCGCCCGCGTCGCGGAACTCGACGACGCTGCGCGGTGCCTTGCGGCCGACGACGATGCGGGGGAGACCGCCCGCGCCACGGCGACCCGGACGCTCGAGGTCCTGGAGGAGCGGACGCTCCCCGAGCGCCTCCTCGACCTCGGGGAGCTGAAGGCAAAGGGCGAGCGGGCGGCCAGCTACGAGGAGGCGCGCCGCGGCGTCGAGCAGGCAGCGCTCGACGAGCTGGCCGCGAGGGACCGCGACCTCCTGCAGGAGCTCCTGGAGCGCTTCGGCGTCGCCTATCGCGCTGCGAAGGAGCGCGAGTCGGCGCTCGACTTCGAGGATCTCCAGCTCACCGCCCGCGATCTGCTCCGCGACGACCCGGCGGTGCGCGAGCGCGAGAGCTGGCGCTTCCGCTCGATCATGGTGGACGAGTTCCAGGACACGAACCGCCTCCAGTGCGAGATCGTCGACCTGCTCGCGGAGGGCCCCGACGGCAAGGAGCTCTTCTTCGTCGGCGACGAGTTCCAGTCCATCTACCGCTTCCGCCACGCGGACGTGGAGGTCTTCCGCGAGCGCCGCGGGCAGTCGGGCGGCGTGCTCGCCCTCACGCAGAACTACCGCTCCCGGCCGGAGGTGCTCGCAGCGGTCAACCACCTCTTCTCGAGCGAGTTCGGGGACGACTTCCGGCGGCTCGAGGCCGCCGGGCGCTTCCCCGACCCGGTCTTCGGGACGCCCGTGGAGCTGCTCGTCACCGACAAGTCGAGCTACGCGGGGACGCCGACCCACTGGCGCCGCGCCGAGGCGCGCCATATCGCCGCCCGGATCAAGCAGCTCGTCGACTCGGGTGAGGCGAGCGCGGGGGAGATCGTGCTCCTCTTCGCGGCCGGGACAGACGCCGAGCACTACGAGGAGGAGCTCCGCAGGGCCGGCCTGCAGACCTACCGTGCCACCGGTCGCGGCTACTTCGGCCAGCAGCAGGTGGTGGATCTCCTCGCGTACCTCCGCCTCCTGCATAACCGCTACGACGACGAGGCGCTCGTCACGGTGCTCGCGTCGCCCTTCGTGGGCGTTTCCAACGACGCGCTTGCCCTTCTCCGCCGCGCCGCGCCGAAGCGCCCGCTCTTTCTCCCCTTCGAGCGCGGTCTCTCCGCGGATCTGTCGGACGAGGACCGGCGCCTCTGCCGCGCGTTCCTCCAGCGCTTCGAGCGACTCGGGGCCATTGCCAATCGCCTCTCGCTGGAGCAGCTCTGCGAGCGCATCGTCTCCGACCACGACTACGACCTGGCCGTCCTCGCCCAGTGGGACGGGCGCCGGCGCTACGCCAACATGCGCAAGCTCGCGCGGCTCGCGCGTTCCTACGAGGAGCTGCGCGGCCGCGACATCGAGGGCTTCGTCCGCTTCGTGCGCGAGCAGGAGGCCGTCGGCGCGCGGGAGCTCGAGGCCGTGGCGGAGGAGGAGGACGCGGATGCCGTGCGGCTGCTCACGATCCACTCGGCGAAGGGCCTCGAGTTCAAGGTCGTGATCGTGGCCGACGCCGGGCGGGACCGGAACGCCCCGTCGCCCGACGAGATCCTCTGCCTGCCGGACGGGCGCTTCGGCTTCCGCGTCGCCGACCCGGCGACGGGCTCCCGGCGGCCGGCGTTCGGGTACGAGCAGGTCCGCGAGGCCGAGCGCGAGGCGGAGCGCGCCGAGCGGCTGCGCCTGTACTACGTCGCCATGACGCGGGCGATCGACAGGCTCATCGTCTCGGGCGCCATCGACCCGGAGCGCGCCGCCGACCAGGCTACGCCGATCGGCTGGGTCCTCGGGCGCCTCGATGCCCGGGAGCTCGACGCGGCCGGCGACCATCCACTGGAGATCGTCCGTGACGGCGCGCGCCTGCTCGTGCGCGTCGACCGTCATCGCCCCGGTGCGGATACCCCTGAGGCGCCTCCCGAGCCCCCTGCCGTCGCAGAGGAGGGCCAGCTCGAGCTGTTCACCGGCGAGGAGCTCACGCCGCTGCCGCCTCCCGCGCCGCGCCTGCCGGAGCTCGCCCCGGTCCCGGTTCCTCCGCTCCATCGCGTCCGCAGGCTCTCGTACAGCGCGCTGGCGCTCTTCGATCGCTGCTCGTACCGCTACTACGCAGAACGTGTCGCCGGCATGCGCCCCGAGGACGCCCACGGCACGGTGCCGGGGGCGAGCGGGTTGGCGGCGACCGAGGTCGGCGACGCAGTCCACCGCCTGCTCGAGACGGTCGACCTCGCCGCCCCCGCGGTCCCGGACGTCGAGCCGGTCCGCGGCTGGTACCCGGCGGTCGCCGACGAGGAGCTCGAGCGGATCCGCGCCTTCGCCTCGTCGTACTGCGAATCGGAGCTGGCGGCCCGGATCGCAGCGCTCACGGACGTTGTTTCCGAGCGGCCGTTCGCGTTCGAGCACGATGGCGTCCTCCTACACGGACGCCTTGACGTCCACTGGAGCGACGGGGCCCGCGCGCTCGTCCTCGACTACAAGACCAACTCGCTCGCCGAGGGGTCACCCGAGGAGATCGTCGAGGCCGACTACCGGCTCCAGCAGCTCGTCTACGCGCTGGCCTGCTTCCGGGCAGGGGCCGACGAGGTCGAGGTCGTCTACCACTTCCTCGAGCGTCCGGACGCGGTCGTCTCCACGACGTTCCGCCTCGACGACGCGTCCGAGCTCGAGGCCGAGCTCTCGGCGGCGATCGCCCGCATCGACGAGGGCGACTTCCGCCCGACCCCGAGTGAGTTCAACTGCGCCGGGTGCCCCGCGCTCGACCGCGTCTGCGCGGGGCCGCGGCTCCTGTCGGTCCAGGTCCCGGCGGAGTACGCCGAGGTCTAGTGGCGATCGCCGCGCCGCGTAGCTACGTCCGCGAGGCGCGCCGGCGGGTCGCTCCGAAACGGGAGCGGATCCGCCCGATCATCGAGCGCCTCGCTGCCGCACACCCGGACGCGGTGATCGCCCTGCGCTTCCGCGACCCCATCCAGCTCCTCGTCTCCGTGATGCTCTCCGCGCAGACGACCGACGTGACCGTGAATCGCGTCACCGAGAAGCTCTTCCGCAAGTACCGCCGGCCCGAGGACTACCTTGCGGTCCCACTCGAGGAGCTCGAGGCGGACATCCGCCCCACGGGCACGTTCCGGATGAAGGCGAGGAACCTGCGCGGGGCCATGAAAATGCTCCTCGAGGAGTTCCACGGGGAGGTGCCCGAGAAGCTCGACGACCTCGTCCGGCTTCCCGGTGTCGGGCGGAAGACGGCCAACGTCGTCGCCGCCGAGCGCGGCGCAACGCAGGGGATCGTCGTCGACACGCACGTCCGCCGGCTCTCGCAACGCCTGGGCCTCACGCGCCGGGACGATCCGGTGAAGATCGAGCGCGACCTCATGCGCAACGTCCCGCGCGAGGACTGGGCCCGCTTCCCGCACCTCCTCATCTGGCACGGCCGCCGTGTCTGCGACGCGCGCCGGCCCCGCTGCGAAGACTGCGTCCTAGCGGACCTCTGCCCGTCGAGCCGCGTCTAGGTAGGAGGGCCTAGCGGGGCGCCATCGCGACTAGGAGCCCGCCGTCCTCGTCGTACGCGGGGAAGAAGTCGGCGCGCACGGCCTTCTTCACGCCCGCGCGTGTGCGGAGCGTCAGCTTCTGGTCGAAGCGGCGGACGCCGTACTCGAGCGCGAGGGCGGCCGGCGTGGGGCCGTCCCCCTCGGCCTCGAAGAGCGTCTCCACCTGCTGGCCGAGGAGGTCGCTCTCCCGGTACCCGGTCAGCTCGAAGACACCCTGGCCGGTAGCGATCACGCGGCCCTCCCGGTTGCAGACGACGAACCCGGTCCCGGGTGCCGGGTAGTAGTCGTCCAGAATCTCGAACAAGAAGCCGAAGCCGCAGCTCGAGCAGGAAACGGGGCGGCCGGTCAGGCCCTCGAGGCCGTCCTCGTCGAGCGACCGGCGCCGGCAGTTCGGGCAGATGAAGTACGGCACGCAGACAAGCTAGCTGCGGGCGCTACGTCCTCGGCGCAGCAAGCGCGTCGAGCAGGTGACCACGCTCGGCAGACAGCCAACGCTCCGCATCGAGCGCGGCCATGCAGCCCGATCCGGCTGCGGTCACGGCCTGGCGGTACACGTTGTCCTGCACGTCGCCGGCCGCAAAGACGCCCGGAATGTTCGTCTCCGTGGTCTTGCCCTTCGTGATCAGGTAGCCCGACTCCGGGTCCATGTCGAGCTGGCCCTTGAAGAGCTCCGTGTTGGGATCGTGGCCGATGGCGACGAAGAGCCCGTCCGCCGGGACCTCCGTCCGCTCGTCCGTCTTCACGTTGCGGACGACGACGCCCGTGACGACGCCGTCGCCGAGCACCTCCTCGACGACGGAGTCGAGGACGAACTCGATCTTCTCCGTCGCGCGGGCACGGTCGACCATGATCGGAGAGGCGCGGAAGACGTCCCGCCGGTGAACGACCGTCACCTTGCTGGCGAACTTCGCCAGGAACGTCGCCTCCTCCATCGCCGAGTCGCCGCCCCCGACGACGACGACGGTTCTGTCGCGGAAGAAGGCAGCGTCGCAGACCGCGCAGTACGAGACGCCCCGGCCTTGGAGCGTCCGCTCCGACTCGAGCCCGAGCTGGCGCGCGTTCGCGCCGGTTGCGACGATGACGCTCTCGGCGCGATATTCGTCGTCGCCGACCCAGACGCGGAAGGGACGCTCCGAGAAGTCAACCTTCGTCACGTCGTCGGTGACGAACTCGGCGCCGAAGCGCTCGGCCTGGCTGCGGAAGTCCTGCATCATCTCCGGCCCGAGCACGCCGCTCGCGTACCCGGGGTAATTCTCGACGTCGCTCGTGATCATGAGCTGCCCGCCCCAGTTGACCCCCTCGAAGACTAGGGGGCTCATGTTCGCGCGGGCGGCATACAGAGCGGCGGTGTAGCCCGCCGCCGCTCCGCCGATCACGATGACCTCGCGCACGTCGTTCGATTCCAATTCCTTCACCTCGGTCGAATTCTCTGACTGCATTTGTTAACGACGACCGTCGAGCTCGTGTTCCAGGGTGTAGCTTCTTAAGGCCGCAGTGGAAACCTACAAGGGGCGACCGGATGGCACGCACCGTCACCTGGGACGAGCTTCGCGATCTTGCGGGATTCGAAGCTGAGAACGGATTTGCGATCAGCGTCTACCTCGACCTCGATCCGAGCACGGTCGCGACGACCGGCGACGCGCAGACACGGCTCAACTCGCTGCTCGACGCCGCTGCGAGGACCGACGGCGGCAAGCGGCGCGAGCTGTCGCACCAGCAGCGCCTTGCCCTGCGCGAGGACTTCGACCGCATCCGCAGGTACTTCGACGTCGAGTTCGAGCGCGACGGCGCCCACGGGCTCGCCATCTTCTGCGCCGGCCTCGACAACGTCTGGCGGCCGCTGCCGCTCACCGAGGTGGTTCCGGACGGCATCAAGGTCGACCAGCTGCTCTACCTCGCGCCCCTCGTCCCGCTTGTTGGTCGGGGGGAGGGCGCGCTCGTGCTCGTCGTCAGCCGGGAGCAGGGGCGCTTCTACCGCCTCCGGGCCGGACGGCTCGAGGACTTCGCCGACTACTTCGAGGAACAGCCGAGGCGCCACGACCAGGGGGGCTGGGCACAGTCCAGGTTGCAGCGGCATGTCGACGAGCTTGCGCACGATCATCTGAAGCGGGTCGCCGAGCAGCTCGACCGCTTCGTGCGGCGGCTCCGCAAGCCCCAGGTGGTGGTGATCGCCGGCGAGGAGACCTGGGGAGAGCTCGAGGGGCTCCTCTCGCAGGAGTCCCAGAAGGCCGTCGCCGGCGTCGCGCATGCCGAAGCGCACGCGCAGCCTCCCGAGCTCCTGGCCGTCGCAGCGCCGGTGCTCGAGCGCTGGCGGGCCGAGCGCGAAAACGAGGCCGTCGACCGCTGGAGCGAAGAGCTGGGCCGCAACGGGCGGGCCGCGTCGGGCTGGGCGGAGACGCTCGAGGCGGCCTCCGACGCCCGGATCGAGCTCCTGCTCTTCAGGGAGCGGGCCAATCATGACGCCAAGCGCTGCCCTGCCTGCGGGCGCCTGTCGATCGATGGTGTCAAATGCCCGCTCGACGGGACCCAGCTCGAAGAGTCCGGAGACGGCCTCGACCTCGCCGTACACCGAACGCTCGCGCACGGAGGTACGGTCTGGGCCGTGCGGCACCGCGACGACCTCGACGCCGCCGGAGGCGTCGGAGCGCTGCTCAGGTTCTAGGAGGTTCTAGCGGCCCGCCGCCTGGGCGGGAAGCGTCTCGGCGGCTCCCGTCTCTGCGTCGTCACCGGCCGCCGGAAGCTCGAAGAAGAACGTCGAGCCCTCGCCCTCGCGGGAGGCGACCCAGATGCGCCCGCCCATGCGGCGCACGAGCTCCCGGCAGATGTAGAGCCCGAGCCCGGTCCCGCCGACGCCGCGGGTGAGGTTAGGGTCGAGCCGGAAGAACTTCTCGAAGATCCGCTCCTGCTCGCGCAGCGGGATCCCGAGCCCTTCGTCGCGCACGGCGAAGAGGACGCGGCCCTCGTGGCGGTCGAGCGAGACGCGGACGCGGCCTCCCGAGGGCGAGTACTTGACGGCGTTCTCGACCAGGTTCGCCAGCACCTGCCGAAGCATGTCGGGATCCGCGGCCACCCGGGGGAGGTCGTTGTCCGGGGAGAGCTCGAGCGCGACCCCGGGCGGGATGTGCGCTCGGGCCGCCTCGACCACCTCGAGGGCGAGCGGCCCGGGATCACAGCGCTCGACCGCGAACGAGAAGCTACCGGAGTCGAGTCGGCTCGCCGCGAGCACCTGGTCGACGATTCGGGCCAACCGGTCCGATTCGCCCGCGATCACCGCGAGCAGCCGGCCGCGATGGTCGTCGTCGAGGTCGACGTCCTGTCGCCGCAGGGTCATGGCCGCGCCGTAGACGGCGGCGAGCGGCGTCCGCAGCTCGTGCGAGACGGTGGCGACGAACTCGCTCTTGAGCCGCTCGATGCCGCGCTCCTCGGTCAGGTCGCGGAGCGCATACACCGTGCCGTCGGGGAACTGCACCGCCGAGATGGAGATCCACAGCTCCCTGTCGCCAAGGTCGAGCGGAAGCGTCTCGGCGTGCTTCGCCGCGTAGGCGGGTGCGCTCGCCACCGGGACGAGCGGCTCGATCGCAGCCCAGCCTGGCAGGACGTCCTGCGGCCGCCGTCCGAGCACGTCGGTGGCCGCCAGGCCGGTGACGGCGGAGACTGCGGGATTCCAGAGGCGGATGACGCCGGCGCCGTCGACGAAGAACACTCCGTCGCCGACGTGGGCGAGGACGCGGGCGGCGCGCTCCCGCTCCTCCCGCACCTCCTCCTGCAGCCGGATGCGCTCGAGGACGTCGCCCGTTTCGATGGCGATCAGCTCGGCGACCGCGACCGCGATGCCATCGAACCGGCGCGGAGCGCCGACGGCGTAGAACGTGAGCGTTCCCACCGGGTTTCCCTCGTGCCGGATCGGGACGACGAGCGCGCTCCGGGCGCCGAGGGCTCGGGCCAGCTGCATCTTCAGCCGCCGCTCCGTGGAGACGTCGCCGACGACGACGGGCTTACCCTGCGCGAGGAGGCCCTGGTTGAAGTCGTCGCTGACCTCGATCACGACGGTCCGCCAAAGCTTCTCGGGGATCCCGCTGGCAGCCTTGGCCCGCAGCAACCGGCGGTCCGGATCCAGGAGGAGGAGCACTGCGGCGTCGGCCCCGACAGCTGGAGCAGCCGTGTCGAGGATGTCGCCGCCGATCTTCTCGACGGTCCCCGGCTGCGAGCTGAAGCGGGCGATCGCCGCCAGGACCTCGAGCTCCTGGATCCGCTGTGACCGCGAGGTTCCGCGCCGTAGGCTCTCCCGGCCCCGGCGCGTCGCGAGCGCGATCCAGACCGCCGTCGCGAGCGCGGCGGCGGCGATCGAGAGGATGACGAACGGGGTGGAGTCGACTGCCCACCGGTCGGTCACCACCATGGCGAACATGAAGAGCTGCTGGACGGACGAGGCGACCAGCAAAAGCCCGGCCGAGAGCGTCAGCACAGCCCCGGCGAAGCGCCGCTCGCGCCACCACGCTCTGAGGAGGAGCACGCCGAGGCCGAGCAGCGCGACCCCAAGCCACAGGAAGAACCATCCGAATTCCACGACGTGCCCTCACGGCGAGTATAGGAGCGCCGCCAGGAGCGCCGTCGCTAAGCGGCGTCGACGGCGCGCGGAAGCTCGGCGAGCTCGATCGCCTCGACCTCGGACGGCTCCGACTCGGCCGCGCGCTCGAGCTTCGTCTCGAAGCGTGAGAGGCGCCGCTCCGACTCGGCGTACTTCGTCTGCGCGTTGCCCAGGTGCTTGCCGACTACATCGAAGTCCGCCTTGAAGCGCCCGAAGTCGCGGTTGAGCTCGGCCACGTAGGCCATCACCTCGCGCGCGTGCTCCTCGATCTGCAGGCCCTTGAGGCCCTGCACGAGGACGAGCAGGTAGGCATGGAACGTCGAGGGCGAGACGGGGATCACCTTCCGCTCCTGCGCGTACGGGATCGGGCTCGCGTCCCCGCCGAGCCGGTTGCAGACGAGCTCGTAGTACACGGACTCGGCCGGCAGGTACATGAAGGCGAACTCGTACGTCCCTTCGTCGGGGCGGATGTACTTCTGCGCGATCGCGTCCACGTGGCCCTTCACGTCACGCGCGAACGTCTTCGCGTGTAGCTCCCGAGTCACGTCGTCCTCGGCCTCGACGAACCGCTGGAAGTTGTCCAGCGGGAACTTCGCGTCGACCGGGACCAGCGCGTCCTCGAGCCGGATGACGGCGTCGACCCGCTCGCCGCTTCGGAAGCCGTACTGCAGCTCGTAGCGGCCTGCGGGGAGGATGTCGGCGAGGAGGTTGGCGAGGAGCTGCTCGCCAACCCCGCCGCGCGCCTTCGGCGGCCGCAGCATCTGCTCGAAGCGCTGGAAGTCCTTCGCCCGCTCGTTGAGCTGCGCCGTCGCCTCGTCCACCTTGCCCAGACGCTCGTGGATCTTCGTCGAGGTCTCCGTCATGCCCGCCAGGCGGCGGTCGACCTTGACGTCCATCTCCCCGAGCCGGCGGTCGACCTTCGTGTCCAGCTCGCCGAAGCGCCGGTCCATCGTCTCGGTCATGCCCGCGAGGCGCCGGTCCATCTCCGCGTTGCGACCGGCGAGCTGCTCGGCGCTGTCGCTGCGCAGGCCGTGCAGCTGCGCGCGAAGCCAGACCGCGCCGACGGCGACGGCCACGGCCAGGAAAAACAGGATGACGACGGTCCCGATCATGGGCCAACGAACAGTAGGGCAGACGTCGGACGGACCGGGTTCTCAAGAACGCGTTCTTAAAACGCCAAATCCGGCGAGCCCGAAAGCTTACCGGATCTGGCAGGTGTCAGCTTATAACCCGCCGCGAAGGATCGTCAAGCGCCCCCAGATGGAAGTTCCGCAAAGAGCATCTTTTTTCGGTAGAACCCTCCCCGTGCGCCGTTCCCTCACCGTCGCCTGCGCTCAGGTCGAGCCCGTCGTCCTCGACCGCGAGGGTTCGCTCGAGCGCCTGGCCGAGCGCACGGCGGAGGCCGCGGCGGCGGGAGCCGAGCTCGTCGTCTTCCCCGAGGCATTCCTCCCCGTGTATCCGTCCTCCGTGTGGGCCAAGCACCTGGCGGGCTGGGCCGACCCGCGCGCCAAGGCCGCCTTCGCCAGGCTCGCGGAGCAGTCCGTCGAGGTTCCGGGGCCCGCGGCCGATCGCTTGGGGGAGGTCGCCCAGGCCAACGGCGTCTGGCTCGTCACCGGGCTCACCGAGATCGACCCGGAGCGCCCGGGCACCCTCTACAACACGCTCCTCTACCACGATCCCGACGGCCGCCTCGCGCTCCACCACCGCAAGCTGGTCCCGACCAACCACGAGCGCCTGGTCTGGGGCCAGGGAGACGGTCGCGGCCTGCGCGCGATCGAGACGCCGATCGGCCGGCTCGGCGGCTTGATCTGCTGGGAGAACTACATGCCGCTCGCGCGCTTCTCGCTCTACGAGTCGGGTGTCGAGATCTACATCGCGTCGACCGCGGACGACTCGGATGAGTGGCAGGCGACGCTGGTGCACCTGGCGCGCGAGTCGAGGGCGTTCGTGGTCGCGCCGTGCCACTTCCAGCGGGCGGCCGCCTACCCGGAGGACTTCCCGTTGCGCGAGGCTCTCGACGGCGTGGAGGTCGTCGGCCGCGGCGGCAGCGCGATCCTCGGACCGGACGGCGCCTATCTCGCAGGGCCGCTCTACGACCAGGAGGGGATCCTGTACGCGGAGCTCGACCCGGCGAGGCTCCACGAGGAGCGGCAGCGCTTCGACCCGGCCGGCCACTACCACCGCCCCGACGTCCTCAAGCTCCAGGTCGACGCCCCGCCGGAGGCGTGACGGCCGGACGCCCCGCTCTCTCGCCACGCAGCGACTTCCCGGTGCTCGAAGAGGTCGTCTACCTGAACACGGGCTCGATCGGCCTCGAGCCGCTGCCGGTACAGGCGGCAGGGGAGGCGCTCGGGCGGCAGATCGCCGGCCGGGGCACGGTCGGCTTCGACGACGAGATCGAGAAGCGGGTCGGCGACGTGCCTCGGGCGGCTGCGGCGCGGCTCCTGGGGGCCGACCCGGACGACGTCGCGGTCGTCACGCACGCCACCGAGGCGCTCTGCCAGGTCGCCTGGTGGCTGAAGCCCGCTGAGGGCAAGAACGTCGTCTCGGCCGACCTCGAGTTTCCGAGCGTCACCTATCCCTGGCTCCGCCTCGCGCGCGACACCGGGGTCGAGGTGCGACTCGCGCGGGCCCTCGACGACCCTGCCTCCTTCTCGCTCGACACGATCGCCGCCGCCGTGGACGAGCGCACCGCCGCCATCTGCGTCAGCCACGTCCAGTACGCGACCGGCCACCGCCTGGAGCCGGAGGCTCTCGTGGAGCTGGCGCAGTCGGTGGGCGCCACGCTCGTCCTCGACGCCACGCAGTCGGCCGGGGTCGTGCCGCTGGACGCGCCGGGATTGGGGGTCGACGTCCTCGTCACCTCCGGCTACAAGTGGCTTTGCTCGGCTCCCGGCGCGGGCATCTGCTACCTGCGGCGCGGGCTCTGGGAGGAGCTCGACCCGCCGTTCGTCGGCTGGAAGTCGACGGAGGACGCGGTCGCCTTCGACGCGAAGACGATCCCGCTCGCGAATGCGGCCCGCCGGCTCGAGTACTCGACGCCCGCGTACGCGGCGGGAGCCGCCCTTACCGGCGCAGTCGAATACCTCCTCGACCTGGGGATCGAGAACGTTCTCGAACACGACCTCGCACTCGCCGGTGACCTCCGAGACGGGGTCGAGCGCCTCGGGGCCGAGGTGCTGACGCCCGCCGAGGACGACCACCGTGCGGGCATCGTCATCGCCCGCTTTCCAGGGCACGAGGGCGCGGCGCTCGCCGGAGCGCTCGCCGACGCTGGCGTGATCGTCTCGCCCCGTCTCGGCTCCGTCCGCTTCTCGCTGCACCACTTCAACGACTCGTCGGACGTCGAACGCGCGCTGGCCGCCCTCGCGCCGATCCTGTGATCCAGGCGGCAGCGCGCCGCTCGGCAGAGATCCCCGCGCCGCTGCTCGTGGTCGGCGCCGCCTTCTCCGTCCAGTTCGGCGCCGCGCTGGCGACGACCGCGTTCGACACAGCCGGGCCGCTCGGCTTCGTCTGGATCCGCGTCGGCCTGGCCGCCGTCATCCTGGTCGCGCTCAACGCCCGCGTCCTTCGACGGTCCGGCGGGCTTCCGCTGCGCTGGGTGGTCGCCGCCGGCGCCTCGGTCGCGTTCATGAACGCGTGCTTCTACCAGGCGATCGACCGCATCCCGCTCGGGCTCGCTACCACCGTCGAGTTCCTCGGCCCGCTCGCCGTGGCCGTCCTCGGCTCACGCCGCGCCGTCGACTTCCTCTGGATCGCGCTCGCGGGAGCCGGTGTCGCCCTGCTCGGGACGCCGAGCGTCGAGCTCGACCCCGTCGGCCTCGGCTTCGCGTTCGGCGCCGCCGTGAGCTGGGCGGGCTACATCCTCCTCGCCAAGCGGATGCTGGAGGACTGGCCCGTGGGGAGCGGCCTCGCGCTCACCCTCCTCGTCGCGGCGACTCTCCTCGCCCCGTTCGGGATCGCGGCCGGCGGCAGCGCACTGCTCGAGGGCAGGGTGCTGGCCATCGGGCTCGCCGTGGCGGTGCTCGGCTCCGTCCTCCCGTTTGCCCTGGAGCTCGCCGCGCTGCGGCAGCTCTCGGCCGCGACCTTCGGGATCCTCCTCAGCCTCGAGCCCGCGGTGGCCGCATTCGCCGGCGCCGTCGCGCTCGGGCAGGTTCCGAGCGCGATCGAGGCCGTTGCGATCGTTCTCGTGGTGGCCGCGTCGGCGGGCGCAAGTCTGGGCGCCCGCCGCATTGTCCCTCCCGAGGTTTAGAGAGGGCTCAGCGGGACGCCGCTGTGCCGCCGGGGCCGCGCTGCTCGCCTCGAGGACTGCGTCCTCAGTCGCGCCCATAGCAATTGCTACGGGCGCTCCCTGCGTCCTTGCCTCGGAACGACAATCGCACCCCGGCGACGAGCGTCGTCCCGCCGAGCCCTCTCTAGCTCTACGCTACCCGCGTGGAGTGGGCGGCCTACTTCGACGAGCGAACCGAGACCATGCCGCCCGCCTGGACGCGGCGGCTCGAGGAGGACCTGCTCGCCGACCAGGTCGCTCGCTGCTACGAGCGCTCGCCCTTCTACCGCCGGAAGCTCGCCGAGGGCGGCGTCCGGCCCGAGCACGTGCTGAACGCCGAAGACCTGCGGCGGATCCCGTTCACCACCAAGGAGGAGCTGCGTGCCTCCCAGGAAGCCGCTCCGCCGCTCGGTGAGTTCGCGTGCGCCGAGCTCATGGACGTCGTGCGCGTGCACCTGACCTCGGGGACGACAGGAAAGCCGCTGGCGCTCGGCTACACGGCCGAGGACCTGCAGACCTCGGCGCGGATCGGAGCTCGGGCGTTCTGGGCCGCCGGGGCGCGGCCGGACGACGTCCTCCTCCACTGCCTCAACTACAGCTTCTACACGGGTGGTCTGGCCGACCATGAAGGCCTGGAGGAGACGGGCGCGACGATGGTGCCTGTGGGGCTGGGACAGTCGAAGCGCCTGTTGGAGCTCTGGAGAGACCTGCAGCCGACGGCCCTCTTCTCCACCCTCACGTACCCGCTCTACCTTGCCGAGACGGCCGAGGAGGCCGGGCTCGACCCGCGTGCGCTCGGCCTGCGCAAGCTGTTCGTCGCGGGAGAGCCCGGCGGCCAGCTGAACGGCACCCGGCGCCGGCTGGAAGAGCTCTGGGGCGCGACGATGCGGGACACCTACGGCCTCTCGGACGTATGGGGAACGTTCGCCGCCGAGTGCGAGGAGGGCGCGGGGCTCCACTTCTCGGGGCAGGACGGCGTCCTCGTGGAGCTGATCGACCAGGAGTCGGGCGAGCCGGTGGAGATCGAGCCGGGCGCGAGCGGGGAGCTCGTCTTCACGCACCTCGCGCGGGAGGCGACGCCCGTGCTCCGCTTCCGCTCGCGCGACCTGGCCGAGATCCTCGGCGTCGAGTGTCCGTGCGGGCGGACCGGGTTCCGCTTCCGGGTCGCCGGCCGTAGCGACGACATGTTCCGCGTGCGCGGGGTCAACGTCTTCCCGAGCTCCGTGGAGGGCATCCTGCGCGAGCGCGGGCTCGACCGCTTCGCGATCGTGCTCGACCGCTTCCCCGTCGAGCCTCCGGTCGAGCTGCTCGTCGAGGGGGTCGACGGCAGGGAGGAGGAGCTGGCCGAGGCGGTGAAGACGCGGCTCGGGTTCACCTGCGTCGTCCGCCGGCCACGCTGCCGCGCTCGGAGGCGAAGGCGAAGCGCCTCTACCGGATCTACGAAGGCGAGGAGCGGCCGTGAGCGTCCACGTCGCGCGCGAGGGCGCGGCGGTCTGGATCCGCTGGTCGCGGCCGGAGCGGCTGAACGCCTGGGATGGAGACACGCTGGCGCGGCTTGGCGGCGCCCTGGCCGAGGCGGGCGGGACCGACGCGCGCGCGATCGTCCTCCACGGCGAGGACGGCGCCTTCTCCTCGGGGGACGACCTGCGCGAGACGTCAACGCTGACGCCCGAGGAGTGGGCTGCCGCGTTGGCCGGCTTCAACCGCCTGACGCGAAAGGTCGTCGCCGCGCCCCAGCCGGTGATCGCCGCCGTCGACGGGGTCTGTGTCGGAGGCGCGTGCGAGCTGGCGGCGGCCTGCGACCTTCGGGTCGCCAGCCCGGCCTCCCGCTTCGGGTGCCCCGAGGTGGCGATCGGGCTCTCGATCTCGAACGGGTTCAGCCTGCTCGCCCCGCGGGCGGCGAGACGGCTCGTCCTCACCGGGGAGCTCGTCGACGCGCGGGAGGCCCAGCGGCTCGGCCTCGTCGACCTGGTCGTCGAGGACGTGGAGGCCGAAGCGCGGCGGCTCGTGGAGCGGATCGCCTCGCTCGCCCCGCTGGCCGTGGCCGGGTCGAAGCGCCTCCTCGACGCGTCCGACCGTGAGGCCCTCGAGCGCGCTCTCGACCGCGAGGCCGCGCTCTGCGAGCAGCTCTTCGAGACCGCCGACGCGCGAGAAGGGCTGGCGGCGTTCCTGGAGAAGCGCGAGCCGAGGTTCCGGGGCGCCTAGACGGCCCCGGTCGCTAGCCGCCGCCTCCGCCGCACCCTCCGCCCCCGCCGCCGCACGAGGCGCCGCCGCCGCACGAGCCGCCTCCATCACTCCCGCCTCCGTCACCGCTTCCGCCACCGTCCCCGCCCAGGAAGCCTGCAACGCTTCCGCCGTCGGAGCCCTGCTCGCGCAACTGGTCGAGATCCTCCGGGGTCCAGGTCTGTCCATCCGGGAGGCCGAGCTGCGAGTCGAGGGCGAAGAGGAGTGGGATGCCCGCGTACGCGGCCAGGTCGGCCTGGCGGTCGGTAGCCAGAAGCGTGCGTCGGAGGGCTGTGGGCATCGGCTCGCCCAACGTCTGCTCGGGGGTGTGGTGGAGGTAGTAGCCGAACGCCTCGTCGCAGAACGACTGGTACTCGCGGGTCATGAGGATGAACTCGTGCCAGGCGACGTCCACCGCTCGCGAGGGCATGCCGAGAGTCTTCCCGTCGGCGTAGAGGCAGGCGACGAACCACGCGCGGAGGCCGTCGAGGACGAGCGAAGCCTGGGAGGAGGTCAGCTCGAGTTCGGAGTGCTCGAGGATGCGCTCGCGCAGCGCGGGGGGAAACGAGTAGCCCTCGATGTAGAGCCGGCGCCGCTCCAGCTCCTCGCGGCGGCGGGCGGAGCGCCGAAAGAGCGAGAACATCTCAGGACAGGGTAATCGACCCGTCGTCGTGAAGCGTCCAGCCGGGGTTGTGCGCGACCTCCCACGGATGGCCGTCCGGGTCGACGAAGACCCCCGAGTAGCCGCCCCAGAACGTCGGCGCCCCACGGCGCGGGATCGTCGCGCCCGCCGCCTCGGCCTCGGTGATGACGACGTCGACCTCCCCCGGCGAGCCGACGTTGTAGGCGAGGGTGACGCCGCCCCAGCCGCCGGAGTCCTCGACGCCGCTGTCCTCGGCGAGCTGATCGCGGCCCCAGAGCGCGACGATCATCTCGCCGGCCTGGAAGAACGCCACGTCGTCGCCGGGCTCGGCGCCGGTCTTCCACCCGAGCGCCTCGTAGAAGGCCTTGGCGCGGTCGAGATCGGAGACGCCGAGCGTGATCAGGCTGACCCGCTGCTCCACAGGAGCAGCTTAACACGAACAGATGTTCTATGCTGACCGGCGGGCGTTCTACCCTCAGCGTCCCTCCATGCACGCGTTCTTCGGCCCCGGCGGGCGTCTCGCCGCCTCGCTTCCCGGCTTCGAGCCCCGGGCCGGGCAGGCTGCGCTCGCGCAGGAGGTAGCCGACGCGCTGGAGCGCGGCGAGCACCTGCTCGCCGAGGCGGGGACCGGGATCGGGAAGAGCCTGGCGTACCTGATCCCGGCGCTCGACTCCGGGCAGCGCGTCGTCGTCGCGACGGCGACGAAGGCGCTGCAGGAGCAGCTGCTCACGAAGGACGTCCCCGCGGCAGCGGCCGCGCTCGGGCGCGCGGTCGACGTCGCCGTCCTCAAGGGGCGCCAGAACTACCTCTGCCGTAAGAGCCTGCACCAGCTGGCCCTCCCGCTCTTCCGCTCTGCCGAAGACGCCGCCGAGTACGAGCGGCTCCAGGACTGGATCGCGACGACCGAGACGGGGGACCGGGCGGAGCTGGACTTCGAGCCGCGCGCCTCGCTCTGGGCCGAAATCGCGGTCGGCCCGGACCGCTGTTCAGGAAGGCGCTGCCCCTTCTTCGCCTCCTGCTTCTCCGAGCAGGCGCGCGCGCGGGCCCAGGACGCCGAGCTGGTGGTCGCCAACCATGCGCTTTACTTCGCCGACCTGGCGCTACGCGCCAAGACCGGGGACGGCGCAGGCGTCCTCCCCGAGCACGACGCCGTCGTCTTCGACGAGGCCCACCGGCTGGAGGAGAGCGCCGCCGCCTGGTTCGGCGGGCACGTCTCGCTTGGAGGCCTCCGCCGCCTGCTCCGGGACGTGGAGCGGGCCTGCCGCGAGGCCGCAGCGGTGGTCCCGGCGCGAGCGCTCGACGCCGTCGACCGGCGCGGCGAGGAGCTGCTGGCGGGCCTCGACCCGGGCCGTGGCCGCCGGCGCCTGACCGTCGCGGACGCGGAGGCCGCCGCGGTCCCGGCCGCGGCGCTCTCGGCGGCCCTCGTTCAGCTGGCCGATGGGCTCCGCGGCGGCGGGGAGGATCTCGACCAGCTCGCCCGCCGGGCGCTCGCCGTCGTCGACGACCTGGGCGTCTGTCTCGCGGTCGAGGACGAGGATACGGTCTCGTGGGCGGAGCAGGGGGCCCTTGCCTGGGCGCCGGTGGACGTCTCCGACACGCTCCGGGAGCTCCTCTGGGAGCGGGAGGTCGTCTCGATCCTCGTCTCGGCAACACTCGAGGCCCGCTTCCTCCGCCGCAGGCTCGGCCTCGACGAGGCGCGCGCGGTCTCGCTGGCCTCTCCCTACGACTACCACGAGCAGGCGCTCGTCTACGTGCCGAGGTCGTTCCCCGAGCCGCGCTCGGTCGGCTACGACGCGCGGCTCGCCGAGGAGGTGGTCTCGCTCTGCCGGCTTTCGGAAGGAAGGGCGCTCGTGCTCACGACCTCGTACCGTCAGCTCGACGAGCTCGCCGAGCGCGCGGCGCCGCGCATCCCGTATCCCGTGCTCGTCCAGGGTGACGCGCCGCGGGAGCGGCTGCTCGAGCGCTTCCGCGACGAGGTCGACTCCGTCCTCTTCGCGACGCAGACGTTCTGGCAGGGAGTCGACGTCCAGGGAGAGTCACTCTCGCTCCTCGTCATCGAGAAGCTGCCCTTCGCCGCTCCGGGCGACCCGCTGGTCGAGGCCCGCTGTGAGCGCATCGCCCGTGCCGGCGGAGACTGGTTCACCGAGTATGCGCTCCCCGCGGCCGTCCTCCAGCTGCGCCAGGGCTTCGGTCGGCTCATCCGCGGCCACGCCGACCAGGGCGTCGTCGCCATCCTCGATCCCCGCCTGCGCACCCGCGCCTACGGCGCCCGTTTTCTGGAGGCTCTCCCGCCGGCGCCGCTCGTCGGCGATCTCGACGCAGTCGCCGAGTTCCTTGGGGCGAGGCAGCGCGCGACCGCTTGATACCTTTGAACGTCGCGTGGCCAAGAAAGACCGAGTTCCGACCCCGCCCAAGCGACCCGTCCAGGCACCGAAGGCGTACAAGCCCGAGGGGGACCCGCGACGGACCCGGCTGATCTTCATCGGCCTCGCCGCGCTGATCGCCGTCGCGGCTGCCGCCATCGGCATCGGCTTCATCATGAGCGGGGGCGACGACTCGTCCGGGCCCTCGACGTCCGGCGACTGCACGCTCGAGACGTTCGACGCGCTCGAGGCGCAGCACGTTCAGGAGCTCCCGGACGACTACGAGTACAACTCGATCCCCGCCACGAGCGGGCTCCACAACCCGAACACTGCGATCTGGAATCTCTACGACCAGCCCGTCCCGCAGATCAACTACGTGCACAACCTCGAGCACGGCGGGCTGGTGATCCAGTACGGAAGCAACGTGTCGGATGCCGACGTGGCGGCCCTGGGCGACTGGTACCAGCAGGACACGCGCGGCCTGCTCGTCGCGCCGCTCGCTCCGGAGATGGAGGAGGAAGACCCGACGCTCGCAGACAAGATCGTCGCGACCTCGTGGACGCACATGCTGCGCTGCGGGTCTCTCGACGAGGACGCGCTCGACGACTTCAGCGACGACTACCGGGGGCCGCAGGGCGACGCCCCGGAGAAGTTCGAGCTCGACCAGTTACAGCAGGGCGGCAACTAGTTTCCCCGAAGCGCTGCCGGGGTGGCGGAACGGTAGACGCGGGGGGCTTAAAACCCTCTGCCCGCAAGGGCGTGTGAGTTCGAATCTCACCCCCGGCACTGGAGTCGAAGTTCCCAGCCACGGGCGATCCGTCCATTCGGCCAGGAATGCCAGGAAGCTCTTGGCAGCGGCGCCGGAAAAGTCCATGCTGAGCGTTCCAGCAGTCCGGCGTCGGTGGGGACCGACGACATCGGAGGGAGAGCGAGGATAATGACCGTAGCGCGCGGACCACGGGCGATCGCGGCCCTTCTGGCCCTGACGATCGCAGTTGCGGCGTGGGGCGTCGCCCCTGCGGCAGGCTCGTCGCAAGCGAGCCGGACGAGTGAGTGTCCGACAGTCCTGCCCCTCAACCAGGTGACGACCGGCATGACGGGAACGGCGCTCTCGGTCGTTCGCGGGCGCACGCTCTCGACCATGAACGCCGAGGTGCTCGGGTTTCTCCGGGACGCAGTCGGCCCCGGGCGCGACATCATCATCGTCGACCTGTCCGGCCCGACCGTGACCGCTACAGGGGGCCTGTGGGCCGGCGCCTCCGGCTCCCCCGTCTTCTTCCGTAGCGGCGGCCAGGACAAGCTTGCCGGCGCGATCGCCTACGGCCTCGCCGGAGGCGGCTCGACGCTCGCCGGGCTGACGCCCGCCGGGGACATGCGGGCTCTGCTCGGTCCCGGCGGCGATGATGCTGCGGCGGCCGCCCGGATCAGGGTGCCGACTCGCATCGCCGCGCGCATGGCGGCCGCCAGCGGGCTCTCGATCACACAGGTGGGGACCCTTACGCGGCTGAAGACGCCCCTCTCGGCGTCAGGGCTCACCGACCGCGGCCTCCGGCAGATGCAGAGGGCAATCAACCGGCAGGGCTTGCCCTTCATCCCGTACATGGGCGGCTCGGCCTCCAGCAACTCGACGAGCTCTCCGGGTCGGGTGCGCGCGGGCGACTCGTTCGCCGCGGCGATGTCGCTCGGCGACGTCACGGTCGCGGGCATCGGGACGACGACCTTCGTCTGCGACGGCCAGGCCGTCGCCTTCGGCCATCCGTTCAACTGGACCGGCAAGACGACCATGGCCGCCCGCGCCGCGGACACGATCACGATCGTGAAGGACGCGATCTTCGGAAGCTACAAGCTCGCCAACGTGGCCGAGAGCGTCGGCGTCCTCACGCAGGACCGCCTGGCGGGTATCGTCGCAAAGCTCGGCGACGGGCCGAGAGGCGCGCCGATCACCTCGAGGGTGACCGACCTCGACTCGGGCCGCACCCGCTCCGGCCGGAGCGAGGCGATCTTCCCCGACTTCCTGCCCTTCCTCTCGTTCACCCACCTTTTCCAGAACATCGACGTCACGATCGACCGGATCGGGGCGGGCAGCTCGGCGATCACGTACGCGATCCGCGGCACGCGTGACAGAGGCGCTACCTGGGAGCTCAGGCGCTCGACGAGCTACGCCGATCGCTTCGACATCTCGTTCGGCTCCGTCTTCGAGGTCGCCTCGACCGCCGAGATCCTCGAGGGGTTCACCGGCGAGGACGTCAAGGTGACGAGCATCGACGTGCCCAAGCTCGACGTGAAGAGCGCGTTCGAGCAGTACGACGTGACCCGCCTCCTGGTCTGGAACGGATCCCGGTACGTGAACCGCCAGTTCGTCTCGGGCCGTCCGGGCCAGACGATCAGGCTCCGCGCCGTACTCCGGCCGGTCCACGTCACGGGCACGAAGAACGTCGACCTCTCGCTCCGCGTGCCGTTGAACGCGCGGCGCAGCGGCTTCATCCAGGTCCTGGGCGGCGGGTCGATCTCGCCCGAGATCCCGTGCTTCATCATCGAGGACGAGTGCGTCGACGACACCGAGCAGTCCTTCGACTCGCTGCTGCGGGCGCTCCGAAACCAGCCGCCCGGCAACGCGGTCGTCGCGCAGCTGCGGCTCGGCGGGGCCGAGACGCTGCGGGACCAGGCGGTCTCGGAGCAGGACGCCGTCGTCATCGGCAGCCGGGCGATCGGCTTCCGCCTCGTCAGATAACCAAAGAGCTCCTAACGCACTGAGGCGCTGTGCCGCCGGACCGCGCTGCTCGCCCCGAGGGCGGCGTCCTCGGTCGCGCCCGTAGCCTCCGGCTACGAGCGCTCCCTGCGTCCTTGCCTCGGAACGAGCATCGCACCCCGGCGACGAGGCCCCAGTCCATTAGGAACTCTGGTCACGACCGAGGAGAATTCCGCCGATGCTCCTGATCGGCGCGATTCTCCTCGCCGTCTTCGTGCTGCCGGAGGCCTGGGACGTCCCGGTCGTTCTCGCCGCGGCCGTCGTCGAGATTGCAGAGACCGGCTTCTGGCTCTGGTACACGCGCCGCCGCCGCGCCCGGGTGGGCGCCGAGACACTCATCGGTGCCACCGGGCGGGTCGTGACTCCCTGCCTGCCGACCGGGCAGGTCCGCCTCCAGGGAGAGCTCTGGCGGGCGCGGTGCGACGAGGGCGCCGACGTGGGGGACGAAGTGCGCGTGCTCGAGCTCGACGGGCTCACCCTCGTGGTCGAGCGCGCGGCATAGACTTCGCCGGTGAGCTCGGCGGACACCTCTGCGGACGAGTCGGCGGGCGGGCTGCCGCCGGAGCTCGACGACCCGCTCTTCCAGCAGGCCGTCGGTCAGTTCGACCAGGTCGTCGAGCGAGCCGGCGTGGACGAGAGCCTCGCAGACGTGCTTCGCATCCCCGAGCGCTCGCTCGCCGTCGCCGTCCCGATGAAGCTCGACGACGGCTCGGTCGCGGTCTTCCCCGGCTACCGGGTGCAGCACTCGTCCGTGCTCGGGCCGACGAAGGGCGGCGTCCGCTACGACACCGCGGTGACGCTGGGCGAGTGCGCGGCCCTCGCGATGTGGATGTCCTGGAAGTGCGCGCTCCTGCGCCTACCCTACGGCGGGGCCAAGGGGGGCGTGCGCTGCAATCCGCGCGACCTCTCGACGCCCGAGCTCGAGCGCCTCACCCGCCGCTTCACCTCGGAGCTCCTGCCGGTGATCGGGCCGCAGCGCGACATCCCGGCGCCGGACATGGCGACCGACGACCAGACGATGGCGTGGATGATGGACACCTACTCGATGCAGGTGGGGCACGCAGTGCCGGAGATCGTCACCGGCAAGCCACTCTCCGTCGGGGGCTCCGTGCTGCGGCCCGAGGCGACGGGAATCGGCGTGGTCATGGTCGCGGACGAGGCGGTGCGGCGCCTCGGCTGGTCGTTGGCCGGGTCCGCCGGCGTCGTCCAGGGGAGCGGGAAAGTCGGCGGGGTGGCGGCCCGGGAGCTGGCGGCCCGCGGCGCGCGGGTGATCGCGATCTCCGACATCGCCGGCGGCATCCACGACCCGCGGGGGCTCGACCTCGACCGCGTGGAGGAGTGGCGCCGTCAGCACGGCCGCCTCGGCGGCTTCCCGGACGCGGAGGAACTCACCAACGCGGAGCTGCTGGAGCTCCCGTGCGACGTGCTCGTGCTCGCGGCGGCAGAGAACCAGGTCACCGGGGCGAACGCCGCCCGCGTCACGACCCGCCTCGTCGCCGAGGGCGCGAACGGGCCGACGACACTCGAGGCCGACGAGGTCCTCGCCGAGCGGGGGATCCCGGTGCTGCCCGACATCCTGGCGAACGCCGGCGGTGTCGCGGTCTCGTACTTCGAGTGGGTTCAGGACATCCAGCGGCTCTTCTGGAGCGCCGACGAGATCCGCTTTCGCCTCGGCGAGCTCATGCGCGCAGCCCTCGACCGCGTCTGGCAACTCGCCTACGGCGAATCGCTTTCGCTGCGCCGTGCCGCGCTCGTCCTCTCCATCCGCGAGGTCGCGACGGCGCTGAGCGCCCGGGGAATCTACCCGTGATCGTCCGCGAGGCGATCGTCGCCGATCCGAGGGTGCTCCAGGCCGACGCCCCGGTGCGCGATGCGGCCGCGCTTCTGGCCAAGCCCCACGTCGCCAGCGTCCTCGTCGCCGACGGCGAGCGCCTCCTGGGCTGTGTCACCGAAGAGGCGATCGTCGCCGCGGTGTCAGAGGGCCGTGACCTGCGCACCCTGGCCGTCCGGGAGCTGGCCGACCCCGACGTGCCCAGCGTCTCGCCGGACGTGCCGCTCGACGAGGCGCTCATTCTCATGGCCGAAGGCGGCCACGAGCGTCTGGCAGTCGTCGAGGACGAGAGGCTGCTCGGCATCCTCCCCCGCGAGCCCCTGGTTCGCCGCCTGGCCGAGGACGAGCCGCCTCCACCGCTGGAAGAGGACTAGCAGCAGGTGTAGGCGCCCGGGGGCGCAGGCCCCTCCGCGCGCGCCGGCAGCTCCGCGGCGGCCAGCGCGGCGCCGTGCATGAGGTCGTGCTCGCTGACCTTCAGCTCGTCGAGGCCGTAGCGGCGGAGCGTCTCCGCGACCACCAGTGCGCCGGCGACGATCACCGGCGCCCGGTCGGGGTGCATGCCGCGAAGTCGACGCAGGGCGGCGACGGGGTGCGCCGCCAGCCGCTCGGCCTCTGCTGCGATCCAGTCCGTGCTCATCCGGTGACCGTGGACGAGCCCGGGATCCTCCTCGTCGAGGCCGAGCGAGAGCGCCGCCAGGGTCGTCACCGTTCCGGCGACGCCGATCGCCCGCGTGGGCTCCGGCTCGCCGGGGAGGAGCGAGCGGATGTGCGCCCGACACGCTACGAGCTCGTCGGCCGGCGGCGGGTCGGAGCGGAGGAAGCGCTCGGTCAGCCGGACGCAGCCGAGGTCGAGGCTGCGGTGCCAATCGGCGAGGACGAGCTCGGTGGAGCCGCCGCCGACGTCGAGGACGACCACGCCCGGCTCGAGGGGACCGCCGTTCGCTACGCCGCGGTAGGTCATCCGCGCCTCCTCATCGCCGCTGAGGAGAAGCGTGTCGAAGCCGTAGCTCCACTCGACCTCGCCGAGGAAGGCCTCCCCGTTGTCCGCGTCCCGGACGGCGCTCGTCGCGACGGCCAAGGTACGCTCGGCGCCAGCCTCCTCGAGCATCCGTCGGTAGCCGCTCAGGGCGTTGCGAACGCGCGCGAGCGCGGTTGGGAGGAGGAGGCGGCGCTCGTCGACCCCTTCGCCGAGGCGGGTGATCGTCAGCCGCCGCTCGACCTCGTGGACGGAGCCGTCCTCGACTTCGGCAACGAGGAGCCGGGTCGAGTTCGTCCCCAGGTCGACGACGCCGACGCGGCTCACTTGCGCAGGTAGCGGCGACGCACGCCCGTGAGCCCCGCGCGCGCCTCGGAGAGCGCCGACGTTAGGACCCGGAGACGCGCCAGCGACACCTCGAGCCGCACCCGGTGGCGCTCGAGCTCGGCCATCCGCTCCTCGTTGTGCGCCATGCGGCGCTCGAGATCCTCGGCCGCCCGCGCCACCTCGTCGACGGCTGCCTGGATCCGTTCGACGATCGCCGTTAGCCGCCTCAGGCGGCCGAGGGCAAAGGCCGAGAAGAGCGCGATCGCAACGACCGCGGCCAGGAAGATCCCAAGGCTGAGCCAGGCCCACCAAGGCATGAGAGTGATGCTATCCTTGCGCGTGCGACGCGGGGTGGAGCAGTCAGGTAGCTCGCCGGGCTCATAACCCGGAGGTCGCAGGTTCAAATCCTGCCCCCGCTACTAGAAAGGCCCTGGAAACAGGGCCTTTCTCATTTGCGCGGGCCCGTTGGGCGTGGTGAACTTTTGCCCAACTTTTGCCCGTCTGCGATCGAAACGCCGCGGGTCCGTTACTTCCGTTCAGGCATCGCGGGTGCAGGTCCGCCACGCGCCGAGTGCGAGCGGCACGACGATCCAGGCGGCGATCACGGCTAGCGCCGCGGTAAGCGACATCGGCACGGTGACGCCGCCCTCGAACAGCTTCGCCGGCTCTAGACGCTGGGTTGCGGCCTCGAGGAGTCCTTCGCGGAGCGACCCGAGCGCCCCGAACTGAAGCAGCAGCGGCATGGCGATGAGCTGCCAGCCGAGCAGGATGCCGATGGTGGTTCCGCGCGAGCCGAGGGCGGAGGAGACCCCAAGCGCGAGCACCAGCGCTAGGCCGGTCACGAGCGCGAGCCATGCCGCCGACGAGACGAGCAGGCCCGCGCCCGGGATGTCGGACGACCCAGCGAACACGGTGGAGGCGCCTGCTGTGAGAGCGAAGGCGGCTCCCACGGCCGTGAGGACGAGCCCAAGTCCGGCGGGCACGCGGGCCGCGAGGAGGGCCAGCCGTGAGCGCCCGGTGACGACCAGCTCCCGGAAGACGCCGGAGCTCTGATCGCCCGCGCCGAGTGTGGCGCCGACGAGGATCGCTGCGACGATCCCGAGCTGCGAGAGCAGTTCCATCGAGCCCGAGAAGTTCTCGAGGCCGCCCGCGGGGCCGTATTTGGCGGGGTTCGCCGCGTGCAGGATCAAGAGCACGGTGTAGGCGATGATCATCGGGACGACCGTGAGCGCAAGCGTCGAGAGGACGAGGCCGCGCCGCTTGCGCAGCTTGAGAAACTCGGCGCCCACGAGCCTCGGTCGCCGCGGGACGCGGGTGAGTCTCCGCGAAAGGCTTGTGGTGGCGGTTGTGGTGCTCATGCTGCTTCCTCCAATCGAGACGTGATCTCCAGGAACCGCTGCTCGAGCGACGCTCGGGCCGGCTCGAAGCGGCGGATGGCAAGGCCGGCGAGCACGAGGCGACGACCGATGTCGTCCGCGGCGGGCTCGGCGTCCACGTCGGGGTGAAACCGCACGCGAATACCCTCCGCCGCGGCCGTGGCGGATGCGACGGCACGGTGTTCGGCGAGGAGAGCGACAGCCCGTTCCTCGTCGCTTGTGGCGATGAGAATCGTCTGCTCGCCGCCCGCGGCCAGATCGGCGATCGAACCCTGCATGACGACTCGACCGTGGTCGACGATCGCAACCTCGTCGCAGATCTTCTCCACTTCGTCGAGAAGGTGCGAGGAGAGGAGTACTGTTCGGCCCTCGGCGACGAAGCCGCGAATCATGGCCCGGAACTCGTGGATTCCTGCCGGATCGAGCCCGTTCGTCGGCTCGTCCAGGATCAGAAGCTCCGGGTCGGCGAGCAGGCTGCGGGCCACGCCCAACCTTTGGCGCATCCCGAGCGAGTAGCGCTTGACGCGCTCATCCGCCCGCCGGGCGAGCCCGACGCGCGCCAAGGCTCCCTCGATGCGTCCGTGTGCCTCCGGCCCGCGAGCCGCGGCGATCACCGTGAGGTTCTCGCGGCCGGTCAGGTGACCGTGGAAGCGAGGCTCCTCGACGATCGCGCCGACGCGTGCGAGAGCCGCGGACCGCTCCGCCGGAACCGGCCGCCCGAGCAGCCGCATCGTCCCGGCACTTGCGCCGGTCAGCCCGAGCAGCATCCGGATCAGCGTCGTCTTGCCGGCCCCGTTCGGTCCGAGATAGCCAAAGGCGGAGCCGCGCGGGACGTGTAGGTCGACGGCGTCCACGGCCACCCGGGCGCCGAAGCGTTTCGTGAGACCGGACGTCTCGACGATGTTCGTTCCTGCATCGATGTTCATGTGTCCTCCTGTCGTCAGCATGCGATCGAGCGTACGGCCGGAGAGCGCGCTTGCCATCGGGCGGGAGGCCGATTTCCCCTCCTGCGCGCGGACGGTTCGTCGTCGTCCTCGCGAACGAGTTCGAGGTCGCTCTCGGGGACGAGGCGCGGCGGCCCGTTCTGGAGTACCTTCGGGTTGTGAACAGCCTCTGGCGATTCGGGCGCCGCCACTGGTTCGACGTGTTGCTCCTCGCCGCCGTTGGCCTCGGCCTCGCCGGTGTCGTGCTCGGACAGGACCAGTTGGACGGCCCCCAGGGCCCGCTCTGGTTCGACGTGCTTGCGACCGTGGCGATCGTTGGCCCGCTCTTCCTCCGACGGCGCTTCCCGCTCGGGGCACCGGTGGCGGTAGGCGTCGCTGTCGTCCTGGCGTCGTTCGTCGACGAAAGGCTCGTCGCCTACCTCTTCGTCCCCTTCCTGGCGGGATGCGCGGCGGTCTTCCTCCTGGGGTTGCTCCCGGAGCGTGGGCAGGCGGTGGCGGGGCTCGTGCTCGCGATCGGTGTGACCGCGTTTGCCACCTACCGGGACCCGATCGGGAACCTCGACGGCTTCATCGCCACGAGCGTCATTTTCGTCGTCGTCTGGACGATCTTTCATACCATCTCCAATGCGGCGCTCGACCTGCACGACGACCTAACGGAAATCTACACCTGGAGCCGCACGCTGCGGCCAGGGTACTACAAGCATCCGCCGCTGGGCGCGCTGATGGCGGCGCCGTGGTTCGCGCTGTTTC
>Ga0081538_10001171_pt1 | contig 27679 bp, 19 predicted proteins | sample TabmetS5T2R1_FD_71022 | JGI IMG/M metagenome (GOLD analysis project Ga0081538, IMG submission 71022) | Tabebuia heterophylla rhizosphere microbial communities from the University of Puerto Rico - S5T2R1 | ecosystem: Host-associated > Plants > Roots > Rhizosphere ...
AAGTAGCCCAGAGCTCCTGGCGCCGTCACCTCATCCACTTCGGTGCTGAGCACCTGTCGTTCCGGTGTGACCACCTCCAAGAGAATGCGCCCCCAGCCCTCAGCCATGGCTTAGGCACCTCCAGCCTTGAGCCGCTCCGCTTTCTCGCCGGCCTCCGACAACTGACCTACCATGTAGAACGCCTGCTCGGGGAGGTGATCCATGTTGCCGGCGATGATCTCTTTGAAGCCGGCGATGGTGTCCGCCAAGGGGACGTAGCGGCCGGGCGTCCCAGTGAACGTCTCGGCGACGAAAAATGGCTGTGACAAGAAGCGCTGGATCTTGCGCGCCCGCGCCACCGTGACCTTGTCTTCTTCCGACAGTTCTTCCATGCCCAGGATAGCGATGATATCCTGCAAATCTTTGTAGCGCTGCAGAATACGTTGCACCGCGCGCGCCACGCTGTAGTGCTCCTCACCGACCACGCGTGGGTCGAGAATACGTGAGGTCGAATCGAGCGGGTCCACCGCGGGATAGATGCCGAGCTCGACGATCTGCCGCGACAGTACGGTGGTGGCATCCAGGTGGGCGAAGGCGGTGGCCGGCGCCGGGTCGGTCAAGTCATCGGCTGGCACATAGATCGCCTGCACCGAGGTGATCGAGCCGTTACGCGTGGAGGTGATGCGTTCCTGGAGGGCCCCCATCTCCGTCGCCAGCGTAGGCTGGTACCCGACCGCGCTAGGCATGCGCCCGAGCAGCGCGGACACCTCGGAGCCGGCTTGCGTAAAGCGGAAGATGTTGTCGATGAAGAGCAGCACATCCTGGCCTTCCACGTCGCGGAAATACTCGGCGACCGTGAGGCCGGTCAAACCCACGCGCAGCCGGGCGCCTGGAGGCTCGGTCATCTGGCCATAGATCAGTGCGGCTTTATCGATGACACCTGACTCCTTCATTTCGTGCCACAGGTCGTTGCCCTCGCGGGTGCGCTCTCCCACGCCGGCGAAGACGGAGACGCCGCCGTGCTCCAGTGCGATGTTGCGGATGAGTTCCATGATGATCACCGTCTTGCCCACACCCGCCCCACCGAAGAGGCCGGTCTTCCCCCCCTTCATGTAGGGCTCCAGCAGGTCGATGACCTTGATGCCGGTCTCCAGCACTTCGATGGTCGTGGACTGGTCGGTCAGGGAAGGCGCCTCACGGTGGATAGGCCAACGTTCGCTGGCGCTGATGGGGCCCAGTTTATCGACCGGCTCGCCGACGACGTTGAGCACCCGCCCTAAGATCTCTTTGCCCACTGGCACGCTGATGGGCGTGCCGAGATCGATCGCTTGCATGCCTCGCACGAGCCCCTCGGTAGGCTCCATAGCGACACAACGGACGGTGTTCTCGCCCAGGTGTTGGGCGACCTCGACAATGATCTCGTTGCGCTCGGCGGAGCCGTCGCCGTTCCCGTCCTTGACGATTTTGAGGGCGTTGGAGATGGCGGGTAATCCCCCTTCATCAAACGCGACGTCCACCACCACGCCAATGACCTGGGTGATCTGACCAACGTTCATGGTTCCTCCCCCAAACCGTGCTGCGTGCTGCGAACACCCACAGCTGGACACAGATCGTCAGTGTGTAGCTGTGTCTATCTGTAGTAGGGGTCCACAGCGTGCATCACACGATCTTCGACTTATGTATTCTTCAGCGCCTCCGCGCCCGAGACGACTTCGAGGAGCTCCTTCGTGATGGCCGCCTGGCGGGTCTTATTATAGAACAGGGTATGCTGGCGAATCAGCTCGCCAGCATTGTCCGTCGCCGCCGCCATAGCCGTCCTGCGTGCGGCATGCTCGGCTGCCGCCGTCTCGAGGAGGGCGCGGTAGACCAGGACTTCGACATAGCGCGGCAACAGCTCGCGCAAAATCCCATCCACCGACGGCTCATAGAGGTAATCGAAGATCACGGCATCCGGTGAGCTGGGGGGCAGCGGAATCGGCAGCAGGGTATAGGTGACCGCCTGTTGGTGTAACGCCGAGACGAAAGTATTGCCCACGAGCACCACGCGATCGACCGCATTGTTCGGTGCCGTGTACGCCTCGATCAGTTCCTTGGCGATGTCCTGGGCCACCCCAAAGGACACCTGCCGTCCGAAGACATCGACGTGCTGGCTTTTCACCTGGAATTGCGGACGACGTCGGAAGAAATCGCGCCCTTTACGGCCGACGACCACCAACGAGGTCTGCCATTCGGGATGCTGGGTCATGAGGCTTGTGGCTGCACGTATGGCGTTGCTGTTGAAGGCACCACATAGGCCACGATCGCTCGTGACCACCAAGGCCAGCGTCTCCGGGCCCTCACGTCGCTGCAGCAATGGGTGTCGTTGCGGATCGGCCCGCAAGGCCAGGTCACCGATCACCTCCGCCAGCTTGTTCGAGTAGGGACGGGAGGTCAGCAAGCGATCCTGCGCCCGTTGCAGCTTGGCCGCTGAGACCATCTGCATGGCGCGGGTGATCTGTTGCGTCTTTTTCACGCTGGCGATCTGGCGCCGAATATCGCGCAGACTGGCCATGAGACTCTCCTAAAGGACAGTGCCGAGCGCTGAGCAATGAGTACTGAGAAATAAGCGCTTTTTCACTCAGTACTCAGCACTCACGACTCAGCACTATGTTTTTAGGCGGCTGATGAAGTCGGCTTTGAACTCCTCGATGGCCTTGCGCAGGGTCGCCTCCAGGTCGGCGTCCAATTGCCTCTTGTCTTTGATCTCCCTGGGAAGCCCTGCAGAGCGGTTCTCGACGAAGGCATAAAACTCCTCCTCGAAACGGCGGAGGGCCTCAACAGGAATATCATCCAAGTAGCCATTGATGCCGGCGTAGATGATCATGACCTGCTTCTCCACCGGCAGCGGTTTGTATTGATCCTGCTTGAGGATCTCCACCATGCGCTCGCCGCGGGTGAGCTGCGCCTGCGTGGCCGCGTCCAACTCGCTGCCGAACTGCGCAAAGGCCGCCATCTCACGGTATTGGGCCAGGTCGAGCCGCAAGCGTCCGGCGATACGTCGCATCGCCGTAATCTGTGCGGCGCCGCCGACGCGCGACACCGAAATGCCGACGTTGATGGCGGGGCGCACACCGGCATAGAACAGGTCCGCTTCGAGGTAGATCTGGCCATCGGTGATCGAAATGACGTTGGTGGGAATGTAGGCTGATACGTCCCCGGCCTGCGTTTCCACGATCGGCAGCGCCGTCAAGGAGCCCCCGCCGAGCTCATCGCTCAGCTTCGCGGCGCGTTCGAGCAAGCGCGAGTGTAGATAGAAGACGTCTCCCGGATAGGCCTCGCGGCCTGGGGGACGACGCAGCAGCAGCGAGAGTTGGCGATAGGCCGCGGCATGCTTCGACAGATCGTCATAAATACACAGCACATGGCCACGGTTATCTCGGAAGTACTCGCCCATGGCGCAGCCGGCATACGGTGCCATATAGAGCAATGGGGCTGGATCACTGGCCGTGGCGGAGACGACGATGGTATACTCCATGGCCCCATAATCTTCTAGAACCTTGACGACCTGGGCCACTGTCGACCGCTTCTGCCCGATGGCGACGTAAATGCAATGCACCGGCTCATCGGTCTGATGCGTCTCCTTCTGGTTGATAATTGCGTCAACGGCGAGGGCGGTTTTGCCCGTCTGGCGATCGCCGATGATCAGCTCCCGCTGGCCACGGCCGATAGGAATCATGGCATCAATGGCCTTCAGGCCGGTCTGGATCGGCTGATGCACCGAGCGGCGATCCACCACGCCCGGCGCCAGGTGTTCGAGGGGGCGAAATTCTGTGGTGTCGATCGGCCCTTTCCCGTCCAGCGGCTGTCCCAGCGTATTGACCACGCGACCGATCAGCGCCTGGCCCACGGGCACCGCCATGACGCGTCCGGTGCGCGCGACCTCATCCCCTTCTTTAATGTGCGTATCCTCGCCCAGGAGGACGACGCCGACCGTTTCCTCTTCGAGATTCATCGCCATGCCGTAAATGTCGCCGGGGAAGAGGAGCATCTCGCCGTACATGGCATGTTCTAGACCATAGACGCGGGCCACGCCGTCGCCGACGGAGATGACATAGCCGACTTCCTTGAGCTCGATCTTGCCCTCATAACTCTCGATCCGTTGCTTGATCAGATCGCTGATCTCTTCTGCACGGATGTGCATCTGCATCACGCTAATCCCCCTCGGTGGTCTCCGACCAATGCCGTCCTCAAGCGCGCCAACTCGTGGCGGATGGAGCCATCCAGCACCAAACTGCCCATCTGGGCCACCATGCCGCCGATGAGCGTGGGGTCGATTTCTTGATCGATGACGATGTCCTTACTGGTGTAATCGGCGAAGCGTTGCCGCACCTCTTCCTGCAAGGCCGGCGACAGCGGGACGGCGGACGTCACTCGCACGTGCAGACGGTTTTGCGCCTCCTCCGCCAAGACTTCGTAGAGGGCGACGATGTGCGGCATTTCCGGTAGACGACCTTTTTCCAGCAACGTACGGACGAAGCTCGCCTCGAGGGCGCCGAGGCCCAGCCGCTGGCTCAGGTCGGTCAGCAGGTCCGCTTTGAAGTGTTGGCTGATAGCTGGATTGTAAAGGATGGATTTAAGATCAGGTGTCTTGTCGATGAGCTGGGTGAGGCGTTTGAGCTCTTCCCCGGTCTCCGCCAGCCTCCCATGTTCGCGGGCGAGCGCTACCAGCGCTTTGGCATAGCGCTTGGCCACCACTGAGACGATCAATTCAGCTCTCCTATCCGTGCGATATAGCGCCGGACGATGGCCTGCTGGTCTTCATCACGCAGCTCACCCCGCAAGATCTCCTCGGCGATTTGCACCGTCAACGTCGCGGCCTCTTCCCGGAGGCTCAGCCTGGCCCGTTCCGTGGCGCGCTCCACCTCCAACCGCGCCTGCGCGACGATCCGGGCGGCGAGCTGCTGCGCCTCTGCCTCCAGACGGCGGGCCATCTCTTCCCGTTCCTGCGTGGCTTGCTGTTGGAGCTGGGTGAGCTCGTCCTGGAGGTTGGCCGTCTTGCGCTGATTCTCCTGCAGCAGCCGCTGCGCTTCGGCCCGTCCGGCCTTCGCTTCCTCGATGGCTTGTTGGATTTTTTGGCGATGGTCCTGTAAGACACGCGGCAACACCTTGGAGAGCACGACATACAGCACGATCGCCAGGATGATGAAGTTCACCCAACGGAAGATCTCTTCCCAAAGGTTAAATTCCGCATGGTGCTCACCACCCGCCGCCGACGCGATTGCCGTGGCGCTCCACACCAGCACGCCGAGCAGCATCGCCCACCTATGCCGGTTCCGTGATCTCATGTATGCGTCCCCACCGTGTGGCATTTAGCGCCTCACCTCCCGACCCATCAGCTTCGCCACCACCAACCGCGCCAGTTCACGGGCCGCATCAGCGAGCCGGGTGCGCGCCCCTTGCGTCTCGCGCGTGATCGTCGCTTGCGCTTCTGCCACCAGGGTGTGAGCTTCGCCGCGGGCCTGCTCAATTTGCTCGCGCTGTTTGGCCTCCATGGCCCGCTGCACGGCAGCCGCTTGCTCTGCCATGTCACGACGGGCGGCGCCGATAGCGGATTCATAGGTGGTCAACGCGGCCTCGGCCTGCTGGCGCAGGCGCGCCGCCTCATCGAGGTCATCACGAATGCCTTTGTCGCGGGCATCCATGAACTGTATGAGCGGTTTGAACAGGAGCTTATTCATCAAGACCAAGAAGATGATGACGCTGACCAGCGCCACTGGCAGTGTCCAATCGATGTCAAGCATGTTCGCTACCCTCTTCGCTGGGCGAATATCGCGTCGCCGGTGAGCCTCGTGCGGCCATCCCTGCCAGGCACACGGCACGATTCAGATAACATACTTACCCCCGCTTGTCAAATCTTTGGGCACCGGCGGGCTTACCGATCACGACCATGGTGCGCGTCGCCGACTCCCCAGGCATCGGCATCAAGTCCATCACAACCCCGCCGTGAGCGGCGAGCACCTTTGCCAGGCTGTGCACCTCCCCCAGGGCCGTCGGGCCTTTCTCCAACACGAGCCGTCCGCCGGTCTGTAACAGCGTCAGCGCGGCGGGCAACCAGCGCTGCAGTCCCCCAACACCACGCGAGACGACGACGGCGTAATACCCACGCATCGCCTCCTCCTGCGCCAGCGCCTCCACCCGGGTGATGAGGCAGCGCACATCGCCGAGCCCCAGGACGCGACAGAGATGATGCAGAAAGACGCTTTTGCGCTGCGAGCTCTCGACCAGATCTACGGCCAGCTCAGGATGCCACAATTTCAATGGTAGCCCGGGAAACCCCGCTCCCGTGCCGACGTCTAGCAGTGGCAGTCCAGGCTGAGGGACAAAGGTATGCAAGAAGTCGAGGGAGCCCAGGAAATGTTTACGAATGATCCCAACATCATCGCTGATCGATGTCAGGTTCATCGTACGGTTCCAATGCTGTAATTCGCGCAGATAGGTCAGAAACTGCTGGCGTCGCAGCTCGTCAAGAGGGCGGCCAGCGGCGGTGAAGAGCTGTTGCAGCAGAGCCTCGGTAGTGGGTATGCACGGCGTCATCGCTGCTCAATTCTCTCGCCCCCCTGGGAGAGGGAACAAGGTGCTTACTGTTGCCGCCGCCTCTTCTCTTGGTAAACATCTAGGATGGCGATGGCCGCGGGCGTGATGCCTGAGATGCGCGAGGCCTGGCCTAATGAGGTGGGGCGCACGGCGTTCAGCTTCTCACGCACCTCGGCGGAGAGTCCCCCAACGGCATCATAATCCAGATCGCTGGCTAGCGGCTTGGTCTCGAGCTTTTTAAAGCGCGCCACCTGTGCCTCCTGCCGCTCGATATAGCCCTGGTACTTGACCTGGATGGTCACCTGCTCGGTCACCGCCCGTGGCACGGCACTGGCAGGTGGCACCAAGCGCGCCAACATCCGGTACTCGATCTCTGGACGACGCAGCAGATCTGCCAAGGTCAGCGCCGACTTGAGTGGCGCACTGCCGAGCTCACCCAACAGCTGATTCACCGCCGCCGTCGGATTGACTTTGGTGCTCTCTAGACGAGCGACTTCTGCGGCGATCTGCGCCTGTTTGGTCAGAAATCGGTGATAGTCGGGGCCGCGCACGAGGCCAATGGCATAACCCCTATCCCGCAGTCGCAGGTCGGCGTTATCCGAGCGCAACAGCAGGCGATACTCCGCCCGCGAGGTGAACATCCGGTAAGGCTCCGTCACGCCTTTCGTGACCAGGTCATCGATCATCACCCCGATGTAGGCCTCGGAGCGGTCGAGGATCAGCGGTTCACGGCCCTGCACGCTCAAGGCGGCGTTGATCCCGCCCATGAGACCTTGTGCTGCGGCCTCCTCATAACCGGTAGTGCCGTTGATCTGCCCGGCGAACAGCAGGCCGCGGACCAGCTTGGTTTCCAGGCTGGGCAGGAGCTGCCGCGGGTCGGCGTAGTCGTATTCGATGGCATACCCCGGGCGCATGATCTCCGCCTGCTCCAATCCGGGAATGGTACGCACCAATTGCATCTGGACGTCGAGGGGCAGGCTGGTGGAAATGCCGTTGGGGTAGATCTCCAGCGTCTGGCGCCCTTCCGGCTCGAGGAAGATCTGGTGGCGCTCCTTATCGGCAAAGCGCACGACTTTATCCTCGATCGACGGGCAATAGCGGACGCCGCGCGCCTGGATCACGCCGGCGTACATCGGCGAACGGTCCAGGTTCTCGCGAATGATCCGGTGCGTGGCGGCATTGGTGTAGGTGAGGTGGCACAGGACCTGCGGCTGGGTAATGGCGTCCGTCGAGTACGAGAAGGGTGTGGGCTCGGGGTCGCCGGGCTGGGGCTCCAGGACCGAGAAGTCGATGGTCTTCGCATCGAGGCGCGGTGGTGTGCCGGTTTTCAGGCGTCCCATCTGGAAGCCGAGCTCCATGAGCTGCTCGGACAGTCCGTAGGCCGCCGCCTCGCCACCACGGCCGCCGGCCTGGTTTTTCAGGCCGATGTGAATGAGCCCGCGCAGGAACGTGCCAGTGGTCACCACCACTGCCCGGGCGCCGTAGGCGAACCCCATGCCGGTCATGACGCCGGCGATACGCCCGTCGCGCAGCAGCAAGCGCTCAACCGTCCCCTGCTTGATCTCCAGCCCTTCCTGCTGTTCCAGCGTGGCTTTCATCTGCAGGCGATACATCGGCTTATCGGCCTGGGCGCGGTTGCCCTGCACCGCGGGACCTTTGCTGCGATTGAGCATTTTGAACTGGATGCCGGTGAGATCGATGCATTTCGCCATCTCACCGCCCAGGGCATCGATTTCGCGCACCAGGTGTCCCTTGCCTAGGCCACCGATGGAGGGATTGCAGGACATTTGGGCGATCTTATCCAGGTCGATGCTGAGTAGCAGGGTCTGACAGCCCATGCGCGCGGCGGCGAGAGCTGCCTCACAGCCGGCATGGCCGCCGCCGATGACGATGACATCGTAGACTTTGGCGAAGTCCATAGGAGATATCCTGTACTCAGTCTCCCTCCCCACGGGAGAGGGTTACAGGGAGAGGGGTGCCGCCAGCCAGGAGCAGCCCTCACCCCCGCCTTCGCCCCGAGACGGCGGGAGTACAAGCGAGGGGAAGCAGATCATGGCGTAGCCACTATTTCCCGATACAAAACTCGCTGAAAATTTTGTCCAGGAGGTCTTCAGTGTAATCGAGCCCGACGATCTCACCCAGCCGTTCTATGGTCTCGCGCAAGTCCAGGGCGATAAACTCGCCCGACAGACGCTGCTCCATGGCATCGCGGGCCTGCAGGAGGCTTTGACGTGCGCGCTGTAAGGTTTCCCAATGGCGGATCCTGGTCACCATCGGGCCTTCACGCGGGGGCTGTTGGCCGTCTAATACCGCCGCCACCATCGCCTCGGTCAAGCGCTCAAGCCCCCGACGCTCCTTGCAGGATACCGCGATCTTGGGCCATTCGGGCAAGCGCCTTTGCAGCTCATCCGCCGTCAGGAGCGGCGCCAAATCCGCTTTGTTCAACACCACCTGCACGCGCTTGCCCCGAACCGCCGCTATGGCCTCCTCATCTGGAGCTGTCAGCGGCTCTGAGCGATCGAGCACGAGTAACACCAGATCAGCGCTCTCCAGGCTCGCGCGGGCCCGTTCGATCCCTTCTCGTTCCACGAGATCAGTGCTGGGGCGGATGCCCGCGGTATCCACCAGTCGAAACGGGTAGCCGCGCAGGTTGGCGATTTCCTCGAGGACATCGCGCGTCGTGCCCGGAATTGGCGTGACGATGGCGCGATTCGCTGCCAACAGCGCGTTGAACAGGCTCGACTTGCCGACATTGGGCCGTCCCACGATGGCCACCTGAACCCCCTCGCGCAACACCCGGCCAGTGTGGAAGGTGTCCAAAAGCGCGGCCATGCGCGCCTCCACAGCGTCTACCTTGGCGCGCATGGCTTCCCAGGGCAAGAACTCTAGGTCCTCCTCGGGAAACTCCATGGCACCCTCGACATAAGCCAAGACCTCGAGCAACTCCTCACGCATGGCGCGAATGGCTTGCGACAGATCGCCCTGTAGTTGCGCCAGCGCCTGCCGATGGCTCTCGTCGGTATGGGCGTGAATCAAGTCGATGACCGCCTCGGCCTGAGACAAATCGAGGCGACCGTTTAGAAAGGCGCGCTTGGTGAACTCCCCCGGTTCCGCCAGTCGTGCCCCACTGGCGACGAGCGCCTCCAGGATGCGCGCCATGACCCCGATGCCCCCGTGGCCACTGATCTCCACGACGTCCTCGCGCGTGTAGGAGTGCGGCCCCCGCATGTAAGTCACCAGCACCTCATCGAGGGTGGCACCGGTGCGGGGGTGAATGACATGACCGAAGCGCACCCGATGTGAGGGTAAGTGTGCCGCCGGCCGGCCGTGTCGATCCCGGAACACCGCCTGCACGATCGCAACGGCGTAAGGCCCGCTGACGCGAATGACGCCCAGGCCTCCCGGGCCAATGGGCGTCGCGATGGCGGCAATCGTATCTTCGAGCGTCGCCTGCACCTGTTCAGCTCCTCAACGCCGTTGGCAAGCGTCAAGCCGCCCCACCAGTGGCCCGCGCCACCGGCGGCTGCTGACGCAGCATGACATACTGCTGCGCGATGGTGAGGAGGTTATTCACCAGCCAGTAGATCACCAGGCCTACCGGAAAGTTCAGGAACATAAAGGTGAAGATGATCGGCATAAACAGCATCATTTTGGCCTGCCGCGGGTCGCCGGTGGTCGGCGTCATCCATTGCTGAACCACCATGGAGGCGCCCATGAGGAGAGCCATGGGGTAATCGGGCGCGGACAGATCTTTAATCCACCACATGAACCCGGCGTGCCGGAGCTCGATCGAGGCGTAGAGCACCTGATACAGGGAGATGAACACCGGGATCTGTATCACCATGGGCAAGCAGCCGCCGAGGGGGTTGACCTTCTGCTCGCGGTACAGCTTCATCATCTCTTCGTTGAGCTTCTGACGGTCGTTCTTGTACATATCCTGGAGCCGCTTCATCTGCGGCTGCAAATGCTGCATGGCCTGCATCGACTTGAAGCTCTTCCAGGTCAGCGGATAGAACAGCAGCTTGATGATCACGGTGATGATGATAATGGCGACGCCGTAGTTATGGGTTACGCCGTAGAGCCACTGGAGTGGACGTAAGAGCCAAATGTCCGGCCGCAGTATGCGGACCCAGCCGTAGTTGTAGAACACCAGCTCCTCGAGCGACTTGCCGTTGGCGTCGAATGAGGCCAAGCGCCGCAGTTCTTTGGGACCGGCGTACACTGTGAAATGTACGGCGGTCGACGTGGCATTCAGCGGCCAGCGCAATGCCACCGCATACTCCAGGGCATTCGTTCCCTCGTGCAACACGCTCCACGCCGTGCTACTGCGGGGGATGGCCGCGATGGCGTAATATTTGTTCTGGACTGCCGACCATTGCACCTGACCGGTGCGCTCCAACGGCGGCTGACCAGCCTGTGGCGTGGCGAGCCAACGCTCGCCATTGATAAAAGACATGGGGCTGGCATAACTGCCGTTGGACTCAAGATCGGTGTGCAGGCCGGGGCCCCAGCGTAGCATCGCCTGTTGTCCATCCGCAGAGATCTCAACGGCTGGCCATAGTCCCGCTTCTGACGCTTCGACCAGGTTCACCCGCGCATCGCTGGCGCCCCGCCCCGTTGCCAACGTACTAGCGCCACTGCTGCCCCACAGGTAGTCCCAGCGCCACACGAGATTAGGCGGGCTCTTCCACGGCGCCGCATATCTTTTCAACAGTAACTCCTTGATGCGCGCCCCTCGCGTGGTCATCACCATGCGCACCAAATCGTTTTCAACCGTCACCAAACGCTCCGGCTCGGAGGACGTGGTCGCCGACGATGCCGACCTGGGTCCTGGCTTGTCCAGCGTGACGTCGACCTCCATGGCATAGCTACCGTATTGTAGCTCGAAGGTCTTGACCACCCGCCAGCCGGTAGGGTCCTGATACTCGAAGCGGACGGCTCCCCGGCGTTGTTGTTCCGTCACCGTGAGCTGCGCCACCGAGGCGGTGAAGTTGGCCACTTGCAAGCGCTCGTTCAGGGATTGGGGCAGTGTCGTCTGTCCTACCGGGCTATCGCCCACCCCCGGAGCAGACGGCGCGCCAGGCCTGGCCATCGTGGGAGGTGGGGCTTTGGTCTCAGGAGCGGGCTTCTCTTGGGACTCTGGCGTTACAGGCGCGTGCGGCTGGTCAGGCGCGGGTACGAAGACATACTGCCAGAGGATGAGTACGAAAATCGACAATGCGACGGCGAGAATGGCACGCCATTCCATACACTAATAAAACCTCCTGAGCGACTACGCAGGCCTCGTAAAGTATGCAAGCGAGCGCGACTACTGGACCGGGTCCCACCCTCCAGGGCGGAAGGGATGACAACGCAACAGTCGCCATCCGGCCAAGCGCAAGCCTCGCCATATTCCATAGCGGGTGATCGCCTGTATGGCATACGTGGAACAGGATGGATAAAACCGACACGCAGGTGGCAGCACGGGAGAGATCAGCAGTTGGTAGAGTCGTATAACCTCACAGATGAGAGATGTGGCCATCGACGTGCCCAATCTTCTTCGCTCCAGCCCGAAATCCTTGTCGTACCCGGCAACCACCGTGGATGGCCAGATTCGGTGTCACATATTTAGACGTCTTTTAGCTCAGCTTGATCGAGTAGCCCAGCATGATTGAGCGTCTCGGCTGTCCTGAGCCTAGCCATGGTCCCACACCAAGCGGCCTCAAGCGCGGCATAGGGTGCCGACGCACTCGCTGGAAGCCCGCGTACGAACAGATCATACCCTCGAGGAAGCAGCGTCTTCTGGCGCCGAAAGAGCTCGCGCAGCCGCCGCTTCACCCGATTCCGCACCACGGCTATGCCGACGGCCTTGCCCACAGCTAGCCCGAGGCGAGTGACACCTTCCCCCCGGTGGTAGGCGTAGACGGTGAAATAACTCGTGCGCAGCCGCCGCCCCTGGCGGTAACAGCGCGAAAAGTCAGCCCGAGTGGTAAGGCGTTCCTGTCTGCGCAGACGCTGGTCCACTTGAGTCCTAGAGGGCTAACCGGGCGCGGCCTTTGTGACGGCGCCGCCTCAAAACCTGACGGCCGCTACGGGTCGCCATGCGTGCTCGGAAGCCGTGGGTACGGCGCCGCTTGATCCGACTCGGCTGGTAAGTCCGTTTCATGCTCGCATCCTCGGTCGCCCATGCCGCGTCCTGCCCGGCCCATCGGCCTAGCCTGCGCGCGGGTTCTTGTCGTTAATAATCCACAGTTTCGTAATCTTATCAACAGTTTTCAGCCCCAGCGATCGGCCCCTGTCCAGCTCGCTATGCTCGGTTTGACGTCGCATAGCCCATGGGACGGTCACCCACCGCGCTCCGATTCTAGCAGAAACTGCGTTGATTTTTCAATCGTCTTTTGGTACTTTATAAACACATTTAGCGCCTTTCGGTGGAGGTAATACCTTGTTCTTGCAGGCCCTTCACGAGGTCATAGGGATTGGGGACACACCTCATGGTGGCGAGAGGAGTAAATCGTAATCAGTTGATTTTCAACCGTTTTATCAAGTTATCCACAGCTGGGGATAACCGTGTGGATAACTTGGGCCGACCACCGAAGATCTCTGTCTCCTCATCCCAGAGAGACAATCGACCGGGGTCCAGCGGGACATCTCCCTGGATAAATTGTGTACACACCTGTGCATAACTGCTTCCGCGACTTCTTACCTGAATCCCCCTGAACACTGTGGGATTTTCCCACACAGTGTTACACAATAGATTCCCATGTGTTAGCCAAGCTTTAGGTCACTTATGCACATAACCCACGTTTCTACTACGACCAGGTACTAAGGATTTCCTAAATTCGACAAACATAGGGGGTGTGGATTCATGGAGATCCGGATCAGTCGCGAAGAGTTCCTGCAGGGCTTACAGCGCATTCAGTCGGTCGTTGAGCGCAAGACGACCGCACCGATTCTGGCCAATTTTCTGCTCGATGCGCGTGGGAATCAACTCACCTATGTGGCGACGGACCTCGAGCTTACCTGTAAGGGGATGCTGACGACGGAGACCATCGATGAGGGCATAATCACCCTGCCGGCGCGGCAAACCTTTGATATCGTGCGTGAACTGCCAGGCGGAACGATGCTCGATCTCCGCATCAACGAGCAACATGGGGCTGAGCTGACCGCCGGCCGGAGCTATTTCAGGATTCCCGGCCTCCCAGGAGAAGACTTCCCGCCGTTCCCACCCTTTGAGGGCGCTGAACACCTGTCGCTGCCCGCCTCTACCCTCCGGGAAATGATCGCGAAAACCGCCTTTTGCACCTCCCAGGATGAAACGCGCTTTGCGCTACGGGGCGCACTCTTCGCCTTCAAGGACGGACAGGTATCGATGGTGGCGACCGATGGCCATCGGTTGGCCGCGATCCAGCGTGAATGTAAGCACGCTGACGCCATTGCCAAGCAGGTGATCGTACCGCGCAAAGCCCTGGAGGAAATACGTAAAAGCCTTGAGGATGGCGACGGTGAGGATGACGAGGTGACGGTGAGTTTGCTCGATCAACATTTGCTGGTCCGCCGGGGTAATCTTTGGTTATCGACGCGCCTCATCGATGGGCAGTTCCCTGCCTATGAACGGGTGATCCCAAAGGATCATCCCCAACGCATAACGCTCCAGAGATCTGCCTTCTTGAGTAGCCTGCGTCGCGTCGCGCTCTTCGCGCCTGACAAGTCGCGAGCGGTGCGGCTTAGGCTGGCGCCGGGGACATTAACGGTGTTGAGCGAGAGCCCAGAGTTAGGAGAAGCCCGCGATGAAATCGAAGCTGAGTACGAAGGGGAATCGGTGACGGTGGGGTTTAACGCACGCTACCTCATGGATGTGCTCAATGTGGTGGACGCCGATCAGGTTGTCCTCGAAGTGAAAGATGCGGTGAGCTCATCTTTGATGCGACCGGTGGCCGACCCCGATAGCCTCTATGTGATTATGCCACTGCGACTATAGAATCGTGCCGGGCGCTGAAGGCTGGGTAGAAAACGATCGCGCGGCTGACAACCGGGGCCCGGCAAGGCCTTTTGGCGGTGTGTAGGGTAGGCCTGGAGTTTGCCTCAAACGCAGTCCTATCTCTTCGGAGTTCCGATGCGGCTCATGACCTTGCAGGCGCGCAACTTCCGCAATTTCAACCGACTGGAACTCGTCTGCGGACCGCGTTTCAACATCCTTGTCGGCGATAACGGCCAGGGCAAAACCAACATCCTCGAAAGCATCTACGTGCTGGGCCAGTTACGGTCTTTTCGCGGCGTTGGCCGCGCGGAATTGACCCGCTGGGGGGCGGAGGCGGTGAGTCTGCAAGGCACGGTTGAGCATCCAGCGCACACCGCAACGCTGACCCTCGGCATGTCCTGGAACGGCCAACGACGCGTGCTCAAAGTCCAAGGCCGTGAGATCCACCGGAGCATCGACTATCTGGGACATCTCAACGTCCTCGTCTTCGCAGCGGATTCCGTCCAGGTAATCAAAGGTTCTCCTGAAGGACGCCGCCGGCTGCTCGATCGTGCATTGGTCAGTTTGCAGCCCACATATCTTGGACTCTTGCAGCGCCATCAGATGATTCTGAAGCACCGCAATCGACTGCTTAAGGGACCGAAGATCGACCGCGCCAGTTTAGACGTGTGGAACACCAAGTTTGCCGAAGTGGGAGCGGAGGTCATACGAACTCGCGCCCGCTACCTGGAGCGACTCAACCGCCAGTTGGAACGCCTGAATGCGTTGAAGCTGGGCAGTCCGACAGCATTACAAGTACAGTATCAGCCGGCCCTTGGAGTTGGAGCCGGTGATAAGGAAGCGCCGGGCTACGCCTATGGTGACATGACGCCGACCGTGCAACACGTGCTGGAAGGCATCGCCAGGGTGCAACGCCATGAGCTGCATGCGCGCATGTCATTGATCGGACCGCAACGCGATGATGTCAGCTTCACCCTGGGAGGTTACGACCTCAAAAATTACGGCTCGCAAGGGGAGCAGCGGCTCGCAGTGCTGCTGATCCTGATCGGCATGTTGGAAGATCTGGAAGCGGAGTTGGGGACCCCCGCCATCGTATTGCTCGATGATATGGTGGCCGAGCTTGATCGACGGCGGCGTGGCCTGTTGTGGGAATTTTTGCAATGCATGCGCGCCCAAGTGTTCATCAGTGGGACGGAGATGACCGCTGACTTGGAAGCGCTGGGTGCAGCCGTGCCAGAGACGCAGGTATGGAGAGTCAATGCGGGCAGCGTTGTCGCAGGCGCCTAGTGCCACCCAGCGCGGCTTGAGACGACCGGAAGCCGCGCGCAGAACGGGACAATCATGCAGCAAGGCGTCTGCCCCGTAGCAGATCGCTGACAGGTGGGGTTATGGCTGAACAGAACGAAGCAGGACGTGTCACACAGGGAGGAACGACGCCAGAGAAGCCCGAGGCTGTGGCTGGCGATCCAGAGGCGTATGACGCCAGCCAGATCAAAGTGCTCGAGGGCTTAGAGGCGGTGCGTGTCCGCCCGGCGATGTACATCGGGAGCACCGGCGCGCAGGGCTTACATCACCTCGTCTACGAGGTCGTCGATAACAGCGTCGACGAAGCCTTAGCCGGGTTTTGCCAAAATATCGAGGTCACACTCCATCTCGATAACAGCGTCACCGTGCTGGATGATGGCCGTGGCATCCCCGTCGACATGCATCCGACTGAAGGGAAACCGGCGGTCGAAGTCGTGCTGACCAAACTCCATGCCGGTGGCAAGTTCGACAAGGGGGCGTACAAAGTTTCGGGCGGGCTCCACGGCGTCGGCGTCTCGGTGGTCAATGCCCTGTCGGAGTGGCTGGAAGTGGAGATCTATCACGACGGCCACGTCTACCACCAGCGCTATGAGCGTGGCCATCCGGTTAGTGCTCTAGAAATCGCTGGCAAGACCAGCCGCCGTGGGACCCAAGTGACCTTCTATCCCGATGCCGAGATCTTCGAGACCCTCGAGTTCAGCTATGACACGCTGGCAGCACGCCTGCAGGAGCTCGCGTTTCTGAATCGCGGCCTGCGTATTGCGCTCGATGATGCCCGCACCGGTCGACAACAGGAGTTTAAATACGACGGGGGCATCCGCTCCTTCGTCGAGTACCTGAATCAGGGCAAAACACCGCTGCATCCTGACCCCATCTATTTGGCCGGCGAACGGGACGGTGTGCGGGTTGAAGTGGCCTTGCAATACAACGACGGCTATGCCGAAAAGACCTACTCCTTCGCCAATAACATTAACACCATCGAGGGCGGCACCCACCTCATCGGCTTGAAAAGCGCCCTGACCCGCACGGTGAATAGCTATGCGCAGGCCAATAATCTGCTCAAGAGTGGCGATGAGACGCCCAGCGGCGATGATGTGCGTGAGGGGCTGACGGCGATCATCAGCGTGCAGGTGCCGGAGCCGCAATTCGAAGGGCAAACGAAGACAAAGCTGGGGAACAGCGAGATCAAGGGGGTGGTCGAAAGCCTGGTCAACGACAGGTTGGGGGTCTACTTCGAGGAGAATCCCGTCGTCGCTAAGGGCGTCGTGGAAAAGGCCGTGCTGGCCGCCCGTGCCCGCGAGGCAGCGCGCAAGGCGCGCGATCTGACGCGACGCAAGGGGGCGCTGGACGGCGCCGCACTGCCCGGTAAGCTCGCCGATTGCGCCGCCCGCGACCCGGCCGAGGCAGAGATCTTCCTGGTGGAGGGTGATTCCGCCGGGGGGTCGGCCAAGCAGGGGCGCGACCGCCGCTCGCAAGCGATTCTGCCGTTGCGCGGTAAGATCCTCAATGTGGAGAAAGCCCGGTTCGACAAGATGCTGGGATCGCAGGAGATTCAAACCCTGATCACCGCTCTCGGCACCGGCATCGGGTCGGACGACTTTGATGTCAATAAGATCCGCTATCACAAGGTCATCGTGATGTGCGATGCCGACGTGGATGGATCGCACATTCGCACCCTCCTGCTGACGTTCTTTTACCGACAGATGGCCGAGATCATCGAAAAGGGGTATCTCTACATCGCCCAACCGCCGCTGTACAAAGTCAAGCGCGGCAACCGCGAGCTCTACTTGAAGGATGAACAGGCGTTCGAGGACTTTATCCTGGAGCAGGGCACGAGTGAGTTAGCGTTGGTGCCGCAGCCGCAGATCGATGGCAACCTGGATGCGCAAGCGCAGGAAACGAGGGCAACTTCGCTCAGCTTGGGGGGTGAACCGAGTCCCATTCGTGGTGCGGAGTTGATCGCCCTGCTGAAAGGGCTCATCGCCTATGAGCACTTGCTGAGGCGCTTTGAGCACCGCCGTATGGATGTCTTAGTCCTTCGTGCCGTGACCATCGAACAGTCCATAGACGCTGATAGCCTACGAGATGCGCAGAAGGTTGAACGCGGCGTGACCGCCGTCACCGATGTCTTTCGCCGACTCTACCCCGGCGAGCCCGTCCCGGAAGGCGATATCACATGGGATGAAGAGCACGCCGCCTATCGTGTGCTGTTCGAACGCGTGCATGAGGGCATGTCGAGTCGCCTGACGCTCGACACGCCGATGGTGACATCGGCCGAATACCGTGAGCTGCGCGCGCGTGGGCAGGCATTGAAACGGCTGGGACTGCCGCCATATCGGCTGCTGGTGAAGGAGCAAGAGCGCCTGTGTCAGTCGGTAGTGCAGGTCATCGAGACCGTAAAATCCCTCGGGCAGCGCGGGTTGAGCGTGCAGCGCTATAAGGGCTTAGGGGAGATGAACCCCAACCAGCTCTGGGAGACAACGATGGACCCTGCCAAGCGGGTGTTGCTACAGGTCACGCTGGAAAACGCCTACGCCGCGGAGGAGATTTTCTCCATCCTCATGGGCGAGCAGGTCGAGCCGCGCCGCCAGTTCATCGAACAGCATGCCCTGGAGGTCCGGAATTTGGATATTTAGGAGATCGTATGGCCACTGACGCACGACCGCTGCAGATCAACATCGAAGATGAAATGCGCACAGCGTTCCTCGACTATGCGATGTCCGTCATCATCGCTCGCGCCCTGCCCGATGTCCGCGACGGCTTGAAGCCGGTGCATCGGCGCGCGCTCCTGACCCTGTACGACCTCAACCTCACCCCGGACCGCGGCTATCGGAAGTGCGCCAAGATCTGCGGCGACATCAGCGGCAACTACCATCCGCACGGCGAGGGGGTTGTCTACCCGTCGTTGGTGCGCCTGGCGCAGCACTTTGCGATGCGCTATCCCTTAGTCGACGGCCAGGGCAACTACGGCTCTGTGGATGGCGACCCGCCAGCGGCCATGCGCTACACCGAAGCCCGGATGACCGAGATCTGCCAGGAGATGCTGCGCGATCTGGAGAAAGAGACGGTCGACTTCGCCCCCAACTATGATGGCACCCGCGAAGAGCCGGTGGTGCTGCCCTCCACCATCCCCAACTTGCTGATGAACGGTTCCGCCGGTATCGCTGTGGGCATGGCGACCAATATCCCACCCCATAACCTGGGCGAGCTGGTCGATGGACTGGTGGCCATGCTGGCGGATCCCTGGATCAGCGTCGACGAACTCATGCGGTTGATCCCAGGTCCGGATTTCCCAACCGCCGGGTTGATCTATGGCACCGACGGCATTCGCGATGCCTATCAAACCGGGCGCGGCCTCATCACCATGCGAGCACGGGCGCTCATCGAGCATTCTAAACGCACGAGCCGCGAACAAATCATCATCACGGAGATCCCCTATCAAGTGAACAAGGCGAAGCTCGTCGAGAAAATTGCCGAGCTGGTGCGCGACCGTAAAATCGAGGGCATCTCCGACCTGCGCGACGAATCCGACCGCGAGGGCATGCGGGTGGTTATCGAGCTTTCCCGCGGCGCCCAGGGCGAGGTGGTGCTCAATCAGCTCTACAAGCAAACGCCCATGCAGAGCACCTTCGGCGTCATCATGCTGGCCTTGGTGGGCAATCAGCCGCGGATCATGCCCCTCAAGGAGCTGATGAGTCAGTTCCTCGAGCACCGCAAGGAGGTGGTCACGCGTCGCACCCGCTTTGATCTCCGCAAGGCGCGGGAGCGCGCTCACATCCTCGAAGGTCTGCGCCTTGCCCTCGAGCAGCTCGACCGGGTGATTGAGCTGATCCGCGCCGCCGAGTCGCCGGCTGTGGCACGTGAGCAATTGATGGCGACGCTGTCGCTCACCGAGGAGCAAGCCCAAGCCATCCTCGACATGCGCCTGCAACGCCTGACCGCTTTGGAGCGCGACAGGATCCTGCAAGAATTGGCGGAGTTACAGCTGCGCATTATCGAGCTGGAAGGCATCCTGGCTGATGAGCTTAAGGTGCGTGCGATCATTAAGGAAGAGCTGCTGGGGATCAAGGACAAATACGGTGATGAGCGCCGCACTGAGATCGTTGAGGAAGCGGTCGAGCTCAACATCGAGGACCTTATCCCGCAGGAAGATGTGGTGGTGACGGTCAGCCGTGGCGGCTATATCAAACGCACCCCTGCCCGCGTCTACCGCAGTCAGCACCGCGGCGGCAAGGGGATCAAGGCGATGGAGACGAAGGAAGAGGACTTCGTCGAGCACTTTTATATCGCCAACACCCACCATTACATCCTGTGGTTCACCAATATCGGCAAGGTCCATTGGCTCAAAGTCTACGAGATCCCCGACGGCACACGTGCCTCGAAGGGTAAAGCTCTGGTCAATCTCTTGCAATTGGAAGAGGGGGAAACGATCTCCGCCATGGTCCCCGTTGAGGATTTTGCCAGCGCTCGCTATGTCGTCATGACTACCAAGCGCGGGCTGATTAAGAAGACCCCCCTGGCGGCCTTCGGGAATCCGCGTACGGGAGGCATCCGGGCGATTTCGCTCGATGACGGCGACGAGCTGATCGCGGTCAAGCTCACCGACGGCTCGCAACATATCTTCCTGGGCACGGCGGACGGCCAGGCCATCCAATTCCGCGAAGCGGACGTACGGCCCATGGGGCGCACCGCGCGAGGGGTGATCGGCATCGACCTCGAAGCGGGGGACGCTCTGGTGGCCATGGAAGTCGTGAACCCCGGGGCGACCATGCTCACCGTCTGCGAACGTGGCTATGGCAAGCGCACAGCCCTTGACGAATACCGCGTGCAAGGGCGTGGCGGCAAGGGGTTGATCAATATCAAAGTGACGGAGCGCAACGGCCGGGTGGTGGGCATTAAGCAGGTGACCGAGGCCGATGAGCTGATGATCATGACCACAACAGGCAACCTGATTCGCCTGCCGGCCCGCGAGCTGGCGGTGATCAGCCGCAATACTCAGGGGGTGCGCCTGATCTCTCTGGGCGACGATGATGCTGTGGCCTCTGTCGCCACCATTGAGGGAGAGGGTGAGGTGGGAGATATGGTATAATGACGCCTATGCACGACTGACAAATCGGGGGAACTGTGGTGAAGATTGAGACGCACGCTGTGTAGTCGAAGTGGGATCCCCTCTCCCTTGACTAAAGAGGATATGGAGGGGAGTGAAGGAACGCACAGCGCGGGTTTCCGCATGATGAGGTCATGTGACGATAGAGGGGGAATGATCATGCCGATTGGAGTAGGGCAACCAGCACCGGATTTCACGCTCAGAGGCAATGATGATAAAGATCACAAGCTCAGCGACCTGAAGGGGAAAAACGTCGTCCTAGCATTCTATCCGCTCGACTTCAGCCCTGTCTGTACCAACGAGCACGTGTGCTTCCGCGACGACCTGACGCAGTTTCAGAGCCTCAACGCTGAGGTGTTGGGGATCAGTGTGGACAGCACATGGGCGCACAAAGCCTTTGCCAAACAGTTAGAGCTCCAGTTTCCTCTGTTGGCTGATTTCCATCCGAAGGGGGCGGTGGCGGATAAGTACGGCCTTTATCTGTCAGAACGCGGCATCGCGGCGCGCGCCGTGGTGGTCATCGATAAGGAGGGTATTGTTCGCTTCGTAAAACAGTACGACATCCCCACCGTGCCGGATACCAAGGAGGTCGTAGCCGCAGTGCAAGCGCTGAAGTAACCCCACTTGAGCGGCCGTGGCATCCTTGATGACCTCCTAACCTGGACTGCAGGGCCTATACATCGCCGCAAGAGACCTCCGAAGGCATAGCCTGTAGGGGTCTCTTGCGGGTCGACAACGTTCCCCTATCTCTCACCTGCCGAGTGCCCTCCTAACGGCCTCGAGGAGGACGTCCATTTGAAAGGGTTTGAGCAAAAAGCCCAGCGATCCATCGCGTACTTCTGGCAAGTCCGCGTTGCTGGGATCTCCGCTCATGAGGATAATCGGGAGTTCGGGATGCATGGCGCGCCAGCGCTGGGCCAGGGTATAACCTGCCCGCATCTGGGCGGCAGGCAATAGATTGACATCGGTGATCAGCAGCTGAATCCCCTCAGCGCCCAGCCGTGTTTTGGTTTCTTCAGCCTGCTCCGCGCTGGCGGCAGTGATGGCCCGATAGCCCTCCATGCTCAATACCTCCATGAGCGTCTCGCGCACAGGCTCCTCATCGTCAACGATAAGAATGGTGACTTGCCGGCCACGGCCCCGCCGTCTCTGTCCCCTACGCCGCTGCGACCGCGCCGGCAGGACTGGCACAGAATCAGGCTCTGGCGCGGTATTTGCGTTTTGTGCAAGCGTGGATGCGCTGCGGAGGGGCGTCTGCGGTACCGCCCCCGATGCCGAGGCGAGATCACAATATGGAGGCTTAAACGGCCAATCGCTGCTCAAAACTGCATGGCTGATCATAACTCACTTCATTGATGAAATAAGATTTAAAAATACAATTTGTTTATCATTATCGGTTGAGTCCTAAAGCAAGGTAAATGCCACACCTCGGTGCCAACGCTCCGATAAGGTCAAAAGGCTAGTGCTAGCGTGGCATTACAGGAATTAGTAGGGCGGAGTAGACGCAGACAAGGGCGGGCGTGACGTCTCAGAACTGAATCAAAATGCTGCATCTTCCCGCGCAGGTCGGCAACCAGGGCAACCAGGCTATCGTGGGCAGCAACCGCTGCAGCCATCCCCATGGATTGGGCACCACGCTCGTGGCGCGCAACGGGCGGCCCTGGTGCTTCGCCGGTTACCATGGTTGCTCAGCCGATTGCCGTGGCGTCCCTTTAGGAGGGGGGGTCTAGTCTCATCTATAAACCCATATTCGCACAAATGAGACGCTTTTCCGGAAGGACCGGACAACAGCTCACAAATCCGCCCAGTCCATGATGGTTTCGGTATGCTCTGGAGGATGAGGCGGTTTGGTGGTAGCCGGGGGACAGGCGCCGGCGGCGAAGCCATCGATCGTGTGACCAAGCTGGTCAACGTTTATGGCCGAAGTACAGTCCCTATGCAGGGGCGAGAGCCTGCCTGACTTTCGTCGGGATTGTGCAGGTTCTATAGCGGAACCCAACCGTAGGGCTGATCATCCGTTAACCTTACGGGATCGGACCCTAAATAATTTGCCTCCGAAGGAGCACGGCCGTGCTCCCCTCGGAGGCTTAGAAGGGATAATCCAGTCCGGTGAAAATGGCGACGCCCTCGCTTCCTAGCCCGACATCGATTTTGGCCACGATCTGCGACGCTGCGAGAAAGCGTATCCCTCCGCCGACCACTGCTTGTATCTTGCCGGAGCCCAGGTCGCTGAAGTTGTGGAACACCCGCCCGATATCGGTAAACACGGCCAGCTCGATGTCGGTCCGAACATTGCCATAGTTGATCTGAAAAACCTTCAGGCGCTCCTCGGCGTTAACTAACACGCGTCCCTCGTCGAGGAAGCGATTCTCCCCGAACCCCCGTAGCGTCTCATCGCCGCCAAGCTCGCTCAGCTCGAAGAAGGGCACGTCCGATCCATCCACGCGATCGAGGAGGCCGCGCACCGCCAATACCAGACGCTCGCCAAGATGCGGCCATAGCCACCGCCCCTGCAGGCCATAGCGGACAAACGATGCCTTGCTGCCGATCGCTTCGTCCGCGACCTCGATAAACACCTGGCCAAAACGCCCCTGGGTGGGCGTGACACGGGAGTTACGGGTGTCATAGGTCAGCGCCAGACGGTGGGCCCAGACAAACGACCCATCTTCGCCGGGGACATCCGTAAACACGTCTTGCAGGAACGGCAGCGAGTCCACGGCGCCGCGACGAATGGAAACCGAGCGCAGGCGCTCGGTCAGCGAGGCGATCAGCTCGGGTATCAGCCGGCGGCCAAAGGTGACCTCCCCCCCGACCTGGCGCAGGGTGTAGTTGGTCTCGTTCGATTCGAGGCTATTTGGCCCGATGCCGAAGAAGCGCGCCGTGCGATCGTTCTCGTAAAGGCCGAAGCCTTCAAAGAGATAGTGAGGACCCCGCAGGTTGAGATCGGCGTAGCGCAGGCGGTAGAAGGCTTGGTTCCGCGTCGATTGTGCGACATCGGCATCGAATTTCGCCTGGTCAGCCAAGAAACGCTCATAGTGGGCCGAACCTGTCGCCCCGAGCAGGGAATTGTACGTCACATACGGCACCAGGAGGGAGCGAAAGGCGCCCTCCTGAGCATCGATGACGGCGAGTAAAGCGCCGTACGTTTCGCCTTCGTTGGGGTCGGTGGTGAAGATCGGCAACGGCACCAGCGTCTTGTCCGCCCAGGCCCAAGGAAGTCCCATCAACAGCATGCTGAGAAGCCAGCCGAGCCCGAGGTACCCCCCCACGTGGCAGATCGACCGGCGACATTTCGAGCATGGTAGGCGTGCGGACATCCGGCTTCGCTCTCAGCCAGCTTGTGCGCCGGCCTGTTTCATGCTCAGGGAAATCCGGTTGCGCGCCGCGTCAACCGCCAGCACTTTGACGCGGACCGGTGCGTTGATGGACACTACACTATGGGGATCGGTGACGAAGCTAGAGGAGAGCTCGGAGATATGCACCAAGCCATCCCGATGCACGCCGATGTCGACGAAGGCGCCGAAGGCGGTCACATTTGTGACCTTGCCGTTGAGCACCATCCCTGGGTGCAAATCCTTGATGTCGGCGACTTCGGGATGATACGCGAAGGACTCTACCGTGGTACGAGGATCGCGTCCGGGCTTTTGCAACTCGGCGAGAATATCCTGCACGGTGAGGAGGCCTATCCCCGCTGCCGCATCCACGAAGGCGTGTGGCTCCAAACGTGATAGCTGCTCGGGATGTGCCATCAGCTCGGCCACTGGGGTTCCTAGACTGCGGGCGATGCGTGTGACGAGGCCGTACTGCTCCGGGTGGACCCAGGAGTTATCCAGGGGATTGGCGCTCTCTGGGACGCGCAGGAAGCCCGCTGCCTGCTGAAACGCCTTGTCGCCGAGCTTGGGGACCTCGCGCAACTGCACACGGCTGCGGAACGGGCCGTATTGCTCACGGTGGACGACGATGTTGTGGGCCAAAGCGGGGCCGATGCCGGACACCGCGCGCAGCAGCATGGCTGAGGCCGTGTTCACGTCCACTCCCACGCGGTTGACACACGATTCCACGACCTGATCGAGGGATGTCTGCAGGCGCTTGGCATTGACATCGTGCTGGTATTGCCCGACGCCCAGTGCCTGGGGCTCGATCTTGACCAGTTCGGCGAGGGGGTCCTGCAGGCGCCTGGCGATGGAAACGGCGCCGCGAATGGTCAGGTCCAGGTCGGGGAACTCCTCCTGCGCCACGCGCGACGCCGAATACACTGAGGCGCCATCTTCGTCGACGATCTCCCGTTGCACCTGCGGACAGTGCGGTAGTACATGGGCGCTCAGAAACTGCTCGACTTCACGGCGGCCGGTGCCGTTGCCGATGGCGAGCACCTCGACGCCATGCTGGGCGATGAGGCCGAGTATGGCCTGCGCCGCGCCGGCCGCATCCTGGCGCGGTGGGTGTGGGTAGATGGTCGTATGGGCGAGCAGCTTGCCGGTGGGGTCCACGACCGCCAGTTTGGAGCCGGTGCGCAACCCTGGGTCGAGACCGAGGACGACTTTACCTTTCAGCGGTGGGGCCATGAGGATGGCGCGCAGGTTCTTGGCGAAGATCTGGATGGCTACCTCTTCCGCCTGCGCCGTCAGCTCCGCACGCACCTCGCCGGCGAGGGAGGGGTGCAATAAGCGCTCGTAGGCATCCGCAAAGGCGGCGCGCAGAAATGGCGCGGTCGCAGGGGTCACCTTGGGTGCCAGACGCTGATGGATGAAGCCCAAGGCCTCTGGGCTCGAGTCCTCCAGAGCGGTGGTGATCACGCCCTCGCGCTCGGCGCGGTTGATCGCCAGGATACGATGCGACGGGAGTTTGCGAATCAGCTGGGCGAAGTCATAGTAGTCGGTGTACTTGCCCTCGGGGTCGGTCGCGCCCTTTTTCACTTTTGTCACCAGCGTACCATGCTGCCACAACCGTTGACGCGTCCATTGGCGGATGTCGGCATCGTCAGCGACGCGCTCGGCGATGATATGCCCCGCGCCTTCCAGCGCCTCCTGAGCGGTCGACACACCGGCCTCGGCATTGACAAAGGGTCGGGCCACGGCATCGAGATCGGTGATTGTGGAGGCGTCGGTGAGGATGGCGGTGGCTAGCGGCTCAAGTCCCTTGTCGCGGGCGATGCTCGCCTTGGTGCGGCGTTTGGGTCGGTACGGCTGGTAGAGGTCCTCCAGTTCTTGCTTCGTCGAGCAGCGCGTAATGCGAACTTCGAGCTCATCCGTGAGCTTGCCAGCAGCGGCGATGGTTTCCAGCACTGCCGCTTTGCGCGCTTCCAACTCGCTGGCGTAGGCGTAGCGTTCCTGGATGGTGCGGATCTGCTCCTCATCCAGCTCGCCGGTGATCTCTTTACGGTAGCGGGCGATGAACGGCACCGTGTTGCCACTCTCCAGGAGCTCCACGGTGCGGGTCACCTGTGGCGCTTTGAGCTGGAGCAACCCGGCTATAGCCTGGACGATGGAGTCCGCAACGCCCGTCATACCGTTATCCTCTATCGGGTTTGGGGTGACGCGCCGCCAGCTCTTGCTGAGCCACAGGCGAAGGCGCTTTCTGGCGGCGTAAAAGCGACAAGGGCACGGCATGCCGTGCCCTTGAGTTAAGATTTACAGGAGGTTCGTACCCTATCACACCTCTCAGTCACTGTCAACGTGGGCATCAAAGCTCGCTGGCCGCCGCCCTTTACAGCAGCGTCTCGCAACCGATCTCTCTGCCCGTGGCAGAGGCAATGCCAGGCGAGCACTGACATGACCTTACGACACGCGGACAGGCATCTAACTGCGAGCGCTACCTTGACTTTCGGGGGTAAACGGGGTAAGCTTCGAGGGGCTATAGCCCGTTCAGCGACAACGGTTGAGCGAACGTCAGTGCTGGAGAACACCCATGGTCGATCTCGACGATCTGGAAGTGCTGCAAGTCGACCGCTCGGGAATACTCGATCTCTTACTCGATTTGCCGGCGCAATTGCAGGCGGGGGAGCGCCTCGGCCAGAGCGCTGATCTGCCGCCGGCGACAGACGTGCGCGCCGTTGTCGTCACAGGCTTGGGGGGGTCTAGCATTAGTGGAGACCTGCTGCGCTCATATCTGCATGCACAATGCCGCACCCCCATCATGGTCAACCGGCACTATAGCCTGCCGGGGTTCGTCGGACCCGCGACGCTGGTCTGTGCGGTGAGCTACTCCGGCAATACAGAGGAGACGCTGAGCGCCCTTGGTGAGGCACGTGCCCGCGGGGCCAGATTATTAGCGGTGACCAGCGGCGGGCAGCTGGCGGACATGGCTGATGAATGGCGGATCCCTTGCGTGCGCGTCAGGGAGGGCTTGCCGCCACGCACCACGCTGGGATATCTGTTCACCCCGATGCTGGTGATCCTGGCGCGGTTAGAGCTGATCTCCGAACAGAGGGAAGCCATCGCCGAGACGATTGAGGTGCTACGGGACCTCGGCGCCCAATACCGTCCCGGCATTGAGACCTTTCGCAACCTTCCTAAGGCGTTAGCCAGAGACCTGCACGGCCGCTTCCCGCTCATCTACGGTGTGCAGGACTTCTCCGACGTCGTCGCCTACCGCTGGCGCACCCAGTTCAACGAAAATAGTAAAGTCCTTGCTTCCCATCAGGCGTTTCCCGAACTGAACCATAACGAAGTCGTGGGCTGGCAAGGGCCGTTCTCGAGTGCGCTGGAGCCGTGGGTGGTATTGCTGCGCGATCGCCAGGAGCTGGGCAGAATCGC
>Ga0081538_10001172_pt1 | contig 27665 bp, 28 predicted proteins | sample TabmetS5T2R1_FD_71022 | JGI IMG/M metagenome (GOLD analysis project Ga0081538, IMG submission 71022) | Tabebuia heterophylla rhizosphere microbial communities from the University of Puerto Rico - S5T2R1 | ecosystem: Host-associated > Plants > Roots > Rhizosphere ...
GTTCACCACCGGCCACGCCTACCTCAACTTCCTCAGCGACGAGGGTGAGGAGCGGGTTGCGGCGGCGTTCGACCGCGATTCCTTCGCGCGCCTGACTGCGCTCAAGGACCGCTACGACCCCGACAACGTGTTCCGCTCGAGCCAGAACATCAAGCCGAGCGGCGCCGTCGCGGGCGACGCTGTCGCGGCGCCTACTGCGTCAGGCAGTCGTTGAGCTCCTGCTGTGAGGTGGCGTTCTGGAGGCACTTGGTCAGCGCATCGGCCGACCCTCCACCGCCGCCTCCGCCGGGGCCGGGGAGCTGCGGAACGCTGCCGCCGCCCCCGAGCGAGCCACCCCCGAGCGATCCTCCGCCGAGCCCGCCCAGGCCACCGCCGAGCCCGCCGCTCAGCGCGCTCTCGAGCGTCCCGGGCGGGAGCCCGATCTCCGTCTCGAGATCGCTGAACGACCGCGCGTCGCTCGGCGCCTCGATCGTCTGGTCCTCGTTGACCTCGCTGAACGTGAGCGAGAACTCCACGTCGGCGCTGGTGACACCCGATTCGCCCTCGGGCGGCGTGACGCCGAGGTTGAGGGCGAGGCGGCGCAGGATCCTGTCCTCGGCGCCCGTGTACACGTCGATGCTCGCCTCGTCGACAGCGTCCTCGACCTGCTGGAGCGCATCAGGCGGGAGCTGGGGCGCGGCGCCGGCGCCCGACTGCTCGACGACCGACTGGAAGTCCTCGACGATCGCGGGAATGTCCGCGTCGGCATGGATGTGGATCGTGTCGGTGCCCTCGACGTCCTCGGTGCCCTCGTTCGTCGGCTCGGTCACCCAGCCCGATGGGTCGATCCCGAGCCGTTCGAAGACCACCGAGGAATCCTGGCTCTGCCGCTCCTCGGACTGCGCCGCGGCCTGCTCCGAGAGCTGCTTGATCTGGTCGAAGAACTCCTGCGGCACCTCGTAGGTGTTGTCCTGGTAGCTGACGAACGCCTGGTCCGAGGTCGCGATCAAACCGCCCTCGAAGTCGATGCTCTCGCCACCGCCCTCGCCGGTGAGGCTAGCCGTGAGGTCGAACTGTGGGAACTCGCCCGTGGCGTTCTCATCGCCCTGGAACGGCCCCCCGAGGGAGGCGTCGAAGCTTCCTCCCTCGTCGCCCTCCGCCGAGATGCCGAGCGAGAGATCGAACACTCCGCTGTTGATCGCGCGGTCGTTCGAGAAGGTTTCGTCGAGCACCTGCTGGGGATCCTCGTCACCGCCCTCGTCGTCCCCGCCGCAGCCGGCCACCATGCCTGCCCCGAGCAAAGCGACGCCGGCAAGCGAAAGCAGTCTCGTGCGAATCAAGGTCGTCCCTCCCGGGCTCGCGAACAGGGCGCGGGCAGAATAACAACCGGCGATAGGCGCCCCGGCTCTAAGGACCTGTCCCGTTAGCGCGTGCCACTGGGGCGGTTCAGAACCAAGCTGGGCGCCCGATCGCCGACGAAGCCGGTAGCGGTGCTACCGGCGACGAGGCGGGCGGCGACCCAGCGCCGGTCCTGGGCCGCATCCAGGGGTGCGATCCCTAGCGGGATAGGTCCTAAGATCGCCCCATGGAAGACGGCCCCAGAGAGGGAGTCGGGGACCACCCGGTCGCGTCCCAATGCGTCGAATGGTGCCCGATCTGCCGCACGATGGACGTGGTGCGCGAATCGACGACCCCGGAGGTGCGAGAGCAGTGGCAGGAGGTTCAGCGCGAGGCGCTGCTCACTCTCGGTGCGATAGTGGAGCATTACGGCCGGGGATCGACCGATGACTGAGCAAACCTGCACGAGCTGCGGAGCCGGGAACCCGCCGAGGGCGAAGTTCTGCATGTCGTGCGGCGCGGCGCTGGCCCCGAGCTGCCCGGCGTGCGGCGCCGAGAACCCGCCTGGAGCGCGTTTCTGCATCGAGTGCGGAACCGCGCTGGAGGCACCCGCCGAGCCTGCGGCGGCGCCCGCCGCAGCCCCCGAGGTCCTGCCCGAGGAGCGCCGCAATGCCACTGTGCTGTTCGCGGATCTGTCGGGCTACACGGCGGTCGCCGAGCAGATGGACCCCGAGGCGGTGAAGTCGCTGCTCGACCGTGCCTTGCGCCGTCTCGGGCAGGAGGTGTTCCGCTACGGCGGCAGGGTGGACAAGTACATCGGCGACAATGTGATGGGGGTTTTCGGCGCGCCGGTCGCCCACGAGGACGACCCCGAGCGGGCGGTGAGAGCGGGGCTCGGGATGCAGGCGGCGATGGACGAGATCAACGACGAGATCGCGGGCCCGTCCGGCGTCGAGTTCGCGCTGCGGGTCGGCATCAATTCGGGTGAGGTGCTCGCGGGCCAGGTGGGCGACGAGTACACCGTGATGGGCGATCCGGTGAACGTCGCGTCCCGGCTCCAGTCCGCCGCACGACCTGGCAGCGTCACGGTCGGCGACACGACAACCCGCCTCACGAGGCAGGCGATCGAGTACGAGCCGCTCGAGCCGCTCGAGCTGAAGGGGAAGTCGGAGCCAGTCCCGGCCTGGGAGGCGACCCACGTGCTCGCCGACGCCACCCGGCGCGTGAGTCGCGGCAAGACCCCGCTGATCGGGCGCGAGGACGAGACCGCGCTGCTCGAGTCCCTGTTCGAGCGCGTCGTCCGCGAGGGCCGCCCACACCTGGTGACGATGATCGGCCTGGCCGGCGTGGGCAAGTCGCGACTCATGTGGGAGGTCGTCGGCGCGCTTGCAGCAAGGCCCGAGCCGCCCGCGATCCGCGTCGGGCACTGCCCGGCGTACGGGGCCCGGATCGGGTACTGGGCGCTCGCCGAGGTGATCCGCGCCCAGTTCGAGATCGTCGACACCGACGACCCCCAGGCGGCGTGGGAGAAGCTTCGCGACGGGATCGAGCAGCTCGTGTCCGGCGCCGAGACGGACGAGCCGGCCGAGCGCCTCGCGGCGATGGTCGCGCGCCCGCTCGGGATCGAGCCGGCCGACGAGGTCACGGTCGGCGCCGGGTTCGACGGAGAGGATCCCCAGGAGACGCGCGACCGGCTGTTCTCCGCCGTGCGCTCGGTGGCCGAGGCGATGAGCCGGCGCCGTCCGCTCGTGCTCGCGTTCGAGGACATCCACTGGGCGGACGAGGGAATGCTGGACCTGATCGAGTACCTGGCCCGCTGGGTCCGCGGCCCTGTGCTGCTGATCTGCCTGGCGCGCGACGAGTTGCTCGATCGGCGGCCGGGGTGGGGCGGCGGCCGGCGCAACGCGACGACGATCTCGCTCGAGCCCCTCACCGACGATCAGGCGAAGGAGCTCGTATCGACGTTGATTTCCGGCACCGCGGGCAGCGGCAACGGGCTCGCGGAGGTGGCCCCCCAGGTGGCCGAACGCTCGGGCGGCAACCCGCTGTTCGCCGAGGAGATGGTCAACCGCATCCGCGAGGAGGGAACGGCGGCCGCGGACACGCTTCCCGACACCGTGCACTCGGTGCTAGCGGCCCGACTCGACTCGCTCGAGTCCACCGAGCGCCGCCTTCTGCAACACGCGGCGGTGGTCGGCCAGACTTTCTGGGAGGGCTCGCTGGCGGGGCTCTCCGATGAAGGGGGGGATCTCGCCGAGGCGCTCGACGCGCTTCAGGAGAAGGACCTCGTCGTGTCGAGCGCCGGCAGCCGGCTCGCCGGGGAGCACGAGTACGCGTTCAAGCACGCGCTGATCCGCGATGTCGCGTACGGCACGCTGCCCAAGTCAGTGCGATGCCGCAAGCACGCCGAGGTCGGGCGGTTCATCGAGGACCGCGCGGGCGAGCGCGCGGAGGCGGTAGTCGCGCTCGTCGCCGGCCACTACGGACGGGCCGCGACCCTCGCCCCCGAGGCCGACCTGGCGCCGGAGGAGCGCGACCGGATAGCGGCGGCGGCGCTTCGCTCGTCCGAGGCCGCGGGGGATCGCGCAGCGGCGCTGTACTCGAATCAGGAGGCGCTCGGCCACTACGCGTACGTGCTCGAGCTCTCAGACTCCCTTGACGCCGCGGACCGGGCAAGGATCGGCGAGAAGCAGGGCGACGTGGCGCTGCGGCTTGGCCGGGTCGACTCGGCGGTCGAGCTGTGGGAGCAGTGTCTCGAGTACCACCGCGGAGAGGAGGACCTCGCCAGGGTCGGCGACCTGCATCGCAAGATCGGCGCGGGGCTGTGGCACAAGGGCGAGCGCGAGGCGTCGATCGACCACTACCAGCGCGGGATCGACCTGCTCAAGGACGGCCCGCCGTGCCTCGAGCTCGTGCGCCTGTACGAAGAGGCGGCGTCCCTATACATGCACACAGGGGACAACATGCTCGCGATCTACGCGTCCGAGAAGGCGCTGCGTCTCGCCGAACGCCTCGACGAGGCAGCCGCCGCGAGCCGCGCGCACGGAATCTTCGGCCGAGTGTTCGGCCGCATCGGGGACACGGTGAAGGCGCGCGAGAACCTCGAGCGGTCCGTCGAGCTCGCGCGCGACTCCGACCCGGGGGAAGCGGTGCGCGCATTGTTCACGCTCGGCTATCACCTCGAGGCATCGGAGGCGGACTACGAGGGCGCCGCGTCGTCGTACACCGAGGCCCTCCAGCTCGCCGAGCAAGTGGGTGACCTGCCGTCGCAGGTCGAGCTCCACTCCGCGCTCGCCCAGCTCGCCGCGTATCGTGCGGACTGGCCCGAGGTCGAGCGCGCGACGGACGCCAGCGCGGCACTCGCCGAGCGCGAGGGCTTGCTCGGCAAGCTGTGCTTCCCGTACGTGATGCGCGGGGTGCTCGGGTGGCGCGACGGTCGCTGGGACGACGCCGCCGAGACCTGCCGCCGGGCCCACGAGCTCGCCGAGCAGGTGGGACGATCCGAGGTCGCGTTCTCCGCGCTTTACTGGCTCGCCGCCACGCTCCGCGACCGCGGCGACTACACCAGCTCCGAGACGGAGCTCGCGCGAGCCCTGGACGTGTGCGAGCGAGCTGGCCTGATCGCTCAGTCGATCGAGTCGATCGCGTGCCGCGCGGTCACGCTGGCGCTCGGCGACCGCCCCGACGCGGCACGCGAGGCCGCGGTCGAAGCCGAGCGCCTCGCCGAGCGACTCCACTATCCCGTCGGTCGGGCGTTCACCACAGAGGCGCGCGGTACCACCGACCCTGATCCAGAATCGGGAACTGCCGCGCTCGCCGAGGCGCGCGACGCATGGAGCGGGCTCGGTCGCCCGATCGACGCCGCGCGCTGCGAGCTCTTGCGGGGCAACCGCCTGCTCGAGTCCGACGAGGCCGCCGCGGCCGTCGCACTCGAGGCCGCCGCGGCGTCGTTCGACGAGCTCGGAGTGGCCCACCTCGCGGAGCGCGCGCACGCGCTCGTCGCCCGGTAGTCAGCCAGCCAGGACGTTGGCCCCGACGGCTACCGCGGCGAGCACCAGCATGAGGACCGCGGCGAGCGCGAGCAGTGTCACGCGCGGCCCCGCGCCCGCGAACAGGCTGCCGACACTGGCAGCGATCGCCGCTAGCGAGCCGGCGCTCCACGCGAGGGCGTATGGAAGCGTCCCGCGCGGCGTCTCGGCCGGGGGGGCCGACGACGCGGCCGACGCGGCCCATGCGAGCCCGATAACGAGCGAGACCGCCGCGAGCCACGAGATCGTCACCGCGAGAGCGATCGCGCCCGCCGCCAGGGTCCTCCTGGCGCTCGGGAGCGCGCCGGGCAGGACCCGGGGCACCGCCGGCTCGGCTTGGACGCGTTGGCGTGCGATCTGAAGAGTCGGCGACGTCGCGGAGATGGCACGTACTTCGATCCCGCCCACCGATCACCTGCCAACCGTAGAATCGCCCCGTGGCCGAACCGGGTGAGAGCGCGGGCGGAAGGCGAAGCACTATCCACGAGCGCCACTACACGGTCGAGGCGGCGAACGCGTTGCTTCCGAGCGTCAAACCGGTGCTTCGGCGGCTGCGTGACGCGAAGGACGCGCTGACCGACACCGAGGCGCACGAGGCGCTCTCGGAGGCGGCACCCGGGAACGGAGGCGGGGACCCCGGCCGCAAGGTCGGCGAGGCGTTCCTCGAGGTGCGCGGCCTGCTCGGCACGCTGGAGGAGGCAGGGATCGTGGTGCGGGACATCGACCGCGGTCTGATCGACTTCCCGGCGATTCGCGACGGCCAGGAGGTCTACCTGTGTTGGGAGCTCGGCGAGGACTCGGTCGAGCACTGGCACGATCTCGAGTCCGGCTACGGGGGCCGGCGCCAGCTCGATTGAGCAGCTTCTCAGGAATCTGACGGCGCACGAGCGCCTCGCCGTCGCCGGGGCCGCGATCGTCGTCGCGAGCCTGTTTTTGCCCTGGTACGGAGTGACGCTGGCGGGAGGGTTGGTGAAGACGGCGATCGGGACGTTCGGCTGGGTCGAGGCCGCCCTGCTTCTGACGGTCGGCTCGGCCGTGTTCCTGATCCTGATCTGCTCCCGCGGCTACGAGCTGCCCCGACCGCTCAACGAGGGGACGCTGCTGGTGATCGCCGGAGCATGGGCAGCGATCCTTGTCGGATACCGGATGGTGGACCGACCCGAGTTCGGCCTCCTCGGCGTGGACCGGACCGGCCTGCGCTACGGGATCTTCGTAGCGCTGGCGGGTGCCGGTCTGCTCGTCATCGGCGGGCTGCGCAAGCGCCGCGAGGTGCTCGCGCAACGCGCGTCACCCTAACAGCGCCTCTGGAGCTCATCTATCGCTTCGTCGATCGCTTCCGCCAGCTCGCCGAGCTCGCCGATCGCGTCGGGATCTGTACAGACGCCGAACTGCATCATGCCGTCACACGAGAGCGCCGACACTCGCAGCGCGTGCCGGTCCGCGGGCTCCGCGATCGAGCACAGCTCGACAACGGGAGCGCCGAGGATGTAGATCGGCTCGCGCGGCCCCGGGACGTTGGAGACCGAGAGGCTGAACTCGCGCGGGCCTGAGGCGGCGTGGACGAGCTCGCGCCCCACCGGGCCGAGGCGCGAGGCCGCATGGAAGAACGTGTACAGGGCGTCGGCGTCGTGGGCCGCTTTGCGCACGGTTGTCTCGGCGTTGATCAGCTCGACCCGGCGCACCGCGTCCGGCTCGTGGACCGGGAGGTCGACGAACAGGAACGAGTCGCGGTTGCCCAGCGCGTCGGGGTCATCATCGCGGTGGTGCATGCTCACCGGGATCTGGGCGCGTAGCTCCTCCCCGCCGCCGGCGGTGTGGGTCCAGTTGCGGAGCGCGCCGCTGATCGCCGCGAGAACGACGTCGTTGATCGTGACGTGGGAGCGCAGGCGCTCGCCGATCGACCGCTCGATCGACTTGAGCTCCTCGATCGGACGGCCGACGAACGCGAGCTCTCGCCGCCGGCCGATGTTTCGGTCGAGCGACGAGTCCGAGCCCAGCGGCATGAGCTCGCGCACGAGCGCGCCCGGGAAGCTCACCGCCCCCCGGACGGCGGTCACCAAACGCCTCGGGCTCACGGCCTCCGCGGCCAGACCGGTGATCGACCGGCCCGCGTCCGCGACCCGGTCCTCGAGCCCGGACACGAGAAGCTGGAGCGGGCCCGGCTCCGGCTCGGGCCGCCACTGCCGCTGCTCTATCGAGGCCGGATCGCGCTCGGTCTCCCAGAGAATCTGACCCCCGAGCCGCACCGCTGTCACGCCGTCGGCCATGCAGTGATGGATGCGCCATACGATCGCGCTCCCCCCGTCCTCGAGCGGGCCCACGAGGTCCATCCGCCACAGCGGTCGGGTGTGATCCAGCCGTTCGCCCATCAGCTCGGCTGCGATGCGCAGCAGCTCGCTGCGGTCCACCGGGCCATCCGACTCGTAGCGGACGACGTGATCGGCGATGTCGAACGACGGATAATCGACCCACGTCGGTCGTGCGAGGCCGAGCGGAACGAACGCCACCCGCTGGCGGCACCGGCGAACCCGTCCGAGCCTCGCCGAGACGTGCCGCTGCAGGGACTCGATCTCGATCGCCTGCCCCTCGTCCGGCGGCGCCACGATCGCGATCTTGCACGTGTGTCCGGCGATCGCGGCAGACTCGAGCCTCAGGATCTCGGCGTCGTCGAAGCTGAGGCGATCGGTAGCCGCGGCCATTGGAGCGAGGGTATCCGTCAACTGAAGCCTTTGTAGTCCATGGGCTACCAAAGGCTGCACTCGGCGTCCGGACGCTCAACCCAGCTTGTCGACTACCCGCTGGGCCGCGAGCTCGGACCACTCCCGGTCTTCGCCCTCGCGCTCGAGGTCCGGGGTCGCCTCCCTCAGGACCGCGGCGATCTCGTCGATCGCGGGCGTCGTTCCGAGGACACCGCCGAGATCGTGCTCCACCACGTGCCCCGCGTACCAGGTCGCCCACCGCTCGTCGCGCTGGCCTCCGAGCTGCTCCTGCTCATAGGTGGCGTGCGCCGACTCTGCCTCGTCGAGCAGCTCGCTCACGCGCTCGATTCGCCCGTCTGCCATGCCACCTCCGTTCGATCGCGGGACGCTGCGAGCCTACAGTGCGCGCCGCCGTCTAGAGCTCGCGCGTGGCGATGCCCGGGTAGTCGAGCACGAGGCCGTGCTCGTCGTAGGTGAGCTCGTCCTCGTAGTCGAACCTCGGCGACGCGTACGAGTACCGCTGGCGCTCGCCGTCGTCCTCGAGGCGAACGTAACTCTGCTCCAGCCGCTCGACGCGAAGAGAGGGCGCGCGAACGTAGGCGGCCGGCGCGCCGGCGCGCCGGCCGGGCTCAAGCCCCAGGCGGTGCACCGGGAAGGCGTTCGTGAACGCAGAGCCCTCCAGATCGACGTCGAGGCATCCCTGGAGCTCGGTCGCATGCTTGCCGTCGACGGTCCACACGCCGACCCCGTCCGCCTCGAGCACCACCTCGCCCGCGCCCGATATCGAGCGCGCGACGACACGCGCGGAACGGGTCGTCCAGCTCGCGTCGAGCGCGACGCGGTACTGGACCCCCCATGCCTCACCGTCCTCAACCCCCGTTGAGTGGCCGTCGACGCGATAGCCGTCTCCGTCGCGGCCTATGAACACGACTTCGAATCCATCGTGAGCATCCACGAGGCGCCACGCAGCGGCTTCCGGAACATCGACCATGTGAGCTCGGTCCCGCGTCAGCCCGCCCGCGTTACGAACCCCTCGGCCTCGATCGCCTCGGTGATCCGCTGGGAGTGCTCGGAGCCCTTCGTCTGGACCACGAGCCGCACCGCCGTCTCGCCGACGTGCAGGTCGACGCCCTCGCGAACGTGCATCACGTCGACGACGTTGGCGTCGTGCTCCGCGACTATCCGGAGCAGTCCCGCGAGCGCGCCTGGGCGGTCGGGGATCACGGTCGCAAACGCGAGGCGGCGCTCGGCGACCGTCTCGCCGAGACGGATGCACTCGACCAGCCGCGACGCGTCGACGTTTCCCCCCGAGAGGACCGCGCACGTCTCGCCGCTCGCGGGCGGCTCGATCTTGCCGGCGAGAAGCGCCGCCACCGAGGCCGCGCCCGCGCCCTCGACAACGAGCTTTGTGCGCTCGAGCAGCAGGACCATCGCCTCGGCGACCTGATCGTCGCTCACCGTCACGACCTCGTCCACCCACCGCTCGACGAGCGGCCGAGTGAACTCGCCGGCGCGCTTGATCGCGATCCCGTCGGAGATCGTGTTCACGGACCGCGTGCCGATCGGGCGATGGCGCTCGGACGCGGTGAGATAGGGCGCGAACCCCTCGGCCTGGACCCCGATCACCAGGACCTCCGGAAGCAGCCACTTGAGAGCGATCGCGACACCGGCGATCAGGCCGCCGCCGCCGAGCGGGACGACCACGAGCCTCGTGCGGGGCGCCTGACGCGCGATTTCGAGTCCCACGGTGCCGGCTCCGGCGACGATGTGCGGGTCGTCGAATGGCGGGATGAGCGTCTTGTGCTCACGGTCCGCGAATGCCCGCGCCTCCTTCGCCGCCTCGTCGTAGGAGCCGTCGATCGGGTGCACGTTGCCGCCGTACGAGCGCACCGCGGCCGCCTTCGCGAGCGGCGCGCCGACGGGGATGAAGAGGTCGGCCTCGGCGCGGTGCTGGCCGGCCGCCACCGCGACCGCCTGTGCGTGGTTTCCGGCGCTCGCGGCGACGACCCCGGCCTCGAGCTCCGGCTTCGACAGCCGCGAGAGCTTGTTCGCGGCGCCGCGGAGCTTGAACGAGCCGGTGCGCTGCAGGCTCTCGGCCTTCAGGGTCACGGGCGCTCCGACCCGGCGCGTGATCTCGCCGGCACTGAGCACCGGCGTTTCTCGCACCACGTCGGCGATGCGGCGGGCAGCGCGCTCGATGTCGCGGACGGTGACAGGCTCCTCGCGCGTGAGCGGGGTCCCCGCCATCGCTCCCGATCTAGCCGGTGGTGCTCTGGGCGACCGGGGCGGGCTCGCCGGTTCGCCACGAGTACGCGTAGCTTGGATCGTCGAGCGCGCGCGCGAGCGGGGTCAGCTTGAGCGGGCGGAACGTGTCCCACATCACGGCCAGTTCCTCGGTGCGTCGCGCGCCCAGCGCCTTCTCGACCAGTCCGGGCTGCGGTCCGTGAGGAAGCCCCGACGGGTGCACGGTGATCGAGCCCACCTCGATCCCCTTCCGGCTCCCGAACTCCCCGGAGACGTAGTAGATGATCTCCTCGGAGTGCACGTTCGAGTGATGGTAGGGAAGCGGCACCGCCGCGGGGTCGTAGTCGAGCTCGCGGGGACAGAACGAGCAGATCACGAAGTTCGGTCCCTGGAACGTCTGGTGGGTCGGCGGCGGCAGGTGCAGCCTGCCCGTGCGGGGCTCGAAGTCGTGCACGTTGAAGGCGTAGGGATACACGTACCCGTCCCAGCCCACGACGTCGAACGGGTGGTAGTCGAGCGCGTAGTGCTGGAGACCGCCGCGAACCCGGACGACGAGCTCGTGGTCGCCGCCCTCGCGATGGGTGACGAGCTCGCCGGGGGGATGGAAGTCGCGCTGCGAGTACGGCGCCGATTCGAGCAGCTGCCCGTAGCGATTGCGATAGCGGTTCGGTGTCTCGACCTCGCCCGGGGTGTGGAAGACGAGCCACAGCTGCGGCGTCGAGTCGAGCGAGAATCGGTAGGTCGTTCCCCGAGGCACGTAGATGTAGTCGTGCTCGGCGAACGGAACGGTGCCGAAGACCGTCTCGAGCTTCCCGCTGCCCTCGTGGACGAAGAACAGCTCGTCGCCGTCGCCGTTGCGGTAGAACGACTCGGCCTCGGCCTCGGGCTTGCAGATCGCCGCCTCGAGGTCGGCGTTCCACATCAGAGTGCGCCGTCCCGTGATCGGGTCGCCCTCCGCCTCCAGCCCACCGGTCTCCAGGTGCCTGTGGACGTGCGCGTCCGGGACCCATTCGGTGTGCTCGAGCGGCTCGAACTCGCCGGCTTCGGAGATCCGGCACGGCGACTCGAGGTGGTACAGGATCGACTCGTTGCCGCTGAAGCCCTCGAACCCGAGCACCTCCTCGACGAGCAGCCTGCCGTTGTCGCGGAACTGCACGTGGCGCTTCTTCGGCACCTGTCCCAGACGGTGATACCTCATCGCATCTCCTTTCCTAGACCACCTCTTCTAGACCACCTCGGCGGCTAGAGATTCCCCCTGCTCGCCTGCTCGCGCTCGATCGCCTCGAACAGTGCCTTGAAGTTTCCCTCGCCGAATCCGCGCGCGCCGTGCCGCTCGATCACCTCGAGGAACATCGTCGGGCGGTCCCCGATCGGCTTCGTGAAGATCTGCAGCAGGTAACCCTCGTCGTCCTGGTCGGCGAGGATCCCGAGCTCGCGCAGGTCGCCGAGGTCCTCGTCGATGTCGCGGACGCGCTCGGGGAGCTCCTCGTAGTAGCTCTCCGGCGTGGCGAGGAACCGCACGCCACGCTCGCGCAGCTCGCGAACCGCGTGCACGATGTCCGTGGTCGACAGCGCCACGTGCTGGACGCCGGCGCCGCCGTAGAACTCGAGGTATTCCTCGATCTGGGACTTGCGCTTGCCCTCGGCGGGCTCGTTGATCGGGAACTTGATCCGCCCCTTGCCGTCGGCCATCACCTTCGACATCAGGGCCGAGTACTCGGTGTGGATGTCGCGATCCGAGAAGTGGATCATCTCGGTGAACCCGAACACGCGCTCGTAATAGGACACCCACTCGTCGAGGCGGCCGAGCTCGACGTTGCCGACCACGTGGTCGACGCCCGACAAGAGCCCGGCGTCGGTGGCGCCGCCGCTCACGTGCTCGTAGCCGGGCATGAACGCCCCGCGGTAGCGGTTGCGCTCGACGAACGTGTGCAGGGTCTCGCCGTAGGTGCCGATTGTCGCGAGCCGCACCGTGCCGCCCCCGTCCGAGACCTCGTACGGCTCGAAGAGCCCCTTGGCGCCGTGGCGAACCGCCGCGCGATACGCCTGCTCCGCGTCGGGGACCGCGAGCGCGACGACCTTGACGCCGTCGCCGTGCTCGGCGACGTGCCGCGTCAGCTCGGTGCCGCCGTGCATCCCCGCGGTGAGGACGAACCGGATCCGGCCCCCCTCGACGACGTAGGAGGAGCGATCGCGCACTCCCGTCTCGAGCCCCGAGTACGCGGTGTGGCGCAGGCCCAGCGCGTGTGTGAACCAGTACGCCGCCTGGGCCGCGTTGCCGACGTAGAGCTCGATATGGTCGATGCCGAGCAGCGGCATCTCATCGGTTTTCGTCGCGGTGGGCTCGGGAACCGTGCGCGTCTCCACTTGTCGCCTCCTTGTCCGTTGGATCGGGCTTGTGCGCCTGCGACGTCCGGTTTATGATTCACCGGTTGGTGTCGCCATTCAAGGGCGATTCGTTGCGGCGACGGGGGCAGAAGGAGAGATATGGACTCGATCGACCACACAATTGTTGCGCTGATGCGGGAGGACGCGCGACGTTCGTTCAAGGACATCGGCAAGCGCGTTTCGCTGTCGGCTCCGGCGGTCAAGCGCCGCGTGGACCGGCTGCGCAGCGAAGGCGTGATCAAGGGGTACACGACGACCGTCGATCACTCCGCGTTCGGGTGGAACGCGCACGCATTCGTGGAGCTGTTCTGCGAGGGGCGGATGTCGGCGACCGAGGTGCGCGAGGCCGTGATGGCGCACTCCGAGGTCGAGGCCGCGTACACCGTCGCCGGGGCCGCGAGCGCGATTCTCCACCTGCGGGCCGAGGACAACCAGCACCTCGAGGACGCCCTGGAGCGGATCCGCGAGACCGACGGCGTGCTGCGCACCCAGACCCAGATCGTGCTGTCCACGCTTCTCGAACGCCCCGTCGCCGAGAACGGCCGTCCTGAACCAAACCCGCTCGAACCGGACGCGGGAGCGAGGCCGCAAGAGGACCGGTGATGTGAATGCGGCCGAGCGGCAGCGGAGGATCTGAGCGGAATTGTTTCTGAGCGGGGGCGGAGCACGCGGCCGGAATGATTGACCATGTAAACAACCTCAAGCTCCAGCACCTCGTCGAGCTGTCGAAACTCGGCGACGGGTGCGTCGGCATCGAGTCGGAGATCGAGCGGTGGCTGGCCGAGCACGACGTCGTCTTCGACGGCCACACGATCCCGTTCGTGCTGATGCCGCACTTCGTCTCCCCCGGCCAGGTGCGGCGCGTACGCCGGGCCGTCGAGTGTCTGTCGGCGGTCCTGAACAGGTTCTGCGACGCGTACCCGGATGACGCCCGCCTGCGCGAGGAGCTCGCGCTGCCTGACTTCGAGGATGCCCTCGTCCGCCTCGACCCCGGCTACCCGCGGCCACTTCGGATTTGCCGGCTCGACGCCTTCCTATCCGGGTACGAGGTCAAGTTCCTCGAGTTCAACGCCGACTCGCCGGCCGGCATCGGGTACACCGACGTCCTCCACGAGGGCCTGCGCGAGGCGATCGACCTGCCGCGCGTCGAGGCGGAGTTCGACACCGCGTACACGCCGATGCTCCCCGTCCTCATCGACACGCTGCTCGATGCCTACCGATCGCTGCGCGCCTCCCGCCCGCAGCTCCCCGAGCGCCCCCGCCTCGCGCTCGTCGACCGGCCCGGCAGCCCGTCCGTGCCGGAGTTCCGGATCATCTGCGGTGCCGCGCGAGGCTCCGGGATCGAGGCTCTCCACGCGACCACCGACGATCTCGCTTACGACGGCTCGGCGCTCCGGGTCGGCGGCGAGCCGGTCGAGCTCGTGTACCGGCGCGCGCTGATCGAGGACCTCGAGGAGGGCGACCTCACGGCGGCACTTCGCGACGGGACGGTTTGCGTGGTCAACCACCCGCGCGCCCGCGTCGCGAACAACAAGAAGCTCTTCGCGCTCCTCGACGACCCGCGCTTCGCGCACCTCGTCGAGCCGCGCGAGGCCGAGGTGATCGCCGCGACGATCCCGTGGACGCGGATACTTCGGCCGGGGCGGGTGACGTACGGGCAGTGGGTCGTCGACCTGCTCGATTTCGTCTCCGACAACCGAGCGCGGCTGGTGCTCAAGCCCGCGTCCGAGTACGGCGGGCAGGACGTATGGCTCGGGATCGAGACGGAGCAGGAGCGTTGGAACAGGATCCTCTCGGAGCACGCCGAGCGCGGCGATTTCGTGGTCCAGGAGTACGTTCCCGTGCCTGAGGAGATGTTCCCGACCGTCGAGGACGGCCATGTCCAGATGCGGCTCAAGCGGTTCAACATCAACCCGTTCGGGATCGGGGGCCGGTACGCCGGGATGATCACCCGAATCTCCGACCAGGCGGTGATCAACGTCTCGGCCGGCGGAGGCCTGCTCCCGAGCGTCGTCGGACGGCACAAGCAGCCTTTGATGGCGGAAGAGGAAACACCGAACCCCGCGACGGCGGACGCGGGAGCGAGCGAGCGTCATGACCGGTGATTCGAGTCGCGAGCGAGCGGGAGCGGAGCACGTCGCGGGAATGAAGGAGGCGCCGCATGGCGTTTGAGATCACTGCGTTGCGGCGGGGGTATGACGTGGACGAGAACGCGATCCGGTTCTCGAACTACTTCCACGTCCTCCGCGAGCTCGTCCACCTCTCGAACGGATGGCTGCCGCTCGTCGGCGACTTCGAGACCAAGTACCGCCTCGGCGACCACCTCCATGACGACGCGCGCGCGATCTCGAAGGTCAGGCGGCGCCTGTACGAGCTGCGCCACCCCAGCGAGTACCCCGGGGCTCCCGGCGAGGAGCTGACCGCGTTCCTCGAACGCATCGGCGCGGCCGGCGACCCCCGCGAGTACATCGCGATCGCCTACGGGGAGGCGAAGCCGGTGCTGATCGAGGCGATCCGGATCGATCTCGACCGGCTCGATCCCGTGTCCGACGAGCCGTCGCTGCGCCTGCTGACCCAGGTGCTCGCGAGGCAGGAAAGGCATATCGGGGAGCAACCAGTCACCGGTCACCGGTCACCAGATTCAGGGACGGGCGGGATCGAGGATCTGGGCGGGCTCGAGATTCGGCTCAAGGCGGAGCCCCGCCCGCTCCGCGTGATGCCGCCGCTCGAGCAGCCCGCGCGCGACGAGTTCGTCGAGGTGACCGAGGAGGGTGACCCCTTCCTCGCCGACGAGCTCTACGTCAACGATCCCGAGCTCAACCACGTCCCGGTCGAGCCCGAGGAGCAGCGCCACTTCTTCCACGGGCTGATGGACGCCGAGCTCACGGCGGCCGAGCTGATGGCGCGCAACTCGCACGAATACCCGGAGATGCCGTGGGACTTCCACGTCGACATGGCGCGCCAGACGTGGGACGAGCTGCGTCACGCGAAGGTCCACTACCTGCTGATGCCGACAGAGCTCGGGTGCCGGTGGGGCGACTACCCGGTCACGTTCTCCTACTTCAAGTCGATCTACGCCCACGACCTGCTCGGCCGCCTGGCGCTGTTCAACAGCACCAGCGAGCAGAAGGCTATGTGGCGCCACTCCCGCAGGCGAGAGGTGCTCACCGAGCGCGGCCAGGAGAAGGTCGCGATGGTGTTCGACTACCTGCTCGCGGACGAGGTGCCCCACGTCCACAACGGCGCCCGGTGGGGCGCCCATCTGCTCGACGGCGACGAGGCCGCTTACCGCCGCACGGTGCGGGAGATGCGCGAGGGGCTCGACGAGACCGGCGCGCCCCGGGCTCAGGCGGTTGAGGAGCCGGGCGTCCGAGCCGGGGGCTCGACGACCTCGCGCCGGTAGGCCATCCACTCGCGAATCGCGATCTGGATCGATGCCGCCGCGGGGATCGCGAGCAGCGCGCCGATGATCCCGAACAGCGTCCCGCCGAACAGCACGGCAACGAGGACGATGAACGGCTCCACCGCCACGGCGCGTCGCTGGATCTGCGGCTGGATGACGTAGTTCTCGATCTGCTGGTAGGCGATCGAGTAGATCACCCACACGATCAATGCGACTGGGAAGTTGACGAAGAGGGTCACGACCGCGACCAGCACCGCGGCGAGGGTCGCACCGACGAGCGGAATCAGATCGAAGAAGAACACGAGCAGCGCCAGCGGCGCCGCGAACGGCACCCCGAGGATCGTCAGCACGATGAACGATGTGACACCCGCGATCGTCGCCTGCAACAGCGCGCCGCCGACGTAGTTGCCCACCGCGGCGCCGATGTGGTCGAACGCACGCTCCATCCGCTCCTTCTGGTCGGGGTTGCGCGTCTCGAGGAACCGCTCGATCCACCGCCTGCCTCCGGCGACCATGAAGATGCTGAGGATGAAGATCGTCAACGCAGCGAACACCGAGTTGACGAACCCAACGCCGATGTCCTGCAGGGTCCCGGCGGCGTCCGGGATCTTCTCCGGCAGCTTGCCCGCCTCCTCCTCGATCTTCGAAGTGATGTCGTAGTCCTGGTTCAGGTTGCGGAGCGTCTCGTTGTCGTCAACGAAGTTCGTCACGTCCTGGGCGTACTCGGGCGCGTTCGCAGCCAGGTCTTCTGCCTGGCCGACGAAGCTGGGCACGAGCAGCGCCCCGATGCCGATCGGGATCAGGACCAGCGTTAGGTACACGATCGCGATCGCGAACCCGCGCCTCATGTGCTGCGACAGGAGGTTCACAGGTCCGGAGACCGCGATCGCGATGAAGGCAGCGATGACCAGCCAGCTCAGCGGCTTGCGGAGCAGGTAGATGACGTAGAGGGCAAGCGCCGCCGCGACCACGATCAGCACGACGCGCACGACATAACGGGTGGTGGATTCGCCGGCGGGCATTCCGAGGCTCCTTCGCGCCTATTCGGCACCGCGCGAGGCTTTCCTCGCCACCACCTGAATCGAGTCGCGGCGGACTACGCAGGCTTGCGCGCGAACGCGAGCGCGCCGCGTTTCGTGACCGAGAGCGGAGCGTCGATTGCCTCCGCCGCCGACGCGGCCTTCTCGAGGACGACGCCCTTGCCGACCAGGTAGTCGCGCACCGCCTCCCGGGTCGGCAGCTCGAGCAGCGGCGCGTCCCATCGCTCGACCTCGACATCGACGAACAACTCGCCCAAAAGCTCCGGTGCGAGCTCGGCGTCGAACGTCAGCGGCCCGCGCGGCAGCGCGCCTGCGAGCTCGGGGGAGTCGTCGCGGCTCGGCGCGGCGACGGCGACGAGACCGCCGGGGCGCAGCACCCGGCGCGCCTCGGCTAGCGCTAGAGCGGGTTCCTCCAGGTGATAAAGCACGTACAGCAAGGCGACCGAGGGGAACGAGGAATCCCCGAACGGCAGCGCGTTCGCCTCACCGAGGACGTTCGGCGTCGGGGCCCGGGCGAGCATGGCGGGCGAGTTGTCGACCCCGAACCATGCGCCGTCCGGCAGAAACCGCGCGAGCTCGCCCTCGCCGCAGCCGACGTCGAGCACAGGGATCCGATCCTCGCTCAGCAGGCGCCGGGCGACGCGCTCGTGTATGTCGCCGGCCACCGCGTGGCGGCGAAGCACCGAGCGCGCGAGCCTGAAGCGCTCGGGATCGCGGTCGTAGTCGACGGGTACGGCTCGCGGCGGACGCTCGCGGTTCACGCGATCCCTAGCCCTCGATCGGGGTCTCGAGCATGCCGAGGCCCTCGGCGTGCAGCGCGACGACGTCCCCCGGCTCGATCCAGCGCTCGCCGCGACCGTCGCCGAAGTCCTGGGGGCCGAGCTCGAGCAGGCAGCCGCCCGCGAGCGTGCCCGAGCCGAGCACGTCGCCGGGGCGCAGGCGGGTGTCGCGCGCGGCGTGGGCGACGAGCTCGGGCCATGCGAAGTGCTTCTCGGAGGCATCGGAGCGCGTCACCTCGGTCCCGTTAACGGACACCCGGGCCTCGATTCTCAGCCGACCGTCCTCGTAGGGAAGCTCGTCGGGGCTGACTATGTAAGGACCGAGGCTGGTCGCGAAGTCCTTCGCCTTGTGCGGGCCGAGCCCGACCGTCATCTCCCCAGCCTGTATGTCGCGCGCCGACCAGTCGTTCATCAGCGTGAACCCGGCGATCTCGTCATTCGGCCCGATCACGGCCGCGATCTCGAGCTCGAAGTCGAGCGCCTGGGTCGCGGCAGGCCGCCTCACCGGCTCCCCCGGGCCCACGATCGACGCCGGGTTGGAGAAGTAGAAGACCGGCGCCTCGTACCAGTACTCGGGAACGCCCGCGCCACGCAGCCGCCACCCCGCCGCGACGTGGCGCTCGTAGGCGAAGAAGTCGCGCACGCTGGGAGGCTCCGGGATCGGGGCGAGCGTCGTCAGCACCCCCAGCTCGCGCTCGTCCCCGGCCGGCTCCCTCCCCTCCCCTGCAAGCCAATCCAGCATCGATGGAGCTGCGAGCCGTCGTACGCGCTCCCCGTCGATCTCCCCGATGAAGACCTCGCCGTCCTCGCTTCGGAAGGTCCCGACGCGCACGGGTGGAGGTTAGTGCTCACCGACGCAGGTTCCGTCGGGATTGGGCGTGCGAAAACCGAGGCAGCCAAGGACGCAGGGAGCGTGGCGCACTTGCAAAGTGCGCGAGCGACCGAGGACGAAGGCTGGCGAAGGTTTGCAGCCGCCCAACGCGGCGGCACCTGCGTCGGGGAGCACTTAGTGTGGCGACGGTGAACGCCCGCTACGAAGAGCTCCTGGGGCGGCTCGCCGAGATCAGCGACCTCGGGCGTGCTCGGGCGCTGCTCGCGTGGGACGAGCGGACCCAGATGCCGCCCGGGGGCGCGGAGATCCGCGCCGAGCAGCTCGCGACCTTGACGCGCGTGCGCCACGAGCGGCTGTCCTCCGACGCGCTGGGTTCGCTGCTCGACGAGCTGCGCCCGGAGGCCGAGGAGCTCACGTACGACTCCGACGAGGCGAGCATGGTTCGCGTCACGAGGCGGGAGTGGGACAAGGCGCGCAGGGTTCCCTCCGAGCTTCGGGCCGAGATCGCCCGCGCCGCTTCGCTCGCCGAGGGGGCGTGGGTCGAGGCGAGGGGCGGATCGGACTTCGGCGCATTCCTCCCCCACCTCGAGCGCAACGTCGAGCTGAAGCGCCGCTACATCGAGTGCTTCCCCGACGCCGACCACCCGTACGACCCGCTGCTCGACGACTTCGAACCCCGCACGACCACCGCCGAGGTGCGGCCGGTGCTCGACGAGCTGCGCGAAGGGCTGCGTCCGCTCGTCGCGGCGATCGCCGAGCGCCCCGATGCGGTCGACTCCTCGTGTCTGCATGGCTCGTTCCCGATCGACGACCAGCGGCAGCTCGTTCGCGGCCTCGTCGCCGACCTCCCCCTCGACCAGGGCTCGTGGCGCCTCGACACCACGGTGCACCCGTTTGCCACCGCGATCACGACGACCGACATCCGGCTGACGACGCGCTACGACGAGACGTACGTCGGCGCGGCGCTGTGGTCGGCGCTGCACGAGGCGGGCCACGGGATCTACGAGAACGGGATCGACCCCGCGCTGCGCCGCACGCCACTGTGCCGGCCCGTCTCACTCGGCTTTCATGAATCCCAGAGCCGCACGTGGGAGAACTGGGTCGGTCGCGGCCGGCCATACATCGCCCATATCCACCCCCACGTTCGCGACGAGTTCCCGAACCAGTTCGCCAACGTCGACGCCGAGGAGCTCTTTCGGGCCGCGAACCGCGTCGCGCCGTCGCTGATCCGCATGGAGGCCGACGAGCTCACGTACAACCTTCACATCGCGCTCCGGTTCGAGCTTGAGCTCGAGATCTTCGAGGACCGCCTCCGGCTCGCCGATCTCCCGGAGGCGTGGGGCGCGCGCACGCAGGAGTACCTCGGAATCGAGGTTCCCGACGATGCCCGGGGCGTGCTCCAGGACGTCCACTGGGCCGCGGGGTCATTCGGCTACTTCCCCACCTACTCGCTGGGGAACGTGATCGCCGGGCAGATCTGGGGTCTGGCGACGCAGTCGCTCCCCGACCTCGACCCACAGCTGAGGCGAGGCGAGCTCGGTCCGCTGCGCGACTGGCTTCGCGACCGGCTGTACCGGCACGGCGGAAAGCTCACCCCCGCCGAGATGATCGAGCGCCTGAGCGCCGGACCGCTGTCGGTCGAGCCCTACCTCGCCCAGATGCGCCGCAAGTTCGGCGAGATCTACGGGCTGAACGTCACTTGACGAAGGTGTCGAGCGCGACCTCGAAGCGTTCGACTTGCGGCGGACTCTCGGCGCCTCCAGTGTCGGCGGCGCGTTGCCGCGACTCTCTCACGGCGTCCTCCGAGTTCTGCATCTGCTCCTGGGTCGCCCAGTAGCTCGTCCCGATCACCCGCCCGCTCTTGCGATCGACCACCAGAGTGAAGCCCTTGAAACCGTCGAGCCCCTTCCATTGCGGGAGGTCCTCCTCCTCGACCATCGCCACCGTCTCGTCGACCTTGGCGGGATCCATCTCAATCGTCGTGACCCTGGCGTGCATCATCACCTCCGTTCTGCTTCCCCTGCGCCGATCCTAGACGGTCGCGCCGAATCCGCGCGCCGAGGGGCGAGGGGCGAATCCCGCTAACTGAAGCCTTTGGTAGCCCATGGGCTACCAAATGCACCAGTTGCGGCGCGGGGCGCGGCTGTGGGCGCTCGCGGAGAGCCAGCACGGCGTCGTGGCACGGCGTCAGCTGCTCGAACTCGGCGTCCACCCACAGGCGATAAAGCACCGGGTGGCAAACGGCCGGCTTCACCCGCTCTCTCGCGGCGTGTACGCGGTTGGGCGACCGCAGCTGACCCGCCATGGGCGTTGGATGGCGGCGGTGCTCGCCTGCGGGCCGCACTCCGTCCTTAGTCACGGAAGCGCTGCTGAGCTCTGGGAGATCGGAAGCGAACGGCGTGGGGTAGTCGAAGTCTCGGTCCCGGAGCCCGTGGGGCGTCGCCGCAGCGGAATCGTCGTCCACCGCCGGGCTGCCCTCGGTGCCGAGGACGTGACGAGCCACAGCGGCATCCCGGTCACCACCCCGGTTCGCACCCTGGTTGACCTCGCAGCGCGACTGGGTCGCGGGCGTCTCGAGAAGGCAATTAGGGAGGCGGACGCGCGCGGCCTGGTCGATCCGGAGATCCTGCGGGCAGCCCTCGGTGAGCTGGGCGGGCAGCGAGGGGTGGCGGCCCTCCGCGAGACCCTTGACCGCCGCACATTCGTCCTCACCGACTCCGAGCTCGAGCGCCGCTTCCTGCCGATCGTGCGGGACGCCGGGCTGCCGCCGCCCCAGACGCAGCGCATCGTCAATGGGTTCAGGGTCGATTTCTACTGGCCCGATCTCGGCCTGGTCGTGGAGACGGATGGCCTGCGCTATCACCGCACACCGGCCCAGCAGGCCGCCGATCGGGTCCGAGACCAGGCTCACACCGTGGCTGGCCTAACCCCGCTGCGTTTCACGCACGCACAGGTGCGATACGAACGGCGACACGTAGAAGAAACGCTGCGGGCAATCTTCGAGCGCCTCCGGTCCAACTGAAGCATTCGGTAGTCGATGGACTACCAAAGTCTTCAGTTAGCTCCGCGGGCTGGCCGCCCTCGGTGCCCGCCGTTCGGCGATGGCGACGGCTGGGCGGGGCTGGCCGTCTCGGTGCCCGCCGTTCGCTCAGGCAATGCCCAACCGCTTGGCGCGCTCCACGACGCGCTCGCGGATCTCGTCCACTCCCCGTACCTGCCCGCCGTTCATCAGAACCTTGCCGGCGACGACGGTCGTGTCCACCACGCCGGCGCCCGACGCCGCATAGACCAGGTCGGCGGTCGCCTCGCCGAGGGTGAGCTCGGGGACGTCGCTTCGCAGCAGCAGGAAGTCCGCGGGCTCGCCGGCGCCCAGCTTCCCGTTTGCGCCGACCAGCGGCGAGGCGGCGCCGATCGCGATCCGCCACACATCGTCGGCCGGAGCCACCGTCGGGTCCGCGGCGGTGTGCTTCTGGATCAGGGCAAGGAACTTCATCTGCTCGAACATGTCGAGCGAGTTGTTCGAGCCGGGGCCGTCCGTCCCGAGGGCGAGGGCAACGGCACGCTTGCGCGCGCCCGGGTACGGGAACACGCCGCCGACCGCGAGCTTGAGGTTCGCGACCGGGTTCGTGACGACGGTGGCGCCACGCTCCGCGATGAGCTCGAGCTCGGCGTCGTCCAGCCACACTCCGTGGGCGAGCATGGTGCGCGGGCCGAGCACACCGCAGCGGTCGAGGTAGGCGACCGGGCGGACGCCGTGCGCCGCCACGCAGTTCGCCACCTCCTGTTCGGTCTCGGAGATGTGGATGTGGACCGGCAGCCCGGCCTCGCCCGCCCGCTCCCCGATCCACCGCAGCGACGGTTCGCTGACCGTGTAGATCGAGTGCGGCGCGAGTGCCTCCGAGATCAGCTCCTTTGCGCCGGCGAGCTCCTCGAGGCTCCTTTCGATGTCGGCCTTGAGCTTCGCTAGCTTCTCGTCGCTCCCCGCGCCCCCGCCATCGATCAGCGGCGCCCCGATCACCGCCCGCAGGCCCGCATCGGCGACCGCCCGAGCGGTCGCTCCGGGCTGCCAGTACATGTCCCAGAACCCGACCGTCCCCGTGCGGATCATCTCGGCGCACGCGAGCCGTGCGCCCCAGTACACGGCGTCGGCGTCGAGCTTCGCCTCGACCGGCCAGATCTTCTTCTCCAGCCACTCCATCAGGGGCAGGTCGTCGCCGTACCCGCGGAACAGAGTCATCGCCGCGTGGGTGTGCGCGTTCCACAAGCCCGGGACCAGCAGGGAACCGTCCGCCTCGATCACCTCGTCGCCATCGCGAGGCGTTACCTCCCCGCCCAGCTCCGCGATCCGCCCGTCCTCAACCCGAAGCCCTACGGCCTCGCCGTCGAGCGTCGCGCCGGTGACTGTCAGGCTCACGCCCGGTCGGCCTTCGCGGACTCGGTCGCGGCGCCGCCGTTCGGGGAAGGCACGCTCGGCACGCTCACGCCAGCATCCTAATTGTGCGGCCGATGAGTTCCGAGGCCGCATACAGTCGATGCTGTGGATCCAACGAACGGGAGGTGTCGAGATGCTGCTCGAAGGCAAGAACGCGGTGATCTACGGGGGAGGCGGGTCGATCGGCGGCGCGGTGGCGCGCGCCTTCGGTCGCGAGGGCGCCAGGGTGTTCCTAGCCGGCCGCACCCAGGAGACGCTCGACATGGTGGCCGAGGACATTCGCTCGGCCGGCGGAACGGCCGACACCGCGATCGTCGACGCGCTCGACGGAGAGTCCGTCGACCGGCACGCCGATACGATCGCGGCCGAGGGTGGGATCGACATTTCGTTCAACCTGATCTCCCACCCCTACACCCACCAGGTGCCGTTCCAGGAGATGGACGTCTACGACTTCGTAGCCCCGGTGGACGTGGCGGTGCGGACGACCTTCCTCACCGCCCGGGCCGCCGCGCGTCAGATGATCCCCAAGCGCTCGGGGGTGATCCTCGCCTTCGGCGGGTCGGGTGACCGCAGCGGTCCGATTCGCGACTACTACCTGGGCGGCACCCAGGTCGCCTTCGACGCGATCGAGACGATGCGACGTCAGTTCTCCATCGAGCTCGGGCCGCAGGGCGTTCGCTTCGTCAGCTTCGAGAGCGGGGGGGTCCCGGAGTCGCTCCCAGAGGAGTTCGACGGCCGCGAGAACATCGTCGAGATGATTGAGGGCCAGACCCTCCTTGGACGGGCGGCGACGCTCGAGGAGGTCGGCCACCTCGCGGCCTTCGTCGCGTCGGACCGCGCCGGCAGCATGACCGCGGCGACGGTCAACGTCAGCGCCGGCTCCCTGATCGACTAGCCCTGAGCCGACCTCGCGGGACGGTGCCGAGCGCGAACAGCGACGCGGCCGCCGCGGCGAGCGCGAGGGCCATCAGGGGACGTCTTCCGCGAGCTTCGGCAGCACCGATTCGAGCGCGGCGACGAGCCGCTCGCGGTTCGCGGCCGCGCCGGCGGCGATGTCCTCGACGCTGAGCGATTCATCCCCGACGCCGTTCGCGAGATTGTCGACCACGCACACCGCCGCGTACGCGAGGCCCTGCTCACCGGCGATCACGCACTCGCCTGCCAGCGTCATCCCGACGACGTCGGCGTGCGCCGCGATCAGCCGGATCTCGGCTCGCGTCTCGAGGCGCGGGCCGATCGTCTGCCAGTAGGTGCCTCCGTCCCGAAGCGGTGCCCCGGGCGCCCCGGACCACGCTTCGACGACCCGGCGGCGCCACCGGGCGTCGAAGCCCGGCACGCGGTGGCCGCGCGCGTCTTCGAAGCTCGAGGCCCCGATGTGGAGCGCGATGAAGTCGTCGGGACAGAGCAGCGTGCCGACGCCGAGCTCGGTTCGCAGCCCGCCGGCGGAGCAGATCGCCAGCACGCGGTCGCACTCGAGCTCCCGCAGCGCCCGCACGTTGGCGACGTTGTCGATTGCGTGGGGCGGCGTGTAGCCGTCGAGCCCGTGGCGCTGGAGCGCGACGAAGGAACCGGCGTCGTGCACGGCGACCGATCCGCCGACGACGTCGATCTCACGGCGCTCGCCCCCGGCCGGGAACCCGGTGTCCATGATGCTGTGTCCGCCGACTACCGCGAGCCGCCCCATGCGGGAGCGATCCTATGCGTCGCCCTCGAGCATCCGCCTGAAACGGCCCACCGGAACGACCTCGACGCCGTGCTCGCTAACGCGCTCGGACAGGCCCTTGTCGGAGGTGACGACCCTGATCGCTGCTGGGTCTCCAACGCGCGCGACTCGCTCGGCGATCACGTCGTCCGCTGCGTCCCGGCCGCCGGGCGCGAACACGACCCACAGCCGGCCCGCGGCGGCTCCGCCGGGAGCTGGTCGCTCCTCCGAGGGGCTCCCGTCGAACACGACCGTGACCTCGTCTCCGGCCTCGGCGACGTAGCGCTCGAGCTCTGAGACGAGCTCGCGCATCGCGCGCGCCCGGTCCGCCCACCACCCGTCGGGTCGCGACCCGATCAGGTTCATGCCGTCGACGAGCCAGCGCGCCGGCATCAGCCGGTCCCGTTCGGATCCCGGTCGTAGACGGCCCGAGCAGCGGAGCGAAACGCCTGAACGGTCGGGGATGGATCTTCGTCCCGCCACAGCAGGCGCGTCTCGAGCGCGTCGGCGGGCTCGCTGAGAGGCACGGCGACGACGCCTTCCGGCAGCTCGCCTGCCACCGATCGCGGCGCGATCGCGACGACGGGGGCATCGGCCCACAGGAGCAGATCCCACCCGGTGTGGAACGACTCGCTCCGAAGCTTGGGCTCGAAGCCCGCGTGGCGGTAGATGCCGACCATCATGTCGTGGAGCCGGGGAGCCAGCTCACGAGGGAAGAGCACGAACTCGTCGCCGGCAAGCGACCCGAGCGAGATCGCTTCCTCGTTCGCGAGGGGGTGTTTCGCGGCCAGGACCGCGATGACGCGCTCGGTGCGAATCACCTCGTCGGCAATATCGTCCGCGAGCTCCGGGCACAGTGATATCGCGACGTCAATCGCGCCCGACCGAAGGCCCGAGTGCATGTCCGCATTCCACATCTCCTGCGTGAGGAGGTGAACGTCGGGATGCTCCGCGCTGAACGCCCGGCCGAGGGCGGGCAGCGTCTCGAAGCGGGCGCTCCAGCTGAAGCCGACCCTCAGCTCGCCGAGGTCGCCGGCGCCGGCCCGTTTCGCGGCGGCGACTGCCCGATCTGCCTCCGCCAGCGTCCGCCGTGCCCCGTCGAGCAGCGCGCGGCCGGCTTCGGTCAGCTTCACCTCCCTGGTGGTGCGCTGGAAGAGATCGGTCCCAAGCTCCCGCTCGAGCTGGCGGATCGCGACGCTGAGCGGGGGCTGCGCCATGTGCAGCCGCGTCGCGGCGCGACTGAAGTTGAGCTCCTCCGCGACGACGACGAAGTAGCGCAGGTGGCGCAGCTCCGGCATCCGCGCCCAAGCCTAGAGAGTCGACCGATACGGAAAAGGTCTAAAGCGAGATGCGATCGGTGTTGGGGATCGAACGGACCCGGGCTAGTGTCATGGTCACTGGAGCGATCGACCGAATGGAGTCGACATGGTTGTCGAGTACATCCGCTACCGAATCCCACACGAGCGCCAGGAGCGATTCGAAGACGCGTATCGCGACGCCGCGACTTCACTGGAGGCCTCCGAGCACTGCATCGCGTACGAGCTTTCCCACGGCGTCGAGGAATCGGAGCGCTACATCCTGCGAATCGAGTGGGACTCCCTGAGCGGGCACGAGCAGGGGTTTCGCCACAGTCCGGAGTTCCAGCCGTTCTTTGCCGCGGTGCGCCCGTTCGTCAACGAGATCGAAGAGATGCACCACTACAACGTCACGTCGATCCGACCAGGCGCCAGCATTCGCCCATGAACGGCCCGATCCTGATACGCGAGGCGACCGATCGGGACCACGCCGCGCTCGTGCGGCTTGCCGAGCGCGACTCGGCCGGCGGGCCGCCGGCGCCGGTCCTGGTCGCGTTCGTCGGCGGCGAGGCCCAGGCCGCGATCTCGCTTTGCACCGGCGCGGTCATCGCAGACCCCTTCCACCGCACGGTCGAGCTCGTCCGGTTGCTCCGGCTTCGCGCCGCCCAGCTCGCAGAGCGCGAGCGCCCGAACCGCGGCCGCGGCCTGAGGCTGCGCCGTCGCCGCCGAGGTGTCGGCTCCCGGCAGCGCAGGCCACTCGCCGCGGAGGCGTGAGCAAGCCTTCGATCGACAGGCTTTCATCATCGACTCGCCCCGCTTCCACATATAAATCGGCACGAACGGATGACGGGAGACATCGACACCCTCAACCCCGACTCACCGAAACGTGTCGTGATCGTGGCGTCGAACCCCGCGAAGTCGGAGCAGACCGGGTGGCCGATCGGCTTCTGGTGGTCCGAGCTGAGCCATCCCTATTGGGAGCTCACGGAGCGCGGCTACCACGTCGACGTGGCGAGCCCTGACGGCGGCAAGCTCGAGGCCGACCCGTGGAGCGATCCGCGCGACGACTCCCGCTATTCGGCGGACGACCTGCTCAGCCTCGGGTTCATCAACTCGCCCGAGCATCTCAAGCTCGTCGAGCAGTCGAAGCCGCTCGCGGATGTGACCTTGGACGCGTACGACGCGGTTCTGCTGGTGGGCGGGCAGGGACCGATGTACACGTTCTTCAACGACGAGCGCGTGCGCCGGCTCGTCGCCTCCTTCTACGAGGCCGGCAGGGTGACGGCCGTCATATGTCACGCCACTTGCGTACTCCTGGATACCCGCCTGTCGAGCGGCACGCTGCTGGTCGAGGGCAAGACGTGGACGGGCTTCGCCAACTCCGAGGAGCGGTTCGCCGACGAGTACGTCGGCCGCAAGATCCAGCCGTTCTGGATCGAGGACGAGGCGCGCAAGCTCGAGAGCACGAACTTCATAGTCGCTGGCCGCTTCAAGTCGCACGCTGTC